>Ga0272442_10004807_pt1 | contig 18297 bp, 17 predicted proteins | sample SSMForm2O_FD_200262 | JGI IMG/M metagenome (GOLD analysis project Ga0272442, IMG submission 200262) | Marine sediment archaeal communities from Little Sippewissett salt marsh, Falmouth, MA, United States - SSM-Form-2O | ecosystem: Environmental > Aquatic > Marine > Wetlands > Sediment ... | reverse complement strand
GCATGTTATTTTGCTCCGGATTTCGAAACTCTGCTGGCCTTAAGGTTCGTGCAGGGGATAGGGGCTGCGGGGATGCTGCTACTTGGAATGCTCCTTATCGGAGACCTCTATTCGGGTCATGAAAGGATCCATGCTACGAGCAGGGTGGGCATGACTTCTGCTATCGGGCTTGTGAGCTTCCCGGTGCTCGGGGGTTTGATGGCGCTTAAGAGCTGGAATTTCCCTTTCCTTTTCTACGGGCTTGTCCTGCCCCTGGCTGCTTTTGCTGCAGTACTCCTGCCGGGAGGAAAAGGATCTGAAGAGGCGAGGGACAAAGGATCCGAAGGTCAAAGAGAAGAAAATGGAACCAGACTGAAAGGCACCAGGCTGAAAGGAACTAGGCTGAACGGAACTAGGCTGAACGGAACTAGGCTGAACGGAACCCGGCTGAACGGAACAAAGCTAAGTGGAAACAGAATTGATGGGAATGAGAACTGGAATGAGAACTGGAATGAGATAAACTGGAAAAAAAGCTTATTAGAACTTTTTTCCACGCTCAGGGATTTCAAAGTCTTTTATGCGGTATTCCTGGGTTTTGCGATTTTCTTTCTGCTCTTTGTTATAGTCATATATCTTCCTTTCAAACTCAAAACGGATTTCGGGTACACGTCAAAAGAAGCGGGGTTTGCCCAGGGAATAATCGGGATAACGGTTATTTTTGTTTCAAGCCGGGTAAAGGGGCTTTCCCTAAAGTATTCCCTGCTTTCCCTGACAGGGGCTGGCTTTTTCCTGGCGGGCCTGGCCTGCGGGATGATCGGGCTTGTTCATTCGAAAGTTGTTTTGCTTCCTCTTTTGATGCTTTTCGGAATTGGGGGCGGGCTTATACAGATCATGGGAGATACCCTGATACTTCAGGTTGCCCCGATAGCTTCAATGGGCAGCACGGTTTCCCTGTATAATTCCATGAAGTATGTGGGGCAGACGGTTTCTCCTATCTTTTTCGGTTTTGTGCTGCTTCATTTCGGACCCGGACCTGTTTTTCTTACGGGGGCAGGATTCGGTTTTGTGCTTGCCGGGATGTGCTGGTTCTTGAGGGGCCGATTAAAGGTAGTAAATGAATATGTGTATGCGGAAGAGGGTGCAAAAGAGAAGGATTCTGAAAAACGGAATGCACCTTTTGTGGATAATTAATATGAGTTCAGTGCGCTTCCTTTTCGGTATCTTGCAATACAATTTCAATCATATCACGATATAATTTCAATCATATCACGATATAATTTCAATCATATTACGCCATAATTTCAATCATATTACGCCATAATTTTAAGAATATCACAATATATTTTTTATTTATATTAAATAAATATTCCAATTCGATTCAATTCGAAGATTTTAATACAGGTGGGAGCCTGATTTAACTTACCTTGTTAATTGTGGTTACCTGTTTGATTAAAGTAACCTAATATTTATTTAGAAATTTATTTATATTGTAACACTCTTTCTGATTATTTATCGGAAAAACGTAAATATGGATTGGGAATATCTTCAATATATTATTGGTGTGTAAAAAATGAAATCTTTCGCATTAGTCCGGGCAGACAACTCGGACAAAGTAAAAATAGCATTACATGACCTGGAACGGTATGGAGACATTCAGTTTTCAGCCTCTCCCAGAAGTATTGAAGCAAACTATGCCGACGAACTTCTTGTCAGTGTAATGGGGGTGCCCCTTAAGTCAAAGTGCAATTCTGCGGCACTTGTAGAACTGAAAAACCATGCCGGGCTGGCTATTAGCAGGTTGAAGAAGATTCATCCTCCGGCACATGTAGTCATTATCAGTCCCAAACATAATGTATTCGAGGAACTGGCAACCAAGTTCCGGCTCTATCCGGAATTTGACCGGGTGCTGACCCCGCGGGAGCCTCAGGAAGCCCCGAATACTTCTCCGGAAACGAAAGAACCGGATAAGCAGGAAGAAGGAAGCAAAGAATTGATGGCAGAGGCGGCAGTGGAAGCGGTAGCTGAAGCAGCAGCGGAAGCAGCAGCAGAAGCAGTGGCAGAAGCCCCGACTCCTGGTGAATAACTGTAGATGATCCGGTTTTGTGGAAACGTTTCCGTTTCAATCAAAAATCCCGGATACATTCTGCTTCATTCTTTCCAGAAAGGCAGCATGCAAGTGCTTTTCTTCCTTACTGAAACCTGATAAAACGATGGAATCCCATTTCAGGGCTATTTCCATCATTTTTTCTTCCATATTTCTTCCTTTTTCAGTAGCAAAGACCCGGTATGCTCTTTTATCTTCCGGGTCCTGCTGCCTGTACACGTAGCCGGTGTTTTCCAGCTTTTTTATTGCTCGTGCAGCGGTAGCTTTGTCCACCTTATATTTTTTTCAAGTTCTTCCTGCCTGACCCCTTCCTTCCTTAAAAGCGACATCATTGAAATGGAAGCAGAGGTCGAATCCGTGCTCCTTGATTCTCCCTAATGGGAGGTACTTACGGGTCCCGAATAAGGATACCGGATAAGGCTCATCGGAAAACATTTTAATGGGCAGTTCCATATTTATTTTAGGAAATTAAGTCCGGAATTTCTATCCTGTCGGACTCAGGGGTTTGATTAGGGGGCAATAGTTTATGGAAAACATGTTCAAATTTGCTGATGAGCTCGGGCCATTTAAGATCATTCACGTTTACGAACCTTCGGTTGACCTGAAAGCCGTGCTGGTGGTGGACAACGTAGCCAGGGGACCTGCAATAGGGGGGGTCCGGATGGCGCCCGATGTCAGTACCGAGGAATGTTTCAGGCTGGCACGGGCCATGACCCTTAAAAATGCCGCTTCCGACCTTCCCTACGGGGGCGGGAAGATCGTCATGTACGGGGACCCGAAGATGCCGCAGGAGAAGAAAAGCAAGATGCTCAGGGCTCTTGCCTCGGCTCTCAGGTATACGGATGAGTACATCTTTGCCCCTGACATGGGGACCGACGAGGTCTGCATGGCCTGCATCAAGGACGAGATCGGAAGGGTCGTCGGCCTGCCCTGCGAGGTCGGGGGGATTCCCCTGGACGAGATCGGGGCTACCGGCTGGGGAGTTACCCATGCAACGGAGGTGGCTCTTCGCTACTGCGATTTCGAGCTGATGGGCGCAAGGGTGGCTATCCAGGGTTTCGGAGCTGTCGGGAAAAACGCAGCCCGTTTCCTCAGTGAAAGGGGAGCCGTGATTGTTGCCGTTGCAGACTCCCGGGGCACGGTTCATAATCCCGAAGGGCTTGATGTAGAGACTCTTATCATGCTCAAAAAAGAAAGGAAAAGCGTAATCGATTACCCTGCCGGGGAAAAGCTTGACCGGGATGCCGTCATAAACGTGCCTTGTGAGATCTGGATACCTGCCGCCCGCCCGGATGTGATCACCGAAGACAACGTGCGGCTCCTGAACACTAAACTTGTTGTTGAAGGAGCAAATATCCCTATCACCGAAGGCGCGGAGAAAATCCTCTACGAAAAAGGAATCCTCTGTATCCCCGATTTCATCGCAAACGCCGGGGGCGTGATCTGCGCGGCTTCCGAGTACCAGGGGTCCACCCAGTGCGCAGCCTTCGGGTCGATAGAAGAAAAGGTGCGCAACAACACGGAACTCGTGCTTGAGGCTTCAAAGAAAAAGGGAATCAGCCCCAGGGAGGCTGCCGTGGAACTCGCAATCGAGAGGGTAAAAAGGGCAATGAAGTACAGGCGCTGGTCTCTCTTTTCTTCTGCGCCACGCTTTGTCTGAGTAGGGTTTTTTCCAGGTTGTTTTTCCTGGTTTTCCAGGTTGTTTTTCCTGGTTTTCAAGGGCTTTTCAGGGCTTTTGGGGCGTTTAAGCCCTCTAATTTCATTTTCTTCTACTTCCTTCTACTTACTTCAAATTTTACTTATTTCCACTCCATTCGAATTTTCACTTTTTTCTCCCGCAAAGCACTGCAGCCGCTCTTACCGCACTTTCAGGGCTGAAAAAGACCGGAATCCCGTTTGCCGTGAAAGCCAAAGTCATTTTCCGGGGGAACTTTCCTCCGGGGGAACAGATGATAACCGGCTTTCCGGAGTTTTCGGCAAATTCCTTTATTTTTTCGGCAACTCCTTCCGAAAGCAGGGGTGGGCCCCAGAGCAGGCTTACTATGGCAATGTCGTATTCGTCTCCGAAGGCTTCCCGGAGGGCGGCCAGGTAGTGTTCGTCCCGGACATTTCCTGTCAGGTCCATGGGGTTTCTTACTGCCGCAAATGCAGGAAGGCTTCCTTTCAGCTTGCTGACCGCTTCCGGCGGGAGTCCGGGGACTTCAAGGCCGGCATCTTCACAGGCATCGGCAATGGAAATCCCTATTCCTCCTCCGTCGGTTATGATAAGGACTCTTTTTCCGCTGACCGGGGAATAGCTGCCCAGGACTTTACAGGCGTCTTTCAGCTCCTCATACCCTGCCACTTCGATGATTCCGGTTTTCCGGAAGGCGGCCTCGTAGGCTTCATACATCCCGCTTACGGAGCCTGTATGGGAGCTGGCTGCCTTTGCCCCGGTTTCCCGTTTCCCTACCTTGAGGGCAACAACGGGTTTTTTTTCCGTACAGCGGGAGGCGACATCAAGGAACTTCCGGCCGTCTTCCACGGACTCTATGTAGAGGACCGCGACTTTTGTGGCTTCGTCTTTTGCGAGGAACTCCAGGCAGTCGTTTTCATCGATATCGGCTTTGTTCCCGTAACTTATTATCCTTGCAACCCCCATCCCTTCGTTTGCCAGCTCGTCCATGATCATGGCTGCAAAGGACCCGCTCTGGGTAAGCACGGAAATCCCGTCCCTGGGGGGCCTTTCGATCTTGTCGCTCCCTATAAAGAAGGTGTCCACCTTTGATACGGTATCGTAGATCCCCAGGCAGTTCGGGCCGATAGCCCGGATATTTTTTTCCCTGAGAAGGCTTTTCAGTTCGCTTTCCATCCTTTTTCCTTCGTCCCCGGTTTCCCGGAAACCCGAACTGACGATCACCGCCCCTTTTATGTTTTCGACGTGACCTCTCAGGATTTCAAGGACAGCCACAGCCGGGACTGCAAAGACAGCAATGTCGACCTTATCCTCTATTTCCCCCACCGAAGCGTAACATTTGAGCCCTTCTATCTCCCGGTATCCCGGGTTTACCAGATATATTTTCCCTCCAAAACCGATATCCCTGAGGCTTTCAAGGATTGTGTGAGAAAGCTTTTCGGGATTCGGGGACGCTCCTATAAGGGCAATACTTTCAGGTTTAAAGAAAAAGTCCAGATTTTCCCCAGTGCTCATTAACTACCCCCAGGATTCTGTGGATTCCTCCCCATTACCCAATATAATTTAGAGCCCGTTTGTATAAAAGAATATCAATGGGCTTCTGGGTTTACAATGGGCTTCTGGGTTTACAATGAGCTTCTGGGTTTACAATGAGCTTATGGGTTTCAACTCCCCGTTTTCAGGAAAATTAGGCGCAAAAAATCTTCCGGCGCTATCCGTGTCATCGAACCCGGACCCTGCAGACATCCTGTTGATGTCCCCTCTCGGGTTTTTGCTTCAGCTTACATTTGAGGGCCTTATTTTTCTGGATCTTTTAATTTCCCGGACCTTTAAACGCCGGGAATTCAAAGGTCGCAGTATTTGCAAACAGACCTGTCGCATTCACTGTTTTTAAATTTCCACTTCGAACCCCATTTTTTTATTTCCTGGATCACGTGGATAAAGTCCTCCCCGCTTTCCGTTAGGAAATACTCGGACCTCCCTGGAAATGTGGAGTTGTCGGTTTGCTTTATGATCAGCCCTTCACTTTCAAGTTCTATAAGGCGGGTTGACAGAATTCTCGGGGTGACTCCTCCAAGCTTCCTTTTAAGCTCGTTAAAGCCTTTTTCCTTCTTTTCCCCTTTGTACAGCTCCAGAAGAATATGGATAGTCCATCGTTTTCCCATGATATTCATTGTTTTGTAAACAGTGCAGTTTTTCATATAGTATAAACATAGATACTGTTTCTATATAAACAAGTATCTTTAAAATACTACTATCAAAAGGATACTCAACAAAAACTAAAAGGATGTCCAATAAAAACCGGAAGGATATACTTAGCAAAAGTATCCCTGTCCTGGTAGTTGGATGTATATTTTGCCTGAACATTCCTTTATTAGGGATGCAGGAGTAAAATCTTTGTGTAAATTCTGAAATATGTAAATTCTGAAATACGTAAACTCTAAAACGCGTAATATCAGAAATGCGTAAATTCGGAAATATTTGACAATAAATGATGAGGCGATACCCATGAAGAAGACAATACCTGAAAAAAATGCTATTATCCAGCGCGACGGAGAAACCTACTTAATCACCCCCAGGACCCCTGGAGGATTTGTTGACCCTGCAACCCTGAGAAAGATTGCGGATGTTGCGGAGAAATACGGGGCTGCAACCCTTAAAATGACCTCCGGACAGAAGATGGCAATTGTGGGCTTACAGGAAGAAGACATTGACGCTGCATGGGCAGACCTTGGCATGGATGCCGGAATGGTTGCCGGTCCCTTTGTAAAGGGTGTCAAGTTCTGCCTGGGTACGACCTACTGCAGGAAAGCCCAGCAGGATGCCGTAAGTCTCGGGTCGAAACTGGAAGAGAAATATAGGGGAGTAAAGCTACCTTACATGTTTAAAATGGCTGTTTCGGGCTGCCCGAGTTCCTGTTCCGAACCCGTGATTAAAGATATCGGGGTAATGGGCACGGCAAAAGGTTACACCCTCATGGTAGGCGGGGCTGCCGGTCTAAAACCGAGGCTTGCAGACGTTGTGGCAAAAGGCCTCACGGAAGAAGAGGTTCTGGAAGCTGTGGATAGAATCATGCAATTTTTCAAAGATTATGGAGAAAATAGGAAGAGACTGGGGACGATCATAGACCAGGTAGGCCTTGAAGAGTTCAAAAAGGAAGTAGGCCTCTGGGAAAAATAAGGGCTTTTTCCCATCACTTTTTTATTTTTAGGTTAATCCCTTTAATTTTTATTTTTAGGTTAATCCCTTCAATTTTTATTTTTTAATTTCGTTTCTTCCAGGAATGAATTTTAATTTTTTCATATTTCATTGTTTTTTCAGATCCCTTCGGATTTTTCCTCTTCCCGTTTAAATGTCACAGTACTTGCAGATTGCCTTTTCACATTCCTTGTTCTTGAACTTCCATTTCAAGCCCCACTTTTTAATGCCCATGATTATCTTTATGAAATCCATCCCGCTTTCCGTCAGGAAATACTCGGATTTCGGGGGGTTGGTGGAGTTGTCAAGGTTTTTTTCTATAAGGCCTTCACGTTCAAGTTCGGTAAGCCTTTCCGAAAGGGTTTTGGGAGTTATGTTTCCAAGCTTCCTTTTCAGTTCATTGAAACGCTTTTCCTTTTTTTCCCCTTTATACAGTTCCAGGAGGATATGAATGGTCCACCTCTTCCCTACAATATTCATTGTCTTGTAGACGGTGCAGTCCTTCACGTATACAGCGCATTCTTTCATAGTATGAAGATAGAAACTGTCTACTATATAAATTAGTATCTTTAATATATTGGTAGCAAAAAGATACCGCATGAATAAGGTGTTGCTGTTAAGCATATTCCTTACCCGAAAAGATTCCGTACGTCCGAAAACGGAATGAAAACGTCCGGATGCAGGGTAAAAAATATCAGGGGTAAAAGAGGAGGCACAAAATTTGAAACAAAATCTACCCGAAAAAGGCGCAATCGTGCAGAGAGACCGTGAAACATATGCAATAGCCCCCCACCTCCCAGGCGGGATTATGGACCCCTCGGTCCTCAGGAAACTTGCTGACGTTGCGGAAAAATACGGGGCAGCAGCCCTTAAGGCGACTTCTGCCCAGCGGATTGCAATCGTAGGGCTTAAAGAAGAAGACCTGGACGCTGCTTGGGGCGAGCTCGGGATGGCACCCGGAGCTGCTATCGGGCTCTGTGTCAGGAGTGTCAAGTTCTGCCCGGGCACGACCTTCTGCAAGCAGGGCAAGCAAGATGCAGTGGGCCTTGGCCTGAAACTGGACGAGAAGTACCACGGGATGCCCATGCCTTCCAAGTTCAAAATGGCTGTTTCCGGCTGCCCTAACTCCTGTTCCGAACCCGCGATCAAGGATATCGGGATCATGGGCACCGCAAAAGGATACACCCTGATGGTCGGCGGCGCTGCCGGGGCAAAACCGCGGCTTGCCGAACCCGTGGCAAAGGAACTCTCCGAAGAGGAGGTCCTGGAAGCCGTGGATAAGATCATAAATTTCTACAAAAATGCCGGTACGAAAAAGCGGCTTGGCTCATTCATCGAGAGTATTGGCATGGAAGAATTCAAAAAGCAGGCCGGGCTGTAAGTGCGAGGTCGTACTGCTGCGTGACTGCTGTTGCAGAATGTCCACTTTAAATTGTTTCCCCCGATAAGGTCCGTAGCCCCATTTTCCTTTTATTTTGGGGTTTTTCAACGGGCCTTTCACATTTAAAACATTTAACAAGAAATTTAGCAAGAAGTTCAACATCTTAAAAATTTGGGTATATTGAGGATTTTCACACACTTTGAGCACTAAAATGTTGAACATACTGATACATGGGGAGGGATTACCTTCCCCGGGATTCAGGCATATCTGGAGAAACCGGGTTAATCAAAAACGGAATACAAAACGGCCGAAGAGAGATTCACATGAAAATAACGGACATGAAATCAGCACCTGAAAAACCGAACCCTCACAATGTGAGTGTACGCATGCTCTATGATTCCGAAAATGCTCAGGCGGTACATATCGAACTCAAGCCCGGGGAAGCCCTGAAAAGACACATCACTCCGGTGGACGTGTTTTTCTACGTGCTCGAAGGAAACGGAGCCGTCGAGATCGGGGACGAGCAGGTGGGAGTCAGCCGGGACATGATAATAGAAAGTCCTGCAAAAATCCCCCACCGCCTTCTGAATCCCGGAAACGGGATATTCAGGGTACTCGTCGTAAAAGCTCCCAGGCCGAAGGAATAAACCCGGCTTCTGTGAGTGTTATTTCATAATTTCCGGTGAGTGATCGCATAAAACCGCAGAAGGAACGGTGATAAAATGGTCGACGAAAATGTGCCTGGAGAAAAAGGGGTTGAAGAAAAAGTGCCTGAAGCTAAACCGGTTAAGGAAATAAAGCTCGATACGGAAGCAAATCCTGCTGCAGAAGTGAATCCCGAGGCGGAAGCCACAAAACCCACAAAAATAGCGGTCATCCGCTGTGATATCGTTTCGGAAACCTGCCCCGGGGTCGGATGTTTCAAGGCTTTTAACGAGAGGAAAGCCCATTTCGAAAATTACGATGAAAACGCGGAGATGATCGCCTTCTTTACATGCGGGGGCTGCTCGGGCCGGAGAGTTTTCCGCCTGCTAAAGGCGCTCAAAAAGCACGAACCCGATGTCGTGCACCTGAGTTCCTGCATGCTGATGGAAGGCTTTTACCCCAGATGCCCGCACCTCGACACCATCAGAAAAACGGTCCAGGACGCAGGAATCGAAATTGTGGAGGGCACACACCACTGAAAATCCCATTATACCTCCACTTTTTCATTCTTTCATCCATCCTCCGTCATTCACGCTAACTTCCGTTCCACACTCCACTATCAATGATTTACCCACCCCAACCTTCGTCCGATCCCCCTGCTGGAGTGTGGAGCAGGAAGTCTCATCTTTACAAAATTGTCATCCCTGAATAACCTGTATTATTTTGAGGAATTTTCACGACGTTAACTTATATAATTTTGAGAGGTCTAAAACCATGGTAAAACGGATGATTGTAAAAATTGACGAAGAAAAATGCACAGGCTGCGGAAAATGTGTTTCCCCCTGTGCAGAAGGTGCAATCCGGATCATAAACGGCAAAGCAAAAGTCGTATCAGAAGAACTCTGCGACGGCATGGGCTTTTGCATCGGCGTCTGTCCCGAAGGCGCAATCACAATCGAAGAACGGCACACAGTAGAATTCAACAGGGAAAAAGCCGAAGCCCAGCCAAGGCAAACTGACATCTCCATCCGCTGCTTCAGCTGCGGGGCCGGAGAAGATACCCACTACCTCATGCCGCTCAGGCACAAGATGGAGAGCCTTTGGGTCTGTACCCGCTGTCTTCCACGTCTTATCCACGGTTAAAAGTCCGCTTGAGCGAGCTTTGCGAGTGAAACGGACTGCGTTCTGTTGCGATTATATCACAACTCCCAGAAAATCTTCTATTTTCTGTGATCCCGAAGCGCAATTCGGGATGGAGAGCCTCTGGGTCTGCACTCGCTGTCTTCCGCAGCTTATCCACGGCTAAGATCTGGTATTTAAGGAAGTTTTTTGAAACTTATCAGGAAAAGAAAAAATGCAACCAATGGTTGCAGAAACGGATGGATTCATAATCCTGGCTGACCCAGGTAGTGAGTTAATTTTTTGGGCAAAAAGGAATTGCATCTGGCTCTGAATATTTTTTAGTTCCCCATCTAACCTTATTAGGCATCTCGTGTCGTTCTTGTCTCCGGTCACCGAAGGTGAGAGGCCTTTCCAGAATTAAGAGTAAAAAGAAGAAATACAAAAAAATTAAAAGTAGCTGGAGAAAACGACAGGAATGGAACCGGTAAGAACACGAACAAAAAAGAAATATATGCAGAAATAAATCAGTGTGTAAACATCCCTTCAAATTTTTCTTTTTTATTTCTCCTGTATATTTTTTGTTGAGGGCCGCTAGGCAAGCTGGCGGAGGCGTCCTTTAACATCTACTTGAAAAAAGTTTTTCGGGTTTATGTGGAATGGTTCAAGTGATATGTTTTCCTGACCAGTGGTACTTTAGCTGGGGATCTGATACTTTTCTACTACTAAATTTTTTCGAAAATTATTTATCATACTAATATTCAGCATGTACTGTGCAGAAGAAAAAGCTCCTCCAGGATATCGGCCTGAACGCCTATGAAGCTGCAGCCTACCTCTCCCTTTTGAAGCTGGGGGTATCCGAAGCAAGCTCTGTCTACAGGGATGCGGAGGTGCCCTACGGGAAGATTTACACTGTCCTTGAGTCCCTGGCAGGGAAGGGTTTTGTGGAAGTCCAGACCTCAAGGCCCAAAAAGTTCAGGGCAGTTGACCCTGAGCTTGCTCTTGATGCTTTTTTTGAAAAGAGGGAAGCTGAAGTTGAAAGGGAAATGGCGCTTTTGAAAGGCTCTGTCGAAGAGGCAAAGGAAACTTTGAAAGCTGTCCCAGTTCAGAAGGGGAAGAACGAGGTCTTCTGGACGACTGCCATCACGGAATCCGAAATTAAAAAGTTTGCCACCTCCGTCTACAGGGAAGTTAAAAAATCGATTAATGTAATACCTCCCACTTTAGGCATGCCCGTGGTTGCCAACCTGCTCCCTGAAATCATAAAAGCCATAGACCGGGGAGTTAAAATCCGGCTCCTCATATCCCCGCGTTTCCTGGCTCTTGTTACACTTTTCTCAATGCAGGGAGAGGAAACTCTCGGGAAACTGAAAAAAGGCCTTGACATAAGGCTCAGCCAGAACTTTGACTCGTATTTCGGGGTCGTTGACGACAGCGTGGTAATCCTTTTCCAGCCTCACCCACAGGATAAAGACCGCGTCCTTTCTGTAGTGAAAATCTGGGACTCAGGGCTTGCAAAAAACCTCGGGGAGGAGTTTGAAGTTTTGTGGCAGGCAGGGGAAAAAATTAACCTTGAAGAGGAGCTTGAGAAAACGAAATGAAAAGAAGTAAAATGAAAAATAAATGAAATGAAATGAAATGAAATGAAATGAAAAATAAATGAAATGAAATGAAATGAAAAATAAATGAAATGAAATGAAATGAAAAATAAATGAAAACAACGCTTTTTATGTTGATTCTCGAAAAGAAGGTATAGTCTCTTCGGATTGCATCGGTTTATTTTGATCAAAAAATATTATTACCATCCGCACTTTTTAGGCACTGAATGATTATCGGCGTGCTGGGGCCCGAAGGCTCATATTCGGAAAGGGCGGCAAAGCTCTGGATGCTCAAAAACGACCTGGGAGCTGCGAAACTGCGGTATTTTGAGGATATAGAGGACGCTTTTTTTGCCGCAGCCACGGGGGAAACGGACCTTTCGGTAATCCCCATCGAAAATTCCATCGAGGGTTCGGTAGGTGTAACCCTGGACCTTCTCCGGGAAGACGGGGCAGTGATAAGCGGGGAGGTCGTGGTCAGGATCGAACACTGCCTGCTCTCGAAAGGCAGCCCTGAAGAGATCAGGGTCGTCCTATCCCACCCCCAGGCCCTCGCCCAGTGCAGGCATTTCCTGAAAACGAATTTTCCTCATGCAGAACTCAGGAGTACTGGCAGCACTTCCCACGCGGCAAGGCTTGCCGGGGAGTTTGAGGAGATGGCGGCAATTGCCTCCTCCGAAGCTGCCGAAAAGTACGGGCTGAAGGTCTTGCTTTCCAATATCCAGGACCGGAAGGAAAACCACACCCGCTTCATCGTTGTAAGAGCTGAGAAGTCCGGAAAATACGCGCCTACCGCTTCCGCTTGCAAGGAAACGGGTAAGGAACCGGGCAAGATACGAGGTAAATGCAAGACCTCCCTGATAGCCTACCTGGCAAAAGACAGGCCCGGAGCCCTCTATGAACTTCTGGGAGCTTTTGCAAAGCGTGGAGTCAACCTGACAAAGATCGAATCGCGGCCTTCCAAAAAGGAACTCGGAGACTATTATTTCTACATCGACTTCGAGGGCTCTGACAGCGATGCACTTATAAAAGATGCCTTAGAAGATATAAAGGCAAAGGTTGATATGTTAAAAGTCCTTGGTTCATATCCGGCTCTGGGAAATTCGGAAGCTTAAGGCATGGATTTCGAAATAGGGAATAAAGTTTCTGAAATAGGTGTACAGCCGTATCACACTTAAAAAAGGAATAATGTAAATAAAGTATAGGCCCCTATCACTATAACATAATCACTGAAGTAGAATCACTGAAGTAGAATCACTGAAGTACAGTCCTCTATAAACAGGAATTACATCTCACGCTAAAGTATATACCCGTATCACATTATCACATTTATAAAACCGAAAACGTATTCCAGGTGCGCAGAGGCTGCAGGATGGCTCTTGAGATTGAAAAAATAGTAAATAAACACGAATCGGCCCTTAAGAGGTACAGAGGCTTCTATTTCCTGGCGGACCTGTTTGCCACTTTCCTGGTCCTTTATGCCCTTTTCACGCTCTTCAACATGCAGGACATATTTTTTATGTTCAGCTTCTTTGAACCCTACACGGGTGCAAGATACGATATATTGGGCTTTGAAATCGTTTTTGAGGTGCTGGGGATGGCTCTACTGGCCTTTTTCCTGTCCCTGGCTTTAACGGCAATCAGGCATTACAGGACCGGTAAGAAGGATGCTATTTCCCTGGTCGAGGAAAAGTACCCCTTGCTGAAGGAAAGGTTAAGGACCGCTTATGATAACCGGGAACTTGACAACATTATTGTCCGGGACCTGATCGGCAGCGTCATTCTCGATGCGAAGTCCGTGAAGTCTTCAGCCTTCCTGAACCGGAAGAAGCTTGCAAAGAACTTTTTCATGGTCGTATGCGCGGTTGCGGTCCTGATATACGTTGCCGAGACCGGTTTCCAGAGCGGGATCGGTCCGACGGATCTGGACGGGGTTATCGAAGACATCCCCTTTATTTCGGGTTCGGATTCCGACCTTTTCTCGCTTGAGGACGGAGGAGGGACTTCCGATGAAAAAGATCCCGGAGAAGACCTCTTCGGGGAGCCTGCTGTCATTGTGGTGGAGGGCACGGAAGTGGATCTGAAAATACCTCCAGGGGCAGGACAGGGCTTTACCGTACAGGAAGAAGGGGAAGAGCCGGATAAGGAATTTGCCCCATCCGCAGCCTATGACCCCGAAGCTATTGCTTCCCAGGCTTATTACGACAACCTCCCTGAAGGGTACAGGAGCATCATCCAGAGTTACTTTGAAGAACTTGCGGAAGAATAAGATGAAAAATTTATCTAAGGTTTGGGTTCTCATTGTACGAGCTAACAAACCAGTTCCAATTGTGCTAGCTAACAAATCATTTTCCATTACTAACTAACAAATTATTTCCCATTGTACTAGCTAAGAAATCAGTTCCTGTTGTATGAACTGGTAAACCATTACTGTAACACATTAAACTAACGAATTATCCGAGAAGCGGGAAGGGCTCCCGCAGGAAATACGAAAACGAAAGGAAGGGTGAAGCATAATATGTACGAAAATGATGCAGATTCGGGGCAGGCCTCCATGACCTACCAGAACGCGGGCAGGATTTTCAATAGTTTTTTTGAGGAGATCGGGAATGTCATAGTAGGGCAGAAAGAGGCAGTGGAGCAGATCGTAATCGCTCTCCTCTGTGAAGGGCACGCCCTGGTGGAAAGCAATCCCGGGCTTGCAAAAACCCTGATGATCTCCACGATTTCAAAGGCAATGAACCTGAAGTTCAGCAGGATCCAGTGTACTCCTGACCTTATGCCCTCGGACATCACAGGGACCTATGTGATCGAGGAAAAAGAGAGGGGAAAAGAGTTCAGGTTCGAAGCGGGCCCTGTTTTTGCAAACATCGTGCTCGCGGACGAAATCAACAGGGCTTCCCCGAAGACCCAGTCTGCCCTGCTCGAGGCAATGCAGGAGAAACAGGTGACTGTCGGAAACGATACCTACCTGCTGGACCGTCCTTTCTTCATTCTTGCGACCCAGAACCCCATTGAAATGGAAGGTACTTACCCTCTCCCCGAAGCCCAGCTTGACCGCTTCCTCCTGAAAGTCCTGGTGGAATACCCCTCCTTCGAAGAGGAAATGGAAATCATAAGGCGCTATACGAAATCCGAAGTCCCGCAGGTTACAAGGGGTTTGGACAAGTCAACCCTTCTTGATTTGCAGAAACTCACAAGGCAGGTCCCGATCTCGGACGAACTCACCCAGCGTGCCCTTTCCGTGGTGACAATGACCAGGAAAGACAAAGAGAATATCGAATATGGGGCTTCGCCGCGTGCCTCAATAGGGCTTATCCTTGCCGCAAAAGCCCGTGCCCTGCTTGAAGGCAGGAACTTCGTAAGCAAGGAAGATGTAGATACCATGGCCTACCCCGTTCTCAGGCACAGGATCATCCTGACTTTCGAAGCCGAAAGGAGCGGGATGAGCACCGATGAGGCAGTCGAGAAAATCCTCCAGAAAGTCAAATGAAGTTGCTCCAGGTTAAATGAGGGGATTATTTCTTCGGTAAAATCTTTGAGTCGGCAGGAAGCATTCAGGCAGAATAAAGTCAGGCAAGAAGTATTCAGGCAGGAACCGAACTAAACGAGTAACCTGACTGGGCAGTAACTGAAGCAGGTAAGAAGCCGGCCAGGAAGTACCTGAAGCAGGAACGAAGCCAGGCAAGAAGTAACTGAATTAAACAGTAACCGAAGCAGGCAGGAACGAAGCCGGGACTGAAATAAATAGTAAGTTGATCCTGGCAGGAACAGGCTTTTGATTGAAGATCCAGAATGACCCGCACAAAACAAAAAATAGAAACGGATTTTTTCAGGCAGCTTGACAGCTTTACCTTCTCGGTCCGGAAGCGCGTGTCCACGGTCTACGCCGGGAACCGCCCTTCTACCAGGAGCGGGCACGGCATCGATACCATAGGGTTTAGGGAGTACGACCAGAGTGACGAGCTCAAGGACATCGACTGGAAAGCCTATGCCAGGACCGAAAAACTCTATGTGCGGCAGTTCGAGGAAGAAAAGACCCTTACAACCCACATCCTGCTCGATTCCAGTAAAAGCATGGACTACCCCGGATACGGGACTTCGAAGTTCGAATACGCGGCCATGCTTGCTGCGGGCTACGCCTACATGGTTACGAAATACAATGACAGGTTCGCTATTTCCACATTCGGGGAGGAAGTGGATGTCCACAAGCCCAGGAGGGGGAAGAAAAACCTCCTGAGGACAATCGACCACCTGAGCGAGCTTGAGCTTACGGGGGGGACTTCCATTGCCGAAAGCGTTGCGAAGTACAGCCGGGAGATCAAGTCCCGGTCCCTTGTAATCCTTATCTCGGACTTCCTGGAGGATCCCGAAGCCGTGGAATCCGCCGTATACAGGCTCTCGGACCACGACCTGATCCTGATCCAGGTCCTTGACCCGACCGAAAAGGAGCTCCCTCTTGAGGGAAACAGCAAACTCGTCGACCTGGAAACAGAAACCGAGATCCGGACTTATGTCAGTGAAAAGTTCAAGGAGCGCTACCTTGAAAAGCTCGATGACCACAGTGCCAGGATCAGGAAAGCCTGCTTAAAGGCAGGGGCGGAGTTCTACACCTTTACAACCGATACCCCAATCTTTGATGCGTTCTACCATACGATCCGGAGACGGAGGCGCTGAAAAATGCCTTTTGAAACCCCCCTCGCCCTTGCAGGACTTTTGAGCGTCATCCCCCTTATCATTCTTTACATGCTCCGCCCGAAACCCACGGAGCTTGCGATTCCCTCTCTCATGTTCGTCCTGAAAATCGAGAGGGAAAGAAAACGGGTTTACGCCTCGATCACGAAGATCGTAAAAGACCCCCTTTTCCTTGCCCAGCTCCTGGTCCTGATCCTCCTTTCCGTTGCCGCAGCCGGTTACTTCTACACCTCGGAAGAGCCCCTGAGCGGGGAGCATACCGTAATCATCCTGGACACTTCGGCAAGCATGCAGACGGAATCGCGCTTTGAAGACGCGCTCGGGCTTGCCGATACTTACCTGAGCAAGAAAAACAGCATCATCCTGGCTTCCAATATTCCTCTGCTTGTCCTGGAAGGCGGGGGGGCTTCGGCTGCGGAGGAAATCCTCAAGAGTGTCCCGGAAGGGGCAGGAGTTGCCGACATTTCTGCGGCAGTTACCACAGGGATGCGCTTGCTTTCCCAGGAAGGAGGGAGGATTATAGTGATCTCGGACTTCACTTCCTGGGAAGGGGATGACCCTGTTGCCTCGAAGAACCTTGCAGAGTCCTACGGCATCCCGGTCAATTTCGTTAAAGTCGGAAAGCCCGCGGACAACGTGGGGATCATTAACGGCTGGATCGAAGCAACGGACGGGGACTACAGCTACACCGGCGTGGTCAAGAACTACAATTCCCGGACCGAAAACGTTGAGCTTGAGACCGGCAGGGGAATTTCCGGGGGCAGTACGAAGAGTTTTACCCTTTCCGTCCCTGCAGGGGAGACCAGGCAGTTCCAGCTTGCAGAGCTCGGCCCGGGAATTACCAGGGTCATGCTTACCGAAGACGACGACCTTCCTGCGGACAACAGCGCCTATATCTCGATTCCTGAAAGCTCCAGGCAAAACATCCTCTTTATCACGGATGACGGGAAGCTGCCTTCGAAAACCGCGCTCTCCCTGCTCCCCAACAGCGAGATCAAGGTCCGGAATAATGTGCCCACGAACCTGGGCGACTACACCCTTGTGGTGCTTGCCCAGAAAGAGACCCCGATTGCTAACAGTTCGGTAGGAAGGATCGAAAGCTATGTTAGAGGCGGAGGAAACGCGGTTTTCATTGCAAGCGGGGCTTTTGTCCCGGAAAAGACCGACGTTGACCTGATAAAGATCCTCCCTGTAAAGCCGGTAGGGATCGGAGAGTCCGAAGACGGGCTGGAAGTCGAGGAGGTCCGGGAAAGCAGTATTACCCAGGACGTGCGGACCGACGAAATATCTGTCCGGAAATACCTGAACGCCACAGAGAGGACCGGTTCGACCACCCTGGCAGTCCTTGACAATGAGGTGCCTGTCCTGAGTTACTGGCAGATAGGAGGAGGCACGGTCTTTTACCTGGGCTTCAACGACGAACTTCAGGAAGGGTCCTGGAACAATTTCCACAACCTGCCCGAATACCCGGTCTTCTGGATTAAGCTCATCGAATGGCTCGGGGGCGTAGGGGACATTGCCGACTACAACCTTGAGACCGGCACCTTAACGTCCCTTTCTAAGACCGGGGAGATCCGCACCCCGAGCCGCACCCTGACTGCAAACCGCGTGCTCTTTGACGAAGTCGGGGTCTATGAAATCGGAGACAAAAAAATAGCCGTTAACCTTTATGACGACCGGGAATCTGACACTACCGTGGACGCTTCGGAACTTATCCAGAGGGCTGTTTCCGAGGATGAGCCCAAACTCGTGCGTTCCGATACCTATACCGCCAAAAATGATATCAGTAACTACCTTATCGGAGTTATTTTCCTGCTACTGCTGCTTGAAATCCTTATCGTGCGCGGGAGGGGTGAGCTTTGAACGTCTCCCTTGAACGCCCCGAAATGCTGCTACTGGTAAT
>Ga0272442_10004806_pt1 | contig 18302 bp, 17 predicted proteins | sample SSMForm2O_FD_200262 | JGI IMG/M metagenome (GOLD analysis project Ga0272442, IMG submission 200262) | Marine sediment archaeal communities from Little Sippewissett salt marsh, Falmouth, MA, United States - SSM-Form-2O | ecosystem: Environmental > Aquatic > Marine > Wetlands > Sediment ... | reverse complement strand
TACAAACCACCAAATGCCAACGACCTCTATTGCCCATCTTATGAAGAGGTAGTGTCTGACTCATGCAATATTAATATGTTCCGATTTTCATCAGCATGGGTGGCCCTGTGGGCCATGAACGTTTCATAATAGCAGTTTTTTAAAGAATGTTTCTTTCAATTCTGCTAAATTTTACGGAAAAGCCTACTTTAGAAATGCATCCTTTAATTGTTATTCTAGCTTTCAAAATGTTGATTTCTATGGAACTGTAGACTTTAAAGGAGCTGAATTTAATGGGATTTTAAATCTAAAATATATCAATACTACTTTTCTGCAAAGATTGGATTTCAGTCTTGAATCTTTTGATTTAGGACCTACCAACCAGCCAATATGTGATAAATGCACGTATAGGTGGTTGATCGCGAATTTCAAAGAGTTGGGTCAGTACAGCGACGCGAACGAATGTTATTATATATATAGAAAAAGTATACGGCCGGATATAGACGATTGGAGGGGGGTCAACATTTCCATACTTGTTGACATATTTGTCGACCGGTTTTTGGATTTCACTTGTGGTTATGGTGTACGTCCCCTTCAGCCAATTAAGTCAGGTGGTATTATTGTACTTTTATTTGGAGCAATTTTCTGTCTACTTTCCGAAACCGAAACCCTGTTAATCGATCTCCTTGCCTTCCTTGCCTACATCATCAAACATCCCATTCAACCCATAGCCTTCTTTAGTTTTACTAGATATTTAAATAAAATTTATTTATTTATTAAAAAGATTCCAACAAGTCTTAAAGCTATATTTAAATATGTTGAATATAGCCTTCGCATTTTCACATTTCAGTCTCATGAACTTCGGCTTAGTAGTGGATATATATTTAAGTTTTTTGAGTTAGTAGAGGGAGTTTTAGGATTGATTATATTTGGTTTGTTTATAACTACTCTATCTAACATGATGGCATTTTAACGGCAACTAAAGCTCCAGCTCATATCTCCCAGGTCGATTATATCTGGCCAACCTTTAAAATTATGATATTTAAGTATATGCTATTTTATAAATTATATTTCTTACATTTCTTTGTTATTTCTTTCTCCCGACGGTGCCAGTTATTGCCTCTTAGTTATAAGGCTCCACAGATTTGTGAATTATCCTTTAAAAATTAATTTCTATATAGGCTGAGTGCGAAATAGTGGTTATATGATATCTGCTCAGGATCTGTGAGATATAGTAGCTTTCACCATCTATAATTTTTGCGCAGTTTCTTTCAAGATTCTTTCACTTCCCTTAGAGCCCGATGCAAGTCTTTTCCGATGTATTTTGTTCAATAATTCTCATCACTCTCCGATACTACCCTTTTCTACGGCTATTGCCACCTCACCTCCACCTCGTCCGTCCGATACCCCGGCCTGACCCTCGACTCCGCCAGAGGCGTCACAACACCGCTCTTCATCATGATGAGGCCGGTGTAGGCGATCATCGAGCCGTTGTCGCCCATGAACCTCTTCTCGGGGACGTAGAACTTCGCCCCCCTCTCCTCGCACATTATGTTCAGCATCTCGCGTAGGCGGGAGTTGGCGCCGACGCCGCCTACGAGGAGGACCTCCTTCTTCTCGGCGTGGGCGAGGGCCCTCTCGGAGACCTCGACGAGCATGGCGAAGGCCGTCTCCTGGAAGGAGGAGCAGACGTCGGCGAGGTCGTACTTCTTCGCCGCCTGGGCCGCCGCCGTCGAGAGGCCGGAGAAGGAGAAGTCCATCCCCTTGACGACGTAGGGGAGGGGTATGTACTCTTTCGCGGATTTGGCGAGAGCCTCCAGCTTGGGGCCGCCGGGATGAGGGAGGCCCACCTGCCGTGCAAACTTGTCGAGGGCGTTTCCGACGGAAATGTCCAGGGTCTCGCCGAATATCCGATACCTTCTGCGCCTCAGGGCCAGAACCTGGGAATTTCCGCCGCTGACGTATAGTACGACCGGATCGGTGGCGCCAGTCTTCCACTTCCCCACCTCAATGTGGGCTATGCAGTGGTTCACGCCGACGAGGGGGACGCCGAAACGGAGGGAGAGGGCCCGGGCCGCCGTCGCCACCGTCCGCAGACACGGTCCCAGCCCCGGCCCCTGGGAGAAGGCGACGGCATCGATCTTGAGGTCATCTTTTCGGGCCGCTTCCAGGACGGCTTTGACCACTCCGGCCATGTGCTCTGCGTGATGCTGGGCCGCCTCCCTCGGGTGGATCCCGCCCTTGGCGGGAACGTAGGTGGCGCTCTTCTCGGCGATGACGTCATCCTCGTCCACCAGGGCGCAGCTGAGGTTCCAGGCGGTCCCCTCCAGTCCCAAAACGATCGTCCTTCGGTCAGCTTCCATCTCTCGACCATCTCCCTTCTCTAGACCCGCCACCAAGCCTTCCCTTCTTCGCTCCTGCTGTTCTACCCTTACTTCATTTCGCAGGCTCAGGTGGATAGCCCGATGTCCTTTCTGTACCTGATCCCGTTGAACCTGATCTTCCGGATGTTCCTGTAGGCCTTCTCCCTCGCCGTGGCGAGGCTCTCTCCCCGGCCGACGACGGTGAGGACTCTCCCGCCGGTGGTGTAGAGCTGCTCGTTCCCCTGGGCGTCGGTCCCGAAGGCCGTCCCGTTGTGGTAGACCAGAACGTCGGGATCGACCTTCTCCAGCCCCCGGATGGGCATGTTGGTGTAGTGGGCTCCGGGATAGCCGGGCCTCTCCTCCTCGACCCCGCCGCTCGTCACCGGCTTTACCACCCTCCCGCTGATGGCGCAGACCCCGACGCAGGCCTCGGGGGACCATTCGAGGTCTATTGTGTCCAGCTCTTTGTTCAGGATGGCTTTTGAGAGGAGGTACATGTCGGTTTGGAGGCGCGGCAGGATCACCTCGGTCTCAGGGTCGCCGAGCCTCACGTTTATCTCCAGAACCCTCGGCACCTTCTCTCCATCCTCCTCCGATACCATCAGGCCGAAGTAGATCATCCCCGAGTACTCAAAGCCCGTCACCTCTTTGAACCCGGTTATGGTGGGGACGGCGATCGTCTCCATGATCCGATCTGTGAGGCCAGAGTCGAGCCAGGGGTGGGGCGAGTAGCCGCCCATGCCGCCGGTGTTGGGGTTGTTGTCGACGTTTGGGTTTCCTGAGAGCTTGTTGTAAAGCCGGATCGCCACCTCCTCGTCGGGAGAGAAGGCCCGCTTGTAGTCCATCGCCGACTCCAGGGGAAGGACCGTCCGCCCGTCGGTGACGGCGAAGAACATCAGCTCTCTTCCCGAAAGCCTCTCCTCGATGTCCACCCGTCGGCCGGCATCTCCGAAGAGCTTCGGCTCCACCATGATCCTCTCGATCGCCGAGACCGCCTCCTCCTCGGAGCCGCAGACGATCGACCCCTTCCCTGCGGCGAGACCGTCGGCCTTCACCACCAGGTTCTTCTCTGGGTTCTCTTGATAGAAGGCTGCTGCGTACTCCTTCGCCTCCTGGGGGTCGCTGAAGTTTCGGTGTCGGGGGATGGGAACCCCGATGGCTTTTAGAAAGTCCTTCGCATCACACTTGCTCCCCTCGAGGATCGTCGCCTCCCGTCGCGGACCGACGATCTTGAGGCCCGCTTTCGAAAAGACGTTCACTATCCCGTCGGATAGGTACCCCTCTGGCCCGACAAAGGTCAGGTCGATCCCCTCCTCCTTGGCGAAAGAGGCGAGATCGGAGATCTCTTTGATGGGATTTCCCCTCCTCTGGGCGATCTCGCACTTCTCCATCATCGAGCTTCCCGCGTTCCCGGGGGCGACGTACACCCGCTCCACCAGAGGGCTCCTGGCGAAGGCGTGGGCTATGGCGTTTCCCCTGCCGCCGGCATCAACAACCAGAACCTTTGCACCAGACATTTGATCTACCGCCGAGTTCGTGGGAGATGCCAGTAGATAAGGGTAATTGAGCCCCGCCCTCGGGCCGATGACTATATTAAAGGAGGTCGGCTCATCTGAGGTCTTTAGAGGAACCTGTCGCCACCTCAGCTCGCCCCTAGGCCGGACCGAACCCCAGGAGGGCGAGGTAAGGGCGCTCTATAGAGATCTGCATCAAGGGGTGTATGACCAATCATGTACACAATAGATCAGTTGTTAAAGACCATCCGTGACAAGAACGTCGAGTTTCTTCGGTTGCAGTTCACCGACATCCAGGGGCTCGTGAAGAGCGTCTCGATCCCCGCCACGAGGCTCGGAAAGGCCCTCGATTCGGGGACCGGCTTCGACGGCTCCTCCATCGAGGGCTTCGCGCGGATCCAGGAGTCGGACATGCTCCTTCGACCGGACATCTCCTCCTTCGCCATCTTGCCCTGGAGGGCGAGAGAGAACAAGAACGTCGCGCGGCTCATATGCGACGTCTACAAGCCCAACGGCCAGCCCTTCGAGGGCGACCCCAGATACGTCCTGAAGAAGGCCATGAAGAAGGCAGAGGATATGGGCTACACCATGAACGTCGGCCCGGAGCTGGAGTTCTTCCTCTTCAACATGGAGAACGGGAGAGCCACCACCAAGCCTCACGACTTCGCAGGCTACTTCGACTTTGGCCCTGTGGACCTGGCCGAGGACATAAGAAGGGAGATCGTCCTCGCCCTGACGGAGATGGGCTTCAACATCGAGGCCTCCCACCACGAGGTGGCAAAAGGGCAGCACGAGATCGACTTCACCTACGGCGAGGCCCTCAGGACCGCCGACAACGTCGTCACCTTCAAGTACGTCACCAGGACGATCGCGATGAAGAACGGCCTTGCCGCCACCTTCATGCCCAAACCGATCTACGGCGCGGCAGGCTCCGGGATGCACGTGAACATATCCCTCTTCAAGGGCGATGAGAACGCCTTCTTCGATCCTGAAGCGAAGATGCAGCTCTCAGACCTCGCCCGCTACTTCGTGGGAGGGCTCCTGGAGCACGCCCCCGCCATCACCGCCATCACAAACCCCCTGATCAACTCCTACAAGCGGCTCGTCTCGGGCTTTGAGGCCCCCGTCTACATCGGCTGGTCGGGGCCGAACCGGTCCTCTCTGATCAGGGTCCCCAGCGGCAGAGGCCTGAGCACCAGGCTAGAGTTTCGGTCGCCCGACCCCTCCTGCAGCCCGTACCTGGGCTTCGCTGCGGTTCTGGCGGCGGGGCTCGACGGAGTCAAGAGGAAGATCGACCCCGGAGACCCCGTGGACCTGAACATCTACGATCTCTCGGACGCGGAGCGGGAACGGCTCGGGATCCAGACTCTACCCTCCAACCTCCGCGAGGCCCTCGATTATCTCGAAGAAGACAAGGTGATCAGGGACGCCCTCGGCGAGCACGTATACGCCAACTTCAGCAGGCTCGGGTCCCTTGAGTGGAAGATGTACAACAACCACGTCCACCCCTGGGAAGTCGAGAGGTACATAAATACGATCTGAGGAGGGGGGGTCGCCTCCGGCGGCCAACTCTCTTCAAAGCCGAAACGTATTTAACCAGCATCGTATATGGAAAGTCCGGGCCGGTAGCTTAGTCAGGCAGAGCGAAAGGCTCTTAACCTTTAGGTCGGGGGTTCAAATCCCTCTCGGCCCGCTTTGAGGGGCTGTGGCCTAGTCAGGTATGGCGACGGGCTCCAGCGGTATATTGATGATGAGCAACGGGTCTGCTGAGGCCTCTCGACGGGGAGGCCGTTGATGATCCGTTGGAGCACTGAGAGAATCGCTCTCGGTATCGGAGAGACCCGTCGATCGTGCGTTCGAATCGCACCAGCCCCACTATTTTTGACGACGACAGCTCTTAAATATCCATATGCAAGATAAGCGGCGGTTGGTGGAGATGTACGATAAAGTCATTACCATGTGCTGGTCCATAAGAGAGGTCAACAAGAACCTCCAGGACAGAGAATCGATGGCCAATTATTCGATCGAGTACCTGAAGAAGGCCTGCTCGGACCTATCCAAGATGCTCGCCTCCGGGAAGAGCGCAGACCTCGACGAGGAGATGGAGGTGGTAAATAGGGCGGGCAACGTCACGAAGTTCACGGTGAGCGAGGTGGCGGAGATGCTCAAAGACGCCAAGAAGATCATCGAGTTCAACCTCATCGACCACGTGGACCAGTGGGCCAAGTCCAAGGCGAAGAACGCCCCAGCTCGATGATGCGAGACGGGCAGGAATTTGATGGATGATGGGGCCAGAGGGCTCCGAGCGCCTCAGGACTCATAGGGCTCATCACAGATCAGCTAACTTTTTTCTTCATCGGCGCCGGAAGATGGCGGCCCGAAAGGCCGCCAACCTCTCCTCCGAGCTCTTCGGGAAAGTATAAAACAGTTCTCAAAAGAGGGTCGATTCGGGATTCGACCCGCTTTTCATCTCAGCGGGCCGAATCATCTGCAGGTCAAAGATTGAGGAGGGCGACGATATGGTCAAAGTCGGAGCGCACGTCTCCATAGCGGGCTCCATAGATCGTGCGGTGGACAGGGCGGAGGAGATCGGATGCGATACGTTCCAGATATTCTCCCGAAACCCCCGGGGCTGGAGGTTCAAGGAGATCTCAGAAGAGGTGGCCGATGAGTTCAAGAGTAAGCTTAAACGCTCTGGCATGGACCCTCCCGTCGACCACATGCCGTACCTTCCCAACCTCGCCACGCCCAAGGATGACGTATACAAAAAGTCGGTGGATGCCTTGAGCGAAGAGCTTGGCAGGTGCGAGATCCTGGGGATCACGTACCTGGTCACCCATCTTGGAAGCCACTTGGACGCGAGCAAAGAGGAGGGGATTGAAAGGACGGCGAAGGCGATTATAAAGGCACTTTCATCCTCCGAGAACGATGTGATCCTCCTTCTGGAGACGACCTCCGACTCTAAAAACAGCGTTGGTGGATCTTTCGAGGATCTGGCGGAGATAATGAGGCGGGTGGACCGGGATGATCGGGTCGGGGCCTGTTTTGATACCTGCCACGCCTTCGTGGCTGGATACGAGTTGAGGTCAGAGGAGGGGTTGGGGGAGACGATGGAGGAGTTCGACCGGACGGTGGGCCTGGAGAAGATCAAGGTCGTCCACCTAAATGACTCCAAAGGACCCCTCGGCTCAAAGCTGGACCGCCACGAGCACATAGGCCTGGGCGAGATCGGCGAAGAGGGGTTCAGGCAGATCCTACACCATCCCGCCATAAGGACTCGCCCCCTGATCCTGGAGACCCCATCAGACGAGAGGAGGGACGATCGGGGCAACATGGCGAAGGTCAGAGAGCTCGCAGGTGAGGACTAGATGAGGCATTTCATCGAAGGGCCTCGATGGGACGTCGCCGTAGTCGCGATCCTTGCAGCCTACGGAACCCTCGTCCTTGCGACCTTCTGGGGCCGACCTTACCTTGCAGCCCTTCTTTTGGTGCCTCCGCCGATAATTCTCTGGTCTAGACTGGGAGATCCTCGAATGGCGGCGGCGATAACCTTTGCCGGTGCTCTTCTCGGCCCCCTGACGGAGATGGCCTGTGTGAAGGGGGGGCTCTGGACCTACGCCAACACCGGAGGCCTACCTTACGTTCCGCCCTGGAACTTCCCCATTTGGGCCTGCTTTCCCCCGGCCATCTGGCTTTTGGCAAGAGCTCTTCTGAGGACAACGATTCCTGTGACCTTCTCACCGAGGGCCCTGGTTTTAGCCCTGTCTGGGGTGGGGGTGGAGATCACGATCTTCGTCTCCTTGGGCATGAACCCGCCTCTCGCCCTGGCGGGAGGGGCGGTCCTGGCGACGGCCGTGATTTTGGCCTTCCGTGAGAAGGCGACTTTGGCCATGATGGGGGCGGGTGCCCTCTTGGGCCCCCTATGCGAGTCGCTTCCGATCTCCGCGGGCGCATGGTGGTATGCGGCACCCTCCGACCTCTTCGGTATGCCCGCCTACATGATCCTCGCCTACGCCATATTCGGAGGTCTGGTGGGCCACGCCTCGCAGTCCGCCGGAGCGCTTTTCGCCGGCAGTGGAAAGAGCAGAGCTAAAATGACCTAGATGTAGTGGTTAGGTGGTCTGAATTCATCCGCCACCAGCATGATAAGAGGACTCGAAGAACCGGCTGGAGAGAAAGAGAACCGATCGAAGGGGAACCGACCTTGAGATCCGATCAGGTGAGGTGGCTGAGGGTCATGAGAAGATCGTCCTCAGATATCGGCTTCAAGAGATAGGTGACCGCGCCCAGATCGTAGCTCCTCTGGATGTGCTCGGATACCAGGGAGCCGGTCAGCATCACCACCGGTATGCCTCGAAACTCGGGGCTGGTTTTCAGCCGCTCCAAAAGCTCCATCCCGCTCAAACGGGGAAGTTTGATGTCCAGCAGTATCAGGTCTGGAAGGCCGGAGCCCTCCTGGCGGAGGTGCTCGAGGCAGCTGAGGGCCTCCTCGGCGTCTGCGGCCAGAAAGATGTCCCTTTCTGGGCAGATCCTCCTGAGCTGCCTGATGGTGAGCTCAGCATCGTCGGGGTTGTCCTCCACGAGCAAAATTTTTAAGTTTTGACATCTTTTATCCACCTTCACCTCCAAGCTTTTCAGTTCTCTAATCGCCGCTGACATCAATACTTTCTCCAACTAACCACGGGATATTGCCCCTAAAAATACTTTTCCCGTTGGATACAGCAATCCGGCTCCAATGACGAAAAAGCTCACATAAATTGCGCTGAAGATCATACAAAAATCAATTAAAATTAATAAGTGTAAGATCTGCTTCAGAGCTCGATCTTCTCCTGCGCGCTGCCTCGCGAAAGGAGTGCCACTCTGCTGAGGGGGACGTGGTTTGCAAGCCTGTAGCCCAGGATCTCGGATAAATCCCTCGCGAAGTCCAACACCTCCTCGTGGGTCGGCATGGAATCTCTTTGGAGACGGTTTCGGGAGCTTCCCAGGTGCATGTACGCCTTCACCTCCACGAAGTCCGGCTCTGCGATCTCGATGAGCTTTGCGTAGCCCTGGGGGTCGATCATGTTCAGGTTTCGGGCCAAAGTGAGCCTGGTCACCGTCCGCGAGGGGGAGTCCCTCACCTTCTCCAGACTCTCCAAAAATCGGCTCCAGAGGTTGGCCTGGGGGTTTGATACTTTGAGATAAGTCTTCTCATCGGGAGCGTTGAGGCTGAGGTAGAGCTGGGTGGGTTGGACTTCGCTGATCACATCGGGCATGGTCCCATTCGTCACCAGAAAGGCGGTCATGCCCCGACTTTTGATCTCCTCGATCAGTTCCTTTATCATCGGGTAGAGGGTCGGCTCTCCCATCAGGGAGACGGCTACGTGAGCAGGACTTTTTGCCTCTTCCAGCCTGGCGGAGTCGGTCGTCTCCGGGGCACCACCATAGCCGGAGATGAGCCTCTGCTGCTCTTCCAGGATGCCGTCCAAAAGCTCTGCAGGCTCGATCCAGTCGCCGCTGGCGCCGGGCATGTCGTCGATGGGCCTCCAGCAGTGAAGACAGCGGTGGTTGCAGAGGAGGGTCGGCGTCATCTGGACGCACCGGTGGCTTGCGATGCCGTAGAAGTGGTTCTTGTAGCACTGGTCACCTCCGCGGATGCTCCGCCGTAGCCACAGGCAGGGCTTGACCGCCCCGTGGGCCACCAGGTGATATCCCTGCCTTTTGAGCCGCTCTGAGATCTGGGGTGGGAAGCGCTCCATAATGCGAGATCAGAGAGAGACGAGTAGTTATATAGTTATTCGATAGCTGAAAAGAAACGCGGACCGAAAAAGCTTTTTATAATCCTAGAGACGGTCGTTAGAATCGAGAGGGAGACGGAATGATCACAAAAGACATCAAGCTCATATCGGGGGTCCTCCTTCTGGTCATCCTGATGGCTGTTGGGATGGCTCAGGGGGCGACCACTCTGAAAGTATGCGAGTGCAAAGCCTGCGGCTGTCAGTACCTCAGCATCCAGGAGGCGATCGAGAGGGCCAGCCCCGGAGACACTGTCCTCGTCAGGAGCGGAAACTTCCACGGAAACATCAACGTATCAAAGCCGGTCATCCTCAGAGGGGAGAGATGGCACGAGGGTGACCTTCCCCTCATAAATGCAGACGGGAACGGCAGCTGCATAACGGTGAGCGCAGACGGGGCGACGGTGGAGAACATAAGGGTTACGAACTCCGGCAACGAGTCTGGTGACGCCGGGATCAGGGTGGCATCCGACAACTGCTCCATCATGAAAAACTCGGCCAGTCAGAACGGTGGTGCCGGCATAATTCTGGACAACGCCAGGAACTGTACGATTCAAGAGAACGTCGCGAGGGGCAACGCATATGGGATCTGCCTCCTGAACTCCGAGAGCAACGTCCTCTATCAGAACTGGATCTACAACAGCACCTCGTTCGATGCCTACGACGACGGCCTTAATCATTGGGATGACGGTGTAAAGGGCAACTATTACGGCTCGTTAAACTGCACCGACGAGAATAACGATACGATCTGTGATTCTGCCTACAATATCACGGGCGGCGCAAGCGTCGACAGATACCCGATGGTTGGCAGTGCCTTGAGTTTGCTGTAATTGGGGGGTTGGCAGCATTCCAAACAACTTTGAATGCTGTCGATACACCTAAAATAGAGCGATTTCACAGCAAATCATCGGATAGGCCCGGTTCCGCTAGCGGGACCAGCCTCAATCCTTTTATGTTTTTACGAACTTGCATCGAGCCGTATCGTGCCAGACGGCACCGGACAGCAGCTAGCCGGATGAAAACTGTGGACGTGATGATAGATGAGTTTCCAGCGGTGGGCGGACGCGGTTATGAATGCGGATCTTGCAGCCTTCCAGAACCTGTATCAGGCCGCTAGAACGCGATTCGGCTGGGGTTGCTGAGAGGAGAGGGACCGATGGGCCGATAGATCGGTCAAGGTCGGTCGGAGAGGCCGAATGAAAGAGCGAACATGTTCAGAAGGTGAGTGACAAAAATGCCGCTCCAGAATGTTTTGAGGCAAACCTAAGGGAGCACATTTAAATAGTCGTATGTCTCTAGTCAGAATAACGAGGAATTAAAATGGTTACTGGCACAGTGAAGTTCTTTAACAGAACGAAGCATTTCGGCTTTATAGCTGGAGACGACGGGACTGATTATTTTGTTCACTCAAGCGGTCTGAAGCCTGGCGTTTCCATAGATGAAGGAGATAAGGTCAGCTTTGAAGTTGAGACTGGCGACAGAGGCCCCAAAGCAGAAAAAGTGGAGAAAACGCAGTAAGTCCTTATTCTCACATATTTCCAAAAAACGAGCGACCGGACCAGTTCCGGCTTATTTTTTTCTTCCGATTTTTATTCCACGTCATCCCTTCTCGACGAATTGATAGCAAGCTTATCGTACATATTCAAAGTCAGCAAATTCGTTATTTTTCCATCCGCTCTATCTCTTCGGCCTCTGACCGAGGCGTCTTTTAACCCAGCGAATCATCTGGCCGACGAAGACCGCAGGCGAGGTCTTACTGCCGTCGATTTTGACCCGCCCTGCCCGGATCGTCGCGAGGACGGCGGAGACTTCGCATCCGTTCTCGTTATCGTCCTCGACCTCGATCAGGGTGACGCCGAGGCCCACAGTCTTCGCCATGTGGGCGTCGCTTCCCGCCACCATCGGAAGTCCGAGTTTCTCGGCCTTTCTTTTGGCCCACCAGTTTGCGATCCCGAAGATGTACTTGGAGTTGTAGACCTCGACGGCGTCGCAGTCCGGTATTCGGTACATGGCGTGCCTGAAGACGTGGTAAGGGTGGGAGACGATGGTGATCCCGCCCCGGTCGTGGACGAACTCGATCGTCTCCTCGGGGCTTTTTCCCTTAGTAGGAAGCTCCCTTATTCCCAGAGCCAGGAGGTGGCCGTCGGAGGTGGAGACCTCGACTCCGGGGATCACCATAATATCTAGGCCTCTCTCTCGGACGATCCTCTCGGCTTCGAAGGAGCCCTCTATGGTATCGTGGTCGGTGATGGCGATCCCGTCGAGGTTCTTCTCCACGGCCGCCTCCAGGATCGCCTCCACCCCGTCTCTCCCGTCAGAAAAGCTCGAATGGACGTGGAGGTCGAACCTGAGATACTTTTTTGAGCTGGAGCTCTGAACTTTGCCTCTGGATATCCGTTTCTCTTCTCCCCCGTCCCTCCGGCCCAAGCCCCTCAGGCCTCCCTTGGATCGGTGATCTCGCCCGCGATGGCCGTGGCCGCGGCCGTGGCCGGGGAGGCGAGGTATATCAGGCCGCCTTTTCCCATCCTGCCCGGAAAGTTCCTGTTGGCGGTGGAGAGGCAGACCTCTCCCTCACCGATGACGCCCATGTGGGCTCCCAGGCACGGGCCGCATCCCGGCGTTCCGATCATCGCCCCCGATCTGACGAGGGTTTCGATTATTCCAGAGGTGATGGCCTGGAGGAGAACTTCCCTCGACGCCGGGATGACCAGGGTCCTCGATTTGACTTTTCTTCCCTTGAGGATCTCGGCTGCGACCTCAAGGTCCTCATATCTGCCATTGGTGCAGGTCCCGATGAATACCTGGTCGACCTCGGTCCCTGCAAGCTCAGAGACTGGCCGGACGTTGTCGACCCTGAAGGGCGCTGCCACCACTGGCTCCAGGTCCGAGACGTCAAACTCCATCTCAGAGTCGCGAGATCCGGGGTCGGAGCAGACCGGCTGGTAGGGCTCCCTTACCCTTCCCTTCAGAAAACCTTCTGTGACCTCATCCGGGGGCAAGATGGCGGCCTTCGCCCCCATCTCGACCCCCATGTTGCAGAGGGTCATCCTCCCCGAGATGGAGAGGTTCTCGATCGTCTCGCCCACGTACTCCAGGGCCTTGTAGGTGGCACCGTCGGCGCCTATGGCTCCGACGAGCATCAGGGTGAGGTCTTTTGCGAGGACCCTTCGTCCGAGCTTTCCGGTTACTCTGACCCCGATCGTCTCGGGGACCTTGAACCAGAGCCTTCCCCGGGAGTAGATCTCGGCCATGTCCGTGGCTCCGACCCCGGTACCGAAGGCGCCGAAGGCGCCGTAGGTGCAGGAGTGAGAGTCGGCCCCCACCAGCAGAGTTCCTGGTAGGGCGAACCCCTCTTCGGGGAAGACCTGGTGGCAGATCCCACGCCCTCCCTCGTAGAAGTGGACGATCCCCTGCTCTTTCGCCCAAGAACGGACCTCTCTCTGGAGGTCGGCGGCGGTGCTGTTGTTGGCGGGGACGATGTGGTCGAAGGGTATGACGATCCTTTCTGGGTTCCAGACCTGCTCGGATCCCATCTCTCTAAAGGCCTTGATGGCGAGGACGCTCGTCCCGTCGTGGGACATGGCATAGTCCACCTTCGCCTCGACGATCTCTCCCGCCTCGGCCCGGTGGCCCGAGGCTCGACTGAATATCTTCTCGCTGATGGTAGCCAAGGTAAACCTCTCCATAAAAGAGGGGCCGGCTGCGGAGGGCCGGCCCTTTTTTCCAACTCGTTTCACTCAAAATTTGGGAGCATGTAGGCGATATCATCCTGGGGGTGGCGGTAGAGCCTCGATTCGAGCCTCTTTTGATCCAGGATGTGGCCTATGATCCCAATGCTCCTTCCGAGGGCGAATAGGCCGTTCAGATAACCGTACTTGATCACGTCCTCGATGTCCCTCTCGCCGAAGACGTCGCAGGAGTTCATCAGGTCCATGAAGAGAATACCTATGCAGCCGTCGACGTTCAGGATCAGGTTTCCCTTCTTGGCGGTGGTGATCTCTTGGACCGAAAGGGCGTAGTCGAGGAGGTCGGTCCGAGCGAAGTTCTCTCTTGCGTAGCCGATGAGAAGCTCGACCCTCTTGTCGGGGTTTTTGACGCTCTTGATCCTGTGGCCGATCCCAGGGATGTTGATCCCCGCGGCCTTCATCTGGCTTACGAACTGCTCAGGAGCAAGCCCAGAGTCGTAAGCTCTCTTGAACTCCCGGGCGGCGTCGTCGATCGCCCCGCCGAACCTCGGTCCGATGGTGAGAAGGCCGCTGGCCAGCGATGATATGAGGTCTTTTCCGGCGCAGGAGGCGACGATGGCGTTGTGGGCCGCCGAGACCGCGGGGCCGTGATCGGCCACGATCTGGAGGACGAGCTCGATGAACTCCGCAGCCCAGGGGGGGATCTCCTTTTTGAACCAGAGAAGGCCGATGACCCCACCGATCCCCATCCGGTCGTCCATCACCCGGCTCAAGGGCTTTCCGGCGTAGAGGACCTCCTCGCCCCGGTCGTCGGATATGGTACAGATCAGGTTTGTGGCCTTCCGCACCATCCCCTCGGAGCTGGCCTTTCCGAAGTCCATGGGGATCTTGGGGATCTCGGGTTCGTCGACATCTTTGACCTTCGCCTCGGCCTTCAGCCTCTCGTAGACCTCCCTTATTTTGTCGCCGTAGCTGTCGAAGGAGTCGGGGACCACGGCTCCCGCCTCTTTCAACGCCCTGTTCTTGGCGTCGGCGGTCTCCAGGTCCGTCTGGGCCTTGGCCCCGGCGTGGCCGAACTGGACGCTCCCGGGGAGGACCTTGGAGCAGGTTCCTGTAACCCAGATCACCAGAGGCTTGGTGATCCTCCCCTCCAACAGGGCCTCGACGATCCGATATTCGTCGGTGCCTCCCACCTCGCCGAGACAGGCGATCATGGCGACCTCGGGGTTCGCCTCGAACCGGAGGATGTGGTCCATGAGGTTGCTACCCGGGTACCGGTCGCCTCCGATGGCGATACCTTCAACGACGCCGCTGGAGTTTCTCGCGATGATGTTGAAGGCCTCGTTGAGCATCCCGCCGGACTTGGAGACGAAGCCGACGCATCCAGGCCGGTAGAGCTTCGACTCGATGATGTTCTCGATGGTGCCGGCGGTGTTTCCGATCCGAAAGGCTCCGGCGGCCAGACCTCCTACGGTGGCGGGGCCGATGATCGTCTTCTTCATCTTCTTGGCGGTGGCGGCCATCATCCTGGACATCCTCTCGGGGACGCCCTCGGCGATAATCGCCACTGTCTTTATGCTTGGCTGTGCCAGGGCCTCCATGGTGGTGTCGAAGGCCGACCGATAGGAGGCGAAGTTGACCACCACCGCTACCGTCGGGTGGTCTCTCACCGCCTCGGGGATCGACTTGTACATGGGGAGGAGGATCTCCTCGGTCCCCCAGAAGACCTTGTGGATGCCATCCCGGCCGGGGTTGATGATGGCGGCGACGCTGGGACGTTCTCTCCTGCAGAGGTAATCGAAGTCCAGCATCCTCTGGATCGCGTTCGTCTGGTAGCCGTAGACGAAGGCCTGAGTGTCCTTGTCAAAGAGCTTGTACCCCTTCATCGTCATCACTCTCCCCCTCCCAGGGCCATCGAGACTATCCTGGTCATGTGGGTCTCGGGTCCGTAGACGTGAATGGGTACTCCCAGCCTCTCGCCGAGACCGCGCATGATCCGCAGCCCTTCCTCATAGTTGGGCCCGCCCCGCCGGACGTATATCTCGACGCCTGTGTTGCGAAGCCGCTCTCGGTAGTCTTCCAGGGCCATCACAACGCCCTTGAAGGTCTTGGCGACGTCGGTGAAGTTGGCGATCCCGCCTCCGATGAGAAGGTACTTCGTCCTGCCTTGGGGATCTTTCTCCCTGGTCATCAGGTCGAGGACGGTCTTGGTGTACTCGTAAGTGTCTTCGGTGGAGGGGTCGCCACTGTACTCGCCGTAGTTGGCGAGCTCACCGGCAAAGCCCAAATCGCAGATGGTGTCGGCGTAGATGACGCTCGCCCCGCCTCCGGCCACCATCGTCCAGATCCTCCCCTTCGGGTTTAAAATGGTGAGCTTCAGAGATGCCCCGGTCCGGGAGTCGATCTCCTTGATGTGGGCCTCCTCCTCGGTCAGGGCCCTTCCGAAGGGCTCGGGGAACTCAAGGCCCTTCCAGCTCCCCCTCTGCCAGAAAGCCTCGGCGTCGTCGAGCCTTGCGACGAGGTCGAGGGGGATTATCTTCCCCTCGTGGAAGACGAAGGGGTTGATCTCAAGGTAGGCGAAGCCCAGGTCTCGATAGAGCTGGTAGAGGCCTTTGATGAAGTATGCGATCGGCGTTCGCCTCTCGCCCAATTTTGCCGGAAGCTTCGATTTGAGGTCCATGTCCTCGATCCTGGTCAGGATGGGGACGGTGATCTCGGTGACCTGGTCCCAGTTAGCCTCGACGTCCACTCCGCCCCGGGGGGAGAAGTAGATGACGTCTCCGCCGTAGTCGGACTTTATGGCCACGTAGAGCTCGTACTTCTCGTCGTGGGGGACGAAGGGCTCGATTAGAAAGTGGGTCAAAGGCCCGACGACGGTGCCCACCAGGGTCTCTTTGCCCATCTTCTCCTCGATGTACTTCTTGGCCTCGTCCCAGGTGGCGTCAAGAAGGATCAGGCCGTGGGCGCCTCTTTTGCCGAAGAGCTGGTCTGGTTTGACCACCAGCCTTTTTTTCTTGACCCAGGGGTTTTTGACCGCCACCACCTCCAGATCTGTTTCTGGGGCGACAAGGACGATTTGACCATCGTAATCGAAATCATCAACATAATTGGGAAGGCGCTCTGCCAGCATCTTCTTGGCGTCGTATTCCCTAATCCCTCTTTGTGCCATCTTCAAAACCTCCTCCCCATGGCCAGCGCCTTTTTTGTTTACAAATCTTTCTACGAAACGGTCTAAAAATGGTCCCGAAACGATCCTGAAATGTGCCCGGAAAGGCTGAAATAGTGACCCCTTTCTAATAGATTTCATGGTCCCGCAACCCGGCGAGGGCGAGAAGGTCAGACCCGCAGAGGAGGTTTTGGCGAGCCTGAATGCGCTTTACATGGCCTGCCCCAGATGCCCAAAAGAGCCCGCCCTCGATAAGAGCGCGAGCTTTGCCGACCTGGCCGCGATGGAAGGGCGCCGGCAACGTTGTTCCGGCTGCGGCAGGGCGCCCCTGGATCTGGTGATGATGGAGGCGATGGAGGTCCTCGTCGACCAAAACCTCCGAACCAAAACCGACTCCCTCCGGTCCATCGGCTGGCCTCTGGTGGAGGTGGGCTATCCCCTGGCCTACCCGCCGAGGCTGGGACAAAAGGAGCTCATAATCGTCGGCGAGAATCTGACAAAAGATGCCGCCGCCGAGATCGTCGAACTAGTCCCTGAAGTCAAGGGCGTCATCGGGGGCGGGGGCGTTCCCGGCGTCGTCGACCTCCGGGCTGCGCCCCATAGCTGGGAGCTTCTCGCCGGATCGGGCCTCCGCTGCGACGTCGTATCCTCCCTCATCGGCGAGCTGGTGATCTACAAGCATCAGTCAAAAATACACGTAGAGTTTCCCCGCCAGGCCGCCCCCAAGATGAAGATCCTGGAGGAGCTTTACTTCCGGGGCAAGTTGACCACAATCGCCGACGTCCTCTGCGGCCCAGGGACCCTGGGCCTTGTGGCCGCCCTCGCCGGCGCGGAGCGGGTCGTACTCAACGACGCCTGGCTCCCGGCGGTGGAGGACGCCATCCTGAACCTGGAGGCGAACCGGTCGATTCTGGGGATCGAGAAGATCGAGCGGCCCGAAATCCCGGCGGGCGAGGTCGGCGCGGAATCGGTCCTGGCGGCGGAGGCCTTTGGCAAAAGCTGCAAAATCGAGGTCTACTTCGGCGATGCTGAGAGGCTGTTCTCGCGGGCCGAGCCGACGGATTTATGCTTAATCGACCCCTTCCCGGGGATGAACTTCAACCGGATCGCCGAGGCGTGCAGGGTCTGCGGCGAGGTCGTGGTGGTGTAGGAGTTTATCGGTTGAGTTGTTCCAGTTTCTCTCGCACGGTTTTCGTATCTGGGTGATCCTCGCCCAGCCAATTCTGGAATATCGTCAGGGCCCGTTCGAAATGCTCTTTGGCTCCCTGGAGGTCGCCCATGTCCTTCAGGACCGAACCGAGGTTGCCGAGGTCAGTGGCCACATTGGGGTGGTCGGGGCCGAGGGCCTTCTCATCAATCTTCAAGGCCTGCTCAAAACGCTGCTTGGCACCCTCGAAGTCGCCCATGTCATAAAGGATGGTACCGATGTTATTGACGCAAATAGCTACTTTGGATGGGTCTTGGGTTGGAAGCTTTTCAACGATATTTAGGGCTCGCTCGTAACATTCTTTGGCGCCTTTTAGGTCACCCATGGTCTGCAAGACCGAGCCAAGGTTGTTCAACCTGTTGGCCACGTTGAAATGGTCGGGGCCGAAGGCCTTCTCGTCAATCTTCAATGCCCGCTCAAAATGCTCTTTGGCACCCTCATGGTCGCCCATATTATGAAGGACCGTTCCGATGTTGTTGACACAAACGGGCACAATCTACTTTTCCAGTGATAAAATTGGAGGCTGGGCACATTCTCCTAAAAGTTTTTAGTCTTTGGGGCGAAGTACCCAGTGGTACCCTCCAATGACCCAAATACACCTTAACTTGATAAA
>Ga0272442_10004805_pt1 | contig 18304 bp, 21 predicted proteins | sample SSMForm2O_FD_200262 | JGI IMG/M metagenome (GOLD analysis project Ga0272442, IMG submission 200262) | Marine sediment archaeal communities from Little Sippewissett salt marsh, Falmouth, MA, United States - SSM-Form-2O | ecosystem: Environmental > Aquatic > Marine > Wetlands > Sediment ... | reverse complement strand
GGCTCCCGGCTCCCGGCTCCCGCCTGCTTCACGTCAGCGGCTTGAACACCATCCCTGTGGCGATTTTCGGGTAGAAGTACGTGCTTTTATGCGGCATGGACGCGCCGCTCAGTGCGATGGCCTCGACCGACTGCACGCCGATGCTCTGGAGGACGACGCCCATCTGGGCCCGCCCGTCGCGGCAGGCCTTCAGCACCTCGCCCATGTCGGCCGTGTATTCCACCGACAATTCGCCGGAGGCCCACGGTTTGAGCGCCTTCTCGATGATCAGTTGTTGCAGGATAGCCGGCGGCAGGCTCCGCCACTCGGCCGATTGCTCCGGCGCGACCTGGCGCATCGCCTCGGGACGGTCGAGCTCGACGATCCACAACTCCATCGACTCGCCCGCCACGAAGGCCATCGCGCCCGGGCGGGCGCAGCCCAGCAGCGCCTCGATCGCCGCCACGCCGATCTCGCCCGTGCCGCTTCGCCGCCAGGAGAACTCCGGCAGGGCCTCGCTGAGCCGCTCGACCGTCACGTCGGAGCCCAGGCTGCTGAACAGCCGGTGCGTCGGGAGAATCAGCAGCCCCGGGTTCTCCCTCGCCACCAGCGCGAACATGACAAAGTTCGCCTCGTGGGCCGCGTCCAACTCGCCACCGGCGGCCAGTTCCTTGCTGTAGTTCCGCGCCGTCGTGTACCGATGGTGCCCGTCGGCAATGAACGTCGGCGAACCGCGAAGCGCCGAGGCAATCGCCTGGATCGTCTCGGCGTCGTCGATCCGCCAAAGCCGCTCCACTACGCCGTCGAGCTCGCCCCGAGCCACCGGGCGCTGAGAGACCACCTCGGCCAACCGGCCCGACACCACCTGGCCGGGGTCGTCATAGAACCCAAAGATCGGCGACAACTGCGTCCGCGTGTGCTCCATCAGACGCAGCCGATCCGCCAACGGGCCCGAAAAGACATGCTCGTGCGGAATGACGTCCTTGCCCAACTCCGTCGCCCGGACGCCGCAGATCATCGCCTGGCGCGCGTAGGAGCGCCCCGCCCAGGTGTAGGTCTGTTCGTAGACGTAGATCGACGGCTCGGTATCCTGACGCAGCACGCCGGAGGCCTGCCACTTCGCCAGCCGATCGGCGGCGGCCGCATAGGCCTCGTCCGGACCCAACTCCTTCGGCGGAACGTGCGGCAAGTCCACCGCCACCACGTTGTCCTTGCTGCGAGAAAGCAACCGCTGTTTGTCCTCCGCCGACAGCACGTCGTAGGGCGGCGCGAGGTACGGGCTCACGTCGCCATCGAGCCCGCCGACGTATCGCCATCCGCGAAACGGCCTGATCTCCATATCGTCCTTCTCCCATACGCGGCAAGATCGATACCTTACGCATTTGCCCGCGTCGTGCAAGGCCCAACTGCCCCACCGCCCGCCGGGGCACCCCCCCGCCGGCAATGGCCCGCGTCGGCCTGGCCGTAATTCTCCCTCGCACAGGGTTGTCCGAAGTGGGGTGCAGTTTGTTTGACCGGCCGGCGGCGGCGCGGTCTAATGGGGGCATGCTCGGACGAATGCGTCGAACATCCCGAACAGACGTGGGCCTGGCCGTGTCCTTCGCGGGCATGGCCTACCTGGTCTGGGCCGTGGTCGCCGGGGTCAGCCGGGACGTCGTCCAGGAACTGCTGAAGTCCGCCGTCGTTCGCGACTTCACGCTCCGCGACAGCGCGCACGTGCTCAAGGTCATCTTCGTCGAGGCGGGGATCGTCATCGACCTGGTGGGACTCGCCTGGCTGGCGGCCTCGCTGTTCCTGGTGATGTGGAGCTCCCGCCAACGATGCAGCATCTCGTGGTCGTGGGCCTCGGCGATCGGCCAAGCCATCGTGGCCGCCCTCGGCGCCGTGCTCGTGGGCTGGGCGGCCTACCAGCCTCACGTCGTCCCGGCCGACGCGCCCGTGCCCCCGTCGGCCACCTGGGCGAAAGTCAGCGCGATCTCCCTGCCCGTCGTCGCCGTGGTGGCCGTCGTCATGTGGGTGGTCGTGCTGGTCTGGCTCCTCGTCGAGCGCGCCCGCCTCGACCGCCGCGGCCCAACCCTGCGAGACGGCCTCCGCACCAACGTCTTCCGCTGACCGCCCGGGAGCCGATCCCCGTCAGACGAGACCCTTGCGCTTTCGGAAGGCCCATTCCGCGCAGAGCAGGGCGATCAGGGCGGCGATCAATGGCCAACGGAGGTCCTCGGAGAGCTTGACGTGCGTGACCGTGTCCTGCTGCTTGGGCTTGGTCGTCACGCGAAGTTCCTTCAACAGATCGCCGAGGCGTTCGAGCGGCACGAACTTCCCCCCGCTCAGGGAGGACATCTGTCGCAGCAGGCCGTGGTTGGCGAGCACTTCCAGGGATTCCAGGTCGCGGCGGAGGACCTCGAAACGGTGTTCGGCGGCCAGCGGCTTGCCGCCAACGCGCGTGTCGATCTTCAGCGTGTAGACCCCCGGCGCCGACGGCGGCAGCAATTGCCCACGACGGATCTTGTCGGCCCTCTGAAGGACAATGGGCGTCTCCTTCCCGTCGGGGCCAACCAGCTTCACCTGCGCCGGCGCGCTGAGCAGCGGGCGCCCTTGCGGGTCCTCGACCCCCGCGCTGACGCGGATGACCTCCGTGCCGCCCGTCAGCCGGCGCAGGTCGTAGTTCGTCTTATCGGTGACGATCCACACCGTCCCCTTGGGTGCGGCCAGGAACAACGCCACCTGCCGCCAGAAACGCCGCTGGTGGTCGGCGGTGTCCTTCTTCGTGAGCACCCACCGCCAGGTCATGTCGAAGGCGATGGCCGCGGCACGGCCCTTGCCGTACGGCTGCGTGACGATCAACGGGATGTTCTGTGGCGTTTCGGCCAGAACGGTGGCGGCGGGTTTGAGCCCGCCCAGCCGGTTGGCACCGGGCAAGGTTTCGAGCCCCCGCCAGTCGGCGGCGACGTCCCCGCCACCCGGGCCGATCTTCATCAGTTCGCTCTCGATACCGTCGCGCGTGGGGATGACCTGCACCGGGGTATCGATCTGGAGTTTCGAGGCGCCCAGGTCGACCGGCAGGACGTCGGCGACGGGCGTGCCGGCCCAGCCGCCCCGGCCAAAGCTGCTCTCCCCGCCCAGCATGCAAAACCCCTTGCCGTACTTGCCCACCAGGTCTCGAACGATCTCAAGCTGCTTGCGTGTGAACTGCGAGGCGGCCACGTCGCCGAAGAGGATGGCGTGATACGACAGCCAGTCGTCGAGGTTCTCGCTCAGGGGCGTCGAACGACGTTCCCCCACGCCGGCGAGCAGGACGCGCCGGTCGATGGTGAACCGCCGCGCCGCCACCAGCGCGCGGGCGATGTACTTGGCCTCGTAGCGAAACTTGCCCTCGACGTAGAGCAGCCGCATCTCCCGGTCCACCACGTGGACGAGCTTGCTCGCTTCCGGCTGGCCGGCCAACTCGCTCGGGGCCTCGCCGATAACCTCGGCGGAGATCCTCACCCGGTGGAACCCGGCCAAGAGGGGCACGTGCACGAACCGCACCGACTGCGTCGATCGCAACTGGTCGATCGAGAGTATTCGGGAGTCCACCGGCTCGGAACCGAACGTGCAGGTGACCTTCACTTTCCGGGATCCCAGCCCGATCGTCTCGACGATGGCCGTGATCGGCAAACGGTTGAAGGCCTCGACCTCGTCGCCCACGCCGAGGTCGCGAACGGTGAGGGTCTTCGTCGCGCCGGTGACCCGTTCCGACCCGACGCCGACGCAATGAACGGGCACACCGCGGGAGCCCATCAAGGCGGCGAGCTTGGCCGGTTCGATCGTGTCGGAGGTGTTGTTGCATCCGTCCGACATGAGCAGGATCGCGCTGACGGTCCTCTGCTGGCCGGCGTGCAACTCGAACGCGCTGGATATCGCATCGCCGAGGGCGGTGGCGGGCCCGTCCGCGCTGCGCAGACCGAACAGGCTCCAGCCCAGGTCGCTGACGAATCGCTCCGGCGCCTCGGCCGCCCCGGAAAAGGCCGCCAAGCTCAGATCGGCCTTGTCGGCCAGGCTCGCCAACTTGTCCTGGTGCGATCCGAGGGCCCGGCGCAAGGCCTGGATTCGGCTGGCGGCCACGCCGGCTGGGCCGGCCGCGTCCCGCCGTTGCATCGAGCCCGACGTGTCTGCGCAGAATAGAACCGTCGTCTTGATCTCCCGCTTGCGCCGGTACTCGAGGGCCGGCCGGACCGCCCACGCCGTCAGCAGCAGCAGGACCGCAATCCGCAGACCCAGCAAGAGCCCCTTCGCCGACCGAGAGACCGGAGAGGTCGTCCGTCGGTAGGAGCGCTGGGCCCAGACGAGGGCCATCGCCCCGATCGCCGCCAGCGCCGCGTGGGGCACCCAGAGGGCCGTCGCCCCCGCCAGGGCCCCCAGGACGATCCCCCGGGCCAACACGCCGGCGAAGCTCGCCACCGAAGCGTGCCCGGCCAGCGCGGCGCTCAACCGGTGCAGCACGGCGACCGACAGCATCGCGACCGTCGCGGCCAGTGCCGGCATCGTCCACAAGATCCCCGCGCGCGACGCGGCCGGCAAGGGGCCGAACAGAGGTTTGGCCAACGGCGTGACCTGCCCGGCCCACGTGCCCCACAACCAGGCGAGAAGGACCCCCGCCCCCACGCAGCCGATCACGGCGGCCCAGAACGACCAATGCCCGGCCTTGCGAAGGGGCAGCAACATGCCGATCGCCTCGATCAACAGCACCGCAGCCGCCAGGGCCGGCAACGTCACGGCCCACCTCAACGGCTCGAGAACCAGTGCCATGCTCAGCATGCCCATCGTGCCCATAGCCTAGCCCCACCGACGACGATTCGCAACGGCCGAGACGCCAAGCCGCCCGCGTTTCGACCCGGCGGCATCAGGCGGCATCCCCCTGGGCCATCAGGGGATATGTTTTTCTATCTTCGGCAGAGATATCTAGATTTAACTAAACAACACTTTGTTTGGAGAAATGGCTTGACATACATTGTTTTCATGCTATCATTGGGGTGGATACGATCTAATTCCCCCCAAAAGGGAGCGGCTGGGACAAGGCTGCGGGGGCGGATCATCCGCGTAGGGACAACGGCACGGGAAGTTCGGCTGCGCGAGACGGAAGGCAGGCGGCTTCGATGCGAGCGTGCAAGGTGCCCTACGACGACCCGGTCGAGTGCCTGCGATGCGGGTACCTGACGTCGCGGCGGCGGCTGGGCAGCGACGGTCATTGCAGACAATCGCTGGCGGGAATCGCTCACGTGGCGCCGGGGGCATGCGAACCGGCTGAGTACGTAACCACCTGCCCGGACTGCGGGGCCACAGAGAGCTTCGACGAAGCGATCCGCTGCGCCGAGTGCCTGGAGTACCCGTGCGTCTGCGAGGCCGGCAACAACGAGAGGTTCTAAGTGTGTTTTCGTGAAATCCCCAGGAGCGGTTCGACGGGCCAGGCGCTAAGAGCCCTCGCCCGGGTCGGACGGCGATACGTAGACAGACCCGAGACCATAAGGAAGGAGATCGAGAGATGGTAACCCCGATAAACACGTCCCCAAAGGCTCCCGGCAGCAGGAGGACGGCCAAGGCAGCCGAGCGTTCGGCTCAGGGCGTCCGCATGGTCTTTCGCTGTCCCCAGTGCAAGAAGGAGTTCGGCGACCCCTGGTACCACGGGCCGATCGGCCACGCCCCGCAGCGGTTGTGCTTCGAATGCTGGGCCACCGAGTGGGCCATGATGGACCAGGTCCGCTCCCGCGGCGGGAACTGGCAGCAGTTGGATTCGGCGCTGTTTCTTCTCTGCCAGGGCTTCACGCACCGCGAGGCGGCGGAGCTGATCGGCGTCTCCCGGAACACCGTCCAGCACTGGATTCGCCACCTTCGCCAGCGCCCGGAGCAGACGCCCGAGTGGCTGATCGACCTGGCGCAGAAGCGGCGGGAGGCTCGACGATGAACGGTCCCCACCGCAGCCGCACGGCATCGACCCCGCGGCCGCGCCCGCCGACCGCCGGCTCGAACCACCGCCGACGCCGGGGGGCTCGCCAACCGACTCCCGCCAGCCTCGACGGCCGAACCGTCCGCCGGATCCCCCGCCGGCACCGCGAGGACGCCATCCAGCAGGCGTGGCTGGCTACCCTCCGGAAGAAAAACCCCAACACGGCGGCATCGGCATACGTCAACTCGGTCCGGCGGAGGGAAGCCCGGATCCAATGTTTCTCTCAAATTCAGTCCAGAGAGTGGGATAAGGTCCGAGAGAAGTATGAGAACTAGCGAAGTGGCAAAGAAAAAGTTGCAAAATGAGGAAATTGATTGTGCATTTGGTCCTCCGAAAAGTATATGCCTGCTAAGGAGGGGTAGATCTTTTTTTTGTCGGTTGCGGAAGCGTCTGGTTCCCGGAGCCGACCGTTCGGTGCCCTACGCGATCGGCCTTGTCCCGGGCCGAGACGGATCCGTCGGGTATCTCCCGTTACCCGACGTTCAGCGACGTGAGGACTGTCCTCCCGCGAGTCGACTCCCCCGGCCCGACGGTGCGGTGCCGCGCAAGCGGCGGCCGCCCGGCGAAGCAGCCGCCGGGGGAGTCGACGATCCCCTGACCTGGATGGTGAGTACCCATGGGAACGCCCCGAATCCATCTGAACGAGCGGGACTTCGCCGCGGACGTCGCCCTGGGCGAGATGACCCGGAAGGACATCGCCGCCAAGCACGGCATGAGCCCGTCTTACGTCGGCGATATCTCCCGCGGTCGGCGGCGGCCGCACGTCCGGCCGCTGATCGAGCAGCTGCAGAGCGACCTGGACCTCAAGTGCAAGCGTGACGCGAGGCATCGGCTGGTCCAACTGGTCGAGCCGGCGGTGTCCGTTTTCCACAACGCGATGGAGGGCGACGTGTCGACGACGTCGCTGTCGGCGGCGAAGGAGCTGCTGCACCGCATCCTGGGAAGCGACTGGTCGCCCGACGACGTCGCGGCCGGCCCGGTGGAGCCCGAACTCGACCTGGCGGAGCTGTCTCCCGAGACGAAGCTTCAGGTGCTCAAGGAGCTCGGCGGGCCGTTGGAGGAGGGTCCTTACTCGCCGCCGCGGATCGGCTCCGGCCGGGCGACGGACGAGGGAGTCCCCGGCGCCCCTTTCGAGGGGGCCCGGCCGTGAGGTTGTCGTTCGCGCGTCGGGACCTGTGGGTGCGGATTCGCAACTGGTTTGACGTGGCCCTGCCGTACCGGCCGATCACGCCGGGGCATTCGACGCCCTTCGACTTCGTGGCCGACGCGATCTTCCACCCGGGCAAGGACCTCGCGGCCTGGGCGAACCGCAGCGGCCTCAAGACGCTCTCGGCGAGCATCATCGCGGCGTTGGAGTTCTACTTCCTCGACGGCCCGCTGCGGGCTCGCGTGCTGAGCGGCAGCGAGGACCAGGCCCGGAACCTCTACGAGTACTGGGTCCGCTGGTGCCGGCGAGCGCTGCCGGGCAAGCTGACGGGCGAGCCGGGCAAGCGGGTGACGTGCCTGCAGAACGGCGACTTCGAGATCCTCGCCGCCAGCCAGAAGCAGGTCCGCGGCGCCAAGGTCCAGCGGCTCTTCCGCGACGAGATCGACGAGATCGACCCGGAGGTGTTCGGCGCGTCGGTGGGCATGCTGGCCAGCACCCGAGAGGTTCCCGCGCGGACGATCGACACGTCCACGTGGCACCGAGCCGGCGGGCCCATGGCCAACCTGGTCCGCCACGCGGACGCTCGCGGCATCCGCCTGCACAAGTGGAATATCTGGGAGGTGATCGAGCGATGCCCCATCGAGCGCCACGAGAACGGATCGGGGTGCGAGTCCTGTGGGCTCTCGCGAGTGTGCCTCGCCAAGGCCCGGGAGGTCCACGGCGACCCCGACCGGGCGATCGGCATCGCCGCGGAGACCCGCGGGCTGCTGCCGATCGACGACGCCATCCGGCAGTTGAACCAGTGGTCCATCGAGCAGTGGCAGGCCGAGGCCGAGTGCCGCCGGCCGAGCCTTCGGGGCCTCGTCTACCCGGCCTTCGACCGCACGATTCACGTCCGCCGATCGATGGAGCTCCAGGACGACCTGCCCACTTGGCGGGCCATCGACTGGGGCTGGAACAACTTCGTCTGCCTGTGGATCCAGATGGACAAGTCCGGCCGCGTGCGGGTGGTCGATGAGTACTGCTCCCAGAGTGCCACGACGGCCCGCAACGCCCGTCAGATCGTGGACCACGACCGCGGCCGGCGGATCGAGGCGACGTTCTGCGACCCGGCCGGCCGAAGCCGGAACGACCAGACCGGCTACAGCGACGTCCAGGTCTTCGAGGGCTGCGGGATCCCGTGCACGTACAGCCTCGCGGCATGGGCGCGGGAAGTGCACAACGGGATCAACCTGGTCCGCTCGTTCCTGGCCCCCGCCGCCGGCGGCGCGAGGCTCGCGGTCGCCGGGCGGTGCACTCAACTCATCCAGGCGTTCGAGACGTATCGCAACCGCCGCGTGAACGGCGAGTACGTCGACGAGCCGGTCAAGCCGCAGCCGGCGGACCACGCGATGGACGCGCTTCGGTACTACTTCGTCAACAGCCGATCGCCCACACGGACCGAGACCCGGCGGATGAGCTACGCGTGAGACGCCGGGTCGATTCGTTGACTCGTTGGTTCGGCCGATCGGCGGAGGAACTGGAGAATCGAGAACCCCACTATGCCTAGAGACTTCGACCCATTCCATGAAGGCCCGCTGCACCGGCTCCACAAGGCGCGGTGGCAGTTGGAGACCGACGCGGCCGAGATGACGCTGGAGGTCCTCGCCCGGGGCACCTACCTGCCGAAGTTCTCCGCCCAGGAGCACGAGGACGACTACGCCTACCGGCGGAGCATGTCGGTGCCGCTGGACATGTGCCGCGACGGCGTCCGCATCCGCGTGGACAACCTCTGGCGAACGCCCCCGCGGCGGTCGGTGGACCCCGCCAGCCGGCACCGGGACCTCATCGACCGGCTGATCCACGACGCCGACGGCGACGGCACGACGCTCGACGCGTTCATGCGGCGGGCCGTCTGGAACCAATACGTCACCGGCGTGGACATCGTCACGCAGGTCGCCGACGTCCCGCGGGGGGTGGCCATCCGCACGAAGCGCGACGAGGTCCGCCATCGCCTCGGCCCGTATTTCATGCAGTTCACGCCGCTGGAGCGCCCGGACTGGATCGTCAACGGATCGCGGAACTTCGTCTGGGCGAGGTACTGCCTCGGCGCGACGCCGCCGCAGGATGAGCTCGCCGCCGGGGCCGAGAGCCCGTCGAGAGACTTCCTGACGCTCACGGCGTCCGGCTATCGCCTCTGGCGAGCGGCCGCGCCCAACGGCACTGACGAGGCCGACGCCAACCAGGTCGCCCTGCTGCGGGAAGGCGCCCACGGCCTCGGCCAGCCGCCCATCGTCAAGTTTTACTTCGCCGAGTCGCAGAAGAGCGGCCAGGGCGGCGTGCCGCTGAGCCTCCTGAGCCGGCCGGCCCTCGTCGCAAGGGTCGCGATGAACCTCAAGAGCCAGGCCGACGCCGAACTGCTCGCCGCCGTGCCGCGCTGGTTCGCCACCGGCTTCCAGAAAGGCGAGATGCCCGACACCTACGGCGGCGGCATGCTGATCTCCGCCCAGGACCCCGCCGCGACGCTCCACGTCGTCCAGGGCAGCGTCGGGCACATCGTCGAGAAGAGACACTGGCTGCTGCTGTACCTCGGGGAGATCCTCCGGCTGCTGAAGTTCCGCGGGGGCATGGCCGAGATCACGGCCTCCAGCGGCTCCGGGCTCAAGCTCGCCATCGAGCGGACGGACCTGGACAACGAGCTCCGCGCGACGGCGTCGCAGTGCGAACGCGTCGAGTTGGAGATGATGCGCCAGGCCGTCGTGCTGGCCACCGGCCGGCCGATCGCCCCCCACGACGCCGCCGCCGAGTTGGGCTACAGCGTCACGTACAACCGCGACTTCGTGCTCGAACCCGTCGGCGAGATGCTCGACAGCCTCCGCAAGTGGGTCGCCGACTGCGGGCCGGTCGCGTCGAGCCTGACCGAGATCACCCGCGAGATGACCCGCCAACTGGCCAACATGCTCGTCCGAGAGGGCACCCCGCAGCACCGGCGGATCTCCGAGCAGATCGATCGCGTCGGGTCCTCGGCCGGGCCACAGAGGCACCGAGGCACGAAGGGATCCGGCGGATAGGGATGTACAACGGAGACGCCGCATGGCGATCGCGCACGTAAGTATGACGCCGCTGGACGGGGCCGCCTGGGCGGCGGCCGAGGCCTTTCGCGAGGCGGGCATCGAGAGCTTCTGTATCGCCCCCGACGCCGACGCCGCCGGCCGGGCCTCGCCAACCGACTACCGCCTGCCGCCGATGGGCCCGGCCGTCGCCCGGCTCGAAGCGGCCGACGCGGTGATCTGCCACGACGCCTGGCCGCTCAAGGAACGGTGGCTCCCGGCCGGTAAGCCCACCGTGGTGTGGATCCATACCCCCGGCGGGCCGGTGCCGCCGACGGGCGTGCCGTGGGGCGTCGCCGGCCGGCTGCCGCCGACCTGCCACGGCGGAAGGCCCCCGCTGCCCGAGCTGGTCCCGCTGGGCCACCGGTTCTATCGCCCGGGACCCAAGGCCGGCGACCGCGTGCGAATCGCCGCCTGCCTGCCGAACGGCACGAGCCGATTCCCGAACAACCCGGCGGTCGAGGCCACGCTGGCGGGCCTTGCCGGCCTCGGCGACGAAGCCGACCTCGACATCGTCGCCGACCTGGCGCTCGACCGGCGTCTCGACCGGATGCGGCGGGCGCACGTCGTGATCGACGCCTGCCCCGCCGGCTCCTACGGCCGGGTCAGCCTCGAAGCCCTGGCCGTCGGCTGTGTCGTGATCAACCGCTGCGACGCGCTGCGGGCGTGGAGGCTCCAGCGAATGACCGGCGGCTGCGGGCACCCGTTCGAGGCCGCCGCGCCCGCCGGGCTCGGCAAGGTGCTCAGAGAACTCGTCGGCCTCGGCCCGGCCACCTTGGCAACCATGGGCCGGCGCAACCGCCAGTGGATCGAGGGCGCGTGGCGCCCGGCGGAGTTGATCCGCCGCAACCTCCTGCCGCTCCTCGACGCCGCCCGGGCCGCCCGCGAGATCCGAAAAGACGGAAACGAGACGACATGAACCCACTCGATGGATCCCCCATGCCCCCAGAGCAAACGCACCCGCCGGCCACGGAGCCCGGAAGGGCCCGGCCGCCGGCGCAGAATACGGTCGGTTCGACGCAGCAGGAACCGCCCGGCGACGCGGATGCGCCGCGAAACCCGCTCGGCACCGAGGCGAGGGTCTCCCGCGCCGAGCTCAACAAGGTCGTCGGCCAGCGGCAGGCGGCCAAGGAGAAGGTTCGGCAGTTGACCGCGGAGGTCGAGCGGCTTGCCGACCTCACCCGCGAGATGCCCGGCGACGAAGAGTTGCGAGCCTTCCGGGAATGGAAGGAGCTGCGGCTCGGGACGGACGCCCCCGCCGACGAGAACGACGGCGACACCCAGGCCATCGCCCGCCGCGCCCGCCAGCCGCTGACGACCCGGATCGAGGGCCTTCAGCAAACCAAGGACGCGCTCGAGCGACGGTTCATGGACCTGCTCCGCGACCAGGATCTACGGGTCGCGGCCGCACGCGCCAACGCGATCAACCCGGACCAGGTGGTCGCCCTGCTGCGAGACCGCGTGCGGATGGTCGAGACGGACGACGGCCGGTTCGTGCCCCAGTTCGTCGGGCCCGACGGCCAGGGCGCCTTCGACGGCCCCGAGCCCGTTCGGGACACGGACCGCTTCGTGGCCCTGTTCCTGGCGACGCCGGAGAACGCCAACCTTCTCAGACCCACTGTGACCCCCGGCAGCGGTGCCAAGCCGGCCGGGGGACCGGCAATCCCCATGGACCCCACGCCCCGAACGAAGGCGGAATTCCTCTCCCTCTCGCCCGAGGAGCGAACCCGCGTCGCTCACCAGATGACGCGGCAGCAGCGAGACACGCTCCTGGGCAGAGGGCCCGCCGACGACGGGGGCTACTTCTAGGAGAACCCTTCGCATGGCTCTGACCAATACCACCACTCTCGACGCCTGGGTGCCGAGCGAGTTCATCTCCGCCGACATCCTCCAGGAGGCCCGGCCGAACCTCGTCGTGGCGGACCTCGTTCACCGCGAGTTCCTCCAGGGCGGGCGAGGCAAGGTCTGGGAGCAGTCCCAACTGCCCGTCTCCCAGGCCGCCAGCGTGGCCGAGGGCGACGACCTGGCCGCCACCGCCCGAACGCCCACGACCAGCGCGTCCATCACCGTCGGCGAGATCGGCCTCAATACCGAGGTGACCGACCTGGCGCTCGAGACGGCCATCGTCGGCGACCTGGCCGTCTGGGCGCGCAGCAGCGGGCGGGCCATCGCCCAGAAGATCGACGGCGACCTCTGCGCCCTGTTCGCCGGGCTCAACAGCTCCGGCAGCGGGGAGGTCGGCACCTCCGGCACCAATCTCGGCGTGGCCGACTTCATCGAGGCCATCTACACGCTCGAGCTCAACAACGCCCCGGGCCCCATGGCCTGTGTCCTGCACCCGGTCCAGAAGATGGACCTGTTCAACGCCCTGACGTCCAGCTCGAACAGCGCGGCCGTGTTCACCAACCTGCATGAGCTCGTCCGCGAGGGCCGGCTGCCGGAAGGCGTCCCGACCCACGGGTTCTGGGGCGTCTTCTGCGGCGTGCCGATCTACGTCACCACCGAGGTCGACACCGCCAACTCCGGCGCCGATCGGACCGGGGCGATGTTCGTCCCGGAGGCGATCACGCTGGTGCAGCTGAGGCCGCTCCGCGTGGAGTACCAGCGCGACGCCTCGGCGCGATCCACCGAGGTCGTCGCCACCATCGCCTACGGCGTCGGCGAGAACACCGACACCTACGGCGTGCCCATCATCACCGACGCGTAACCCCGTCCGGTCGCAAGCAGGGCGCGGCTCGCATTAGCGCGCCCTGCCTGCGACCCCCCCCCAAGGAGACACGATGCACGAAGACGCCTACGACCTGACGGGATCCGAAAAGGCCGAGGTCCGGGAGACGCTGGCGGAGATGTCGCTCCGCGGCGGGCGACTGACCACCCCCGACGGACGATCCGAGCCCTTCCACGTCCTGAGGGGCAAGCGGTTCCTGATCTGCGACAAGGGGCTCGTCTGGCGCTTCGCGCCGGTCGGCTCCCAGCACCTGCCCGGCCAGGCCGGTGCCGCCGTTCGAAGAAACCGCGCCGTGGAAATGTGGACCGGCCGGTGGCGGAAAGCCACCACGCCCGACGGCAAAAAGAGCTTCGCCAAATGCCTCGTCTGGGTCCCCGTCGACGAGCACGTCAACGGCCATGCCGGCATCTCCAAGATCGCGTGGTACCAGTCCCAGAAGGGATTCCGGCACCCCTTCGCCGAGCCGGACGCGCCGTCGGCCGAGGAGGTCGCCGCCCTCGAGGGCCGACACCGGACCGCCAGCAACGCCGTCTACGCCCGCATGCGGGCCGAGGGTCTCCACGTGCCCGACACGCCGGCCGGCAAGCACCATGATCCATCCAACAAGGCCAACCGGAGCAAGCGACGTGCCTCTTGACCACCGCACCGTCGAGAAACTCGCCGGCCGGCAGATCCGGGACCTCCAGCAGACCCGCTACGTGAGCGACCACGAGAAACGCCGCATCCGAAAGACCCACGAGCGAATCGCCCGAAAGGTCGACCACAAACGCAGCCAATGACCGGCCCGGCCTTCATCCTGGGCAACGGGCCCGACCTGCCCGTGGCCGAGCTCACGCTGCTGGCGGACCAGTTCACGATCGGCGTCAACCGGATCCTCCGCAGCGGGTTCACGCCCACGGTGATCCTGTGGGTCGATTCGACGGTCTATCGGGACGACGGGCCGGATATGGACGCCTCGGGCGCCCTGCTGGTCTGTGACCGATCGGTCGCGCAGACGCAACAACACATCGGCCTGCGAACGTGGGTCGGGAACGAGGCGCTGCGGCGCCGTTCCGGCCCGAAGACACTCGTGTGCAACGGCAATACCGGATGCTGTGCGGCGCGATGGGCGTTGGCCCTGGGCTTTGCCCCCGTGTACCTGCTGGGCATGGGGGCGCGGCATCGCGGCACGCGGACCGACTTCTACGGCGCCAATCGCTGGCACACCGACGTCGCCCTGCGGCGAATGGCCCGCGAGTTGGACCGGCTCAGACGAGACGCCCCCCGCGAGGTGCTGGCCGTCTCCGGCGCCGACGACCTGGCGCGGATCACCCGCGCCCTGCCGCCGGTGAACGTCCCCGCCGGCCAGGCGGCCCTGAGGGAGCTTCTGCGAAAGGAATGACATGGCACGCAAGTGGGAAACCATCATCTGCTACGAGGATCGCTGCGACGGGTTCCGCACGTCGCGCTGGCGACTGAGCGGCGTGAACACCCGCCAGGGCTTCGAGAACACCGACGGCGGCGTTCTCTGGCTCGAGATGACACGCGCCGGCGACACCGTGACGGTGAGCCTGTACAAGAGCGCCTCGCGCGGTGCGTCCGACGAGGTCGCGACCGGCTCGGCGAACGTCTCCGGCCTCGACGGCACCGCCGCGGCGGCCGCCGAGGTGGACCTCGCCGAGGCCAACGCCAGCGGCCTGACCGGCTCCCTCCGGCTCCACCAGGTCCACGCCGACGCCGCCTGCCCCGTCCAGGTCGGCTTCTGCGTGGACGAGGACCTTCACGCCCTGTGGGACGGCATCGAATCCCTGCCCGGCTACGACGCGACCCGCGGCTGCGCCGAGTTCATTCGACTCGCCGGCGAGGACCTCCTCGCCAAGGTGGCCGCCATGTTCCGCGACCGGCTCGGCGGGAACGGAACCGCGGAGGCCTGGTTCCTCGAGGACCCGACACGCAGCGTCCCGGACCTGCGCAGGATCGCCAACCCCGCCCAGCTTCGCGCGGCCTGCGCCCACCGGGCCCTCGCCCTGGCGATCGGCCGAAGCCACAAGATGGGCGCCGACACCATGTACAGCCGGCTCCGCGACTACCACCAGAGCGAGCACGAGAGGGCCCTGGCCTCACTGGTCCTGGCCGTTCGACCGGCCGACGGCAGCGCCGAGGCCACCGGCCTGGCCGCCGCTGTCCGGCAGTCCCGCGTCTAAACCACTCGCCCCTGACGACACCAAGACCCACCCGACGGAGGCACCTGTCCCCGTGAGCGAACTGACCGTATCCAACACAGACTTCTCCCTCGTGGAGGCCGTCAAGACGGCCCTGGACGCCGCGACCATCGACTCGGCCGACGTGTTCCAATCGGTGGCCGTCACCGCGTCGAAGGCCGCCCCCGACCAGTATCCGTTCCACGACTCCCCGGCCGCCGTCGTCCGGTACGTCACCACGCGGGAGGACGACTCGCCCGAGGACCTGCGCGGCTGCTGCGTGGCCCTGGAGCTGACGCTGGCGGTCCTGGTGGATTGCGCGACCGCCGACGAGTCCAGCCGCCTGCAGGAGGTCCTTCGTCTGAAGAACGCGGCCATCAACGCCGTCGAGGCGTCCCCGCCGGCGGCGGCCAGCGCCTGGGGCGACGGCGACCACTACCAGGGACGAATCCGCTGGGGCCGCTCCCAACTCGACACCGCCGTCGGCCGGCCCTGGGCGGTCTGCGTCCTGCCCGTCGAGATCGCCTTCGTGCTCAGCAGCCCAACGTCCCACTGAACCTCTCAGGAGCAATAGACCATGGCATTCAACGTGTACCACAACCCCCAGAACGTCGCCCTCGGCAGCACCGCTATCACGGGCGTGCAGTCGATCGTCGTTTCTGTCCGCTACGGCGAGATCCACGCCGCCGGCGACGACGACACGCACGAGTCGGTCGCGCGGCACACCACGGCGCGGACGTCCGGCACGATCACGCTGCTGGACCCGGCCAGCGCCGATACCGTCATGGGCGCCACCGGCACCCTGTCGTTCACGTGGAAGGACGTCCAGGGCACCAGCGACAAGACCGTGACGATCGCCAACACCTCCGTCGGCGGCTACAACGCGACCGTCTCTCGCGACGCGGCCAGCGCCGTGACCCTGCCGTTCATCGCCGAGAGCGCCCCGACCATCGCGTGATGGACTCCCATGCGGCCCAACAACTCGAAGTTCGCTCTCGCCGCGGCCTGTCGGACGCCGATCACCCCGACGACTGCCCGAAGCTCACACTGCACGGCGCGGCCTTCTCCATCCCGCCGCGGCGAAGCCGCGTGGTGCCGGCCTTCACGCCCGACGGCCTCGTCGTCGAGACGCGAGACGGCACCGACCCGCCCGAGTCGTGCAGGCTCGTCGAACTCGCCGAGATCCGCGAGCAGGCGTCCTGCCCGACGTGCGGCCGGCCACAGAGGATCCACCTGACCGTCCGCGTCGACGACAATGCCGAGTTCCTCCGCATAGCCTTTGTGCTCGCCGGCAAGCTCCTCGACCGGCAGTACGATCTGACGGCCGATCAGAAGACCGCCCTGCTGGCGTTCGACTCCGACCGGCTCCCGACCTGGATCAGCCAACTCCTTGCCTGGTGCAGCCAATGACGCATGAGCCCCTGACAACCGAACTCCCCGCACAAGCGGGCCTGTCTGTCCTCGAGGCGAGGCAAGTGCTTCGCCTCCTCGACCGGCCCGGAGACGCCCCGCTGGCCCGTCAACACGCAAACGGCGCGAGCCTCTACCGGGCCACGGGCTCGGTTCTCGACAGGCCCCCGGCTGCGCCGCGCCGGCAGCAGGCGACCGCCCCAGCGCCAGACGACGGCGCGACAACCGAGTCCTCGCCGCCCGGAGATCACGTGGACGAACCGCAGAACGCCGGCGACACACTCGTCCCCCGGCCCCGTGTGGCCGCGACCCCGGGCCCGGCCAACCATGGGCCGTCTGTCCCCCACGACTCGCGCCCGGCCGGCGAGACCATCGCCGCCGACCGTGTCGACCTCGACGAGGCGCTCGGGGGCCGGCCCTCCGAAGCGCCGCGGACCGAAGCACCCACGGGGGCGTCCGTCACCGTCGTCCACGGCGACAAGATCGACGCCGTCCATTACTACGGAAGAATTCTCGACTACCCCAATACCCGTGCCGTTCGGGGCGGGACGGTCGACGAGATCCGGTAGCCGCCCCCGGAATCGCCCCTGCTCCCCCGTGGGCTCCCCCGACACCGCACCCATCAGAAAGGCGCCCCCGCGATGGCCAATCCGACGTTTGACGGAATCGCACTCACGACCGACGCGCCGGCCGAGCGAATCGCCTCGCCAACCGCGCGCGTCCGAACCGAAACGCTGCCCGACGTCACCGGCGAGTACGTCCAGGCCAACCACTTCGGCGGACGAGATATCACCGTGACGGGCGTCTACAGAAGCCTACCCGCCGCCGCAACACTGGACGCCCAAAGCGACCTCAAGGCCTCCCTCAGGGCCCTTCAGGCCCTGATCGCCGGTGGCGTGAGAGCCTACGTCGGTGTGGACGGCCATGCCTACCCGACGTGCGTGCTGAAGTCCTTCCGGCCGGTCGGGCCCCTGCGCTATATCCGTGCCGCGGGGAACTACCAGGCCACCGTCCGTGTGCAGGCCGTCCTGCGCGACCTGGATCCGTAGCCCCGCGGGAACGTTCCCCCCGCTTTCCGTCGCTACCGGCAAGACCCCGTTGATCGAGACACCATGGGTTACTACACCAACAGCGCTTCGATCGGTCGCGTGGATGAGGTCGATCTCGGCCTGATCGTCACCGCGACAACGGACCGGCCGGACAAGGTCGTCCAATGCTACGTCTCCGGTGACCTGGTCGACTGGCAGCATGCCGACCAAGGGGTCGTCCGCTTCGTGCTGCCCCAGGGCCGTCCCGGCGACCCCATTCTCCTACTCGTGGTCGATGAAGCCGACGCGGATACGGACTATTGGTCCGATGCGTTTGGCGTGGCCGACACCTACGGCAATCGTATCCAGGTAGACTTCACGCTCGACCTGTTCGATGGCCGCGAGCCCGGGGACGTGTGGCGGGTCTATCGCGGCGACGCGGGCGATGCATCGGCCGAAATCGAACTGTACGAAGCGCCCGTGTTTCCCGGCGGTCGGGGCGTGCTGGGCTGGGGAACCGTCTGGGCTAGCGACGGATGGGGCTACGGTGCGGCCAACGCGCCCGGGTGGGGCTACCATTGGGGCCTCAACTGGGGCTTCGGGATCGACTATCTCCGGTACGTTACCCAGCCGCTCCTGCGCGGGACGTACCCCATTCAGGTGGAGGTGGAGGACCGCCACGGCAATACGTCCACCGCCTACACCACCACCATCGTAGTGGACACCTACGCCCGCCCGGCGGATGACCTGGCCGTATCGA
>Ga0272442_10004804_pt1 | contig 18307 bp, 19 predicted proteins | sample SSMForm2O_FD_200262 | JGI IMG/M metagenome (GOLD analysis project Ga0272442, IMG submission 200262) | Marine sediment archaeal communities from Little Sippewissett salt marsh, Falmouth, MA, United States - SSM-Form-2O | ecosystem: Environmental > Aquatic > Marine > Wetlands > Sediment ... | reverse complement strand
CGCGTCTTCTTGACTGACGGTTGCCACTCGTTAAAAAAAGCCTTTTTGGCTTTCAAAAGGCTTTTTTTGTGGGCAACGATCTCTTTAAGAAAATTCTGGGTCAAAGCCGTGTCCTCACTTTAAAATCGAGATGTGAAATCTTTCAGGGATAGGATTTTCTCAAGGGCATAACCATGATCAATCGAATCCTTTGCCAGTGCCAAACCCGCGCGAATATCCATAACTTTCCCTACCACGTATAAGGCATAAGCCGCGTTCAGGATAACGATATCCCGCTGCGGGCCAGGCTTGCCCGCCAAAACATCTTGGGCGATATGCAGATTGTCCTGGACATCACCGCCGACTAAGTCTTGGGCCCGGGCGTATGGAATCCCGAGTTCGACCGGATCAATATCATAAGTGACGATCTCGGTTCCGTCCCATTCGCTGATGGCTGTCTTCCCGGTGGTTGTGATTTCGTCCAGGCCGTCATAACCGTGTACGACCAACGCGCGTTGCCGCCCCAGATTCCGCAGGACATGCGCCAATGGCTCGGTCAGATCGCGGCTGTAGACGCCGATGATCTGATGCGTCGCGCCGGCCGGATTAATCAAGGGGCCTAAAATATTAAAGATCGTCTTGACCCCCATGCTTTTTCTCACAGCAGCAACGTTTTTCATGGCCGGATGCAGTCTTTGCGCAAATAAAAATGCGATACCGATCTCATCCAGGCACTGCCCCAGAAGCTTTTGTTCCAGGTTCAGCTTGATCCCGAACGCCTCGAGGATATCCGCGCTGCCGCAGCGGCTGGAAACCGAACGATTCCCATGTTTGGCTACCGCCACGCCGGTACCGGCAACCACAAAGGCAACCAAGGTTGATATATTAAATGTATGCTTCCCGTCACCGCCGGTACCGCAGGTGTCCAGGATAACCGCATGCTTGGTCTGAACCGGCAGGCTGAACTTTTGCAATAAACGTGCCGCGCCAGTAATCTCGTCGACCGTCGGCCCTTTGTCATTCAGCGCCCGCAAAAACTCCGCCACCCAGACATCCTTGCCCTGGCCGGACATGATCAGGTGCATGACAGCATGGATCTCATCAACGGTAAGGTTCTGTTTATTTTTCAGCTTTTCAATGATCTCGATCATGTCAATTCAAGAAAGTTCGCCAAGATCTTCTTGCCTTCAGTCGTCAAAATCGATTCGGGATGGAACTGAACGCCCCAGACCGGATAACGTTTGTGCTGAACGGCCATGATCTCACGGTCGCTGTCCTGTGTCCGGGCGATAATCTCAAAATCCTTCGGCAGGGTTTTGCGGTCGATCACCAGCGAATGATACCGTGTCGCTTCAAAAGGATTCTTGACCTTGGAAAAAATACTTTTTCCGTTGTGGTAAATCCGCGATGTCTTGCCGTGCATCAACCGCCGGGCCTGGATAATTCGGCCGCCGAAGGCCGCAGCCAGGCACTGATGCCCCAGGCAAACACCCAAAATCGGAGTCGTACCCAAAAATTCACGGATCACCTCCATCGAAATCCCGGCGTCTTCGGGCCGTCCGGGCCCGGGCGATATCACGATCTGCCGTGGACGCCATTGGCGGATCCGTTTCAGATTGATCTGGTCATTGCGGACCACCCGTATCTGAACGCTCAATTCCCCGAAATATTGAACCAGGTTATAAGTAAAAGAATCGTAATTGTCAATGACGAGCAGCATGTTGTCTATACCGATTAATGATATGTTTAATGTTCTCGAACCCGGGCAATCTTAGCCCCGATTTTCCTCAATTTAGAATCGATCGACTCGTACCCGCGATCCAAATGATAAATCCGGGAGATCTCGGTCTGCCCGTGCGCAGCCAGGCCAGCAATAATAAGCGCCGCGGAGGCGCGCAGATCAGAAGCCATAACCGGCGCCCCGTGTAGCTTCTTGACACCTTCGACGATCGCTCGATACCCCTCGCGGCGGATATTAGCGCCCATGCGATTGATCTCCGCGATATGAATAAAACGGTCCGGAAAGACTTTATCCGTGATAATACTGACACCCGGGACCATGGCCATGAAAGCCGAGAACTGCGCCTGCAAATCCGTAGGAAAACCAGGATACGGATAGGTCGTGATGCTGGTCGACCTTAGATTCTTGTTGATATGAACGCTTAAAGCCGTGCCGTCGTCACGCACCCGAACACCGGCTTCACTCATTTTATCGACCAAGGCCATGATATGTGACAACTGGGCATTTTTGATGCGAATCGGGCTCCGCGTGGCTGCCGCTAAAATGATGTAAGTTCCGGTCTCGATCCGGTCTGGGCTAAGGGTACAAGAGGCGCCGTGAAGGTTTCTAACCCCCCTAATCCGGATTCGCGGGGATCCCTGGCCTTCGATCCGGGCGCCCATGGCATTGAGAAAATCGGCCAGATCCGTGATTTCTGGCTCGCAGGCCGCACACTCAATCACTGTTTCGCCTTTGGCCAAGACTGCCGCCATAAGGATATTGGCCGTGGCCAGGACCGAAGAGCCGAAAACTCCGCCGAGATAAACCGCGCGGCCTTTTAATTGTTTCGCTTCCGCCTCGACATAGCCCCCTTCGATGCGAATCTTCGCGCCCATGGATCTCAAACCTTTAAGATGCAGGTCAACCGGACGAATACCGATCACGCAGCCGCCGGGAAGCGATACCTTAGCCTTATGCAGCTTGGCCAACAACGGACCAAGGACGCAAAACGACCCGCGCATGGTAGACACCAGTTTATAATCCGCCAAATAACGAGCTTTACCCCGTGAATCAACCGACACGGTATTTTTATTAAATTCGACCGTCTTCCCTAATGAACGCAGAAGTTTGATCATGGTCACCGTATCAAGCAGATGCGGAACCCGGCGAATAACACAGGGTTCATCGGTCAAAAGCGTAGCAGCCAATATCGGCAAAGCGGCATTCTTCGATCCACTGACAGTGATCTCCCCGTTGAGCCGCTTATTTCCTTGAATAATGAGTTTTTCCATTGTGTGTCCCGGGTTGAATGGTTGATGGGATAGGACGGTGTCTGGCGATCACGACCCGAAGAATGCGACGATAATCTTCGATCAAGGTAATATTTTCAAAGGCACCTGATCGTTCCAGAAGCCCTTTGACGCGGTGATGTTGTCCATCGCCAATCTCAACCGCGAGAAGGCCGTGCCCCCTCAAGATTTCAGCTGCACCGCCAATGATCAAACGGATCAGATTCAGTCCGTCAGCTCCTCCATCTAAAGCTTGAATCGGCTCATGGCGTACATCCGCCGGCAAATCCGAGATCTGGTCAGTCGGTATGTACGGCGGATTGGAAATTATCATATCAAACTTCTGTCCCGCACGGAAGGCGGATTTAATAAAATCCCCCCAAGCTTGCGGCACAAACGAAATCCGGTCCATGACAGCATACTTTCGGGCATTCAGCGCCGCGACATCCAGCGCGTCCCGTGAAACATCCAGGGCCGTGATACGACTTTTCTTCAGCATTCTGGCCAGACTGATGGCAATGTTACCGCTGCCGGTACCGCACTCCAAAATCAAATCCCATGGCCCAGGCTCCCGGTAGGCCACCTGTAACGCTGCATCGACCAAAATCTCCGTTTCCGGACGAGGGATGAATACCCGCCGGTCGACATACAAAGCCAAATCGAAAAAATCGGCCCGCTTGAGGATGTACTGCAGGGGCTCTCCGTCTTGACGTCGGCGATAAATATCGGCCCGGAGCTTTTCCTGAACCTCGTTCAACGGTTGAGGATCCAAATACAGATTCAGCCGATCGCATCCCTTGAGGGTTGTCATGATCCATTCGTGTTCATTCATGTCTTAGGGGGAGCGGAATCGATCTGCGTTTCAGCTTCGATTAAGGGGTTCGTAACCGGGTCCAGATCGCCGTCCATAATATTGGGGAGTTGATAAAGTGTCAGCCCGATGCGGTGATCCGTGACCCTCCGGTCGGGGTAATTATAGGTGCGGATTTTTTCACTGCGATCGCCCGTCCCGATCTTGGCTTTGCGTTCTTTCATCTCCCTATCCGCGTTCTCTTGTTCTATTTTATCTAATAACCGGGCCCGCAAGACACGCATGGCCTTCATCTTATTCTTCAACTGGGAACGTTCATCCTGGCAGATCACCACCAAGCCCGATGGTAAATGGGTAATCCGAATCGCCGAATCGGTGGTATTGACGCTCTGCCCGCCCGGCCCGGAAGAGCGAAAAACATCGATCTTCAGATCCTTCGGATCGATATGGACCTCGACCTCATCGGGTTCAAAGAGAACCACGACGGTAGCGGCCGAGGTGTGAATCCGACCCGAGGCTTCCGTTACCGGGACGCGCTGGACGCGATGCGCGCCGCTTTCCCATTTTAAATGACGCGACGCCCCGGACCCGCGGATACTGAATACGATCTCCTTGAATCCCCCCGACTCGGAAGGATGGCTATTCATCAACTCAACCTTCCACCCTTTGCGCTCAGCATAACGGGAATACATCCGGTACAGATCCCCGGCAAAAATGGCCGCTTCCTGTCCGCCGGTACCGGCGCGAATCTCCATAATCAGATCGCGGTCTTTCTCGTCGGATTTAGGCATCAGATGATCCCGCAGCTGCTGCTCTAATTGTTGCCGCCGGCGATTCAACTCTGCGAGCTCAGTCCGCGCCAATTGCTCGAAATCCTTTTCGTGTTTCTCTTGCAACAAGGCCTGCAGATCGGCCAGCTGACGCTGCGTGTCCCGGTAGGCCGCAAGCGTATCCATCACGGGATGGATCTGCGCGTATTCCTTAGCCAACCTCTGATACTCGGCCTGGTTATTCAGGATGTGTGGGCTGCTGAGAAGTTGCTCAAGTTCTCGGTGGCGTTGCTCGATGTTTTCGAATTTCTCAAGCATGCTAGGTTTTTTTATAGCGCTGTTTGAAACGCTCGATTCGGCCGGCGGAATCCACGAATTTCTTTTCACCGGTGTAAAACGGATGACATTTTGCGCAGATCTCAACCCGGATGTTTTTTTTAGTCGAGCGGGTATGCACGACCTCACCGCACGCACAGGTAATCGTCGTTTCCTCGTACTTGGGATGAATCTTGTCTTTCATTATCGAACCCTTCTTTTAACTTACGTTTATCGGTTCATATTATCCAAAAATTCCTTGTTGCTTTTAAATTTGGACAACTTGTCGATCAGCAGCTCCATGGATTCTGCCGCATTCAGATCATTGATGGCTTTGCGTAGAAGCCAGATGCGCTGCAATTCGTCCTCTTTCAGAAGCAATTCCTCATGGCGGGTATTCGAACGCTTGATATCGATCGCCGGATAAATGCGCCGCTGAAAGAGACTGCGATCAAGCTGTAGCTCCAGATTCCCGGTGCCTTTAAATTCTTCAAAGATGACCTCATCCATGCGGCTGCCCGTATCGACCAGTGCGGTAGCGATAATGGTCAAGCTCCCACCCTCGTCGATAGAACGGGCCGCACCGAAAAAGCGTTTGGGTTTATGCAGGGCATTCGAGTCAACGCCGCCGGATAAAATCTTGCCGCTGTGCGGCACCACCGTATTGTAAGCCCGGGCCAAGCGCGTGATACTGTCGAGCAGGATCACCACGTCGCGTTTATGCTCAACGAGGCGTTTAGCTTTTTCCAGCACAATCTCGGCGATCTGCACATGCCGGTCAGCCGGCTCGTCAAAGGTCGAGGCGATGACCTCACCCTGAACGCTGCGCTGCATATCCGTCACCTCCTCGGGCCGCTCATCAATCAATAGAACGATCAGGATCATATCCGGATGGTTCTTCGTGATGGAATTGGCAATCTTTTGCAGCAAAACTGTTTTTCCACTATAGGGCTGAGCGACGATCAAAGCGCGTTGTCCTTTCCCGATGGGAGTCAGGAGATCCATGATCCGCATCGAGATCTCTTTGGGGTGGGTCTCGAGTACGATCCGCTCATGTGGGTAAAGCGGAGTGAGGTTATCAAAAAATATCTTTTCCTTGCTCTTTTCAGGGTTCTCATAATTGACCGCTTCAACCTTGAGCAGGGCAAAATACTTCTCGCCTTCCTTGGGCGGACGGATGTGGCCGCTGACGTGATCGCCAGTCTTCAAATCAAAACGCCTGATCTGGGAAGGTGAAATATAAATATCGTCGGGACAAGGAAGATAATTGTAATTGGAACTGCGCAAAAATCCGAAGCCTTCCGGCAGGATCTCCAGCGTTCCTTCCCCGAACATTAGTCCCTCCTTCTCGGCTTTGCCCTGCAGGATCTTAAAGATCAGGTCCTGCTTTTTGATACCGCTAATCCCGTTGATGTTCATCTCTTTAGCCAGCTTGGTCAGTTCGTTCATTTTCATATCCTTCAACGATCCGATATCCAGCTGTTCATTGGTTTTGAGATGATTGGTCTGTTGATTTACCTTTTTTTCAGCTTTCTCGACATGACTTGATGCGTTTTTCTCCATCTTTGTTCCCCTTTGATTTTTCATTTCAGATTACCTCGGAGATCTTCCGTGTTTTAACCTCGAAGCGCCCCGATGTGACTTCAGAATCTTTTTCCATATGTGAAGGACTTGCTGTGCAGTCTCTTTAATCGTACCGTTATTGTTGATGACGTAATCCGAACGGGCCGCCTTCTCTCTCTGTGACAACTGGGCTCGGATCCGTTTTAGGGCATGCGTCCGCGACATGCCTGTCTTACGATTGAAGCGTGTTAATTGTATAGACCTTTTGGATATGACCGTCACGGTCACATCCACGACCTTTTGCCAGTTGGCTTCAAACAGCAGCGGGACATCCAAAACAACTGCCGCAATCCGCGGGTTTTGACGCCAGGTACGGATCTGCTTACGGATCAGCGCGAGAACCTGGGGATGCACCATGGATTCCAGGAATTTGCGTTCTTTCGGATCACAAAAGGCAATCTCGGCTAATCTCTGGCGGTCAATGGCCGTTCGGCTGAGAATACCGGCGCCAAAATGACGAACGATCTTGCAATAACAGCTGCGTCCGGGCTGTAATAACTGATGGGCTATCCGGTCTGCATCCAGGACACGTGCGCCCAGTTCGCGAAACATACCGGCCACCGTCGTCTTGCCCGTGGCCACGCTGCCCGTCAAGCCAATAATGACCATACCCTTACTCCGCTACCATCTGCTGATAAAAATCCGCATATAATCGGGCCGACGAATCCCATGAGAAATCATATGAAAAAGCCTTAACCCGCAGGGCCGCGAAAACATCCTTATCTCGATAAATATCCACTGCCTGGCGCAGGGCGCTTTTAAAATCGTTTGCGGAATAAGTATCGAAAACAAAACCATTCCCGCCCTGATCATATGGAGTTATTGTGTCGGCCAAACCGCCCGTTCGAAAAACCAGCGGGATGACGCCGTAACGCAAAGCGATCAGCTGATTTAATCCGCAAGGTTCATAGCGCGACGGCATAAGCAGAATATCGCATCCGGCATATATCTGATGGGCCAAGGCCTCATTGAATTCCAGGAACAAAGCGATCCGCTCTGGGGCATGGGCGCAGGCCGCCCGCAATAAATCCTCGTATTGTTTCTCCCCGTTTCCCAAAATAATAATTTGAATGTCCCATTCTTCTACGTGGGGTAGAATTTCCGCCAACAGATCAATCCCTTTTTGATGCGATAATCGACCGACCAGACCGAACAGCGGAGTATCCGGATTACAGGCTAAGCCAGCTTTCTTTTGGATAAAGGCTTTGTTGGCCTGCTTGTCAGCGACCTGCCGGGGTGAATAATTCTTGTGGATGTCGGGATCCGTTTCCGGATTCCATAGCCGGGTATCAATGCCATTAAGGATTCCCGTGATATCCCGCCTGCGTTTGGCTAAAACGCCCTCGAGTCCGCAGCCGAGTTCGCGGGTTTGGATCTCGCGGGCATATTGCGGACTCACGGTCGTGATCCGTTCACTGGTCATTATCCCGGCTTTCAGCAAATTGATCTGTCCGTAAAATTCAAACAGTTCATCATAAAGCGAATCACGCGCAAAACCCAGACCCGCATAATCCCCAGCCGGCCCTGTTCCCTGATAAGCCAAATTGTGAATCGTTAACAGGGTTTTGGTTTTTTCCCAGAAACCTTCATGGCCGAAGCGATAACGCAACAAAACCGGAATCAAACTGGTCTGCCAATCATGACAATGGATAACATCCGCCTTCCATTGCAACGCTTGAAGCACCTGCAGCGCTTGATCGCAAAAATAGTGAAACCTTTGCACATTATCATTGTAATCACCGTTACGATCGCCATAAAGTCCCGATCGGTGAAAATACTTTTCGTGACGGATAAAAAAAACAGGTATATGATCTCCCAGTTGCGATTGGCTGACATGGTCATTGATTATTTCAACCGGCAGGGACGTCGTTTCAACGCCGGGATACTGCGGCATAACAACACATAGCTGATGACCAAGCTTTTCCAAGGCTATGGGAAGAGCGGCACAGACATCCGCCAAACCGCCCGTTTTAGCAAAGGGAACTGCTTCGGATGTACAAAAAGCCACTTTCATGATTTTCCCAACGGTCTCCTGATCAAAATCAAACTACGGCTTTCTTTCAGCCAATCTCGGTCAAATCCAACCAATTATAACCCTGTTTGACCGTCACCCGAATGGGAACCGTGAGGCGCATGCAGTTCTCCATCTTATCCCGGATCAAGTGTGCTAACCGTTCAAGTTCAGATTGGGGCGCATCGAAGACAAGCTCATCATGAATGGAAATAATCATCCGGGACTCCAGATTCTGCTGTGTTAGGGCCGCGTCAATTTTAATCATAGCCAACTTGATCAAATCCGCGGCCGAACCCTGAACGGGAGTATTAATCGCCTGGCGCTGGGCAAATTGGCGCATGGTCGTGTTCGGGCTGTTGATCTCAGGTATATACCGACGCCGATTTAACAAAGTGAGAACATAACCTTTTTCCTCGCACTGACGCACACAGGTCTCCATGAATTCCTTCACCCCGGGATAGCGTTGAAAATACCGCCGAATAAAGTCTTCGGCCTCATTCAGGGATATCCCAAGATCCTTGGACAAACCGTAGGGGCTCATGCCGTAAATAATTCCAAAGTTGATCCGTTTGGCCTGTGCACGCATTTCGGCTGTCACCCCAGAAACCGGTATATCGAAAACCAGACCCGCGGTGTAACGATGAATGTCCTCATGATGCTGAAAGGCCTGGTTCAGTCTTTGATCTCGAGACAGATGCGCCAGGATGCGCAATTCAATCTGGGAATAATCCGCTGACACAATACGGCGACCGTCAGTCGACGGGATGAAGGCCCGGCGAATCTTGGCTCCCAATTCGGTGCGAATGGGGATATTCTGCAAATTCGGATTATTGGAACTGAGCCGTCCGGTTTCGGTCCCAACCTGATTAAAAACCGCATGGATCCTATCCCCGTGCGGATCGATCAGTTTCGGCAAGGCATCGATATAAGTTGATTTCAACTTCGCCAGATGGCGGTAATCCAGAATGCGCGCCGGTAACTCATGCTGTTGGGACAACTGACGCAAAACTTCTTCATCGGTCGAGAATCCGGTTTTGGTTTTTTTGACAACCGGCAATTTCAATTTCTTAAAAAGGATCTCGCTCAACTGTTTCGGCGAATTGAGGTTGAATTCCTGCCCGGCCAACCGAATGAAATCCTGATGCATGGCCTGAATTTTCGTTTCGCATTCAGCGGATAATTCCTGCAAAAAATGCCGATCCACCCGCACTCCTGCGTCTTCCAGATGAGCTAAGACAAACGTCAAGGGCATCTCAATGTCATGAAACAAGCCCAACAGCTGCTTTTGTTCCAAGGCGGCCTTGAGGATTGGATAAAGACGCCGGAGTATAACCAAACCATTTTCCGCTCCTTGTTCCTCGCTGAAAGGCAGATTCAGATATTGCCAAGCCAAGGGTGGGATTTCATAATTCCTTTGAGATGGATTCAACAGATAAGCCGCCAGCATCACATCAAAAAACGGTCCCCGAACCGCGGGATAAAAAGACCATAGCTGTTTGAGCTCGTTTTTAATGTCATGACCGATCTTGATAATGTCGGGATTCTCCCAGATCGGCGCTAACACTGCGGCCCGGTCGCAAGGGACCTGAAAGATATCGCCTTCCTGAAATGCTATATAAATCATCGCCGCACGGCCGTTAGACGGAGTGGTAAAGTCACCTGCGGTCATAAACAGAAACAGTTCCTCGCGCTCCATGCGTTTCATCAAGGCCTGGATATCCTCGGCATGGGCGGCCTGTTTGAGGTTGACCTCCAATTCGGATTGACACCGAACGGCGACCTCTTCAGCCCAGCGTTTGAACTCCAAACCGCTAAAAAGTTTAAACAACCTTGGATAATCCGGTTCGGTTGATTTCATATCTTTAAGATGAATCTCGATCGGGACTTCGTATTCCAGCTGGGCCAATTGTTTGCTGAGCGAAGCCATTTCTTCTTGACCCCTTAATTTCTCACGCAGGCTAGCGGATTTGATTTGATCCAAATTTTGAAAAATATTTTCGATCTTTCCATAAATATTGATCAATCTCTTAGCGGATACAGGGCCAATCCCTTTAATCCCGGGGATGTTGTCGGTTGGATCGCCAGCCAATCCGATCAGGTCCGGCTCATATCTCGGGTCCACCCCCAAGACCGTTTCGATTTCCTGATAACCCAAGATCTTGCCCTTACGGGAATGGTAGATGCTGACCTCTGGAGCCGCCAACTGGTAGACGTCCTTATCATCACTGGCAATCACGATATCAACGCCCTGCCCTTTCAGTTTACGGACGATCGTGGCGATGATATCGTCGGCCTCATAACCATCACAGGCCAAGCAACACATGCGGTAAGCGGCGAGCACATCTTGAATCACGGGGATCTGGCTAATCAGATCATCCGGCATAACCGGGCGTTGAATTTTATAGCGGGCGTACTTCTCTTCCCGGTGCGTCCGGGCCGGCGTATCAAAACAAACGGCCCAGTATTCCGGATGAAACTCCTTGTCGATCTTTTTAAGCGTGTTAATAAAACCATAAACGGCATTTGTGCTTTGCCCCTGACTGGTTGCCAACTCTCTAATGGCATAAAAGGCCCGATAACACAGGGCATGGGCATCGATGAGAAATAGCCGCGGTTTTGGCATCGTCAAATAAGATTAGTTGAAATCAGGGATTTCTTATTCGGGCTCGGCAACAGGTTTTCTGGGAATAATGGTGAGTATATCTTGAAAAATGCTTTTGGCGGACTCCAAATGCCCTGTCTCCATCTCATCCATGGCATCTTCGAAACGGAGCCGAATCATCTCAATTCTTTTGGCATACAAAGCACGTTCTCTGCCTTGAACCAGTTTGGGATTATTGGGAGTTAAAATCAAGGCCTGTTCGAATTCGTTCAAGGCTTCTTCGTGTCGTTTTTCTTGTAAAAAGGCCAACCCGCGTTGATAATGATTGTTAGCCCGCATCATCTGCAGCTGCAAATCTTCTTGGCGGCGACGGGCGAGTTCGGCATTGGCCTCTTCCAAAACAGTCTGTAAAAATTCCTCGCGAAAAGAGGGGTCGAGACGCAGCAGTTCCTGAACAACCCGTGCACGCCACGGATCATCCTTCTGGGCCAATTGGTACCGTTCCCGGAAAAATAAAATCGCCCGGTCCTTTTGGTCATGTTTTTGGTATAAAAAAGCAAGATTCGTATAAGGCGGCAGGTAATTAGGATCCGTACGAATAGCCTTCATATAAAACTCTTCCGCCCGTTGGTCAATCCCTAAATGTTCGTAGGTCACCCCGATATCGTTATAAATCTTTGCACTGCCGTCACCGAGCGTTACGGCCTTAAGATAATACGTCAATGCCTGATCGAGATTGCCCTTTTGTTGTTCTTCAAAACCTTTAAGGCGGTAATCCTCTGAGGTTTCTTCAAATATATCAGAAAATGACGGAGTATGAATAGATAAAACGAAGATGGAAAGAATTGCAAAGACGGTTAGAAGGTAATAAATTCTTTCTCTAATTGTATAATGATGATAATACATTTTTAATAATCGTGCAAGAAAAAATTTAGGGCGTCCCTGACCTTATCTAACTTTCAGGCGCGGTCGGAGTCGGCCGTAATGCGATCGCCGGGTGTCTCGGTTTCGACCGCAACCGTTCCTGTATCACGATCGGATAAATCCGAGTTTGAAGAAACAGCCATTTTCGATGGTTCGGGCTGGCTGAACAACTGCTGTTTGACGTCCTCCCATTCTTTGCGTTGCACAATCGCCTCAATCAAGCGATCCTTGAGATTGGACCGATGCATAAGGATCGCCCCGTTCAAACAGTTCTGTTTGATAAAAACCCGGCATGCCCCATCGGTTTCTTCATCCGTCATATTAGCAAATGAAATGCCGTCCCGGCAACAAGTATCTCCAATAAAATCAATCGCGATATTGTTCCACAAAAATGATTTTTGCCGAAGCGGTGGAATCCAGGCCGGGATATCTTCATCCCGGATATGGCCGACGACAAGAGCAGTCTGTTGATCGATAAGCTTTAAATAAGAATCATTCAACCACTCGCCGGCCAGAACCGTCGAATCTCCGATCCCCGCTAAGGCATAGACACCTTGAACGCGGGTTTGAAAAAACTCATCAACCGGGATCTTCCCTTCCAACCCAATTTCCGTATTTTGCAAGATCCTTAAATCCATTGGGGCATCCGGGAAGATGACCATCTGGCAAGCCATGACTTTCCCTGTCTGCAGCCGAATCGCCTTGACATCCTGATCCCCAAGAATCTCGCTCATTTGGCCATCCATCACCCGAACACCCCTAGGCTGAGCCAAACGGCAAATATCATGAAACGTTTCTACATCCATGCTATTGCGGCACATCTCGGCTATGGATGTTAGCACGATAACTTCCTTGTTTGTCCGGCTCGATAAGGACTCGGCTAAATGTAATCCCCATACGGTAGAAGTCGAAATAATAATGGTTTCCGTCATTCCCAGCCTCTGAAGAATCCCCTGGGCGTCGCTCAAGTTCAAGAAGCCAAAAACGCCGGTCTTCTGTGTTCCCTTGATATTCGGACAGGCCCTAGTGCCGGTGTCGCTTAAAATCAGGTAATCATAGGGCAGCTTGTCTTTATTCTTCAAAATAACCTGTCTTTTCCGAAAAAGGATTCGATCGATCTGTTCATCGGCTCCGTTACGGACCCGGACTTTGTGTGGGTCGAAACGGGGTTGAACGATGAACTGATCAAAGGGGATCCTCCCGCCGATAAAATCACACAACCGCTGGCGAGCATGCGGCCGCTCGTCAGGACTCGCCAGTACCGTAACGGTAACATTGGCATCACGGGTGATGAGCCGTTCGATGATCTGAAGGCCTTCCAACGTATTCCCGATCAAAACGATCTGCGTCATAGCATCTATACCTGATTCAAAGCTATTTTCTTTTGCCGGGCACAGGCCCGCACACCATTTCGCATCAGGACCATGACCGTTACCGGGCCGATCCCGCCGGGAACCGGTGTGATGAAGGATGCCCGTTGTTGCGCCGGATGAAATTCGACGTCACCCATGATCCTGCCGTTTACATTGTTTATCCCGACATCCAAAACCACTGCGCCGGGTTTGATCCATTCACCTTTGATCAGGCCCGGTTTTCCTACCGCAACAATCAAAAGATCCGCCCGGCTGACATGTTCGGACAAACGGCCCGACTCGCTCGTGGCAATATGGCAGACCGTAACAGTTGCCAGACGTTGAAGCAACATTAAACTTAAAGGCAGTCCGACAATCTCACTGGCTCCGACCACGACCGCCTCTTTTCCGTAATATGAAAATCCCGTTGAGTCGAGACATTCCATAACCGCTGCCGCCGTACAGGGGACGATGGCCGGTCGTACGGAAAATATTTGGCCCATATTCTCGGGGTGAATCCCCTCCACATCTTTCAGCGGAAGGATCGCGTGGGCCGAAAGATGATGTTCACAATCTGGGGGCAGGGGCTTGTGCAACATAATCCCGTGAATTTGCGGATCGTTATTGCATTGTCGTATTTGCGCGATCAGTTCATCCTGGCTGACATGGGTGCCAAGACGAATGAGCCGATAATGAATCCCGATTTTGTCGGCGCAGCGTTTCTGGGCATTCGCATACGCCACAGATCCGGCGCTGTCGGTCGCAATCAGATTCACCAGGCCCGGCACTGTTCCCGTCTGTTTCTTCAACAAACGAATTTCATTTACGAGCTCAGCCTGAATGCGGGCCGCGATCTTTTGTCCATCGATAATCTGGGCGGGCATAAATGATCTTGTTATTGGTTGACGGCCGCCAGGATTCGGGCAGAACGAAATGCGGCCGAAAGAAGTTCTAACGCTACTTCAACATCACTGATCAAATTCAAGTTACCGCTCTTGACTAAAAAACTCATCATTGCAACGGTTTGAAAACTTAACCGGCAGACTTCCTGCGGGACCTTACGAGCTTGTTGCCTGGCCCTACGAAGAGAACCGGATTTCATTTCTCTGGCCTTAACAACATTGAGATAAGAAATCGCATCGAGATCAACCAGGTCCATAAGCCGCTTCTGGATGCGACGGCATTTCTGGATAATCGTTTTCAGTCTTCGCTCTTTGGAAGGTGAACCGGTCTTGCCCCGCGAATACTGTGCCACCATCATGACCAGGCTCACGCCTAGCGCGGCGGTCAATGCCGCGGCCGAACCGCCTCCGGGGACAGGCTGGCGTTGCGCTATGGCTCCGACATACTTGTTTAACGGATAATCCTTATAAAGTTTCATCTTCGGCGGATAAAGGAAAAAGATGGGCCCGCATACTTTGATAATTATATTAACGAAGGCGAATCATTTTTTCAATCAATTAAATCGGTTTTTCTAGAACAAAAAACCGTTGGAATCCTCCGCCTCAAAGGCATCTTCTAGAAAGGAAATCTGTGCCGGGCCGGCTTCGGAAAATCGAATACCGATCACCGAAAAATGGATCTCTTCGGGCTCGAAGCCGGTCTGGCTCAAGTAACCCAATGCGCTTTGAATAATCCGTTTCCTTTGCCAGGTCGAGATCGCCGCAAGCGGTTCCCCGTAAGCAGCTGACCGGCGTGTCTTCACTTCGATAAAATAAATCGCGCGCCTTTTGATAGCAATAATATCGATTTCGCCCAATCGTGAACGCCAATGATGCTTGCGAATCCGATATCCTCTTTGAATCAAATAGTCCATCGCAGCACATTCGCCCTGTTCACCCAAAAATTTTTTATAAACAGAAGTCATGATTGTTTATGCTTGAATGTCCGACGATGGATGGGCGACGGTCCCAAGGCGTCTAGTAATCGACAATGATTTACGGTGGGATATCCTTTATGGAATAAGAAATTATAACCGGGAAAAACCCGATGATAAACACCAAGGATCCTGTCGCGGGTGACCTTGGCGATGATCGACGCACAGGCAATCGAGAGGCTTTGGCCGTCTCCCCGAACGATCGTCTGGTAGGCAAACGGCAAATCGGATCTGAAGTATTTACCGTCAATCAACATCAAAATTTTTTTTCTGAAGGCAGGGTTTGCTTTGGCCTTATAGGGTAAATGAGCGACCAGGTGCCAAACCGCATTGTTCATGGCATAATAAGTGGCCTGGCTGATATTGCAGCGGTCGATGACGGCCTCGCTCATAATCCCTACCCCCCAGGTGGCTTTTCGGGTAATCTCCAGCATGGCCTGTTCCCGATGTCGGAGGCTTAGCTTCTTGCAGTCATCGATCCGAACGCTAAAATGGGGCTTACGCAAGACCACTGCCGCAGCCACAACCGGTCCGGCTAAAGGCCCCCGACCAGATTCATCCAGGCCGATCACGATGGCATAACCTTTCTGCCGGGCCTTAGATTCATAGACCCACATGGACGAATGATCGATGATTGTCTTCAAGGAGGACAACGATCCTTTTTTGGGAACTCAGTGGGGAGAATGGGAAAACCCTTATATCATCAAGCTAGCTAAGAAGTTCTATGTTTCTCTACGTTTAACCTTGGCCTGCTTGCCGATCTTCCCGCGAAGATAGTACAGCTTGGAACGTTGAACTTTGCCGCGAGTCATAATATCCATGGCCTCGATCATCGGAGAATGAATGGGGAATGTCCGTTCAACGCCTTCACCATAAGAAATTTTACGCACGGTAAAAGACGCCTTGGCCCCGCCGCCCCCTTTACGCACCACAGTGCCCTCCCAGGGATGAACGCGAACCTTGTCGGCTTCGGCAACCCGAATGCGCATTTTAACGTAATCACCGACCCGAATATCAGGTAAATCTTTTTTTAGATATTGGTCTTCAATGAGTTTGATTTTTTGAGTTAAATTGTCCATGACGTCCGCCTTCGAAGCGTAAGAAAGATATGAAAATGAAAATAAATTTTACCTTAAAACAATATCTCTGTCAACAAAATGATTTGGGGGTAAGGCGCTTGATTTAAAAATTGGCTTATGTCTTATCGAACATCCTTGCACAGCTTCGCTTAGATCAAATCCGGGCGGTGACGCCGGGTACGGGATTCGGCCTGGCGCTGGCGCCATTTCTGGATTTTGCCATGATGGCCCGAAAGCAATACATGGGGGACCTTGAGTCCCTGAAAATCCGCCGGTCGTGTATAGTGCGGATATTCCAGCTTCCCCTTTTCAAAAGACTCGTCAATTAAAGATTCTTCCTTGCCCAAAACACCCGGAACGAGCCGAACGATCGCATCCACCAATACCAGGGCCGGCAATTCTCCACCTGTCAATACATAATCACCGATAGAAACACTCATATCAACGAGCTTTTGTCTGACCCTTTCGTCCACCCCCTCATAATGACCACAAATAATGAGGATATTTTTTTCACGCGCCAGGCGCTTAGCCCTACCCTGATCCAACTTTTTCCCCCCGGCACATGTCATTAATACGCGCACTTTGCGTCGCCCCTTGATCTTCTTAACGGCCCAAAAAATCGGCCCCGGCATCATGACCATGCCCGGTCCGCCGCCGAACGGACGGTCGTCGACTTTACGGTGCTTGTCGTAAGTAAAATCACGCAAATCATGTACGCGGATCCTGACCTTGCGGCGTTCCTGCGCCCTTTTGAGGATCGACGCATTTAAGACCGCCGGAAACATTTCCGGGAAGATAGTTAAAATATCAATCGTTAACACACGCCGTCCCTTCATATTTCGTTATAAACCGCTCCCTAAATTCATCATAGCGCCCTTCTTCAATCGCCTGTCTGATCCTTTGCATCAAGTGAATATAAAAAAACATATTATGATAAGTGAGCAACCGCAATCCCAAGATCTCGCCGGTACGCACCAGATGGCGCAGATACGCGCGGGAATATTTTTGACAAACAAAACAGGAACACGCCGGATCGAGCGGCCCGGCATCTTGGGCGTAAGGCGCGTTACGGATGACAACCTTGCCTGCGCTGGTAAAGGCCGTACCGTTGCGGCCATAACGGGTCGGGATGCAGGTATCAAACATATCCACACCCCAGCCCACGGCCCGCACGATCTGATCCGGCATTCCGATGCCCATCAGGTAACGCGGCTGACTTTCGGGCAACTCAGGCATGACCCAATCCAAAGTGGTAAACATGAGATCAACCGGTTCTCCAACGCTAACGCCGCCGATCGCATAACCGTCAAAACCGATCGACTTGATCTGTTGGGCGGATTCGCGGCGCAAATCGGCATAAGTACCTCCTTGGACGATCCCAAATAAAAATTGATCCCGGCCGGCATCAGCGAGTCGCGCGGATCGGTCAAACACCTCGCGTGAGCGCCGGGCCCAAGCCGTTGTCCGTTCCAAGGCGATCCGAGCCGGCGTGTATTCGCAAGGATACGGCGCGCATTCGTCCAAAGGCATAATCATATCGGATCCAAGGATCATTTGGATTTCCATTACCCTTTCCGGAGTGAACATGTGCGTGCTGCCATCAATATGGGATTGAAAGGTAACGCCATTATCGGACACCTGGCGGAATTTCGTCAGGCTAAAGACCTGATACCCGCCGCTGTCGGTCAGCAAGGGCCGCGCCCAATTCATCAAATCATGCAACCCCCCCATGGTTTCAACCACATCCAGTCCCGGCCGCAAATAGACATGATAGGCATTGGACAGAACCGTCTGCGCCCCAATCTCAATCAGTTCTTCAGACGACAGGCACTTCACCGTTGCATTGGTTCCGACCGGCATGAAAAACGGAGTCTCGACCATCCCATGCACCGTTGTTAACTTTCCCCGTCGGGCTTGACTGTGTTGATCTTTCTTTTGCACTTGAAAAAACAT
>Ga0272442_10004802_pt1 | contig 18310 bp, 12 predicted proteins | sample SSMForm2O_FD_200262 | JGI IMG/M metagenome (GOLD analysis project Ga0272442, IMG submission 200262) | Marine sediment archaeal communities from Little Sippewissett salt marsh, Falmouth, MA, United States - SSM-Form-2O | ecosystem: Environmental > Aquatic > Marine > Wetlands > Sediment ... | reverse complement strand
CGTCCACGTGCGACTCGCCGTCGTGCTCGTGGACGATCCCCTCCATGGCGTAGTTGTTGTTCACCCACGCCTGCCGCACGTCGTCCCCCATGGCCTCGCTCACCCGGGCCGCCGGGATCTCGAGCAACGCGGCCAGACGCACCGTCGTCTCCGGATGAAACCACATGAAGATCGGGACGCGGTCAACTGGTTTCTTCTGAAGCGCCGCATAGACGCGCTCTTTCGACGTCATCCGATCTCCCTTCTCCAAGCCGTGGCGGCGCCTTCGACGTCACGAAACGTCCTCGAGAAGACGGGGCTTGCTCCAAGAACCCACCAGACTGCGCGCGCGAGGCAGGACCGGCCTCGCCAGGTTCCGGACGCTAGACAAGCGCCACGCCTACAGTGAAGCCGGACGGATCCTTCGGCCGCATGGGCTTCTCCTCACGGGCCGTTGCGCTCTCCCGCAATCCGTTCCTGTGCAGTCTCTAGGATCAGGCGCAACATGTCGGCGTAACTCAGGCCGCCAAATCCCGCCATGATGTTGAACTTGCCGTCCCAGCACCAGCCGGGATTCGGATTCACCTCGAGAAGCTTGATCTCGCCTTGGGCGTCGGTGCGGAAATCGAAGCGGGCGTAGTCGCGGCAGGCGAGGCGCTCGAAGAGCGCGAGCGAATGGTCGGCAAGATTCCGCGCAGCTTTCTCGCCGATCTGGGCCTGCCGGTATGCGATCTGCGTCCAGTAGGGAGAGTCCGGTAGCCACTTGCTCTCGTAGCCCAGTATGCGCGGCAGCCCCGGCGTCAAACCGCGGTAGTCCACCTCGAGAATAGGCAGCACCGTGACCTGTAGCCCCGGGTTGCCGATGACGCCGACGCTGTACTCAGGTCCGCTGAGAAACTCCTGTACGAGCAGGGAGCGTTTGGGCAGGCTGCCACGCAACTGCTCCCAGTACTCGATAAGCTCCTCCTTGTTCTCCACCACCGCGTCCTTGGTGATGCCGAGGCTGCTGTCGCCTTGGTTCGGCTTGAGAAGCGCCGGGAACGTCGAGGGCAGGGTAGCCGCATGGTCATCCGGGCTGAAATACGACTCGAGCGGCACGGGAATATCGAGGGATTGCGCCAGGGCTCTGACCAACGCCTTGTCGTAGCACAGGCCTAGGGAGACGGGGCCCGCGCCCGTGTAGGGGATCTCGAACATGTCGAGCAGCGACGGCACGTGCAGCTCTTTGAACGCATCGTTTCTGTAGCCCTCGTCGCACAGATTGAACACGAAGCCTGGGCGTTCATCGGCGAGGAAGCGCAGGAGATGCTCGTGGTCGTCCCAATACCGGAACGAATAGTCCTCCAACTCGCCCAAAGCCTGTTTCATTCGCTCGATGGTCTCGACATCCTCCTGGTTGAAGCGGCCCTCTCGCTTCACCATGTCCGGCAGGGACGGGTCGCCCAGGAGGACGGTGACTTCCGGGAACAGCACGCCCACGCGCCTAGGCGGTCGGACTTCTCGTGGTAGCCGAGCCACGGCAAACAGACGCAGGGCCATCATCCCGAGGTCGTGGCCGCGCTCGGATTCCGTCCGGGGAGCGTCGTGAAACTCGATATCGACAAAGCCGGCACGTTTCAGCAGGTCGGTAAGTTCCGCGCAGGAATACAGACGCTCGGCGTATAGCTGGTCGGCGATGACGCCGCGCTCCGCGTGAGTGACCACTTCGCGGGAGATGAGCCGCCGGCCGTCGGCCGCCAAAGCGCGCTCGCGGCACACGAAATGGTTCTGGTCGATCCATTCCCAGCTTCTAGGGGCGTAGTTGCTGCGCATCCAATCGCCATCCACCACGTCCAGCACCACGGCGCCGCCCGGTTTCAGCACGCGACCCACCGCCTGAAGCACGGCCAGGTCATCCTCGGCACGCTCGAAGTAGCCAAAGGAATTGCCGAATAGCGTCACACAGTCCAGCGATGACTCGGGCAGACGAAACTTCCGGGCGTCGGCTTCTCGAAACGTGATATTGAGCCCGGCTTTCGATGCCCTTCGCTTGGCAAGGCGCACGAGATAGCGGGAGCGATCGATGCCAACGATGCTGGTGAAGCCCCGCCGCGCCAATTCAATGGAATGGCGGCCTTGTCCGCAGCACAGATCGAGAATGGCACTGTCAGGCGTAAGCGGCACCGTTTCCAGAAGAAGGTCGACGTCCTTGGCGGTATTCTGGCGGCTCTCAACAACGTCGCCATCGGTCTTGAGATAGACGGCATTGAAAAGGGTGCGCCACCAATCAGGCGGCAAATGCCGTTCAAGGTCCGTGAGAGGACCGAAGGTGCGGGGGGAACGTTTCTTGCCCGCATCGACCGTCTTGTTGCCTGCACCTCTTCTTGCCATCACCCTACATCTCTCCTTTGGTTTGGTTGTGCAATGCTACCAGGTCCCCGCTTCCGGGCGCCATCAGTTTCTGAGGTCCTCTGCCTATGGGAAGACGCTCACGACCATCGATACAACCGTGGCCCTGGGAGCCCGTTTCACGCAATGGCGCCGCAAAGCGAAGCAACCGAGACACCGCAGTTCCGGCCGCCTACTCAGGAACGGTCCGGTCCGCCCAGCGACACCACCAGGTCCACCGCCGCCTCCAGCGGGACCGAAGTACCGGCCGCGGGGTCCTGCCGGATGACGTGCCCCGCCGCCACCGTGTCGCTGTGCTCGCTCGTCACCGCCCCCACCGTCAGCCCGGCCTCGACGATGGCGTTCTGGGCCTCACCGTGTAACTTGCCCACGACGTCGGGCACCGGCGCCGTCACCACGCCCAGCGACACCACGAGATCGACCGGCGTGCCGGCCGCGACCTCCGCCCCCGCGGCCGGGTCCTGCCGGATCACGCGACCCGCTGGCACCGTATCGCTGTGCTCGGCCGTCACCGCGCCCACCGCCAGAGCCGCGGCGATGATCGCCCCCTCCGCCGCGGCCTGGGTCATCTCCACCACCTCCGGCACGGCAATGGCCGGCCCGAGTGAGACCACCAAGTGAACCGACGTGCCTTCAGCCACCGGCCTTCCCGCCTCGGGCACTTGATCGAGCACGTCCCCGGGCGACACCGACGCGCTGAAACCCTCGCTCACCATCCCCACGCTCAAGCCGGCCGCCACAAGGACCGCTTCGGCCGCCTCCGGCGTCATACCCACCACGTTCGGCGTGGCCACAAGCCGTGGGCCCAGCGAGATAACCAGGTCCACCGCCGTCCCCGACGCCGCCTCTGTGTCCGCGGCCGGATCTTGCCGGATCACACTTCCGAGCGGAATCGAGGGGCTGTGCTCCTGGGTGATCGCTCCGACTGCCAGGCCGACGCTTGTGATGGCCGCCTGCGCCTCGGTCTTCGTACGGCCCACGGCGTTCGGAACCGTGATCCAAGCCGGGCCCAACGACACCACGAGGTCCACCGGTGTACACGCCTCGAGGTCCGACCCCGCCTGGGGGTCCTGGCGAATCACGCGGCCCGCGGGAAGCGTGTCGCTGTACTCCGTGGTCACCGCCCCAACGCTCAGGCCGGCATCCACGATGGCCGCCTCCGCCTCCGCCTGCGTCAGGCCCGCGACCGGCGGCGCCGTCACCACCTCCAGCCAGAAGGGGCAGCCTGCGGCGAGCAGGCACAAAGCCGCTGGGATACGCCCTGCAAGAGCGCCGTAACGACGCATTCGGAAGCCTCCTCCTGCACGCGCGGGCTCTTCCTGCTTCGCCGTCCTGCCTCGAGCGGCCTCACGAGACGCCCATTTCTGCCGCTATTCCAGCAGCCCGGCCGTGGCGTCCAACTCCGCGAGGAAGTCCTCGATCAGCGCTTGGTCAGCCTCCACCACCTGCACAAACTGCACTCCCGAAGCGAAGGCCTGCTTCTCCGGCATCGCCTTCACCCATCGCACCGTGGCGTGCGTGTTTACGGTCCCGCCTTCCGGCAGCACGATCGTCAGCCGCAGTTCCTGACCCGTCTCGAACGGTTGCTTCGTGTACAGAGAGGCGCCTCCAGTGCTCAGGTCCAGCACCCGGCCTTTCACCTTGACCGCGTCCACCGACCACGTATCCGAGTGCCCCGCGGCGTGGCCGATCAGCATGTCGATGCCCACCTTGCAGTTATGCCGAATCGTACGGCGCCGCTGACGCTCCCGCTCCTTCGCATCGTCCCCGCCGCGCCGGTCAACCAGCGCAATCAGCTTCTCGACCTTCAGCAGCAGGTCTCGGTCCGCCTGCCTTCGGACGGCTTTGCGCCTCTCGCGCTGTGGTCCTTCCATCATCGAACACTCCCCCGCCGCCGCGGCCCACGCACCGTGCAACTTCGCTGCCCGGGGATCCTAGATGCCGCCACGGCCTCTGTCAAGGCGGCGCACCGAATTCGGCCCATTGTAGCGTGCAAGATTCCATAAAATGTGGTATAACACAAGGGTCGTGAACGGTTCCCCAGCAGAAAAACGAGGCACAACTCCACGGAACGCGCGCCATTCCCAATGGAGCGCCTGCCTCAAGCGCGCACTTTGGCTGACGGCGGCCGGTTGCGTGTTGCTGGCCGTGCTGTTGCTGGTCGAGCGCGCGTTGCTTCCCGAGCGCATCGAGGTCACAGGGGGCGCGCTTTACCGCGTCCTGTTCTTCGTAATCCTGCCGTGGCGTGCCCTCGCAGCCGCCGCGGTTCCACGCGTCGACCACCACTGGTCGCTGTTCCACTACGCACTCACCGCCTTCGGCGCCCCGTACTTCCTGTACGCGTGCTATGTCCTCGGCCATCGCCTCTATCGCTTGTTCACGCCCCAGCACCCGCTTGAAGCACTCGATATCCAGGCCAGAGACGACAACCTGCCCGTCGAGGCCCTGCCGGCCCCTTTCATGGGCCGGCGCGAGTTTCTCGTCCGCTCTGCCGCGGGCGCGTCCGGCCTCGCCGCTTGCAGCGTGTGCGGCTACGCCTCGTTCGTCGAGCCCAACCGCCTGCTCGTGCGCCGGTATCAAGTCCTGATTCCGGGCCTGCCTGAGCAACTCGACGGCCTGCGCATCGTGCACGTCTCCGACACCCATTACGGACCCTATGTATCGAGGGCCTTCCTCAGGGAGGCGGCGGCGCAGGCCAACCTGCTCGAGCCGGACCTGGTGGCGCTGACGGGCGACTACGTCCACTTCACCCCGGACGCCATCGAGCCGGGCATCGAACTCCTGACGCAATTCCGGGGGCGCCTGGGGGCCGTGGCCGTGATGGGCAACCATGAGCACTGGGAGGGCGCCGCGGCCTGCCGCCGTGTGTTCGACCGCGTTGGCATTCCGTTGCTGGACAACGCGCGCCTGTTCCTCACCCCCGAAGGCCTGCAAGGCGCGCCCGCCCCGGGCCGCTCCCTCGCCTTCGCCGGCGTCGGCGACTACTGGGAGGACGAGGTGTCCTTTGACAAGGCCTTGGGTGGCGTGCCCGAGGACCTGCCGCGCCTGCTCCTTTCCCACAATCCCGACGTGGCTGAGAGCATCGACTCACGCCGCGTCGACCTCATGCTCAGCGGGCACACCCACGGCGGCCAGGTCAGTCTTCCCCTCGCCGGCCCCCCCATGACTACCAGCAAGTTCGGCAGCAAATACCTCGGCGGGCTCTGCCAGGGACCGCATTGCCCCGTCATCGTGTCTCGAGGGGTGGGGCTCGCCTTCATGCCCCTCCGTTTCCGTGTGCCGCCGGAACTGGGCCTCGTCACCTTGCGCCGAACGCCGCCCCTATCCCGAGCGTAGTCCCTCCTTCCGATTCAGACAAGGGGTTGCAGCCCCTTGTCTCCCCTGCGCCACCTCGACCTCACCCAGCCGTCCGCCGCGCGGTTGGCGCCGAAATCCACCCACGCTACTGCGAGGCGCGTCTCTCTGATGAGGCGGGCGCATCGGCACTCAATCATAGCTGCGCGCGAAATGCGTTTCCTGCTATACTGAAACATCATGAGGGCACAGGACCCCTTTCGGTTGGACCGGTCAGCCTTTTCGGTGGGCTCGCTGCACGGAGAGTCTGATGAAAAGGCGTATTGGCTGGCTCGGTCTCCTGTCGAACGTCTCGAGGCTGTCGAGGTAATGCGACAGATCATCTATGGATACGATCCGACTACCGTCCGACTTCAAAGAGTTCTTACAGTCGCTCAACTCAGAGGGAGTTGAGTACCTGGTCGTGGGCGGTCATGCCGTAGCCTTCCACGGCTACCCTCGCGCAACCGCCGACCTGGACGTCTGGGTCGCGCGCAGCAGCGAGAACGCGGGCAAACTCGAGCGCGCGGTCAGAGCCTTCGGTTTCGACGTACCGGACTTGGACATGGGCCTGTTCTTACAGGAAGACACGGTCATTCGGATGGGGGCGCCGCCAATACGGATCGAGATTTTGACTTCGATAAGCGGCGTCGGCTTTGAGGAATGCCATCAGGCCCGTGATGTGGTCGAACTGGAAGGGGTCACGGTCAGCTTCATCAGCTTGGAGCACCTGAAGATAAACAAGCGCGCTGCGGGCAGACATCAAGACCTGAGCGATCTGGAGCATCTGCCGTGAGGGCGGCGGTGTGGTACATCGAGCGCAAGCCGGTTCTGACGGGAATATCGGCGCGGTCCGGAAGCCAATCGTAAACGGTCTGGGAAAGAGAACCATGGCACGGCGAGCGTTATTTCGTAGTCTGTCCTTTGTATTGGTGCTGGGACTCATGGCCGGCGCGTGGGGCGACGTGACGGAGACGGTCACGTTCTACAACGGCGACGCCGTCGAGGGCCTCGAGGGAATCGCTTTCGACGGCGAACGGTTCACGGCGCCGGGCCGGGAGCCCATTCCCCGGAACGACGTCCGGAAGATCGAGTTCCAGGTCAAGGCCGCTCGGGCCGAAAGGGCCGCCGAGAGCGGCCCGGTCCAGGGCCTGACGCCGCTGGCCCAAAGGCAACTGGAGAAAGCGCCGCAGATGGCCCAGGCGTTCCCGGGCGTGGGCGGCATCATCCTGGTGGATGACGGCGCGTTCGTCTACCACCGGGACGGCACGAATTCGTATCGCTACCACTTCGCCGGGCTGGTTCTCAAGGAGGAGATGAAGTCCTGGGCTCAGGTGACGGTGGGTTTCTCGGAGGGCCGCAGCCGGTCGCGTCTCCTTTTCGGTCGCTCGATCGCGCCCGACGGCACAATGCATACGCTCTCGCCGGATGACATGAAAGTGGGTAGCCCTTCCGAGGCCCTGTCGTTCTTCAATCCAAACCGAAAGGTGCTGTCCGGCGTCATTCCCGGCGTCGAGGTCGGGTCGGTCGTCGAGTACGGCTATGAGTTCGACTATTACAGCCCAGAGGACCCGCGGCTCTTCAGCCCAGGCTATTATTTCCAGGGCACGGAGCCGGTGGCGTTCTCGCGGGTCAAGGTCACGGTGCCGAAAGACACGCCGTTCCACTACCTGACGCGCCATTTCCCCAGCGAAGACGCGGCCGAACCGACCACGGAAGAAACCGCAGACACCATCGCCTATACGTGGCAACTCGAGGACGTGCCGCCGATCACGCCGGAACCCTACATGCCGCCGCAAAACGACCTCGTGCCCTTTATGGAGGCGTCGGTGTTCGAGACCCATGAAGACGTGTTCGAGCTGCTCGGGGGGCTTCAGCGCGCGCGCATCCGGCTGACCCCCGAGATACGCGCCCAGGTCGACGAGATCGTTGCGGGGGCGGAGACGATCGACGAGAAGATCGCCCGCATCTACTACTGGATCCAGGAATACACGCGCTACATCTCGATCAAGGGCAGCCTCGGCGCCGGATTCAGCGGGCACACGGCCCAGGAGACCTTCGAGAACCGCTACGGCGACTGCACGGACAAGTCGGTGCTGTTTGTCACGATGCTCGAGGGCATTGGCGTGGAGGCGTATCCCATCATCGTGCGGACCAACGACGCCGGGAAGGCGATCACGGAGATCCCGACGCTCAGCGGGAACCACTGCATCACCGAGGTCTGCCTGCCCGACCGCTCGTTCTATCTCGACGGCACCGCACAGAACTACCGGTATCCCTATTTCCGTGCGGACGACCACGGCATCTCGGCCTTCAACGGCATCCGAGGCGACATCCGCATGATTCCTGTGCCGCCGCCTTCGGACAACCGCCGCGTTTCGCACCTCGACGTGGCCCTCTCGCCGGAGGGCGACGCCGTAGTGCGGACGCGCAACGCGTACAACGGCAACATCGAGGCCGGTGTTCGCGGATTCTGGAAACGGACGCGCGAGGACAACCGCAAGCTCATGATGGCCGAGTACGTCAATACGATCAGCCCAGGGGCGGTGCTCGATGATTTCACACTCACGGAGTTGGACGACCTGGCCCAGCCACTCGATATGACCATCGATTACACGCTGCATGGCCACGCCATTCGTGTCCGCGACCTGATGTACCTCAAGCTGCCGACCCTCGAACGGGACTTCCCGGAGGCGGCCCTCGAGATGCGCCGCTATCCGATCCAGTACCACACGACCGAGGAGCGCATCCTCGATATCGACCTCGCGTTGCCGCCGGGCTTCCGGGCGCGCTGGTTGCCGCCGCCGCTCGAGATCGCCAACGCCTACGTCGAGTACCAAGGACGCTACGAAGAGGCGGAAGGCCAAGTGCGGTTCCGGGGAACCTACCGCCGGCCCGAGCGCATCGTCCCCGTCGAGGACTATCCGGCCTACCGCGAAGCCCTGCGCGCCATCGCCGCCTTCACCAAGCAAGAGATTTTCTTGACCGAGGAGGGCCGATGACATGACCAGGCGCCGTCGATTCGCGATCTCGCTGTGGCTCATCGTCCTCGGCGCGGCCCTCGCTGCGCGCGCGGATACGCTCTACCTGCGCGGCGCCGAGGAAGAACTGGGCCGCCTGAAAGAGATGACCGACGACGCCGTGGTGTTCGAGGGGCGCGACGGCGAGATGGTGCTCGACAAGGCGGAGGTGTTGCGGATCCAGTTGCAGCGAGCCCGCGCATTCGACGAGGTGGAAACGGTCGACCAGATCGAGGATCCCGACCTCGCGGGCTGCGTCGAGAACCAACCTTCCGAGGCGGACTTCCCGGCGGACGGTTCGGTGACGCTGCTCGAACGCAAGACCTACGACCTGACCGAGCCGGGCGTCGTGCGAAGCACGACGCGGACGATCTCGAAAGTGCTGCAACAGCGCGGCGAAGGCATCGCCACCAAGAGCGTGTGGTACTTCGAGGACACCGATTCGCCGGAGGTCGACTTCGCGCTGACCGTCACGCCCGACGGACGCGTGCTGCACCTGAGCGACGCCGCGCTCAAGGTCGAGTCTATCTACGCGCGCTTCCCGGATTACCGCCGCCTGAGCCGCTACCGCTTCGCCTGCAAGGAGCCCCGGCCCGGCAGCATCCTGGACGTCCAATTCACCGTGACCCGGAAGCGCGACCCGGTGCTCGAGCCGTTCTACGGCGAAGCGTTGTTCCGCAACGACTCGCCCATCCTGCGGAAGGAAGTCCGCGTCCTCCTGCCGGGCAACGACGCCGAAGCCGGCTGGCGTCGGTGGATCTCGGCCGAGATTAACGGGCCGGCACTGGCGGGCGGGTGCTTGGGCATGTCCGAGCCCGAACGCTCGGGCGACGGCATCGAGTTGGTGTGGCGGCTCGATGAGCCGCAGGCGGGCATCGTCGGCGAGCCGCTGATGCCGCCCAAGCGTGCGTTCGTGCCCGCGCTCACGGTGGCCGCGCGCATCACCTGGGACGCGATCGCCGCGGCCTATGCCGAAGCGCTCGCGCGCGTGCCGCCGGTGACCGAGGAACTGCGGGCCAAGGCCGCCGAACTGTTCGAGGCCGGCGGCGTCGAGGCCATTCACAACCACGTGGCGCGCAACGTCCGCACCGCGCCCATTCCGCACCTGGCCTTCAGCATGACGCCGTCGCCCCCGGCCGAGGTCGCGCAACGCGGTTTGGCGAACGAACTCGACAAGAGCTTCCTGTACCTACGGCTGCTCGAGGCCGCCGGCGTCGAGTGTGTTTTCGCGCTCGTGCGCGACCGCAACGAAGGCCCGATTGCCGAGGGCGTGCCCTCGATCCGGGCCTTCAACCGCTCGGCCGTGTACCTGGTCAAGACCAAGCGCTTCTCGAACGTCTCGAGCGACCGGCTCGGCTTCGATGCGCTGCCGGCCAACCTGCAAGACGTGCCCGCCCTGCTCATACGTCCGGGCGAATCCCATTTGACGCGTACCCAGCAAGCGCGGCCCGAGGACGAACTCGACTCGACCACCTTCGAGGCCGTCCTCGATGCCGACGGCGACCTCGAACTGAGCGTGACCTACACGGCCGAAGGCAACAACGCCGCCTGGATGCGCGGGCTCAAGGACCTGGACGACTCGCAGCTCCGCAACCAACTCGAACAGATCGCCGGCTACCTTCATCCCGCGGCGCGCCTCGAGGACTACCGGGCCGCGGACTTCGCCGACCTCGCCGTGACGCCGTCACTGACCCTCGAGTGCGCCATACCGGGCTACTCCGTGAAGGCGGGCGACGACCTCATGCTCTTCGATATCCCCGCCGTCCACTACGAAGCCGGCGACGTGGGCCGGCCGGCCCGCGAACACGCCTTGTTCTGGGCGCACGTCTGGCGCGACACGACGACCGGCGTCGTGCGCCTCCCGGACGGCTACAAGGTCTACGCGCTGCCCGATGGCGCGAAGTTCGACTCGGCGACCGTCGCCTACAAGGCGCGTCTCAAGAAGCGGCGCGGGGCCATCCGCTTCGAGGACACGTTCGACCTCAAGGTCCCCGAAGCGCCGAGCGAGGCCTACGCGGACTACAAGCAATGCAAGGAACTGCGCGCCGACCTCGGCCGAAAGCGCATCATCCTTGTCCAAAAAGGTAGCGAATAGTCGCGGTCTCAACAGTGGAGGGGCAATCGTGAGCGAAGCTCTCGTGCGAATGGTTCTGGTAGGTCTCGTCGTATCGATGGGCGCGGCGCTTCCCGCCGGCGCTGAAACGTGGACTCAGTGGCGTAACGCCTTGCAGCCCAAAGCCGAGGCCGGGCCGGAACTGACGTTGGCCGTCGACGGCGTGACGGACTATGTGATTGTGCTGCCGAAGGAAGCAACCTCGCAGGAGGAGAAGGCCGCCGAGGACCTCCAACACTGGCTGCAGGAGATGACGGGCGCGTCGTTTGGCATTGTCGAGGACGGCGGCAACATCCCGGCGAAGGTCATCAGCATCGGCCGAACCAGCGCGCTCGAACGCGGGGCGCCCGAGCTTGGCCGGCTGGACCTGGGCAACGAGGGCTATGCCATCGCGGCGGCCGGCGCGGCGCTGTACCTGGTCGGCGGCCGGACGCGCGGGGCCGTCAACGCCGTGTATGCGCTGCTCGAGGAGGACCTCGGCTGCCGGTGGTACGCTGGGTCGAGCAGCCAGATTCCGAAACGGGCTACGCTGACGTTCCGGCCGGCGCCGCGCAGCTTCGTGCCCAAGCTCACGATCCGCGATCCGTTCTACAAGGCCGCGTTCGACGCGACGTGGTCGTTGCGGAACCGGACGAATGCGCCGAGCGCGCCCGTGGCCGAGGAGTGGGGCGGGCACGTGGACTACGCCCTGTTCGTGCACACGTTCAACACGCTCGTGCCGCCCGGCACGTACTTCGAGGAACACCCGGAGTACTTCATGCTGGATGGGAACGGCAACCGGATCCAACGACAGCTTTGCACGACGAACGCGGACGCAATCCGCATCGCCACCGAAAGCGTGCTGCGTGTCCTGAAAGAGAAGCCCCACGCTGAGATCATCAGCGTGTCCAAGAACGACGGCGGCGGCACGTGCCTGTGTCCGCAATGCAAGGCCCTGGACGACGCGGAGGGCACGAACGCCGGCGCCTTGCTGTACATGATCAACCGTGTGGCGGAGGCCGTCGAGAAGGCGTATCCCGACGCGATCATCTCGACCCTGGCCTACTTGGAAACCGTGAAGCCGCCGAAGACCGTCCGCCCGCGCCGCAACGTGGCCATCCGGCTGTGCACGGACAACTGCATGTGGGCGCATCCCTTCACGCCCGCACGGGAGATCCAGGCTTTCCACGACGCCATGATCGGCTGGGGCGCGATCCATGACCGCATCCATATCTGGGACTACTGCGTCAACTTCAGCCACTACACCGCCCCGATGCCCAACATCAACGCCATCGCCGACAACATCCGGTTCTTCGTGGCACACCATGCCACCGGCGTCATGGAACAGGGCGCCTACCAGAGTCCGGGGGCCGAGCGCGACCTGTTGCGGTCGTGGGTCTTCGCCAAGCTGCTCTGGGATCCGTCGCGGAACGAAGACGCGTTGGTGCAGGATTTCATCTGGGGCTACTTCGGCCAGGCGGCCCCGCCTATCGCGGCCTACAACGCGGCGCTCGTCGAGACGGGCCGAGCACACGCCGACCGCCTCAAGGCGCCCGAAGGCGGCATCCGCTATCGCATGGACGAGTCGTTCCTGTCAGAGGACTTCATCAAGCAGGCCGTGGCGCTCTACGACGAGGCAGAGGCCCTTGCCGAGAACGACGAGATCCGCACGCGCGTGCGGCGGGACCGGCTGCCCATCCTGTACGTGCAACTCTGTCGCGGCCCCGAGTTCGTCCGAGGGCTCTTTGGCGAGGACGACCGCTACGCGAAACTCCTGGCGCGCTTCGAGTCCATCGCGCGCGAGGTCGGGCTGACGCATATCTACGAGGGCGCCCCCGACCTCGATCAGAAGCTCGAGGCGTGGCGCAAGGCCGCCCTGCCCTAAACGCCGCGCGAGTCCGGCTTGCGCTCCCAGCCACGCTGTTGATCTCGATCTCTCTCTTCATCTTCATCGCTGCTTCCGCGTCCGGTCCTACGACACTCGTGGACGGAGTGGGCAGAGTGGTCGGGACGGAGACGAAGACGAAGAGTACTGGGCAGGCGCGCATGGTCGATGCGGTGGTATAATCTCCTCCCAGCGACGGCAAGGAGAACGCCTCATGCGCACCGTGACCGGCATCGCCCTGGCGGGCCTGATCGTCGTGTTGGCGGCCTTGCCGGGATGCAACACGGTCCGAGGTTTGGGCAAAGATCTGAAATACGGCGGCGAGAAGATCTACCAAGGGGGCCGTGTGTTGGGCCGGGGCGTGGTCCGCGGCGGCAAACTACTCATCCCAGGAAAGGACAAGAATGGCCAAGCCGAAACCAGTCCCTCTGCGCAGTGACGTGTCCGTCGAGGACACGTGGGACCTGGCGCCGCTGTTCCGCACGGACGCGGCGTGGGAGCGGGCGTACGAGAAGCTGGAGGGGATGATCCCGGAATTTGCCCAGTTCAAGGGCAAGCTCGGCCGGTCCGCGAAAATGCTCCGGGCGTGCTTCGATTTCCAGGTGGCGTTCCAGAAGCTGGCCGAGCGGATGGGTGTGTATGCCGCGCTCAAGGCGTCCGAGGACGTGGCCGAGGGCGCGTACCAGGGCATGCTGGCGCGCTTCACCTACGTGGCCACGCGGGCCGACGAGGCCTCGAGCTTCTTCGCGCCCGAGATCCAGGCTATTCCCAAGAAGCGTATGGCCGTCTTGCTCGCATCGCCGGTGCTTGCGCCCTATCGTTTCCGCATCGAGAAGCTGCTCCGCTATAAGCCCCACATCCTGTCTGAGCCCGAGGAGCGCGTGCTCGCCATGCAAGGCGAGGTGGCCCAAACGGCCGACAAGATCTTCGGACAGCTCAACGACGCCGACCTCGATTTCGGCATCGTCAAGAACGAGGCGGGCGAGCCGGTCGAGTTGACCCACGCCTCGTTCCGCGTCTTGCTCGAATCGCCCAAGCGGTCGGTGCGCAAACGGGCCTTCGGCGCGATGTACGCGCAGTACGACGCCCACGCCAACACCTTTGCCGCGGCGCTGGGTTCGTCGGTGTTGCAGGACGTGTACCAGGCGCGCGTGCGCAACTACCCCTCCGCCCTCGAGGCGGCACTGTTCGACGACAAGGCGCCGGTGTCGGTCTACGACAACCTGATCGCGGCCGTGCACGACCACCTCGATGTCGTGTACCGTTACTTCGAGGTCCGGCGCAAGGCCATGCGCCTGCGGGACATTCACCACTACGACACGTACGTGCCCATCGTGTCGGACGTGCGCTGGCGCACGCCCTACGACCAGGCCGTGGCGACCGTCTGCGCCGCGCTCGAACCCCTCGGCGCCGCCTACTGCCGCACGCTCGAGAAGGGCCTGCGCGGCCGCTGGGTCGACCGCTACGAGAACAAGAACAAACGCAGCGGCGCGTTTTCCCACGGCGCATACGCCGGCCCACCCTACATCCTGATGAACTACAAGCACGACCTCATCGACCACGTGTTCACGCTCGCCCACGAGGCCGGGCACTCGATGCACACCTACCACAGCACCCGCCACCAGCCCTTCCAGGACTACCAATACACCATCTTCGTGGCCGAGGTGGCCTCGACCTTCAACGAACAGCTACTCAACCACTACCTGCTCGAGCGCGCCCGAGACAAGAAGACGCGCGCCTACCTCATCAACCGCCAGATCGACGAGATCCGCGGCACCCTCATCCGGCAGACCATGTTCGCCGAGTTCGAGCAAGTCGTCCACGCCATCGCCGAGCAGGGCGAGCCGCTCACGCTCGAACGCCTCCGCGCCGAGTACCGCGCCCTGCTCGATCGCTATTTCGGCCCGCACTTCGCCATCGACGACGCACTCTCGCTCGAGTGCTTCCGCATCCCCCACTTCTACAGCGCCTTCTACGTCTACAAGTACGCCACGGGCATCTCGGCCGCCGTCACACTGGCGCGCAAGGTCATCGAGGGCGGCCCCAAGGCGCGCGCCGACTATCTCGCGTTTCTCAAGAGCGGCGGATCGAACTGGCCTCTCGACCTGCTGCGCGCGGCCGGCGTGGACATGGAGACGCCCGAACCCGTCGCCACTACGATGGCCTATTTCATGGAGCTGATCGACGAACTCGAAGGGCTGCTGTAGGCCGCGTGAGAATCGGCGACGCATCCGCCGGCAGCGGTGAGACGAGCCGAGCGGCGGCGTGGAAAGGAGGCCGGCAATGGTTGAGACATCCGGTTTCGCGGCGCGGCGGCGCATAGGGACGCTTCTTGCCGCTCTGGTATTGGTTGCGGGCGCCCATGCGTTGGGAGAGAACACCGTGGCGACGATTCTATCCTCGAAGGTCATCTGTAAACAGAGCGGCCGATACATCGGTTGGCCCACCATCGCGAAGAGGGGCAACGGTGAGCTGGTGGCCGTGTTCTCCGGCGACCGCGACGCCCACGTGTGCCCCTGGGGCAAGACCCAGATGGTGCGCAGCACGGACGGCGGCCACACGTGGAGCGAGCCGGTCACGATCAACAACACGCCGCTGGACGACCGAGACGCCGGCGTCATCGAGACCAAGAGCGGCACGTTGCTGGTGAGTTGGTTTACGTCCCTTGCGTTTGACAATCCCAAGCAGGTCGACTGGCAGCGCCTGCCGGAAGACGTATTGACCTCCTGGAAACGTCATAGCGCCAAGCTCGGGCCCGAGATCCGCGAAGAATGGCTCGGCCACTGGGTGCGCCGTTCCACGGACAGCGGCCAGACCTGGGGAAGACCGATCCGAACCAACGGATCCGCGCCACACGGCCCTATAGAACTGAGCGACGGGCGGCTCCTCTTCGTCGGGAAAGGCAGCCACGAGGGCCAGCGCGCCCTGACCGTCGAGGAGTCGTGCGACGACGGGCTGACCTGGCGCTTGGTCTCGACGGTGCCGCTGCCGGACGACGAATCGATGGACCATTACCATGAACCGCACGCGGCCGAAACGGACAACGGCCGTCTGGTCGCCCTGTTCCGCTACCAGCCGCGTGACAGCGCGCAGTGCCTGCTGCGCCAGTCCGAGAGCGCCGACGCCGGCGCGACCTGGTCCGTGACCCACCCCACCCCCATCTGGGGCTATCCGCCTCACCTCGTTCGGCTCGCCAATGGCTGGTTGCTCGTCGCATACGGCCGCAGGAAGCCGCCGTTCAGCGAGCGCGCCTGCATTAGCAAGGACGGCGGGAACACCTGGGACGTCGAACACGAGATCACCGTAGCCGATGCCTCAAGCGGCGACTTGGGATACCCCGCCTCGGTCCAACTCGACGACGGATCGATCTTCTCCGTCTACTACCAGATCGACCAGCCCGGCGAAAAGACGTGCCTCATGGGCACGCACTGGCGTCTCAACACGCTGGCACCGTAACACGCCGCCGCCGAGCCGTCACAGTCATTGACAGCTAGGCAAGATTGAGTTACAGTAGGCTACAGGCAATAGGTTTGACGGCGCCGGGGGCGCCGTTCTCGCCGAGGAAGGGCTGCCCCAGCGTCCAGGGAGGTCCTGGCTATGTCACACGCTCGCGCGGCTCTGATCCCTTTGTTCGCCATGCTGGTTTGTCTTGCGCCCTGCCATCCCGACGCCCACGCGGACGGCATCTTCGAGCTGATCTACTGCCGCGCTGGTGATTTCTCCGACGTGGCGGTCGATGGCCAACTCGCGTATGTCGTCGGCGGCGGGATGCTCAAGATCTTCGACGTATCGACGCCCTCCGCCCCCGTGGCCCTCTGTTCCACGGGGACGGCTGGCGACCGCGGCGCGCTGGTGGCGGTCGCGGACGGACGCGCCTACGTCCTGGTCGGCACCGACCTCGCCAAGATCAACGGGCCGGTCTTGCTGCGCATTTACGATGTGACGGATCCCGAGGCGCCCGTGTTGCTCGGCTCGCATAGCCTCGGGGACGATACTCCCGGCGGTATCGTGGTCTCGGGCTCCTACGCCTACGTCACGGTGTCGTTCAGCGGCCTGTTGGGCAAATCCGGCGGCGTCGGCTACGGAGGCGATTTCTTGATCCTGGACGTATCCGAGCCGAGCGTGTACAACGAGGTCGGCGCCTACGAGTTCACGGAAGACACGCCCTATCGGTTGCACGTGGCCAAGGGCTTGGCTTACATCGGCTGCGGCTTCCTGATCAACGGCGCCTTGCACATCTTCGACGTGAGCGAACCGTCCGACCCGACGCCTGTGAGCGCTTACCAAGCGGCGGGCGCCGTCAGCGGCGTCGACCTCGAGGGCGACGTGGCCTATCTGTCCTGGCTGGGTCCGATGGGTGCTAACGGAGGCGTCGAGGTGGTGGACGTGGCCAACCCGCAGGCCCCGAGCCAGCTTGGCGTGCAGGATTTCGGTTGGGCCGCGCTCGGCATGGCCGTACACAACGGGGCGGCCTTCGTGCCCACGATGTACTTCGGCCTGGCCGTGGCCGACGTGACCAACCCCGAGGCCATGAGGCCCGCCGGCTACTATTTCACCTCCGACTGGGCACTCGCCGTGACGCTGGCCGACGGCCTGGTCTACTTGGCGACGGAAGACGAGTTCTTCATCCTGCGCTGCATCGGCGTCGGCAACGGCGAGATTAGCGAGCCCCCTTGCGGCGGATGGTTCGAGGTTGGCGACCCGCTCGAGTTGTGCGTGGGCGTCTCGGGCATGATGGGCGCCCTCTCGTACCAGTGGCTCAAGGACGACGAGGCCCTCCCCGGTGAAACCGACGCCTGCTACATCGTTGACGCCGTGGCCCTGGCCGACGACGGCTGGTACGTCTGCCGCGTCTCCGACGGCGGCAAGACGGTCTACGAGACCGATCCGGTTCATGTCGAGGTCTTCGCTGTAGGGAGCTTGCCTGCTGCGGCGGCCTGCGGCCTCGCCCTACTCGTTGCGGCGTGCGGCCTGGCCGGGGGCCGCGCCCTATGGCGCAAGCGGGCGCCAAGCCGAAGGTGAGCGGCGGCACAACAGACACAGCGCGGCGAAACTGCACCTCGAGGCTCGATAGCTCCTTCCCCCAACCGTGACGCAGGCCCGGCGCCCCCGCGGCTACTGACAACGGTTGGGCCTAATCAGTACAATAGCTGCTATCGACCAAGGGAGACCGTTACGTGAGAACCACTCTGGCGTGCCTGTCTCTGGCGATCTGCGCCACGTGGGCGGCGGCCCTACAGCCGTTGTGGTTCTACGACACGGTGTCGCCCGCGCCGGTGGTCCCGCTAGTCACGGACTACAACAACGACGGCGCGCTCAACGTTCTGGTCCCCACGCAACACGATGGACGCGTCTGCGTCCTCACCCATGAAGGCCAAGAACTCCAGTACCTCATGAGGCCGCAGTGGATCAACGGCCCCGTCGTATCCATCGGCCTGCCCGGCCAGTTCGTGTTCGAGGAGTCCACCGGACGCGTCGCGCTCCTCGATTACCGCAACTACAAGGTCTTCTCCGGAACGGTCGCAGGGGCGCCCCTGATGGACGCGGGCCCCTGCGTGGCCGACCTCGACGCCGACGGGGCCCCCGAGGTAATCTGCGTGCGCCAACATGGCG
>Ga0272442_10004800_pt1 | contig 18311 bp, 16 predicted proteins | sample SSMForm2O_FD_200262 | JGI IMG/M metagenome (GOLD analysis project Ga0272442, IMG submission 200262) | Marine sediment archaeal communities from Little Sippewissett salt marsh, Falmouth, MA, United States - SSM-Form-2O | ecosystem: Environmental > Aquatic > Marine > Wetlands > Sediment ... | reverse complement strand
TGCGCAGACCGTACCGCCAACACCCTGCACGATCAACGCCTTGACGCCGTTTCGGGGCCGGGGTAGGCTGTGCCGGCATGCAGCGTCTCCTGTGGTTTCTTCCGACGGTTGTGCTGTGGGCCGCCGATCGCCTGACCAAGGTGTGGGCGGTTTCGCATCTTCCGCTTGCCGTTCCACAGCCGCTCATCGGCAACGCCATCCGGCTGACGTACGTGCGGAACACCGGTGGCGTATTCGGACTTCTTCCGGGGAACAGCGCAGCGTTCATCGCCGCCTCGGCGGTCGTCTCCGTCGCGCTCGTCGTGCTCCTCCTCCTCCGCCGGGTCCGTGGGGCGTGGCTGCGCGCCGGTCTCTCCGTGATCCTCGCCGGCGCCATCGGGAACCTGATCGACCGCGCCGTTTACGGCTACGTGATCGACTTCTTCGAGATCCGCGGCTTCCCGATCTTCAACCTGGCCGACTCCTGCATCACCGTGGGGGCCCTTCTCGTCATCGTCGTCGTCCTGTGGGGAGGTGACCGCCATCGATCTTGAGGGTCGTTTCATCGTCTTCGAGGGACTCGACTTCACCGGCAAGTCGACCCAGGTTCGCCTTCTGTCCAGGCGACTCGCCGCGCACGGGGTATCCGCCGTCTGCTCGCAAGAGCCCGGGGGGACGGCCATCGGGGAACGGATCCGTACGCTCCTCCTGGCGCCGGAACACGGGCAGCTCCTCCCGCTCTCCGAACTCCTCCTGTTCATGGTCAGTCGCGCACAACATACCCAGGAGGTCATCCTCCCCGCGCTTCGCAACGGGCGTACCGTGATATCGAGCCGGTATCGTCTGTCGAGCCTCGCGTACCAAGGCCACGGACGGGGTCTCGATCTGGACCTGATTCGATCGCTCAACGAGCATGCAACGCAGGGCCGCCAGGCAGACATCACGCTCCTCATCGACATCCCGCCGGAGGCGGCGCTCGCCCGCAAAGGAAGGAACGTGGACCGCATCGAGAGAGAGGATCTCGCGTTCTACAAGCGCGTACGCGACGGCTTTCTCACCTTGATCGACGGCGATCCCACAGCACACGTCATCGACGGAACGCGGTCGATCTCCGCGATCGAGTCTTCTGTCGCTGACATCCTTGGGATCTAGGTTTGGCCGCTCCTGCCTGGGTAGGGTATCATGCAATGGTTCATCCGCAAACGGTAAGGGAGGTCGTCGATGGAGTTCGTCTGCTTGAAGAAAGATCTCGTTTTCGGAGTGCGTCTGGCGAGCTACGCGCTGGGAACCCGTAGCAGCATGCCGATTCTTTCCGGCGTCAAGCTGGAGGTCTCGGGCGACACGCTCTGTCTGCAGTCCACGGATCTCGAACGGGCCGTGCGCTGCGAGATCCCGATCGAGAATCAAGGGGGCGACGACACCGTCGTTCTGAACGGTTCCATTCTCAGCCAGATTGCCTCTCACCTCCCGCTCGACGAGAAAACCAGCTTCTCCACCGATTCCAGTGACGGGACCACCGTGAAGCTACGCTGCGGAGAGGCGTCGTTCGACCTGCCCACGCTCCCGGTGGAGGACTACCCGGCCATCTCCCCGCTCCCCAGTGCGAAGATTGCGTCCCTGCAGGTTGGCGAGTTCCATCGGGCGCTCGAGCTGACGAGCTTCGCCGCGCTCAAGGCCGGCGAGACCACGCGACTCAACCTCACGGGAGTCAACCTGGTCCTGAAGACCGACCTGCTTCGCATGGTCGCGACCAACGGGTACCGCCTGTCCGTGAAGACCCTGAGCGTCCAGGACGTGCAGGAGGAAGGCGAGTTCCTGATCGAAGCGAGCGTGCTGACCGACCTCGATCGCGTCCTGGGTCAAGTCGGCGGCGAGTCCGTCGATCTGTATCGCGGCGATGGACAACTGTTCTTCGAGACCGGCGGGGTCACGTTCGTCGCACGCACGATCGGCGAGGAGTTTCCCGACTTCGAACGGGTCATCCCAAAGGAGAACCCGATCGCGCTCACGTTCGACCGCGCCGTCCTCCTCGAGGCGCTGCAGCGAATCGAGATCACAGCGGCCGAAGACTCCGGGGCGATCACGTTCCACGCGACGAAAGACGAGAGTGCCGTTCGCGTCAACTCGTCGTCGCGAGACAAGGGAGAGGCCGAGGAGCGCGTCCGACTGCGAAAGGCTCCCGCGGAGATCATCGAGATCTCCTTCCGGGGTGAGTACATCATCGACGCGCTCAAGAAGCTCGCATCGAGCGACGTGACGCTGTGGCTTTCCGCGCCGCTGAAGGCCGGCCTGATCGAGCCCGCCGGTGACGCAATCGCCGATGCAGACCAAGGGTTCCTCTACGTCTGCATGCCGGTCAGCCTGAGCAGCTAGCGCCTACCGGGCGTCCTGCAGCACCCGCCGCGCGCTCTCCCGCCCGATGCGGAGTGCGTCCGCGAGTGCGCCGGTGTTCGGTCCGCCGCCTTGCGCGAACCCCTTCGGTCCGCCGCCGCCGCCACCTAGCGCCTTGGACATCTCGCGAACGATCTGCCCGGCATTCACGGAGTTCACGCCGGCCGACACCTTGCACACAACCAGACCTCGCCCGTCGGACGCGGACGACAGAACGACGACGGCCGGCTGCGCGCACGCCTCGAGCTGGTCCGCCAGATCCTTCAGCGGCTCACTCGCGAGATCGACCCGGCCGCCGATCAGGCGAACGCCTTCGACCTCCTCCGCGTCGGACAACAGCTCGTCGCGAAGCCGCTCCACCGTGCCGGAGGCGATCTCGTCCAACCGGTTCTTCAACTGGCGGATCTCGTCCCGCAGGCGGTCCAGTCCCGCTTCCCAGTCATCGCCCAACGCGTCGCGCACCGCTGCCGCGAGCGCGTCCCGATCCCGGATGTACGACAGGATTGCGTCGCCGGTCAGCGCCCGTACTCGGCGAACGCCCGATGCGATGCTTTCCTCCGTCACGATCTTGATCGAGCCGATCTCCCCGCTGCGTCGCACGTGCGTTCCGCCGCACAGTTCCTTGCTGATCTCGTCGCCGGACTCCGGATCGTACACGGTCAGCACGCGCACCCGTTCCTTTCCGCGGTACTCGTCCTCGAACAAACCGATCGCGCCAGCCTCCGTCGCCTCGGCGAGCGGCATCTCTCGCGCCTCGACCACAAGGTCGCGAAGCACCGCGCGTATTGCGATGTCCTCCACCTGCGCGATCTGCTCCGGCGACAGCTTCTCGAAGTGACTGAAGTCGAACCGCAACTCCCGGTCGCTCACCACGGACCCGGCCTGCTTCACGTGAGCCCCGAGGGTCTCTCGAAGCGCGGCGTGCAGAAGGTGGGTCGCCGTGTGATTGCGCTCGATCCGTCGCCGCCGAACCGCGTCAATCGACAGCCGGCAGCGATCGCCCGGTTCGAACGTTCCCTCACGGATCGTGACGCTGTGCACGGTCGCGCTGGCATCATTCCTTGCGACTCGAGAAACGTCCGCGATACCCGGTCGATCCAGATTCTCGATCGTTCCGGTATCCGCGACCTGCCCCCCGGCCTCGGCGTAGAACGGCGTCTCTGCGAAGACCATCGATCCGCGGGTCGCGTCGATCGCGACGAGCGACGCGTCGCAGACATCGTCCGTGTAGCCGACGAAACGGGTTGCCGTCGCGATGTCTCCGGTCCACACCTGCCCGTCGGCGGTTCCTGCCGCGACGGCCTCCCCGACGGCTCGCGACCGCGCTCGTTGTGCGTCCAGCGAGCGCCGGAACCCGCCGAGGTCCACCTCGATGCCGCGCTCGCGGGCGATTTCCTGCGTCATCTCGAGCGGGAACCCGTACGTGTCGTTCAGCTCAAATGCGACGTCGCCGGGCAGGATCGCGTCCCCTCCGCGCGCCAGCTCGTCAAGCGCTTTCTCCAGCCGACGTTCGCCGTCGCGCAGCGTTCGCCGGAACACGTCCTCCTCCCGCGCGATCAGCTTCCCTGCGGTCTCACGGATCTGGACGATCTCCGGGTAGACGTCGCCGAGTGACTCGACGACGGGGTCGACAAACGTCGCTAGCGCACCCGACGGCAGCGCCAGTCGCTCACTGGCACGAACTGCGCGGCGCAGGATGCGACGCAGGACGTACCCCTGCTTCTCATTGCCCGGGAACACGCCCTCGGCGAGCAGGAAAAGGATCCCGCGCATGTGATCGGAAATCGTGTTTCGATAGGCGATCGCATCCGCGCCGATGGGCCTCGCGGCCTTCGCCGCGATGGCGTCCATGATCGGCCGGAAGAGCTCGAGGTCGAAGTTCGAGTCCACCCCCTGCAGCGCCGCCGACGTCCGTTCCAGCCCCATGCCCGTATCGATGTTCTTCTTCTTGAGCGGGCGGAGCGATCCGTCCTCCTGGGCATCGTACTGCATGAACACGAGGTTCCAGATCTCCGAGTACCGCGAGCAGTCGCACGCCACCCCCTGACAGTCGGGGCCGCATGCCTTGTCCGCGCCGCAGTCGTAGAAGATCTCCGAATCCGGTCCACACGGGCCGGAATCGCCGACCGGTCCCCACCAGTTGTGCTTCTTCCCCAATCTCGTGATCCGGTCGGGAGCCAGGCCGATTCCGTCGTTCCACAACGCATACGCTTCCTCGTCGTCTTCGTACACCGACACCGACAACCGTTCGACGGGCAGCCCCAACTCCTTCGTGAGGAACGTCCACGCCAGCTCGATCGCTCCCTGCTTGAAGTAGTCGCCGAACGAGAAGTTGCCCAACATCTCGAAGAACGTGTGATGGAACGCCGTGCGACCGACCTCCTCGATGTCGGTTGTCCGGAAGCACTTCTGACACGTCGTCGCCTTGGCATACGTCGGCACGACGCGGCCCCAGAACACGTCCTTGAACTGCACCATGCCCGCGGCGGTGAACAGCAGCGTGGGATCGTTCGGGACCAGCGGCGAGCTCGGCAGGAGCTTGTGCTCGTGGGCGACGAAGTACTCAAGGTACCGGCGTCGAAGTTCGGAAGCCTTCATTGCGATCGTCCTTCCTGGCTGTTTGAGTCGCATTATCGAACGGGGACCGGTGCGCTGCAACAGCTCACCGCGCACGTCCTTTGCCTCCTCTGTGTCGCCCCTCTATACTGAAGCCCGGCTCCGCAAGGACTGTCAAGCGGCGAAGCGCAGGTCGTGCCGACTCCGCACTGCGAGTCAAGCAGACCACCTCGCGCCGTTCTCGTCGACGTCCTGCGGATGTGTCGTGTTTGAAACAAAGACCAAGAAGGTGGGGGCCTTTGAGGGGGAAGCAGCGTCTTCGCGGCCGACGACCGAATCTGCAGCGTGCTGCCGTCGTGTTCGTGGCCGTCGCTGCGCTACTGTCGCTCGTCGGGCTGTACATCAGCCGCACCCTACGGATTGCCGACCTGCGAGCGGAACTCGCCGCCCTCGGCGCCGCCGAAGCGCAGGCAGAGATCCACCAGGATGCGCTTCGGGCCCAGCTGCTCACCGTAAACGATTCGGAGGTCGTCGAGACCGCAGCCCGCTCCCTTCTCGGGCTGGTCTATCCGGGAGAAGAGAAGGTCATTTTCGTATACGAGGAGTAGCGCGTGGCCAGCCAATTCGTCCATCTTCACGTTCACTCGGAGTACAGCATTCTCGACTCCGCGTGCCGCATCCCGTCGCTCCTCGATCGTGCCGATTCGTGCGGAATGACGAGCCTCGCCCTGACTGATCACGGCGTGATGAGCGGTGTCGTGAAGTTCTATCGGCAGGCACGGCGCCGCCACATCAAGCCGATCCTCGGCTGCGAGGTGTACGTCGCGCCCGGACACCGGAGCGACCGAACCGCGCCGGCCGGGCAACGCTACTACCACCTCGTGCTCCTCGCCGAAACAAATACCGGCTATCGGAATCTCCTCAACATCGTGAGTTGCGCCCACACCGAAGGCTTCTACTACCGGCCGCGCGCAGACAAGGAACTGCTCCGCCGGCACGCGGACGGCCTGATCGCCCTGTCCGCTTGCGAGTCCGGCGAGATCCCTCGCCTCCTGCTGGCCGGACGAGCCGAGGAGGCCAAGCGCGTCGCGGAGGACCTCCGATCCATGTTCGGAGACGACGGCTTCTTCATCGAAATCCAACATCACGGAACAGAGAGAGACTCGCGCGTGCGGTCCATGCTCGTCGACTTCGCTCGTACGCACGGTTATCCGCTGGTCGCGACGAACGACATCCACTTCCTGACGGCCGAGGACAAGCTCGCCCACGAGGTGCTGCTCAACGTCCGCGGGAGCAAGGGGCTCAATGACCCCGACCACTTCGCTCTGGAGGGGGAGGGCTACTACTTCCGCACGGGAGAGGAGATGGAGGCGCTGTTCGCGGACACGCCGGACGCCATCGAAAACACCGCGCGGATCGCCGAACGATGCAACGTAGAACTCGAGTTCGGCCAAGCCATGATGCCCCCGTTCCCGCTTCCCGAAGGCGCCGCCGACGCCGATACGTACCTTCGTACCCTGGCGAAAGAGGGGGCCTTGCGTCGGTACGGCACGATCGACGAAACCGTTCGCGAGCGCCTCGACTACGAGGTGTCGGTCATCGAGCGGATGAACTACAGCACCTACTTCCTCATCGTGTGGGATTTCGTTCGCTTTGCGAAGGAGAACGGTATCTCCGTCGGTCCGGGACGCGGCTCCGCCGCCGGCAGCCTCGTGTCGTACTGCCTCGGCATCACCAGCGTCGATCCGCTCAAGTACCGGCTGATCTTCGAGCGCTTTCTCAACCCTGACCGCGTCAGCATGCCGGATTTCGACATCGACTTCTGCGTCAAGGGCCGCGATCGGGTGATCGACTACGTGCGAGAGAAGTACGGCGGCTCGGCATGGTGGGATCGGATTGCCCAGATTGCCACGTACGACCGAATGGCCGCCCGCAGCGTCGTCCGCGACGTGGGCCGCGTACTCGGCGTGCCGTACAGCGTGACCGATCGCGTCGCCAAGCTGATCCCGTTCGGTTGGAACCTCAAGGCGGCCGTCGACGGCGTCGTCGATCTGCGCACGCTCTACGAGCAGGATCAGCACATCAAACAAGTGGTGGACATCGGCCTGCGCCTCGAAGGCCTGATCCGCAACGCGTCCACGCACGCCGCCGGCGTCGTCATTGCGCCCGACCGGCTGGCGGACCACGTTCCCCTTCTTCGACTGGGAGAGGCCGAGTTCGTGACACAGTTCGACATGGTCGACGTCGAAGCGGTGGGCCTACTCAAGTTCGACTTCCTCGGTCTACGCAACCTCACCCTGATCGACGAGGCCCGCGAGATGCTGAAGACCCGCGCCAACGTCGACATCTGCATCGAGTCGATCCCCCTCGATGACGAGAAGACGTACGCCCTGCTTTGTGACGGGAAGACCGCCGGGATCTTCCAGTTGGAGAGTTCCGGCATGACCAACCTGATCCGCCGTGTCCAACCCGATCGCTTCGAGGATGTCGTCGCCCTCCTCGCTCTGTACCGTCCGGGGCCGCTGGAGAGCGGCATGACCGACGACTACGTCGAGCGAAGGCAGGGCACGAAGCCGGTCACCTACCCGCATCCTGCGCTTCAGGACGTGTTGGAGGACACGTATGGCCTGCCGATCTATCAGGACCAGGTCATGCTGATGGCTCAGCACTTAGCAGGATTCACCCTTGCGGAGGCCGACATCCTTCGCAAGGCCATGGGCAAGAAGAACAAGGAGATCATGGACAGCCTGCGGGCCAAGTTCATCGATGGCTGTCTCGCCAACGGCACGTCGCAAGAAGTGGCCGCCAGCACGTTTGCAGACATGGAGAAGTTCTCGCGCTACGGGTTCAACAAGTCGCACACCACCGCCTATGCGTTCGTTTCCTACTGGACCGCGTACTTGAAAGCCCACTACCCGACGCACTTCATGGCCAGCCTGCTCACGAGCATCCAGGGGGACAGCGACCGCGTTGCCGAGTACATCGGTGAGTGTCGGGCGATGAGGATCCGGGTCCTGCCTCCCGACGTCAACGAGAGCGACAGTGGGTTCACGCCCGTCGAGGACGGGACGATTCGGTTTGGGCTCGCGGCCGTCAAACATGTGGGCAAGAACGCGATATCCGCGATCCTCAGCGCCCGCGGAGACGGTGCCTTCGAGTCGATGTTCGACCTCTGTCGCCGTGTGAACGAGGACGGACTCGACCGCGAAGCCATGGAAGCGCTCATCAAGGCCGGTGCATTCGATCGGTTCCCGGGTTCACGGCGTGGCCGCCTGTTCCACTTGTCCGAGGGACTCGAACTGATGCAGGTCGCCCGTCGCGAGCGCTTGACCGGCCAGCAGTCGATGTTCGACAGTCTGGACGAGCCCGCCGCGCCCTCCCCGATCATCACGGAGGCCGAGTTCGAGACCGCCGATCTCCTGGCATTCGAGAAGGAACTGCTCGGTCTCTACGTCACCGCGCACCCACTCGACGAGCATCGCACCACGCTTCGCTCACACTGCTTCCCGCTTCGCCAAGCTGGCGAGCTCGCGGAAGGCACCACCACAACATTCGGTGGTCGGATCAAGCGGTTGCGCCGCATCGACACGAAACGCGGGAACCCGATGGCGTTCGTCACACTCGAGGATGGCGATGCCGAAATCGAGTTTACCGTCTTCCCCCGCGTCCTTGAGGTCGCAAGCGACACGTTGAAGGAAGACGCCCTAATCGGCGTCGCCGTCACGGTCAATCACCGCAACGGCGAGGCCGGTTTCATCGCCGATGACGTCTTCCCGCTCCACCGGGTGAAGGAGAAGGCGTCGCTCGCCCTCGCACTAACACTCGACGGGGTCGTCCTCACGCCGTCCGTGCTCGAAATGGTCCTCGGCACGTTGACCGAACACCCCGGCAAGGCCAGCGTCGTCCTTCACGTCGTCGATCCTTCCGGCGCGATCAGCATCCGCGCGCACGAACGCTTCTCGGTCGAACCAAGCGACCCTCTCCTCGCCTCGCTCACTACCCTCCACGGCGTCAAGTCGGTCGCGCTGTGCAACGGGAACGGATCATGAGGGCGAGACTCCCGGGATTCCTTCGCTGGTTCGCCCCGGGGATGCGTGTCAAGCGATGGGTGATCCTCGCCGTTGCGTCGATCGCTCTCGTCGTGTTCGGCACGCTTCCCCTCCTCGGTTTGGACCTGCTCCGCGCAATCTACAGCGCCTCACGCCTCCCCGAACCGTACCACCTGCTGATTGTCGGTGCGTCGTTCCTTCTTGGGACGGCCGGCTTCGCGACATCGCTTGCGCAGCTCGTCCGTTCCGTCGCGCGGGGCGTCGCGCCGCAGGCGGTCGAGAAGACCTCGACCTTGATCTACCGTACGCGCCTCCTGCAGCGAGGACCACACGTGGTGGCCATCGGCGGCGGAACCGGGCTCTCCTCGCTGTTGCGCGGTCTGAAGACGGAGACGTCGAACATCACGGCCGTCGTCACTGTCATGGACGACGGCGGAAGCTCGGGACGACTCCGAGAGGCAATCGACGTTCTGCCGCCGGGCGACGTCCGCAACTGCCTTCTCGCGTTGGCCGAGGACGAGACACAGCTGTCTCGCTACTTCCAGCATCGATTCGTCGCGCCCGCCGAACTCGCCGGGCACGCGCTGGGGAACCTCCTGTTGACGGGACTCGAACAAGCGACCGGGGGATTCGACCTGGCCATCGAAGCGATGAGCCACTTCCTACGAATCGAAGGCCGCGTTCTTCCCGCAACCCTCACGAAGGCCCATCTGGTCGCACTTCTCCAGGACGGAGACCGTATCGAGGGGGAGACACGGATTACCGCCGACCCGCGGACCATCCGAAGGATCATCCTGTCGACATCGCCGGTTCCCGCCTATGAGCCCGTCCTTCGCGCGATTGCCGAAGCCGATCTGATCGTCCTCGGTCCCGGCAGCCTCTACACGAGCATCGTTCCCAATCTCCTCGTCGACGGGCTCTCCGCTGCCATCGAGAACGCAGCGGCGGAAAAGCTGCTGGTCGCCAATCTAATGACCCAGCCGGGTGAGACCACCGGATTCACGCTGTCCAACCACCTCCATGTGCTTACCGAGTACGTTGACGTGCGCCGTTTCGACCTCTTGCTCGTGAACAGTGCGGTACCGGACCCACGCATGCTCGCCGGGTATCGTGAGGAAGCCGCCGAGCCGGTCGTCGACGACGTCGAAGACGCCAACGACTACGCGCTCACCGTGGTCCGCACGAACCTCGTCGGCACAGCGAAATGGGCCGGAAAGCTGACCATCAAACACGATCCGAAGAAGCTCGCTCGTGCCATCACCCGGAACACTCAGGCGTTCCTTCATCCCCGCCGGATGGCGAACTAGTCGACGCTCCTACCCTTTGATCACGGCCAGCGGCTTCAACCGGGCCACCACCCGCATGATCCCCGAGCCTTCCGCTGCACGCACGACATCACGGACGTCCTTGTACGCTCCCGGCGCCTCTTCGGCCACGCCGCGAGCACTGTGAGCCCAGACGCGGATCCCGGCCTCCGCCAGGTCGCGGATCACCGTTTCTCCCCAAAACCGCTTCGCGGCCTTCTTTCGCGACAACGCTCGACCGGCGCCGTGGATACCGCTTCCGAAGGTCTTCTCCATCCCCAACGCGGTGCCGCGTAGCACGTACGACTCCGTGCCCATCGTGCCGCCGACGAACACGGGATGCCCCACGTCGCGGTACGCCTCCGACGCTTCACCGCGGCCGGGGCCAAACGCGCGCGTAGCACCCTTTCGATGCACCAGCACCCGACGCGACGCCCCGTCAACCGCATGGTTCTCGAACTTCGCGTTGTTGTGCCCGACGTCGTACACCGTGCGCACATCGGACGGCGCGACGCCACAGGTCCGAGCAAGGGACCGGCGAACCCCGTGGGCAATGGCCTGCCGATTCGCAAACGCGCAGTTCGCACCCGCCGCCATCGCACCGAGGTATCGGCGTCCCTGCGGACTGTCAATCGGCGCGCACACCAACTCGCGCTCGGGAACGTGGATTCCGTGCTCGGCACTCGTCGCCGCCATCTCACGAAGGTAGTCCTGGCCGATCTGGTGTCCCAACGCACGGGATCCGGTGTGAATCGATACGACGACCTGTTCTTCGACCAGGCCGTACACCCCGGCGGCCTCCGGATCCAGAATGGCCTCGACAACCTGGACCTCCAGATAGTGGTTTCCCGAGCCCAGTGTGCCCACCTGCTCGAACTGCCGCTTCTTTGCCAGGTCGCTGACAGCCGTCGGGTCGGCCGAATCCATACACCCGTTCTCCTCGATCCGCTCGAGGTCCGCCTCGTCGCCGTGTCCTGTGGCCACGACGTACCCCGCCCCCTCGACGAGGACGCGGTCGACCTCCCGCATCGACAGCTTCAGCATGCCCTTGGAGCCCAGCCCGGCGGGAACGCTGCGATGGAGGTCTTCGCCAATTCGGTCGATCCCCTGCACCGCATCCTTGCGAGCAAGCGGGGTCGACAGGCATCGTACGCCGCAATTGATGTCGAATCCGACGCCCCCGACGACCACCACTCCGTCCGTGGCGTCGAACGCGCCGACCCCACCGATCGGGAACCCATACCCGGGGTGGACGTCCGGTAGGGCCAGGGCAGATCCCACGATCCCAGGAAGGCTGGCGACATTGCGCAGTTGCTGCAAGGAGCTCCACTCCGCCGGACCGAAGCTCTCCTCGACCAGCTGCCGAACGGTCGCTTCATCGGCGAAGATCCGTCCGGGAACCCGCATCCGCCCGGTCGCCGGCACCTCCCACTCGAACGTCGAGATCCGCTCCAGTTCCTCTCGCTGTGCCATCTGCCTCCTCCACGTTCTCACACGTCAAAGACACACTGCGCCACCCACTCGCCCTCGTGCTCTTCCACGAGAAGCCCCAACAGGCTAATCCCCTTGACCTCAAGTGCCGGACGATGCCGGCCGATGTCGAGTCGCTCTCCACGAACCGTCGCAGAGAGCGTGCACTCCGCGTTCGCCTGCTCGATCGAAACCTCGAATGCACAGAACACGACGCCGCGTACATCGCACTCGGCGAGAAGGCGTGCAAGCCACGCAACGAGCAGATCCGCCAGCGTCGGCGCGCCACAGCGAATCCGTATCGCCACGTTGGGATGAACGGATTCGACGTCAACCATCAGCGAGAACATCCCACTCGCAGCGCGCTTGAACGCCTCTGCGACCGTTCGACCGCGCACCCGGATGGCGGCATCTGCGGTGTGATCGAGATACTCGATCCCTGCTCGTTCGTTCCGCGGCTCGGTGGGCTTCACGGAGCCAGTGTCCTCGGACGACCGGCTGCGGTCAATCGATCGACACGCGGAACAACGGGGTGTAGATGGCTCCCTGGGACGTCAGACGGCTCTCCATCAGCACGATGCGATTCACTGGAACGAGCACCGTGGGCACCATCGATGGAAACGCCATGGGAACCGGGCGATCCTTGATGCGGGCCAGCGTGACGTGCGCCAGCGGCGTTCGCCTTTCCCTCACGTACCCGAGCGCTTCGATGCGCGCGTTCAGCCCGTCCACAAGCGTGCGGAATGCCTCGGGTGTCTCGCCGCCCATCCACACCACGCGCGCACGATCGACGCTCGGAAACGCGCCGGCACGGTCCAACGTGAGTTCGAACGGCTTCAGCGTTCGGGCCATCTCGAGCGCCGCCTCTCGTAGCGCCACCGTCGCCGCAGGGTCGATGTCCCCCAGGAACCGGAGCGTGACGTGGTAGTTCGCCTGCGCGACCCACGATGCACGGGCGCGAAGCTCGGACCGGATGCGCTGCGCCACCGTGCCGACGTCCTGCTTCGCCCGGTCGGGGAGCGGCACGCAGAAGAACGCGCGAATCGCTTCGGCTGCCACGTCTATCGGGGGAGGGTCACGCCCGTCTGATCCTGATACCCGCCGCCGGCTTCCTTCTCGGCATACGTTCGCAGCGGCCGCCGCCCCCGGAAGAACACCACCTGTGCAATCCCCTGGCCAACGTGCAGTCGAACGGGCAGCGGGGACACGTTCGCCAACTCGATCGTGAGAATGCCGCGCCAGCCCGGCTCGAGAGGCGTCACATTCACCAGCAGGCCGCACCGCGCGTATGAGCTCTTCCCCCAGCAGACAGCGCACACATCGTCGGGCATGTCAAACCGCTCCACCGATTCGGCAAGCACCTGTGAATTCGGCGAGAGGTCGAATGTCCCCTCCGCCTCGATCTCGCGGAAGTGGTCCTTGGGAAACGCGACCGGATCGAGCACGGCGTTCAGTCCGCCGAGCGGTACCAGAAACCGGCTTCCCAACCGCAAGTCGTATCCGAAGCTCCCCAGCCCGTACGACGGACGGCCTTCCTGCACGCCCACGAACGGGTCGAGCATCGGGCGGGTCCCTTCGCACAGCTGGGCGATTTCGTGATCGCTTAGCACGCCGTAGGTGCTCATCTGCACTGCCCCTCTCTGAGAAACTCCGGGTGTTGCACCTGGTTCATCACCGCGGCGATGAACCCCTTCCACTCCTCCAACCGATGCGATGCGCGCTGCTGAACGATGCGCTGCAGCGCCATGTAGTTCATCGAGACCACCCGCCGCTGTTTGAACGACTCCGGAAGATCGTGCTTGACGCGCTCCCAGTCCTCGGCATCGATCAGCCGATTCAGGTGAAGGAGATGCGCCTCAGGGAGTGGGTGCTCGAAGTCGTCCTGAGTCAACGCACGGGCCACCATCGTATGCATTGTCGACTCGCTCTGTTTGGTCACGCCGACGCGATACGTGTCCAATTGCTGCCAGAAGTAACGCGGCGCGGTGACGTCAAGCCAGAGCACGATCGACTCGAGGAACTTGTTGTGTCCGCTGCCAAGGAAGCACAGCCGTTCGGCGACGGCAGGCATCCGCGACGGGTCCTGCCGATACGAGAGGGACAGCCCAAGCATCGCCGGTTCGTACCCGTGCTCTTCAAGCACTCGCACGTTCATCGCGATACACCTCCCGGGTCGTGACGGCTCCCGGGCTGCTGAACCGGGATGGACTGCGCACACAGCGGACACTCCACCGCATCGTACGTGGGGATCTGCAGGCGAAGAACCGACGCGATCGGCAGTCCGTCGATCTCATGGGTCTCCGATCGATCGACAATGCACGCAAGCGCGACCGGGATCGCGCCGTACCCCTTTACGAGCGCAACCAGTTCGCGGGTCGTTCGCCCCGTGGTGATCACGTCCTCGACAATACAGATCCGCTCTTCCCGTCGTAGCGTGAACCCGCGCCGAAGCTGGAAGACGCCGTCCGGACCGCGCTCCGGAAACAGAAACGGCACGCCCGCGTGTCGTGCGACCTCGTAGCCGATGAGGATTCCGCCCAGCGGCGGTGACGCGACCCGGTCGGCCTGGATGTCCAGACCCCCTACGATGGCCTGCCCGAGTGCAGACGCATTCTCCGGCGACTCCAGCACCTTGGCGCACTGGATATAGCGATCGGAGTGTCGACCGGACGAGAGGAGGAAGTGGCCGGTCAGCATCGCTTCCGTTGACTCGAGCAGCCGGATCCAATGGTTACGATCGTGCATCGAAGCTCCCCTTGATTCGCTGTTTCAGCTCTAGGGCCGCCGCCCCCGGATCCGCAGCGAACACGATCGATCGTGAGGCATTGACCACCATCAGGTGCTCTCCGCCGATCGCCTCTCGGAACGCGTCGACACTGCCACCCTGCGCGCCCACGCCGGGAACCAGCCACGGAAGCTCACGCGCCAGCTGATGCAGTCTCGCCGCGCTCTTCGGACGGGTCGCTCCGACAACGAGTCCCACCTGCCCTGGGTACCGCTCCGCCAGTCCGCTCGCCATGGCCGCCACCCGCTCGTACAGCGGCGGCGCGCCGTGATCCACTATCGATCCTGCACTCGGATTCGTCGGCAGCGTGAGGATAAACGTGAACCCGCCCCGCTCCAGGAACGGCGTGATGGCATCCTCCCCCATGTACGGGACGACGGTGATCGCATCGGCACCCAGAACGCCGAACGCGGCCTCGGCGTACGCCTCCGCCGTCGATGCGATATCGCCCCGCTTCGCATCGAGGATCACCGGGCGCCCGCGCGCATGAATCTGCTCGATCGTCCGGCCGAGGACGTCCATTCCCGCACTGCCGAGCGCCTCGTAAAACGCGGAATTCGGCTTGTAAACGCAGGCATGCTCCGCTGTCCGATCGATCACCTGTCCGAGAAATGCTTCGACGCCCTCTGCGGTGCGATCGACGGATGCCGGAAGCCGATTGAGGCTCGGGTCCAGTCCGACACAGACACTCCCATTGCTTTCTCGCATCCCGTCCTTCAACCGATCAACGAACATAGTATCCCCCTCGATGGGCCGCGCCGATGATCTCCTCCACCGACGCGTACCCACGCATGTCCAGCCACTCCCCCAAGTCCGCTCGCAACCGCTGCGGTAGCTCCGGGTCGGCCATCATTCCGAATCCGACGCCCACCAGATCGGCTCCGGCAAGCAGCATCTCGATCATCCCCCCCAGGTCGACGACCCCACCCGTCCCGACAATCACGGCCTCCGGGAACGCCTCACGGGCCTCGTACACCCGCGCCAGCGCAATCGGAAGGATCGCCGGGCCGCAGAACCCCCCGTACGTGCGGTGGAGGAACGGACGGCCGACCGACCGATCGATCCGCATCCCCAGGAGGGTATTAATCAGGGTCAATCCCCCTGCGCCGGCCGAGAGTGCTGCGTCCGCCGAGGCCAGCAGGTTCCCCGTGTCTCCGGGAAGCTTCGCGAGGACTGCACGTTCCGTACTCTGTCGCGCGGCCCGTACGTACTCCCGGACCAACTCGGCATCCGCCCCGATGCGGCGTCCCTCGATGTTCGGACAGGAGAGGTTCAGCTCTACAGCGTCTACTGTGTCAGCCGCCTGGTGGTTCTCGATCATCGTCAGAAGCGTCGCCAACTCGTCGACCGTTGAAGCGGCGATGCTGAGGATTCGTCGCGTCGGCAACTCGCCTAGTCGCGGGGCAATCCGGGCGAGGAACGCGGCGACGCCCGGGTTTTCCATCCCGATCGAGTTCAACGCTCCCGACGGGCAGTCGACGAGGCGAGGCTGTGGATTCCCCTGCATGGCCTCCAAGGTGATCGTCTTCATCGTCACCGCTCCGACGTCGGACAAACGCAGTTCGTTCGACAGTTCCAGCCCGAACCCCGCGGGACCGGATGCAAGAACGACCGGCGTCGCGAACCGTTTCCCCAGCCGCTCAATCGCTACATCAGCCATGGCAACTCACAAACCGGGAACAACGGACCGTCTGTGCAGATCCGCCGCATGCCGCTTCTCGTCTCGATGCTGCACCCCAAACACGTCCCGATCCCGCAACCGATACGCGCCTCCAACGAGACGTAGATGTCGGGGTGTCCTCGGAAGCGGCGCGCCAGCAGGCGCAGCATCGGTTCCGGACCACAGGCGATGACGCCGAGCCCCTCCTCCCACACCGCGTCCACCCGATCGGCAGCCCGAATGCCCGTTTCTTCCTCGATCACAAGGGGGGTGTTCGGCAGCAGGTCGCAGGCATCGGCCGTTCGAAACCCGTATACGGCCCCCGCAACACGCGATGCATACTGCTGATGGAAGAACAGAAGCGGCGCGGCGCCGCTTCCGCCTCCAACGAGAATGTATCGACGACCGGAAGACACGAGCTGCGCGTACGGCGTTCCGTACGGCCCGCGCACCTCGAACTCCGTCCCCATCGGACACTGTGCAAACTTCTCCCGTACTCGGCCCTCGGTCTTCACGAAGAATCCGAGACCCTGCTGCGAGCAGCTCATCACGGAGAACGCCCGCGGCAAGCAGGGATCCTCCTTGTAGCGAACCAGTACAAACTGCCCGGCACCGATCGATCGCGGCAGCCCGTCTCCCTGTAGCGTTACCTTCGCGTAACGCTTCGAGGTTTCCCGAGCCACAAGCACCGCGTTGGACCAGAAAAAACGCGACCCACACTGGGCCGCGTCGTCGTTTCTCTCTGAACGGTAATCCACCCGATTCCCCTCTCCTTCTGCGGAGGTCCTCGGGAGACTATCTTACCGGCCGAACCCATGCCCGTTCAACCTGCACCGCCACTCGGTCCGTGCACACATCGTCGGTATGCCCGCACTCACCCCGTGTCGGATGACCGCGCCCGGGCCTTCGCCCAAGTGTCCCGCAATGTGACCGTCCGGTTGAACACCACGCTCCCCGGGCGGCTGTCCGGATCGACGCAGAAGTAGCCCTTCCGTTCGAACTGGTATCGCTCGCCGGGAGACGCGTCTCGCAGTCCAGGTTCCAACTTGCACTGCGACAGAACCTGCCGCGAGTCCGCGTTGAGCCGGCTCGTCCACACCTCCTGATCGCCAAGGTCCTGGAACGCGTTCGGGCGAGCGAACAACGGCTCGTACAGACGGACTTCCCCATCGATCGCCGTCGCCGCAGCCACCCAATGCAGTGTCGACTTCACCCGCCGCCCATCGGGCGCGTTTCCTCCACGCGTCTCAGGATCGTACGTGCAGCGGAGCTCGACTACGTGACCCGCGTTGTCTTTGACCACGTCGGTACACGTCACAAAATACGCGTACCGAAGGCGAACCTCGCGACCCGGTGCAAGGCGATAGAACTTCTTCGGCGGATCCTCCATGAAGTCCTCGCGCTCGATGTACAGCTCTCGCGCAAACGGCACCCTGCGCGTCCCGGCCTCGGGAGCCTCGGGATTGTTCACCGCCTCGAGTTCCTCGGTCTTCCCCTCCGGGTAGTTCGTGATGACGACCTTCAGCGGATCGAGTACCGCCATGACCCGGTTCGCACGCAGGTTCAGATCCTGGCGGATGCAGTGTTCCAGATACGCCAGTTCGATCATCCCCTCGGACTTGGTTACGCCAATCCCGTGCACGAACGCGCTGATCGCTTCCGCGGGCACCCCCCGCCGTCGCAGCCCGGCAATCGTCGGCATGCGCGGGTCGTCCCACCCGTCGACGTGTCCTTCCTCCACAAGCAGCCTGAGATACCGCTTGCTGAGTACCGTGTGTGTGATTCCGACGGCGGCGAACTCGATCTGTCGCGGACGATGCGGAACAGGCAGGTTCTCGAGGAACCAGTCGTACAGCGGCCGATGGTTCTCGAACTCCAATGTACAGAGGGAGTGAGTGATTCCCTCGATCGCGTCCGACTGTCCATGCGTCCAATCATACGTGGGGTAGATGCACCACGAGGAACCGGTACGATGGTGTGACACCCGAAGAATTCGATACATCACCGGATCCCGCATGTTCAGGTTCGGGTGCTCCATGTCGATCTTCGCCCGCAGCGTTCGCGAACCGTCGGGAAACTCACCCGCGCGCATCCGCCGGAACAGGTCCAGGTTCTCC
>Ga0272442_10004797_pt1 | contig 18315 bp, 13 predicted proteins | sample SSMForm2O_FD_200262 | JGI IMG/M metagenome (GOLD analysis project Ga0272442, IMG submission 200262) | Marine sediment archaeal communities from Little Sippewissett salt marsh, Falmouth, MA, United States - SSM-Form-2O | ecosystem: Environmental > Aquatic > Marine > Wetlands > Sediment ... | reverse complement strand
CCTCGAGAGTGTTTGGTTAATACTGTCGTTAATTATCTGGGGACGAAGCTGCCCCTTCCGGCGATTTTCACGGATACGGTCGAAAACAACAATCGTATCATTAAGGGAGTATCCGATAATTGTCAAAAATGCAGCTATTATCGGCAGATTGATTTTAAAATCTCCGATTAAAAGTGCTCTGCCAATCGGCGTCCCTGAGATATAAGTGCAGGCGGTAACTGCCCCGAGCGTAATGGATACATCGTGAACCAGGGCCACAATCGCCGCAATGCCGTAACGCACATTCCCGAATCGAACCCAGATGTAAGTAATGATAGCAGAAAGAGAAAGGATAATGGCAATCAATGCTCTGGTCTTTTGCTCGGCGCCCACCGACGGGCTTATCTGAGTTACTCGCGGCAGAGACGTCTCCAGCTCTGCCGCCGCCCGTATCTTGGTGGTCTCATTTTCAACAAACAAAGTCCATTCGTCCTCCGTTAATTCACGATAGCCGGCTTCCGGGTCGACACTCAGGTAAACAAAAGATTTAACCGGCTCGTTTGGCTCAATAACATTCAGCTCACTATCAAGAATTTTAAAAGGATACCAGTTAAGGTCGCGCATATCAGGTTTGAACCGCAAATCAGCCAATCTGGCCTCAATTTCACCGACCGTTGCCACTCTTCCAAGTTCACATGTGATTTTAAGCCCGCCAAGATAATCAGCAAGTTCAGGATAAGAATCTATAAGCTCTTCAGTTATCTTTTCAGGTAAACCAAGGCGAGGTTGAAGATTTCGCTGGATTTCCAGCTTGTCCTCAAAGGCCTTCAGTATTGCATCGTTGACAACTTCGTCAACCTGCGGCTCCGAAATATCTGCCTCCGCAAAAGCCTTCGTCAGAACACCTTTTACCAGCGACTTATTAGCATTGCTTGTCGATACGGTATATGATGCAGGATTGTCCTGCCGGCTTGTTACGGCCAAACTGCTCAGTCTGGTGTCAACTTTTTTTATGGCCGATGCTACGCTCTCAGGTGTTTGCACATTGTTCTGTGGGAAAGTAACTGTTACTGTGGTCTTGTTTGTCTCGGTTGTATTGATTTCATACTGTCTGTTCGATTTTCCGATGCTGTAAACATTCGCCGCGGCAAGACCGGAATTCCCCACTTCAATACCCACTTTCTGGATTCTGTCTTCAACGTCCTGCCTGCTTAGGCTGTCATCTTTCAGATTGATTTGGGCCGACGTCCCGCCGGTAAATTCGATGTCATATTTATTGTTCTTAACATCGTCTCTTGTAAAGAAAATCGTCAAACCCCCGATAATAAGTACAGATGAGATTGTCACAAAAATCGGACGTAGCTTCATCCAGTTTATTTTCGGCTCTTTTATCAGCCGGAACATAAACAAATGGTCTCTGATGAACCGCTTAGCCAGCAGGAAATCAAAATTAACACGCGTTTCAAACAACGCTGTGAACATACTCGAGACAATACCGAACATAAGCACAATGGCAAAGCCCTTTATCTCTTCCGAGGCAACCCAGAAAAGTATCGCCGCCGTGATAAAGGTCGTCAGGTTGGCGTCAAGAATGGTTCTGAACGCCCTTTGGTAGCCGTTTTTGATGGCGATTCTAAGAGACGAGCCTTTCTGCTGCTCTTCACGGATTCTCTCAAAAATAAGAACGTTGGCGTCAACGCTCATACCTATGGTTAATATAATCCCCGCTATTCCGGGAAGCGTGAAAGTCGCTCTCACAAGCGCCATCACAGCCAGCACAAACAGCAGGTTCATAAATAATGCCAAATCGGCGATTAAACCCGACTTGACGTAGTAAAGCGCCATACACAAAACAACCACTATAAAGCCGACCTGACCGGCCCTAATACCTTTATCGCGATTGTCCGCACCGATGGATGGCCCTATTGTTCTAACCGATATGGGCTGTTCTATCAGTTTCGCTGGAAGCGAACCGGCGTTGAGTTTGCTCACCATATCCTCAACTTCGGTTTGAGTAAATCTGCCGGTTATCTGGCCCTGTCTGAATATCCTCGACTGAATATTCGGAGCTGATATTGCAATACCGTCAAGCAGAATACAAAGAGGCCTGTTCAAATTATTGCCGGTGATTCGGGAAAAAATCCTTCCTGCCCTTTCATCAAGCAGAAAATCTATGGCTCTTTGACCCGTTTGAGGGTCGCGTCCGGGCGACGCTTTTTCCAATTTCCAGGCTTGCTGGTCGCCTCCCGCCAACATTACCTCATCTTTCGCATTGCTTGCCAGAACGTAATACTTATCCCCGAACTGACCGACAACTGTAGGACGTCCTTCCTTGTCGCCTGCTCTCCATTCATCTATATTTTCTATTTCACACCATACATAATTATTGTCTGAGGCATATTTGGGGCCCTTTGTCTTGAGAAGTTCGGCGTAATAGCTGGTTATTCTGTCGGTATCTACTTTGGGGTGCCCCAATGTAGGAAGTATTCTAAACTCCAGAACCCCGGCGCCTTTCAGCATCCGCTGAAGGTCCCTGGGGTCGTCAAGACGACCCTGGAAAGGACGATACTCCTCGAAAGCATCCACCGTTTTATCAACCAAGTCCTCGCGGTCGGGAAAAACCCTTTTCAGCTCTGCTATGGCCTCTGTCCTCTTGGCCGACTTGGCAGGCATTGCAAGAATAAAGTCTAACTGGTCCTTGCTCAGGTTTAACTTGTCCAGCTCTCTTATTGCATTTTGGTATTCGACGTTTTTACCTGTTTCAGGGTCGGTTAACTGCTCCACGACGTCAGACCACTCGCCGTACATCTTTGTATATCTGGTCAGAAGGTCAAGATTGCCCTCCGAACCTCCGAGGTATTCTTTAATTGTCTCGCTTAACTTTTCCTCATCCAGTTCAATCCAATCACCAAGATGCTGTTTTATATCATCAAGGTCAAGCCCCGTCAGTTTTATCAGCCCTTCCGGCGTCCCAAGTTGCCCCAGCAGCCCATCCCGTTTGTCCTGCAGATCTTTGCGCTCGTCATAAACTTGGGCAAGGTTATTTAATATTTCCAGCCTTTCATCAGACCCCTGGGCGAATTTTTGGAAATCTTCTTCACGCTCCTCTGCAGATTTTTCAAGAGAGCGAATAATTACCGCAGGGTTGATATTTTTTGCGAGTAGCTCGCTTTGGGCCTTTTCAAAATTCTGACGCTTGGTGCGGGCTTCTGCGCTCGCAAGCGGCATTTGTATCTCGAAGCGGGTGCTGCCTTGAGGACGCCATACAATATTTTGTATGTTCGCAGGGTCTATTCGTCTTCGAAGAACCGTTATCATCCTTGATGACAGGTCTCTCTTTTCTAATGTGCTCATTCCCTGGGCGTCAATTTCATAAATAAGACTTGTTCCGCCCCCAAGGTCCATACCAGGCTTCAAAGTTTTATCGGGCGGATATAAAAAGTACGCCGCTAACACCGGCAAAATGATAATTAAAACTATTCTCCACGTCAGTCTCTTTTCCATAACTGCTTCCTTGTATATTTTATCGTCTGCATCAGGCGGTGAGTAAACTTCCAACTCAAAAAAACTATTGTTTATTATTTGTTATCTTTCGACAGATTTGTACCTATTGCTGAAGGCGTAACTTTTATCTTCGTGTTGTTCGACTCATCTACCTTCAGTGTAATCTCATCATCTTTGATATCAACAATGGTTCCTATAATACCGCCGATTGTGCGGACTTTGTCATTTTTTTGCAAATCCTGGACCATTTGCTTGTGCTGCTGCTGCTTTTTACGGGGACCTCTGAAAAGAAATAAATACATCACTACAAGCATCAAGCCTATCATAAGTAGAGGGTTGCCGAATATGCCCTGAGGCGGGCTTCCGCCGCCAGATGCATTGGGGTCGGCCGCAGTTGTTGTCGTCGCCGTTGTCTCTTCAGTAGAAACCGGTTCTGAACTAATCCCTGAAGGCCCCTCACCGCTCTCAGCCTGGGCTAAAATCCATATATTGTCCATTTCCATTTTTATTTTCCTTTCCTTTTTAAGCCTGTAAAACCAGTTTTTATAACCTAAATTCGCCCCAAATCACAGAACTTTTTTTCAATAAGTGGATTCATATTTTTTCAATTGCTCTTTTGACCAGGCGGCAAATTCATTTTCCTCGATACTTTGCCTTATTTTAGCCATTAATCTCTGGAAAAACCTCAGATTGTGCAGCGATACCAAAATAGGCCCCAGCATCTCTTTGATATTAAAAAAATGCCTTAAAGTGCCCCGGCAAAAATTCCTGCAGCAGTAACAATCACACCCGGCCTCAATTGGTTCGCTATCTGAAGAATGAACGCTGTTTCTCATACGAACAGGGCCGTTTTCGGTAAAAGCGAAGGCGTTTCGCCCGTTCCGGGTCGGTATAACACAGTCAAACATATCGATACCGGCCCTGACTGCAGCGACAATATCAGCCGGCATACCAACACCCATTAAATATCGAGGCTTGGCCTCGGGCAAAACCTCCGCCGTATGAGACACCGTCTTTATCATATTTTCGTGTCCTTCGCCTACACTTAATCCGCCAATAGCATAGCCGTCAAAGTCCAGTTTGACAAGCTCTCTTGCACAATAAGTTCTAACTGCTGGATTTATCCCGCCCTGAACAATCCCAAAAAGCATCTGCTCCCTATTGGTATGGGCCTCTTTACATTCAATGGCCCAGCGGATAGTTCTTTCAACCGCTTCCTTTAGCTTTGAATCCGCACACCCGAAGGCCGTGCACTCATCCAGGCACATAATTATATCAGCACCGAGCCGATTCTGGATTTCGATTGCGCTCTTGGGACTCAGGTATATTTTCGTACCATCTATATGACTGGCAAATTCGACGCCCCCGTCGTCAACCCGGCTCAGACAACTGAGGGAAAAAACCTGGTATCCGCCGCTGTCGGTCAATATAGGCCCGTCCCAGGACATAAACTTATGCAGGCCGCCGATTGCCTCTACCATCTCGACTCCGGGACGAAGAAACAAATGATAAGTATTCGCTAATACAATTTCGGCGCCGCTCTCCTTCAACTGCTGCGAGGTGATGCCCTTCACCGTTCCGGAGGTGCCAACAGGCATAAAAGCGGGAGTTTCAACCTTGCCGTGTGCCGTGGTTAAAACACCTCGCCGGGCACAACAACTGCTGTCCTTATTGAGAATTTCAAATTCGCCCATTTTATAATTCACTTTTTTTATTGAAGACCGACGGCTCAATCTCTTTCAATAATCAATAGTCGATATCCTCGAATCCCGGTAGTAATATGAAAGAATCTCCCTTGCATTTTTACCCTCTCTCGCCATTGCCTGTGCACCGCACTGGCACATTCCGACTCCGTGTCCCCAGCCTCTGCCGTATAAGAACCTCCATTTATCCTCCACGCCGACGATTTGGCAGATTGTGCTTCTTATTTTACGCCCGCTCGGGTCGATTGTCAGACGAAGGTCCTCAGCTTTTAGATGTCCTCTTTTGCCCGTCGAACCCTCCAGTTTCACCGACGTCAATCGCGAAAAGTCCCCGTAGTTGCTTTGACTTTGGGCGGCGATATTTACAACTTGCCCCAGTGCCTTTAGACTCGGATACTTCTTTAATAATTTTTCCGTAACCTCGGCTTTATCGAACTGGACCATAGGCCACAGGAAAAAGCGGGGTCTGGCTACAGCTTTACAATACGGGCACCTGACGCCAACCAGTGACTCGAAAGAATCGCCGCTGAAAACTTTGTTACTGTCTTCGGTGTGACCGCCGCACGCCGAACTGTAAAAAGCAGGAAAAAGCTCGTAATCGCCATCGGAATCACGTTTTTTACTCAAAAGCACTTGCCCTGATGTTATGTTGACGGCGTTCCAGACCTGAGATGATTCGGCCCTGACACCGTGGTAAACCTGATGCGCCTGTGTCTTTTTAAGGTCCCAACTACGACCGGCCCCGAAACGCCTTTTAATGTACAGGCAATACGTCCTTGCTGCAATTGCCTGTGCCTCAAGTGCCGCCGGCTCCCAGTAGTCGGGCATCTCGGCGCCTATTACACCCGCAAGGTACGGCTCAATCGGTATAAGATTTACTACATCGAAACCCTCTCCGTCCGGATTAAGAACAAGCTTCAATTTTCCCCGGTAATCCTCACCGTTAACATTAAGAATGTACGGCTCATCGGGCAAAATAACAACTCCGCCGCCCGTAAAGGCCCGCCCGCCCATTTTAATCTGTTCCGACGATACAGTAATATCCAATGGCCCATCGACCTGTTCAAACCGGGCCTGCGTAGTTAATGTATCAGGCTCAAGGACACTAAACCCCGTTCTGCTCTTCAGCCTACATGTTGCAACATCGTCAAGAAGCAGCACTCTAACCCAATACTCCGGCTTGGTGTCCATCTGCGGAGTGGCTCTGGCCAATTGTCTTTCCCTGCAGCCGCTAAGGCTTATCGCCCAAAAAAACAAAACTATCGACAAATAACCAAAAGCCGATAGCAGGTAAGAATTTGTGTTTCTATTTTTTGATTTTGTGTTTTTATTACTCAATTTTGAGATTTTAGTCCAGGCTCCGAAGTGACAAGCCAAGGTCGCCAAGCGCCTTTTTGATTTCGTTTAAACTTGTTACGCCGAAGTTCTTAACCCCCAGAAGCTCGGCATCGGTTTTGTGTACCAGGTCGTTGAGTGTGTGCATATTCAGCCTCTGAAGGCACTTTCGAGCGCGAACCGACAATTGAAGGTCGTCAACCGGCTTGCTCAGCAGCCCTTCATTTTCATTTTCCATCTCGTCGATCTCGCTGATTTCCCCGGATGCAAGCTGTTTTTCCTCAAGAATCATACCAAGACGCAGGCCTTTCGGCTCCAGAATGTTTTTGATTTCCCTAAGTGATGTCTCACCGAAGTTTTTATAAGACAAAAGTTCCGCCTCGGTTATATTCAAAAGGTCGCCCAGAGTCTCGATGCTCATCTTCTTCAGGCAGTTCCTGCTGCGAACCGACAGTTCAAAATCGGAAATCGGAGTCTCAAGAATTTGGTTCTTGCGGCTTTTCTTCTTTTCTTTCTCCTCATCGTAAAACATCGTTTTAGAGCTCTCGATATCCTTATTGAACAAAATCGCCCTTTGATGGTTCGGATGAGATGCCAGCACCTTATCTATACAATTGCCCGCCTTCTCGTATTTGCCTATATCTTCGTAAAGAACCGCTAAATTTATCAACGCGCTTACATACACCGGCGAGGTTGCAACGATTTGCTTGTAGTAGCCGACGGCCGATTCTTCATCCCCCGACAAATCACTGCGATACGCCAAATGAAAAAGGGCTTTTTGATGACCCGGCGACAGTTCTATAGCCTTCCTATAGTTGTCCATCGCCTCCTCATAAAGACCCTGGACTTCATCAAGCCGACCGGCCTGATAATGATAGTCGGCGCTGACATTATCAAAATTTGCACATCCTTTAAGCTCCTCCGCCGCCTTCTCGAACTTCGATGCATACCTGTACGTGGCAGCTTTTTCCAACGTCACATTTAAAGTGTCTGCCCCGTCCTTGAGGCTCTTTTCCAGATTTTCGATAGCCTCGTCAAACCGGCCAAGCCTACGAAGCGCAAAAGCCAGATAGGTGAATTTTTCTTTGCTGTCTGTTGCTTTTTCGAGCTTTTCAGCCGCCTCTTCGTTTCTGCCCAAAATAAAAAGACCGATACCAACCGCCAAAACAGCCTTCGCACCGGTCTTGGATATATTCTCTTCAACCTGTTCGCTGAAGGTTATCTGGTTTCTCTCGCTGGAGTTGACGAACCTGTTAAGATGTTCGATTTCATCCATAGACGGAAGGTTGTCGGCGAATAAATCTACTTGACACTGCATAATCGGTTCCATAGGATTCTGCTCCTTAATTTGCGCATATATTGCCCTTTTTGATATACGAAACAGGGTATTATAATCAGTACCTCTGATTTTGCAATACCTTTTTTAACCATCCTGCTTCCACACTTTTTTCTGCTCTGATTATGGCCGCCCCGCCGCTTTTCGCCCGTCTCTTATGTGGCGTAGGTGTGCAGACCGCTGAATAATCTCGAAAGGTTGACCCAAAGTAAAGTTATTATGATAACCGCCATTCCCGCAATAACCCAGATGCTGTTAATACGGGCGTGCTTTTCCCCGAACATATACCTAAAATGAAAATACCCCACATAAACAAGCCACGACGCCAGTGACCAAAGTTCCTTCGGGTCCCACCCCCAGTAATCGCCCCACGCCAGTTGCCCCCACCAACTGCCAAGGATAAGACCAAACGTCAGTAAAACAAAACCCGCACGAATCATTCGATATGTCGCTTCTTCCGGCCTAAGTAGCCCCTCTTCGCTTTTATATTCTCTTCCGGTAAGCTGCATTACCGCCTGAAAACTGGCTTTCGCCATAAAAATATACGAAAGCACATAAACCGCAACGTGCGGAACAAAAAGACGGCTTTGCAGGGCAGGCGGAAGATGTTGAGGCTCGGCGTTGAAGATAAAGCCCGCCGGAAAAAGAACCACCGCCCCTAACAACATATCCGCCGCTCCACTTCCCACCCGCAGAACACGCCGACAAAATAATGAAAACGGATAAATCATCCCAAGACACAAAAATACCTCGAAAAGATTCTGAAGCGGTACGTGCCCCGCGTCATACCACCGATAACCGTAAGAAAAACAAGACGTCATAAAGCCGAAAAAATACAACACTCGTCCGGTTCTCTTCAACCCTACCACTGTAGTTATAAATGCCGAAAGATATCCTCCCATAGCGATATAAATCAGCAGACCCTGTAATGTATATTTAATTTCCAGCATCTCTTTCCGTCCGTTGCCGTTTTCTTTTTGCCAATATCTCCCTCAGCCACAAATGCCATATTACCCCACCGCACAACAGCACGTATCCGGCATACACAAGCCGCAAGCCCGTATCCGATGTTACACTTAGCACCGTATATTGGCCCGCCTCGGCGTCATACGAACTCTGGTAAAAATGATACCCTCCAAAATGCAGCGGCTTATTTACCTCGATGCTCTTTTCAGCAATAACTCTGCCGTCCTTTATGACTTCAAGGTCGCTTATGTAATCGCTGATAATTCTGCGATAAGTAAGCAAAAACTTGTCCTCCGGAGCAGGCTGGCTTGGAAAACGCTCAAACACATATTCGCTCGTAATACCCCCGTCCGGATGTCTAATCTCAACCTGAACCGCCGGATTAATTCCCGGCCGCTGGTCATCCACGGCTATCCTCTTATCACCCTCAATCGTGATTTTGAAATTCTCAAACGCCCGAACAATTCTCAACTCCCCAATATCAGCGCCCAGCGAATATTCTACACCGACTTCCACCGGTATCTTCCACCCCACACCGCTTCGCGTCTGAACACGAAGGTAATCCGGCTTGTAATATTCCATTCGAAAGTCCTTCAGCTTTATCGAAAACGGCAATTTCCACATTGCCCCATCCTTATCCGATGTGATAAGGTTTTCGCTCTCCCCTTCACTAATTATCATACTGCCGGTTTGAATCTTGTCGATCCCCCAAATCTGTCTTTGAACTTCATGCCCCCTTTCAGAGCCGGCCATCCCCCCCAAAAGAACAACAATTACCCCCAGATGTATCAATAAAAGACCCGGCTCCCGAACCAGCCGCACAAATACCCCAAACCCCGCCACCAGCGCTACCAACAGAACCACCCAGTAAACTGTCAAAGGAAGTGAATTGAAAAAACTCTTTGCCCGCCCCGCACCGACAAACGCCCCGTATATCGACAGAAAAATCAATAACACTATCAAAAAAAGGGCCGCCCACATTAAAAGGCGTCTGAACTTGTTTTTTAAACCCTGGTTTATGCCCATCGACAGAACTTTTCCGGCGATTAGAAGCCTTTTTAACATTCTCTTACATAACCCACTGAAACCGCCTAACAGATTTCTAAGCATCACCGATTATTGCATAAACAGCCCTTTTTGCAAGGATATTAAACATAGCAAACCGCCAAACCGGCGTGAAACCCCCGGCTCGGGGCTTGATAATTCTAACTGCTTCTATTACAATATATTCCAACTGAAAGGCAAAAAAGCAAAGGAGTATTCAACAAGAAAGATGAAGCTTGTTTTATACAACATAACTCATCACAACTGCCCTGTTGACCAAAGGGAAAAGGCCGCCTTCACGCTTCAGCAAAGACACCTTATCCTGAAAAAAATCCACGCCGAAGAAAAAATCAGCGAGGCGGTAATACTTCAGACCTGCAATCGCATTGAATTTTATATGTATGCGGAAAAAAACTTTGATTGTAACGCCTTTTTAACAAACCTTATTAGAAAAGTACACCCTCCAGCCGCAGAAACCTGGAAAAAATACGGCAAACAGACTTTGGGCATCGATGTCGTTCATCACCTCTTTACTGTCGCCGCAGGTCTCGATTCCCAGATGCTCGGTGAAAATCAGGTCCTCTCACAGGTCAAATCCGCTTACACCGAATCTCTTGACGCCAAAACAAGCAGATTTATTTTTCATCGCCTCTTTCACAATGCCTTCAGGGTCGGAAAAGCCGTACGCACAAATACCAGTATTAATTGTGGTGCCGTTTCCGTCGGACTGGCTGCCGTCGAATTGGCCCGTACAAAAATCGATTTGTCCGATAGTGCTGTCATGGTAATAGGTGCCGGCGAAAACGCCGAGCTTATTGCAAGGTTTCTTTTGAAAAACCAACTGCCCAAATTGATTATTGCAAACCGCAACAGACAAAAAGCAAAGGCTCTCGTCTCACGCCTTAAAACCGGAAATACAATCAGCCTGAAAGACGTCCCCGGACACCTCGACCGGGTAGATTTGCTTATCGCCTCGACCGCCGCCGCTGAAAACCTCCTGACATATCAACAGGTTCAACAGCCGCTGAAAAACAGAAAAAAGAACCTGCTAATGATAGACGTCGCCGTCCCAAGGGATATAGACCCCAAAATCAATAAATTCAAATGTGTCTCCCTGTACAACATTGATGATTTGAATCAGCAGATAGATTCCAATAAGCAAAAACGCAGCCGCGAAATACCAAAGGCAAAAAAAATCGTCGATGATTTTACAGACAAATTTGCCGACTGGTACGAGTCGCTCAACCTCGTTCCCGTAATTTCAAAGCTCACAAAAAAAACCACCGAACTTGCGCATACCGAGGCCCGGCGCTATGCAAAAGATTTCGGCCCCGAAAATACCGAAAAATTAAAGCTCTTCGCCGAATCTCTTGTTAAAAAAGTCCTTCACGGCCCAATTGCTTTCGTCAAAAAAAACTCCGACGAAGAACCCTCGCAGCAGCAGCTCGAGGCCGCCGAGTGGATTAATAAAATGTTTCTCTCACAGGACAAACGCAGCAGATGAAAAAACCCCTTACTGTTGCAACACGTGGTACCCGATTAGCCATTGCTCAAACACGGATTGTTACAGGCCTGCTGAAGAAAATCTACCCCGATATAAAAATCAAAATCAAAAAAATCGCCACCGCCGGTGACAGGGACAAAAAAACAGCATTATGGAATCTAAAAAGCACCGGCTTCTTCACCTCTCAGGTTGAAAATGCCCTGCTTGCTAAAGATGCTGATTTCGCCGTCCACAGCTTCAAAGACCTCCCGACAAAGCAGCCGGAAGGTCTGACCATCACTGCGGTGTGCGACAGGCAATTTCCCGAAGATTGCCTCGTTGCAGGCCCGCACCTCGCTTCAATTGAACAGCTTACCAAATCCGCCAAAATTGGCACTTCGAGCCTCAGACGCTCGGCCCAGGTAAAAAATTTAAGGCCCGACCTCAAACCCACCGCTATCAGGGGCAACGTACCGACAAGGATAAAATTCTTCGAAGAGGGAAAATTCGATGCTGTTATTTTGGCCCGTGCAGCCCTCGAAAGACTCGCTCTCCAAAATAAAATCTCGTTCTCTTTCAACCCCGAACAGTTTATTCCGGCACCGGCACAGGGTGCTCTTGCCGTTCAGACAAGAACCGACGATACCGGCACAATTAAGTTGCTCTCCGCAATAGATGACAAAAACGTCCGTTTGACCGCCTTAACCGAGCGGCAGATTCTGGCAACAACCCAATGCGGCTGCCACGGCCCCGTGGGCGCATTCGCAAAAGTTCTTGGAGACAATATCGAAATTTTCGCTTTTATTTCTGATTTGGAAGGTGTAAATTTCATTAAAAGACAAATTGCCGGCCCTGCAGCGAAGGCTCAACAACTTGCAGAAAAGCTCGGTTCAAGGCTGCTCGATGCCGGAGGCAGGGAAATCCTGGAAAACCTGAAAAAATGACAACAAACAAAAAAAATGGAAAGGTATATTTGGTCGGCGCAGGACCCGGACGGGAAGACTTAATTACCGTCAGAGGCGCCCAATTACTGAAAACCGCCGACTGCGTCATCTACGATAAGCTTGCCAACCCCGCACTCCTCAAATATACCTCCCCCAGCGCCGAAATCATTCACGTCCCCAAAAGAATCGGCGACGGCTCATTCACCCAGCGGCAAATTAACAAGCTCCTGCTTGATAAGGCCTCCGACGGTAAAACTGTTGTCCGCCTCAAAGGCGGAGACCCCTGCATTTTTGGCAGAGGCGCCGAAGAAGCCGAACTCCTTGCAAACGCTGGTATAGATTTCGAAATTGTCCCCGGCGTAACTGCCGCTATAGCCGTCGGCGCCTACGCTGCAGTTATGCTCACAGACAGAAACTACAGCTCACAGGTACTCTTTGTCACTGGTCAGGAAGCGCCCGGCAAAAAACAAAGCAGCATCGACTGGGAACTGCTCGCTAAATTCAGCGGCACTATTGTTTTTTATATGGCAATGGGAAATCTACCGCTTATTGCTGACCGATTAATAAAAAACGGTATGACCGAAACTACTCCCGTTGCCGTTATTGCTGATGCCACATTCCCAACTCAAAGAATTGTAAAGGCCCCGCTCGCAAGCATAGACCTCGAATGTAAAAAGCAAAATCTTGGCCCGCCGGCAGTCGTCGTTATAGGCGCCGCCGCTAAAAGCAATCCGAATCTGAACTGGTTTATCAAAAAGCCCCTCTTCGGAAAAAATATCGTCATTACCCGCGACAAAAAAGGAAATGCTGATTTCGCTTCTAAGATTATCAGCCGCGCCGCAAATCCAATACATTTTCCAACCTTAAAAATCATACCCCTCACCCAGACAAACTCATTCTTGGAAACACTTGCCCGCCTGGCAAACTACGAATGGCTCATCTTTACAAGCAAAAATGGTGTAACTATTTTCTTCGACTCCCTACAAAGCCTCCAAAAAGATGCCAGAGTTTTTGCCTCCGCAAAAATCGCCGCCATTGGCCGCCAAACCGCCGCCGAATTAAGCCGCTTTGGAATAAGAGCCGATTTTCTACCCACCGTCTTCACCGCCAAAGAACTCGCCAGGCAGCTAATCGATTTTGCCGGCTTAAAAGGCAGAAAAATTTTACTCCTGCGCTCACAGCTTGCATCCGACGAACTTGTCCAACTGCTGAAAAAAACCGGTGCAGAAATCACCGAACAGCCTGTTTATACAGTTGAAACAGAAAAAAACGATTCCGCACCCCTGACAAAACAAATCTCCGCCGGCGCCATTGACTGGCTCACTTTTACAAGCCCTTCTTCTGTAAACGGCTTTTTTGAACAAATCCCCCTCAATGTTGTAAAAGAAAGCGCTGTTAAAGTTGCTTCGATTGGCCCTGTAACTTCCAAACAGTTGCAAAATCTCGATGTTAAAGTCGATGCCACTGCAACCGAACACACGATTGATGGACTGCTTGCCGCCATAGAAGAAAAATACCAAAAATGATAAATATATCAAAGCTATATTGTGGTCTGGCCGGCCAATCCGACTATTTAAGATATCAGCCGGACAACCCCTTCGGACCGGTTGTCGTCTATAATTCCACACTCGTTTGCAATCTAAAATGCCTGCATTGCTACAGCTCTTCAGATTCTAACTTTCATAATAACCAGCTAAATACCGACCAGGCCAAAAGACTCCTTTCTCAGCTTGCCGAAGCCAACTGCCCTGTGGTATTATTTAGCGGCGGTGAACCGTTAATGCGCGATGACTTGTTTGAACTGCTCACCGAAGCAAAACGTCTCCCCCTCAGGACTGTCATCTCAACAAATGGAACCTTAATAGATTCAAACACCGCCGACAGACTCGCCGAAGCAGGCGTTAGTTACGTCGGAATTTCACTCGACGGCCATGAAGATTTCCACGACAAATTCAGGGCATCAAAAGGCTGCTTTGAAGCCGCAATAAACGGAATTCAAAACTGCAAAAATGCCGGCCTGAAAACCGGACTCAGATTCACTATAACAAACCAAAACCACAAACAAGTCCCCGCAATCTTCGACATCGCCGCTTCAAACTCCGTTAGAAGAATATGCTTCTATCATTTGATTCGCACCGGCAGGGCAAAAAAACTGCAAAACTTCCACCCGACGCCGCTGCAAACTCGTCAAACCATTGACACCATAATCGAAAAGACCCGGGATTTCGTAAAAAAATCACTCATCGACGAAGTACTAACCGTCGGAAACCACGCCGACGGCCCATACCTTCTCACAAGAATGATAAAGGAAAAAAACAAAAACTATGAAAAAGCCAGACAGCTTTTACTCATAAATGGCGGAAACAAAATCGGCGAAAAAATCGCCTCAATAAGCTCCGATGGCTCCGTACACGCCGACCAGTTCTGGCACAACTACTCCCTCGGAAATATTAAGGAAAAATCCTTCGCACAAATCTGGCAAAACCCGACCGACCCCGTCCTCGCCGCACTCCGCAATAAAGCCGAATTTGCCGACAAAAGATGCATTACCTGCAAATGGTTCGACTTATGCAAAGGCAATTACAGATTTTTGACCCCCCAGCCGGCTCCCGAAAACTGGCTAAACGAACCCCCCTGTTATCTCTCCGACCACGAAATTGCAAATTGATTATTGAAAAACCTCGAAGAATAATCGATAATCTCTAAATCTATTAAAAAGGCTTTGTTATGGCTTTTCCGAAAATCAGAATGCGAAGACTACGTACCAGCCCTGCAATGCGAAGGCTGGTCCGCCAGACCGCCCTGACCGTGGACGATTTGGTCTATCCATTGTTCGTCAGGCCCGGCCGAAATCTAAAAGACCCTATCGAATCGATGACCGGCTGTTTTCACTTCTCACCCGACACCGTCGCAGCCGAGGCCGAAGAAGTTGCAGCGCTCAAAATACCTGCCGTGCTTCTGTTTGGCCTGCCGGAAAAAAAAGATGAAAACGGCTCCGAGGCCTGGTCCGAAAAAGCCGCGCTCCAGCGGGCCGTCAAAGAAATCAAAAAAGCCGTCCCCCAACTCCTCATCATCACCGACGTTTGCCTTTGCGCTTACACCCTGTCCGGTCATTGCGGCCTGATTAAAAACGGAAAAATTGACAACGACTCAACATGCCGACTACTCGCAAAAACCGCACTCTCCCACGCCCAGGCAGGTGCCGACATCGTCGCCCCTTCCGATATGATGGACGGCCGGGTACAATACATCCGTGAATGTTTAGAACAAAACGCCTTTCACGAAACCGCCATTATGTCATACTCCGCAAAATACGCCTCTGCTTTTTACGGCCCGTTCAGAGGTGCAGCCGACTCCACCCCTGCCTTCGGAGACAGAAAAACTTACCAGATGAACCCCGCAAATGCCGACCAGGCCCTCGCCGAAATCGCCCTCGACATAGAACAGGGAGCCGACATCGTTATGGTAAAACCCGCCCTCTGTTTTCTTGACATCATTCACAGAGCAAAAACCCGCTTCGACTCGCCAATAGCCGCATACAATGTCAGCGGCGAATATATGATGCTAAACTCAGCCGCCGATGCCGGCCTGTTGCAAAAAGAACCCGCTATCTTGGAAATGCTATACTCGATAAAACGTGCCGGTGCCGATATAATTATCACATACTTCGCAAAACAGGCCGCAAAATTACTAAGGAGTTCGCAATAAAAAATGAAAAATGCTTCCCTGATAGCCTTTGAAGTCACCCGACAGTGCCGCTTCAACTGCGTCTATTGTCGTGCCGGTGCCACCGCCTCAAAACCAGACGAGCTAACCACCGAACAGTGCAAGAAAATCCTCGACTCTATCGCCGCCTTCAAAAGGTGCGTAATCATCTTCACCGGCGGCGAACCAATGGAACGCCCTGACATTTACGAACTGCTCATGCACTGTCGCTCTCTCCGCCTACCGCGCGTAATGGCTACCTGTGGATATCTCATCAACGAAAAATCAATCAAAAAACTAAAAAGAACCGGCATAAAGGCACTCTCTTTCTCCATCGACGGCATCTCCCCAAGGACCCACGACACCATCAGGCAGGCCGACGGCGCCTTCGAAGCGACCGTAAGAGCCGCAAAAATCACTAAAGAAGCCGGCATCCCCTTCCAGATTAACACCACCATCAGCAAGCTCAACATCGACGAATTTGTCGGAATCGCGGACCTCGCCCTGAAGCTCGGAGCTAACTGTTTCAATCCCTTCATACTCGTCCCCACCGGCCGGGGAAAACGCATACCCGACGCAATCATCGACCCTATCGAATACGAATCCCTCCTAAACGAGCTGCTCGTAATGAAAATGAAATCGAAAATTAACATCCGCCTAACCTGCGGCCCCCAGTTCACAAGAATCTGCAGCCAGGCTAAAATCAAAAACTTCCGGAAAGATGTCCCCGGCTGCATCGGCGGACGAAACTTCGGCTTCATCAGCTACAAAGGCGACGTACAGACCTGCGGATTCCTCCAGATCTCCGCCGGAAACCTCGTCAAAAATCATTACAACTTCGGAAAAATCTGGCAGGAATCTCCACTGCTGAACGAAATCCGCGACCTCACCAATCGAAAGGGAAAATGTGCCGTCTGCGACTTCGCCTCTCTCTGCGGCGGATGCAGGGCAAGGGCCTACGCTCTGACAGGCGACTACCTCGCCTCCGACCCCATCTGTAAATTCGTCTCTCAGCAGCCTTTTGCCGCCGCCTCGCAATAAAGTCGAAAAATTATACGGAACAAAAAATTGCTTTTAACAAAATTCCAAAAAAAGCTCTGCAATATCCTCCAGGATGGCCTCCCGCTCTCCCCCGACCCCTTCGACAAAATCGCCGCCTCACTAAACGTACCCCCTGAAACCGTCCTCAACGAAATTAACTCCCTCCAAAATTCCGGCCTCATCCGACGACTCGCCCCCCTCATAAATTACCGCGCCCTCGGCCTCACTGCCACACTCGTCACCGCCCACATCCCCGAAACCAAAATCCCCCAGGTCGCCGAGGCCGTCAATTCCATAAACAACGTCTCCCACAATTACCTCCGCGACCATCACTACAACCTCTGGTTCACCCTCATCGCCCCCTCAGTAAACCAAATCAACCGCACCCTCGCAAACCTCTCCGCAGACTGCGGCTGCACCTTTCACAGCCTCCCCGCACTCCGCACCTTCAAACTAAACGTCCGCTTCGACGCCGACAGTAACGGCCGCAGCCTAATGCAAAACAGCGCCAAAATCCCCAAGACCAACCCCGTCAAACTAAACGAAACCGAAAAGCTAATCCTCTCGAAACTCCAGACCGGCCTAAAACCAATACCCCGCCCCTTCGAACACCTGACCACCAACGCCCTGAACGAAAACGACGCCCTGGAAGTAATCGAAAGCCTCCTGAACAAAGGCGTCATCCGCCGCATCGCCGCCATCGTTGACTATCGCGCCCTCGGCTTCACCGCCAACGCCCTCTTCATCGCCGAAATCCCCGAAGAAAAAATCCCCGACGCCGGCCTAAACCTCGCCGCCCTCCCCCTCGTCTCCCACTGCTACCAGCGGGCCGCATTCCAAAACTTCCCCTACAATTTATTCGCAATGCTTCACAGCCGCTCCCTCGACCAAATAAAAGACGCCGCCTCCCAATTCACTCAGTCTCAGAATATCACCGCCGCCGCCCTCTTGCCCTCAGTAAAAGAATTAAAGAAAGCCCCCGTCAAATACGACTTCTAATCTCCACCCCTCGCCCCAGCCCCCAAAAAACATACAAAATCACTTATTTATTCAAATGAAATATCTTCGCCCCCTCGAAGCCGTTGAATTTTGTCGATGTCGCAATGCTGTAAGCCCCTATATCTTCCGTATAAAGATAATCTCCGATTTCCAAATCCCCCGGCAGTTGTTCCGACAGCGAAATCTTATCGAAGCTGTCGCACGTCGCCCCCACAACCGCGCACACCTCTTTCTCCCCCCCCTTAAACGCCTCAAAATTAGGTATCCAGTGGTCGT
>Ga0272442_10004795_pt1 | contig 18319 bp, 18 predicted proteins | sample SSMForm2O_FD_200262 | JGI IMG/M metagenome (GOLD analysis project Ga0272442, IMG submission 200262) | Marine sediment archaeal communities from Little Sippewissett salt marsh, Falmouth, MA, United States - SSM-Form-2O | ecosystem: Environmental > Aquatic > Marine > Wetlands > Sediment ... | reverse complement strand
GAACGGGCTCAACGACTCGATCTACCCAACGGGCCGAACCGGCTAAACGGGCTCAACGGGCTCAACGGGCTAAACGGGCCAAACGGGCTCAACCGGCTATACTTTTTCGATCGGAAATTCGACCTGTGACAGACACGCCTCTCATCCAGGCTGAAATTGACCTGGACGCTATTGCCGTCAATACCCGCGAGCTGCGGCGGGTCACCCGGCCCGAAGCGCGCCTGCTGGTGGCGGTCAAGGCCAACGCCTACGGGCACGGGCTGGTGGAGGTTGCGCGCCAGGCCCTGGAGAGCGGCGCCGACGCCCTGGGGGTGGCTCGGATGCCCGAGGCTCTTGCGCTGCGGGACGCCGGTATTGGTGCGCCGGTTCTGGTTTTCGGATTTACGCCGCCCTCCGATGTCGAAGCCCTCGTCAGACACGATCTCACTCAGACCGTTTATGCGCCTGAGACCGCCAGGGCCTATGCCGAACGGATCGGGAAAAGTGGCGGGTGCCTCAAGGTCCATTTGAAGATCGATACCGGCATGGGACGACTGGGTATCCTGCCGGACTCCCGCCGGTATGTCGAACCGGGGATGGCCGTCTCCGATCACGCCATTCGCGAGGTGCTCGACATCGCCGGTCTGAACGAATTGACGCTGGAAGGGATCTTTACCCATTTCGCCAGTTCTGACAGTGCCGACAAGAGCTTCGCGGAACAACAGTTCGATAGGTTTTTGGCGTTTCTCGGTCAACTGAAGCGCTCCGGTCTCGAATTCAAGCTCCGGCACGCCGCCAACAGCGGTGCCATCATCGACATGCCCCACACGCACCTGGACATGGTCCGGGCCGGCGTGTCCCTTTACGGTCTGTACCCTTCCGACGAGGTCGACAAAAGCAGAATCGATCTCATCCCCGTCATGACACTCAAAGCCCGGATCGTCCACATGAAAAAGGTTCCCGCCGGGTTTCCCGTCAGCTACGGCATGACCCACACGACCCCAACGCCGACCGTCATTGCCACCGTGCCCGTGGGTTACGCCGACGGATTCAATCGGCGGTTGTCCAACCGGGGGCATATGCTGGTCCGCGAACAAAAGGCGCCGATCGTCGGCCGGGTCTGCATGGATTTGACCATGATCGACGTGGGTCATATCCCCGGTGTCGCCATGGAAGACGAGGTGGTGATCCTCGGCCGCCAGGCGAACGAAGCGATCACCGCCGACGAACTCGCCGGCCTGCTGGACACCATCAACTACGAAATCACCTCCGCCATAACCGCCCGGGTACCGCGAGTTTACCTGAAGGGAAGTTCTGAATCCATAGACCAAATTATTTAAATATCAATTTGAACATGAAATTCTAATGAAAAAAGAAGCCAATATTTCCGTGGAGTGGATAGAAAGTGTCATTCGGGGCTTTATTGCCACATCGCCCCATAACACTATGCAAAATGAAGCTGGAGAGCCAGCTTGGGATTCAACTCTGGTGGGCTATGCTTCTGGTATTGACCAGATATGGCAGCAGTACAAAGAGTATGTTGGCGCTTTTCACTGGACCCCTTGGGAGGTCTTCAATCAACACCGGGCAGAGCAGACAGTAAGCGCAGAGCAACTGACCGTGATTTCATGGATTTTGCCCCAACGGAAGTCGGTCCGCATGACAAACCGCCGGTCTAAAAAGTATCCCTCTGAGGAATGGGCACGAATCAGGATCTACGGAGAGGAGTTCAACGTGGCACTGCGCCGGCACGTGGTTCGAGGTTTAGAACAAGCCGGACATGCAGCAATCGCTCCGATGCTTGTTTCCAACTGGACGATCGTCAAATCTGAACGGTTTTCTTACGCCTCTTCCTGGTCCGAACGCCATGCTGCGCATGCGGCCGGTCTGGGCACTTTCGGTTTGTGTGACGGGCTCATAACTGCCAAGGGCAAAGCGATGCGAGCGGGATCCGTAATTGCGAAAATATCCGTTGAACCGACTCCGCGGCCTTACGCAAACCATCGCGCCTATTGCCTCTTTTTTGCTGATGGTACTTGTGGCCAATGCATTGACCGCTGCCCGGTCCGTGCTATTACCGAGGCCGGCCACGACAAGGAAAAGTGTCGGCAGCACTTAGTCCGCGCCAAAGAATATGTCAAAAAAACGTTTAAATTCGAGGGATATGGGTGCGGTCTATGCCAAGTAGGTGTGCCTTGCGAAGCAGGCATACCGGTTAAAACCGCTCGGGAGGCTTTGGAGCGTGGAGAGTTGCCGCCCCCTCCGCCACCTCTGGCCTGATGTCGTTAGAGATACACGGACTATAACGTACTTGATGCATTAACATTGCCGAATTCTTTAATGCGAAGCCCTGGATTCTATTTTTTTATGTCGTCCGACAAAGGAATGGGGGCCAGCGCCGGCCAAAAGGGCATGCCGAACATCCGACTCCATCCCGTAAGATACCCGGACAATGACTGAGAGTTGGACTTTATGGCGGCAACATATTGGTGAATTATGAGAGATTGAAGCTCGATATTGGAGATCAGGCTGGGGTAGTTTTCAGGCCTGTCCGCCAGCGGAAAGAACAGGTTTCCGAAACGCGTGGGGATCTCCTTGGTCATGAGGGACGTCAGGAATTGTGTGACAGCGGCGTCCATATCGAATGAAGGCCACAAATCGAAAAGAACCCCTTCAAGGGTGAAGATCGCCTTTCGAAAAAGCATGAGTTCGGCCGGAAAGACAAATCCTTCAAACGTGAGCTGCTCCAGGAGCTTGAAAGTTTTTTTGATCAGGGGCAGGCGGTCAAAACCGGAAGATCGCACTAAACGCAGGACCAGGTTACGAAAATTCTGCCGCCGCCGGGGGCTGTCCATGTAAGCGCCAGTAGCCAGGGCTTTGACGGAGAGGCGGATACCGCTCAGGTCTTTTTTTATGACGGCTTGAATCAATTGGGCGGTTTTGACCCGGTCGCGCTTGGTCAGTCGGCCGGCCAGGCTCCAATCCAAGAGGCCGATCCGAAGGTCACCCGACGCGGGATCTTTGAAGGCCAGAATATTGCCGGCATGCGGATCGCCATGAAACAGGCTCGGCTCACGCCGGGAAAAAAGCGGCCTGCAAATGAGTGCCTCGAAGAGGACGGCGGCGCAACGTTTGCGCTGCTCCTGATTCAGGGGCGCATCGGTGATCTTGGGGCCGTTCAGATACGCCATGGCGGTCATGGTGTCGGTACTGAACGGAAAAAGCTGCGGAATCTGAATGCTCTCCATGTCCTTGTAAAATCGGGCGGCTTCGACCAGATTGGCCTGTTCGGCTGCCAAGTCGATCTCCTTGACCAGCATCTCCCGTACTTCCTTAAATACGTCCAGGAATTTAAAATCCTTGAGAGGATAAAGATGCCGGTTTTCTTCAAAAAAGGCGGCCGTTTTTTCCAGAATGAGCAATTCTTCGTCAAGATGCCTTCGAATGCCGGGTTTAAGGATCTTGAAAACCCCTTCAATCCTGTCCTGAGATGACTGTTGGTTCCAACGGAAAGCGATGACGGCACCAACGCTGGCCTCCGATAAAATGGCCGGTTTGATCTGCACCCGGTCCCGGTTGTCGGTCTGCTCAAGTTGGCCATCAATCCGCTTCATAATGCCGTCCAGGGGGGTGCCGTAGCAGCCGTTTTCCAGATGAATGAGCCACTTTTTGACCACCGGATCGATGTTGGGATTGCGGGCAATGATCTGGCCCAGTTTATGGAGGGTTGGAAATCGTTTGGCCAACTCCAGAAGCCGCTCCTGGGTGCCGGCCTCCGGGTCCAATTTCAGCTGACTTACTACCAATTCCATAAGGCGGTGGCGGCCCACCTGGGATAGAAAAAATTCAATGCCGTCACGCACCACGGATCGGTAATGGCCGTAGATCTCGGGAATGGCCTGCTGGGGTTGCGTGCGCTCGACGATTTCCCGAGCGACAAGCTTGATGAAAGCCTCATCCCCCATTGCAGCGGCCATGGTATTCAATTTCTCTTGCAGCGCCGCATGAGAAGCGTTTTGGACGAAGTGCTGAAGCGTTCGGTCCGAATGGCTGAACATGTTATTTGCCATGAAATTTCCAAAGCTCAAAATGAATCATTCCTATATTTTTATTGACGTCGTAAAGCGATATAAAACGCAGCGACCACAAAATTAATGGCTTTCAGAATAAATGCAACAAAAAACCGTTTCGAAACCGTGCATCCGGGCGGAGGTGCCTATGTTTTTTTTTCGTATTACATTCTATTTTCGCACTAAATGGACCACAATAACTTGTAAATCGATCTTTCCTAAATCACTTGAGTTTTCGGTTTGGCTATGAAACAAATTACGCAGTCAATGAAGTTAACAGAACTTTCATGTCCGGCAATATATTCTTACCGACCAAGCCAGATCAAAGCGGCGAATTATATCGGGTGAAGGATTCAAAGGAGGTTAAATATGAAATTGAGCCTATTGATATCTCGATTCACGATAATTTTGTTTATCGCCGCGGTTGTTTTAACTAACACAAGTGCACAAGAAGCCGCTTCGGTAGAATCCACATCAACACGCCCAGAGGATAATTATTCTTCTGGAAGCGCTAACGCTTTGCTCAAGCCACCCAATACGGTCAGTCCGCGGGCGACGCTGAAAAGCTTTATCGACAATATGAACCTTGCCTACGGTATGTTGATGAAAGCCCATCGGACAAACCTGGAAACGCCCGGATACTTTCCCTCAGAATCGGTCCGGCAGATGGCAAAACAAGCAGAGGAATTTTTTGAAAGCGGCGTCGAATGCCTGAATTTAAGCCAGGTTCCGAAGAACCTGAAGAAGAATACCGGTTACGAGAGCGCCATCATGCTCAAGGAGGTTTTCGATCGGATCGACCTTCCGCCATTTGAAAGGATCCCCGACGCCGAAGCCATCGAAGCTGAGGAAGAAAAGGAGAAAGTAGCGGAATTGAGTCGCTATAGAATACCCAATACGGATATCATCATTGACCAGGTTGAAGAGGGTCCCCGTGAAGGGGAATTTCTCTTTACCCCTGAGACGGTTGCCCGGATCGAAGAATTCTACGACCTAGTTAAAGACTATCCCTACAAGTTCAACGCGCTCATCAGCCATGATTTTTTTGATTTTTATGTAACCAATCCCGGACGCTTGCTGCCGCCCAAGTGGAGCCAATGGTTGCCGGGCTGGTCAGACCAGACGTACCTTGATCAGACCCTTTGGCAGTGGTGCGCACTGGTTGTTTTGCCCCTTGTTGTCTTGCTGGTTGTTCGGCTGCTTGTCCGGTGGTGGTATCGAAGGACTGCCGAGCTTTCTTCAGGAAAGAAAACGACCGGATGGCTTTTGGTTCTCCTGGTTACCGTGCTGATGGTCAGTCTGATCAAGTATGTTCTCGACGAGCATATCAATATTACCGGATCGGTGCTCATATTTCTCGAGAATACCCTGCAGAGGGTTTTTGTACTCTTGTTGATCGGCCTAATCTTATGGGAGTTTATGAAATCCCATATTCAAAAAAATATAGAGGAAGAAGTACCGGAACAAAGTAGTGAGGCGGAAGAAGGGGGCGCCGGCGGTTCTCGGAGTGAAACCTTGCTCATTTTGCTGCGTAAAACATTAGTGGTCGTGATGTTTGCGATCGTATTTCTGCTTCTTCTCTCCTCGATGGGTATTAATATCGGCCCGCTGATAGCAGGCGCCGGCGTGGTCGGTTTGGCCATTGGATTCGGTGCCCAGACCCTGGTAAAAGATATCCTCGCGGGAGTCTTCTTCCTCATTGATGATGCTTTCCGGGTCGGCGACTATATCGAAACCTCCGGCATGAGAGGTACGGTGGAACATATATCCCTGCGCTCGTTGAGACTGCGCAGTCCCCGGGGCCCTGTCCATACGATCCCCTTCGGCAGCATGGACACGGTTACCAATAATAGCCGGGACTACATCATTACCAAACTTGATTTTCGCGTGCGTTACGACACAGATGTCGACAAGGTCAGAAAAATTATTAAGAAAATCAATGAAAAAATCATGACGGATGAAGATATGGGTTTGGTTTTGATAGACAAGGTTAAATCCCAGGGGGTTAGAGAATTGGACGATTCGGCCATGATTATGCGGGTGAAGTTTAAAACCATACCAGGCGAGCAGTTTGTCATTCGGCGAGAGGTATTCCGGATGATGCAGGAGGCTTTCAGAGAAAATGGCATAGAATTCGCCCATCGTAATGTTACTGTTTACATGCCGCCGCAAGATGATGAAACCAGCCCGCCGGATAAAAAAGCTATTGAGGCAGGTGCTGCAGCGGCTGTCGCAACCGCGCAAGCCGAAGCAGAACAAAAGAGGCCGAAATAGGCAGAAATAGATGATCTTGCGTCCACGACCCAGATCACCCCGGAGCTGGAGTAATAAATTGTTTTCACAATGCTTTTAACCATTCCTCCCCTGTGGTGTTATACCTCAATATCGGGGGTCAATGGTGTTAAAGAGAAATCATCTCATTATTTTTACATGGCTCTAATAGGAGCATAAAAAATGGAACCATCACGAAAAAATGTTTTATCTTTCAGCCATAGACTGATGAAATTTCGACGAAACAGGAGGAGCCAATGAATGAGCGAAGCACGGCTTCTCAAGAGCAAATTGCTGCCGCAATGGCGTATGAAGACTTTTTCGTGAAGGGGCTTTTCAAGGAATGGACTATCCGAGTAATGGATGCCGCGCAGATAAGATCTGGTCATTGGGTGCTTGACGTTGGCTGCGGAACCGGGGTGCTTGCCCGGGACGCTGCCATGCGAGTTGGACCAACTGGCTTCGTGGCCGGTCTCGATCCCAGCCCCGGTATGCTGGCCGTAGCCAAACAACTCACGCCCACGGTCGAGTGGTGGCAGGGAAGTGCAGAATCACTCCCCTTTCCAAACCAGTCCTTTGATGTTGCCGTAAGCCAATTTGGACTCATGTTCTTCAGCGAACGCCAACTTGCCATCCGCGAGATGTTGCGTGTGCTGAAACCGCAAGGCCAATTAGCCGTGGCTGTCTGGGACTCAATAGACAGAATACCTGCATATGCGGTTGAGATGGCCCTTCTTGAGCGAGTTGCCGGCAAGCGAGCTGCCAATGCTTTACGCGCGCCATTTGTACTCGGTGATCGACAGGAGTTGGCAACGTTATTTGAAAGGGCCGGAACAGCCTCTGTCGAAATTACGACGCAACCTGGTACAGCTCGTTTTCCCAGCATCCGGATGATGGTCGAGGCAGATTTGAGAGGTTGGCTTCCGGTCATGGATGTCGTCCTGCCGGAAGAACAGATTCAGCGCATTCTTGAGGAAGCTGAGGGGGACCTCAAACCCTATCTAAATTTCGATGGGAGTGTCGTGTTTGAGTCATCGGCCCACATCGTTTCAGGAACAAATCAATGACCAACTTCAGGATACCATCCCTACTGTTGATCGTTGTACAAATTACGAATAATGCAAGAAAGCATGACACCTTTTGTTTCATGGCAAAAGATACATACAAAGTCGATATCCAAGGAGGTGCAAATGATAACAATCATCGGAATATCGGGTAGTCTTAGAAGGCACTCTTTTAATTCTGGGCTTTTACGTGCATCGGCTGAAGCCGTTCCAGTCGGATGTTCTCTCAAAATTGGTTCCATCTTAGACATTCCTCTCTATAATGCAGATATTGAGGAAGAGAGAGGTATCCCGAGTGTAGTTGAGGATCTTAAAAACCAGATTGCCTCTGCCGATGGACTGCTGATGGTGACACCAGAGAACAACAACTCGATGCCAGGTGTTTTCAAGAACGCCATCGATTGGCTGACGCGCCCACCTGAAGACAAGGCACGTATATTCGGGAATCTTCCAGTAGGACTCATGGGTGCTACACCAGGGAGTTTTGGTACCGCTTTCTCCCAATATGCGTGGCTGCCAGTATTGCGTGTATTGGGGGCACAGGTATGGTCTGGAAGACTGATGTGGGTGAGCGGTGCTATGAGCAAATTCGATAAAGAAGGTAATCTAACAGACGATGAAGTTAGGAAGCAACTCACCAAGTATATGAGTGGCTTTACTGATTTCGTTTCACGAATGAAAGCCTAACAGCAGCGGAAATCACGCCTAAATGTTAAATGAGCGCAAACAATCAAAGACAGGGACGAGTGAATCACATCAATTCCTACAGTCTGTAATTGATGCCGTGCATTCCCATTTAATGAAACATACTATAAGGATGTGATAATGCCGACCTTACGAAAACTAAAGATACCCATATCTATCAAGGCGACAACGACACTTGAGCGATCGATCCTATTCAAAGGCTCATTGGTGCCTCATTAGCCCCGGGACGTGTTTATGTTCGGATGGTGTGGAACAGTGCTGGGTGTGGACCTGACCCGACAAACCTTCGCAAAAAAGGCCCTGAACCCTGATGTGGGCAGAGACTTTCTGGGAGGCCGCGGCCTCAATGCAAAAACGCTTTTCGATAGGGTTGGCCCTGGCGTCGATCCCCTGGGCCCGGAAAACCTCCTCTGTTTTGCTCCTGGAATCCTGACAGCCACGGCACTGGGGCTCTCCAGCCGCCTTCACGTAAGCACCCTGTCCCCCTATAGCGGGATCCTGGGGGACGGCAATGTCGGCGGCACCATGGCCAGTGCCATGAAGAAGGCCGGATATGATCAACTTGTGGTGGCGGGCGCTTCACCAAAACCTGTCTACCTGGTTATCGAAGACGGGGAAATCTCCTTCCACAATGCCAGCGACCTGTGGGGGCTCACCACCTGGGACACCACGGACACACTCGTCAGGCGTTACGGAAAAGAGGTGTGCGTTGCCTGCATCGGCCAAGCCGGGGAGAACCTGGTGCGCCAGGCCTCCACCATTGTGAACAAATATGCCTCGGCCGCGCGGGGCAGTGGAGCTGTTTGGGGTTCCAAAAATTTAAAGGCCATCGTGCTTAGAGGCACGGGATGGCCCGATCTGTTCGACCGCGCCGGCTATATCGCCCTCACCAAGGAAGACAAACGGTTTCTGACCCAAGACCGCGTGCAACAGCGGGTGGCCGCGGTATACGGCTCCCACTACGGCGTGACCCACTGGCTGCCTGGCTTTCGCAATTCCACGAAAGTACTTCCCGGCGAGGAGATCCCCCCAGCGCTACGTCCGCAGGCGTGGAAAGCGTACGAAATCGGACGTACGGGGTGCCGGACCTGCCACGTTAAATGCAAGAATTTTTTCAAAATTCCGGAGGGCGGCCGCAAGGGAGAGATCGGTAAGGCCCTTGAATACGAAGCGATCTACTGCCTTGGCACCAACTGTGGCGTGTTCGACCCAGTATCCATTATGGAGATGGGGAATCTCTGCGACGCTTACGGGGTGGACGTCATTGCCATCGGCAACACCATCGCTCTGGCCAAAGATCTTTACAACCGAGGTATCATCGATGACAGGGTCACCGGTGGCCTCGACCTCTCCTGGGAGAACGCCGAAGATCAGGTGGAATTGATCCATAAAACGGTGATGCGCGAAGGCTTTGGCAATCTCATTGCCGAAGGGCTGTACTCCCTGGCCAAAATCATCGGACAAGGCGCTATAAACTACTGTTACCACGTAAAGGGCCTGGGTCGCGGCGTCTATCCAACCAGCCTCTTTTCATTGGCCCACGCCATTGCCACGCGCGGCGCCGATCACCTGCGCGGTCGAAGCTGGGCCGCCGGAGACAACTCCGACGAGGACGTGCTCAAAGAGCTCGTGGCTAAAGGGATCATCAGCGATGATCCGGTCCAATCCATTATTCACGGCGAACGGGTCGCCACCCTGGCCGATTGCATCGGTCGCTGCAAAGGGGCCGTGAATACGTGGACATGTGCGCTTCCTCTGGTTTGGAAAGGGTCCCTGTTCGAAGGCCTGGCCGAGATGTTGACCAAAGCCACCGGCATCGACTACACGGCAAAGAAGGTCACGGAAGTCTCCGATCGCGTGGGGGCTGTGGAACGCGCTTTTAACATACGTCATGGGATCACTATCGAAGAGGATATGCTGCCCCAGCGTCTGGACTTTAAAAACACACCCGAGGGGGCTATGGAAAGAGAGGCCCATATGGCCCTGGTAAAGACCTGGTATGAAAAGAATGGCTACGATCCGGCAACCGGCCGACCCACCCGGCAGACCTGCGAGCGACTCAATATTGCTGAGGTGGCAAAAAGGCTTGCCAAAGACAACCCCCATAAAAGATGGGACGGACCGCCCTTAAGGGATTTGAATGACTATCCCAGGGGCGGAAAACGCTTCTGAACATCCTCGGCGCTCCACAACCTGAGTTTGGGCACACGCATCTATCCTTTTAGGGGTGAGCGGCTGGCAAGGCATAGACGGGATTATTTAACATTCAATGGTATTGATAAGCGCTACGATTAAACGAGTTTAAGTGGTTCGATGTGGGATATGACTGAGACGATCCTCCGATTTTCACGGCTATCAAATGAGGATAATTAGGATGACGCCAAATGACTATAGATCTTTCAAGGAGTGGTTTTGGGTAATTTGGTCCAAGGTTTGGTGGCTCTTTTTTATCGCTTTAGCAGTTGGCATTTTCTATCTTGGCGCCAAAGATCCTGGTCTACTCTTTCGGCTTTTTGGAATTCTATTTACTGTCTGCGGAATCGGCACTCTGCTTTACGGGGCATGGACGCACCGGCTGCAACAGCAAAGCCTCTCATGGACCCCCGCCAAAGGTACTATCCTGAGCTCTGAAATCAAAAAAGAGACACGAACCAGCCATGGAGGATCACACCGCACTACGTTTACCTTTTATCGGCCATCCGTGACCTATAATTACGAATATCAAGGAAAAAACTATCAATCACGGCGCATCATCGTTGCTGATATCAATTGGCCGAAAAAGGAAGCAGAAGACGTGATAGCGCGGTATCCAGTCAACTCCAAGATTACAGTATGGGTGAACCCCATGCGTCCAAAAATTGCGGTTCTGGAACGCGGGATGGCAGGCAAGTTACGAAAATATAGAAAGGTTTACTTGGTCGGAGCGCTTTTTATTGGTGTTGCGATCATAACCTGGTTTATCGCGATGTTCATATTTCGCTAAATGGAGAGAGGTGATCATCGGAAAGGAGACCGCGGATTGAAATTTAAGTACTGTTATAACGGGGACGACATAGGTCCTGAACAGTCGAATAATGCGCGCAATCGAGTTTTGCCAAAAAGGGCTATCATTCAGTCAAATGGGCCAGTGTCTTGGGATTGGTTCCGAGCGTGCCAGGAAAATAATCAGAAAATGTGAACGCCACTTGGAAGCGCTGAACGATCCGTTGGTACTGATAATCAAGGAACTGAGGAGCCTTGGAGATGCCACGAGGATATTGAAGGCCCTTAAGGGGAAGGATTTTTACGACGGCGACCCTGAGAAGCTGGCCAAGTGCAGCCCAGAGGAATTAACGAAAACCCACGGACTTGGCATCAAAAGTGTCTGTGTCATTGCCAATGCGTTGGAAAGCATTGGGATTATTGGAAATGCTGAGAAATGGTTGGAGTGATAGGTCTATGACCGCTTTCTTAAATCGGGGACCTGTTCTGCCTCCTATTGACATGAATTGATTGGTTTAGCCAGATCGTATATTCAATTTTATTATTATTTTTGGTAGTTACGATAAGAAAGTCCAAGTTTATGAAATGCCGCTTGATATAGGATTTTTTCAATCAAGAAATATGGACTTAATAAATTTTGATAATTGATTTTACGAAATCATTTGAATCACGGGAGATGTTATGAGTTCAACAGTGAGTAGACCTCCGGCAGCAGACTCAGCTCGGGCATTATTGCATTTTGAAAGTCTGCTTGAATTTGAAACCGATTGCTGGGATGTGCATCATGCCATTACCAATAATCGAATGGACTTTGTGTTGCTTGATGTTCGTGGAGAAGAACTTTACAACAAGGGCCATATAGAAGGTGCAATTAGCCTGCCGCATGCACGCATTAATGGAGACTCTCTTAAAAAATATCCATTGGATACTCTGTTCGTGGTTTATTGTGCCGGTCCACACTGCAATGCCACTGAGAAGGCAGCGATTCGTCTGGCCAAACTGGGGAGAGCTGTGAAAAAGATGATTGGCGGCGTAACCGGCTGGCTTGATGAAGGCTTTGCCCTCATAAAAGAGTGATAGGAAGGAATTTGATGTGAGGATTTGCTCAAGCACTTCATTAATAAAAAAGATGATTGTGACAGTTGGTGCTTTTGTGTTTATTGGCCTTTTTATTACGCCTCCCATGGCGGCAGACCGCTTTGTGGACCACGGTGATGGTACAGTTACCGACACTAAAACCGGTATGATGTGGGCGGCAAAGGACAATGGAGATCTTATAAACTGGCCGAATGCCCTATCTTATTGTCAAAATTACAGCGGTGGCGGCTACACCGACTGGCGGATGCCGACACTGGCCGAACTTTCAAGTCTTTATAATCCTGAAGTTAAGAATCGTAATGGTTACCATATTACTAAACTAATAGACACAACTGCCGCAACATGTTGGGCTTCAGAGACTCGTGACTACGAGGCTGCCCGCTTCAATTTCACCTACGGCCAAGTATACTGGCTCCGAAAGTCTTACTCTGGCTCTACCAGGGTCTTGCCAGTTCGGAGTGGCAATTAAGCACACCGGTCTTCTCTATAAAAAGGTTTTACTGGGTTTCTTTTAAGGCTCTATCAATACGCTTAGTTAGTGGTTAGAATATCTCAAAAAAAGCACATGACAGCAGAATTTTACGTATTATTGCTATTTGAAACAGGTCCTCGAAATATCCTGACCCGTTATGATACTAAAACCGTATTTGTAATAAAAACATTTTCTTAATGAAGGTAGGTATTGGCAAGATACATGTAGGTTTTGCAAGAGCGAATATCTTCAGTTCTTATGATCTGCCCTGCACTGAGCAAATTCACAGTCAAAACCTAAAGCAAACCTCGATTGGTATGTCAAAGTGAAGCATTTACAAAAATAGTATACACCCACACGTCCATTCCGTTAAAATGATCGTTGAAAACGGTCAGCCAGCAAATCTGTCACAAGGGGTGTCGGTTCCTGAAGCGCTTATCGACGGCGGGATGGTTGTCTATGACCAACGCCATGCATCCTCTCATGCGATCCTTGCCGATTTGTTTACCGTCAAGGTTCAGGATTAAAAGCCACTTAAGGCCAGCTTGGCTATTTCTTACCTGGGGTTTTGGTATTATTTTGATGATAACGACATCTCATCTAAGCGAACGATGGGGTACTCAATTCTTCAGTGCAGCTCAAAATCCAAGCCGCCGGCGCGCAGTCTACCCCCGTGCTGATGTTGCCCGTCGGTCGATGACGACTTACCGGATTCATCGATAGCTGCGCACCCAGTTCGAATAGTATAACAAAAACCAATAGGAGGTAGGCATGCAGACAACCCGGAAAATCCGTATGACCTTAACCCGCCAACCGACGATGGAAGGGGCCGGGGTTCATCTGAATCGAGTCTTCGGTTATAGCCAATCTCCACGATTCGACCCATTTCTGATGCTCGACGATTTTCGCTCCAACACCCCCGCGCTTTACCTGAAAGGCTTTCCATGGCATCCTCACCGCGGCATAGAAACGATTACCTACGTCACCAAAGGCGATGTGGAACATGGGGACAGCTTGGGCAACAAGGGGGTGATCTCCTCGGGTGGCGTTCAATGGATGACCGCCGGCAGCGGCATCATCCACCAGGAAATGCCCAAAGGCGATGCCAACGGTGCCATGCACGGGTTTCAGCTGTGGGCCAATCTGCCGGCTGCGCAAAAGATGATGACGCCCCGCTACCGCGGGATCACTGCGGATCAGATTCCGGCGGTCGAACTGGAAAATGGCGTACAGGTAAAAGTCATAGCCGGATCGATTGGTGGTGCCAAAGGGCCCATGGACGACATCGTCATCGATCCGGAATATTTCGACTGTACCGTGCCAACCGGACAAACGTTCACCCACGAAACGGATCCAGCCTACACGGCATTTATCTATGTGATTGGCGGCAAAGGCAGCACCGACAGCCAAGCAATCGAAAACGGAACTCTGGTGCTGTTCGACGCGGGTGACCACGTGGCCATCAGCGCAGCCAACGAGCCCCTGAGCTTGTTGCTGTTGACCGGCAAGCCATTAAATGAGCCGGTGGCGTGGCGCGGCCCCATTGTCATGAATACTCAGGCTGAGCTGGAAACGGCTTTCCGTGAGTATCACGAAGGCACCTTTATCAAAAACCAATAAGAGGAGGATGGTCCCAAGAAAGTACTGATCGTTTATCTAAACAAACTTAAAGTTTCTTATCAACGCTTTCGATAGCCAGACCATATATTAAATTTGATATTATTTTATTAAGTTACGATAATGGCAAGAAAGCGATATTTTCCATAGCCCCTGTTTTCGCGCGATACCTTCTGAATAAATAAGTTAGCTGGACCTATAAATAATGACAGAACAAATCAATTACGCTGGTTTTTGGATGAGGTTTTCTGCCGCGATTATCGATACCCTAATTCTCTGGATTCCTTGCTCCTTATTTCGTTTGATTTTTGTTGGAGATTCAAAATCGGCTTCCTTATTGATAGTTGACCTCCTTCAGATGACGTTTATTTGGTGCCTCTATTACGGATTTCTGGAAAGCTCCCGAAAGGAGGGAACTCTTGGAAAACAAATTCTGGGATTGCGTGTTTGTGATATAAATAAAAATCGACTATCTTTTACTCATGCAGTTGCGCGCTATCTTATGGGTTTTGTCGCTGCAGCTCCATTCGGAATCGGACTAATGATGGTCGGTTGGACAAAGCAAAAGCAGGGGCTACACGATATTATTTGTAAATGTTTGGTGGTTCGTAGAACTGCCAGCTAAGAAAGCGTAAGGTCTGATAGACTCACGTCTTCTGCTGTGTCCAACACCTATCAATCGGCGGAATCCCTCAATATATCCAGATGCTATCGTGATAGTTGGCGTAATTTCGCCTTGTTTGGCTTATGGCAAGATACCACAATAAATATCGATGTGCAGAAAATGCAGATAGCCTCTTATCCAATTATTTATTTGCAACAACAGGAAACCGAGTATCACCCGGAAGGTTAAAAAACAAAACGGAATCTGAATGGATTGATTTTAGTCCATTTCCATTTTGTTATTTACAGTGGTATGTTACCAACACTTTAGGCGCGTACAAAGCCACCCAAATGAGACTCTAGGATTGGAATTTGCCTAATTGGACAACCTCATCATACAAAGTATAGCAATGAGAACGTTCAATTTATTTAAAATTGTTGTTATTCTGAGTATCACGGCGCTGACAATAATGACGTCAATCGTCAGGGCGCAGGAAAAGAAACCGCCTCCCAAACGGATCCTGGCCATCTTTGGATTCCAACAGTCACTGCCCTGGGCTTATCGTATCGAAGAAAGTTTGCGGGAAACGATAGACTCTCAATCCCCTTTCCCCATCGAACTCAACGTCGAACACGCGGACTTGCCGAGACATCCAGATGAGACATACAAGCGAAAAATAGTTGATTTTTATAAATATAAATACTCCGAACAAAAAGTGGATCTGGTTCTGGCAATGGGGGATGAATTAGCGGAGTTGTTATTTGAATACGGTGAGGAATTGTTTGGAAACATCCCGGTCGTACTGGTCACCAGCACAAGCGACGCCTTACCGCGTGATCTCTTGAAACCCAATATAATATCACTGATTTGGGGGTGGACTGCAAGCAACACAATAGAGGTTATCCAGGACCTGCTCCCACAAACCAAAAATCTCTATATCATCTCAGGGAATTCAACATCAGACCTTGCCATAAGGAGTGTCGCCCTGAAAGAAATGAAAAATTCCGAGTTCAAGTTCAATATCCATATGGTCATTGATTTTGTAGCATCGGAAATGCTTGAAAAAGTAGGTCAGCTCCCCAGGGATTCGGCTATTTTTTTTCTGACCGTATTACGTGATGCAAATGATGAATACTTTGTTTCGCGTGATCTTATGCATGTGGTTTCTGATAAAGCCAACGCACCCAAATTCGGTATTGGAGATACCTATCTGGGTCACGGAATCGTAGGCGGAAGCCTACTTAGCGCTGAGAACCAGGGGAAAAGGCTTGCCACTATTGCCGTAAGACTATTGAGCGGTGAATCCGCAAAGGATATAGAATCTATGGGAACAGAAAACCAGATGATGTTTGATTGGCGCCAACTCAAGCGCTGGTCCATCGATGAGGAGAGGCTACCTCCAGGCAGTATTGTCCGGTATCGGGAGCCATCAATCTGGGAGGATCACAAAGGAAAAATCATTGGCGTTATGGTAATAATATTCTCACAAGCCTTCGCTTTAATTCTTCTGCTGATCCAACGAAACAAGCGCAGCCGGGCGGAAGATGAATCTCATCGGCTTCGGGATGACCTTACCCACGTATCGCGCGTGCTGTCTATGGGAGAAATTGCCACATCCCTGGCTCACGAAATCAATCAGCCCTTAGCTGCAATTCAGAGCTATGCCCAAGCGGCTCAGCGTTTTCTCGGTGGAGATCCGCCGGACATCGATGAGGTGGGTAAGTCTTTGCAAGGCGTTGTTTCCGGCAGCAGGCGCGCAAAAGAGGTGATCCAACGGATTCGCATGACTTTGAAAAAAGAACCATTGGAGCGGACACCGCTCCAGGTCAAGGATCTGATTCATGATGTTATCATGCTTGTTCAAAGGAGTGCTGACGAGAAAAAGGTTTTGTTGAAGCTCTATATTGCTGCCGGGCTCCCGCAGGTGTTTGGTGACCGTACCCAACTGCAACAGGTTCTTTTGAATTTGATTATTAACGGTTTCGAAGCTATCGGTGATGCGGGAAACGGTTCTCGCGAGTTGGCTCTGCGGGCCTCGAAAGACAAAACCGGGCCCGATTGTGTCATGATATCTGTGCAAGATAGCGGTATTGGAATCGATGAGGAACGCAGGGATCATCTATTCAATGCTTTTTTCACCACAAAGGCCGAAGGTTTGGGAATGGGCCTGTCGATCAGTAGATCTATTATAGAAGACCACGGTGGCCGGATGTGGGCGGCTCTAAACCCTGATAAAGGGACAACGTTTTTCTTTACCGTGCCTATCTATACTTTAGACGGTCATAATTTGCGGTTTTGGAAATGACTGAAAATTTAATGATAGAAAAGAATCCAATTCCTTTTTATAGTAGCCATTAGTTTTTGCGATGCATTGCGAAATTGATTTAGTGAACGAATCGAAATCGGAATAGTACTTCGAGTACAGGCATTTTTTCTTTACAAACTTCCACATCCTTTCGATCAGGTTAAGATTTGGCGAGTATGCCGGCAAATACAGCAATTCAATGTCAAATACTTTTGCTGTTTGTTGCACCAGTTTACACTTCTGGTATCTGGCATTATCCAAAACAATTGAAATAGGCAGATCGCCGCATCTTTGGGTTAACTTTATCAGGAGTTCACAAACGCTGTATGCATTAATGTAGCCCGTATTCGTGATTACAACCATCTCGTGGCTGATGGCATTGAGTGCGCCAAGTACATTAAACCGTTTTCTTCCGGATGGCGCTTTGACGAACATCCTTACAAAACACCACAGATACCCCAAGAACGGTGCGAAAACAAAATGAGCGGCATCCATAAAGAACACATATCTCTGACCCGCTTTAGCCTGCTCAATTTTCGGTTCTAAGACTTTTTTTTAAATTGTTCTTGCTTATCGGGGTCAGCCCCCGCCGGTACTGATCCAACTTTGCGATGCCGCATGCCAAGTTTTCTCAGAAACGTTCTGACCTGGGTTTTGCTGCGTCGAATGCCAGTCAGCTCTTGGATTTTGGCGATGGCCTCTGCAATGCTTGCTACTGGGTTTTCACGGAAATACTGTTCAATCGAGTCGCTATATTTTTCCAGTTCACTTTTAGGACGGTAAAAATTGACTTTTCTGATTTCATCAAGACCACCCTTACGGTAAAGCCGAAGGTACTTGGTCAACGCGTTGTCACAAACACCCGATAATTTGGCGATCTGTTTGTGGGGAAGGCCTTGGCTTTTAAGCCAGAGGACTTCCATCCGGCGCTGAACTAAAGGTATCGGATGATTGAAACGTTCATATTCAATTGTTTTCAGATCCTGCTCGGAGAACTCGATTTTTATCATTTCCTACTCCCTGGCAATCGAAGGTTGTATGATTCCAGGATAGTATGGAAAAATTATCTTGGTTTGTCCAGAACTAATTCAGCGTGGGCCAATAAATTCGCATTTTGTACCCGTTCGCAGTATACGTTGGAGGCATCACAGT
>Ga0272442_10004793_pt1 | contig 18320 bp, 16 predicted proteins | sample SSMForm2O_FD_200262 | JGI IMG/M metagenome (GOLD analysis project Ga0272442, IMG submission 200262) | Marine sediment archaeal communities from Little Sippewissett salt marsh, Falmouth, MA, United States - SSM-Form-2O | ecosystem: Environmental > Aquatic > Marine > Wetlands > Sediment ... | reverse complement strand
TAAAGGCACGGGAAGGCGCAACCGTGCTTGAGGCGGCACGTGCCGCCGGGATTGAGATTCCGACGCTTTGCCACAATGACGCGCTGGAGCCCTACGGGGCCTGCCGGCTGTGTATCGTAGAGATAGAACAAAACGGACGGACGATTATAGACAGCTCCTGTACGTACCCGGTATCAGACGGGCTGAAGGTAACCACCGACAGCGCCCGGGTCATTGAGGGCAGGAAGCTTGTCATAGAGCTGTTGCTGTCGCGGTGCCCGAATGTGAAAAAGGTGCAGGAACTTGCCCAGGAGTACCAGGTAGCGGATTTTGCCCGGGAGTGGGACAAGGACAATGAGTACTGCATCCTGTGCGGGCTGTGCGTGCGGGCGTGCAATGAGGTCGTGCAGGCCGGAGCGATACAGTTTGCCGGAAATGGATCGGACAGGATCGTCGACAGCCCGTTTCACACGTCTGCAGAGGACTGCATAGCCTGCGGGTCGTGCGCGTTTGTCTGCCCCACGGGCATTATAAAGAAGAACGATCTGGAAACAACCGCGGTGTGCACGCCAGAGGGCACCGAGGAGGAAGGGCCCAAACGGGAGATCCTCAACTGGCAGGTTGAATACGACCTGCAGATCTGCACCAAATGCGGCAACCCCTTCGCACCTGCTGTGCACCTTGATAAGCTGTCCAAGCAGTTTCACAGCCTTCCCCAGTTTTTCAAACTCTGTCCGTCATGCCGAAAATACCCGGTGGTGGACGAGGACGTGTGTCTCGGGTGCGGGGGCTGTATGGAGAACTGCCCGGTGGGCGCTCTTGAGCTCGATGATCGGGGTGGTTTTGATAAAAAGGCAAAAGTTTACTCAGATAACTGTATGGGATGCCATACCTGCGAGAATTATTGTCCGGTTGGGGCCATTAGTTAATTTGAAAAATAGAAAGTATGGAGGAAACTTATTATGTTTTTTTATGATGTCGCGATAGTCGGTGCCGGCCCGGCCGGGCTGTATGCTGCAAAATGCGCCGCTGAGAAGGGGCTGAAAGTAGCCCTCATAGAAAAGCGAAAAGATATTTCAACGCTTACACGATACTGCAGTGAACACATTATTCTGGATGATGACTATAACGGTGACTCTATCACCGTGGAACCCGGTGAAGAGCTTAACAAAGACGGCTACATCGGCCCTGAAAGCGTAAACACAATCAGGTCGCAACGGTACGGCTGGGAAGTTACCTATAAGGGGCCTATGTGCCCTGTACGCGATAAATTTTATTACTCTTCAAACCTGGACAACCATGCCCATTTTGCTTGGCCGGACAGAAGACCGTTTGCCTGGAAATATAACAAAGCGGGACTACTGCAGCAGCTTCTTGAAGCGGCTTTGCACCAGGGGGTAGAATATATGCCAGAAACAACCTGCTATGAAGCCCAGGACAGCCAGGAGGGTGTGTATCTGAAATGCGTGCGGAAGGGAAAAAAGTTCAGGCTGCAGGCTAAAAAGCTGATTGCTGCCGACGGGGCTACATCACAGGTTGCCCAATCGCTGGGCATGAATGACGACCGGATTTATTTTGCTTCGGCCCTTACCTATGTTGCTTATATGTCAAATGTCAAAGATTACAGCAAGCATGAGTGGACCGGATTCTGGGGTATGTGCTACGGTTCCAATTTTGCCCCCCTTGTGGGAACCGGGCCGTATGACCATTATGACTGGACCCAGGTAATCATGATCGGCCATGCCAAGCAGATGCCTATGGAAACTTTTCAGTACTTTACCCAGAAGAGCCCGGTAGCATACAAGTTCGAAAATGCCAAGATTGAGCGGGCCCATTCGTGTATGACCAAGGCCTTTTCTCCCCTGAAAACACCGTATCAGGGTAATGTCCTAATTCTCGGAGATGCAGCAGCGTTTGTTGAGGTGCAGATGCAAGGAGCTGTGAGTTGTGGTTTGATGGCGGCTGATGCCGTTGCAAAAGAGCTTGATGGAAAGCCCGGTTTTCAGGAGTATACCGACAACTGGCTTGATACCTTTGAATTTAATGATGAAGGAATGATGGAGGTCACCAGCGGATATGCCCTAATACCTTATTATTCTGATGAGGAGGTTTCCTACCTTTTTTCCCTGCTTCATGGTGTTGTCATGGACGGTAATTATAACCAGTATAAGTCTCCTCGGCTCATTTGGGCAGAGATTCACAAGCATGATGAGCGTATACAACAGGAACGTCCGGAAATCTGGGAAAAGATTACAAAACAGCAGTCAAAGACGTTAAGTGACAGTATGTCCTCAAGCTAAAACGCATAGTGTCTGTTGTTCTGTTTATACGCCAGACCGATAAACGGGGTACGGCTCTTTTGAGCCGGCCCCTTTTTTTATGAAAAAACGTCCCATTATGGAGAAAAATGAACCGATTTTCGTCTATTGATAGTTAGACAGGGGTTGTTGTCTTTCATGGACATGGTGTGTTTTGATTGACTAAAAATTAAATACGTGATATCAATCAAATTTAATATATAATCATAATTTATATTAAATTATAATATTTTATTACTTATCAAAATATGCGATGGAATAGTTTAAACATACGTACGGTGTGTTCTGTGCGCGGGTTTCTCCTTGCAGTGCTGTTGTTTTTCCACGCAGCTTACGCACCTGGTGCGCCTGCTGCCGGTGAGCCGGCACTCCATGATACTGTTCCTGAAAAAACGTTACCATTTTCACCTGTCTTACCAGGCAGATTTACCAGCACAACCACAAGCTCTAAGTTCGGCACCACGACTACTACAACAGCAAAAGGCACGACGACAATTTTCCTATCGACAACGACGACATCTAAACTGGGAACCACATCAACCACGACAGCAAAAGGGACAACCACCACCAGCACAACAACAAGCGTAAAGGGCGGTACGACAAGCACAACCACGGCAAAGGGGACCACTACCATAGGGCCTACCACGACAACGACGAGCAGCAAGTTTTCAACCACAACCACCACGTCCAGGTTTTTTACGACAACCACGACAGCACCGTTCGGCACGACCACAACGATCAAGGGGACCACTACCATAGGGCCTACCACGACAACGACGAGCAGCAAGTTTTCAACCACAACCACCACGTCCAGGTTTTTTACGACAACCACGACAGCACCCTTCGGCACGACCACAACGATCAAGGGGACCACTACCATAGGGCCCACAACCACAACGACGAGCAGCAAGTTTTCAACCACAACCACCACGTCCAGATTTTTTACGACAACCACGACAGCACCGTTCGGCACGACCACAACGATCAAGGGGACCACTACCATAGGGCCCACAACCACAACGACGACCAGCAAGTTTTCAACCACAACCACCACCTCCAGGTTTTTTACGACCAGTACGACAAGCACCACGTTTTCTACCACCACCATGCCGCTGACCAGCGATCCCTATGATCCGGAATGTCAGCCGGAGGACCCTCTGGAGGCAAAATTTGTCGGAACCCCCACGGACGGGCCGGCCCCGCTTGAGGTTCAGTTCGTCAGCACATCGACGGGAGAGGTTACGGAAACGCAGTGGGATTTCGGTGACGGTGAAACGAGTGTCCAGGAAAACCCCGTGCATGCCTACAAAACACCGGGGATCTATTCGGTATCGCTTACCGTATACGGCCCTGACGGTTCCGACAGCATATCAAAACCGTCATATGTGAACGTATCTAGCCCGCCGCTCACGGCTGATTTTTCTGCTTCCCCCACAAAGGGAAACAGCCCCCTTACCGTGCAGTTTGCAGACAGCTCAACGGGAACGGTTAGCGGGTGGTCATGGGATTTCGGCGACGGTGAAACCGGCAGCGACCAGCATCCGGCCAGGATATATTCAACCGCCGGCACCTATACGGTAAGCCTGACGGTAAGCGGTAATGGGGATTCCAATACCAGGGTTAAACCGGCGTATGTTGTTGTCGCGGAAAATGCTCCGGAAGCTGATTTTTCAGCAGCACCCACCACGGGCACTGCGCCGCTGTCGGTAGATTTCAGTGATGCTTCAACAGGGACCATAACCCAGCGCTCCTGGAATTTCGGCGACGGTGAAACGAGCCCTGATGAAGACCCTGCGCATAGCTATTTGGCACCCGGAAGCTATACGGTCAGTCTCACGGTTGACGGTCCCGGGGGAACGTCAACCGAGACAAAAGACAGTTACATCGTGGTGGAACCTGAACCGGTTTCAACATACGCTATTTCCGGTCGGATCCTGGGCGATGATACCGCAGGTATTGTCGTTAATTTGAGCGGCGACCAGACTATGACGGCCATAGCCGATTCCGGGGGCGCGTACATCTTTCCCGGCCTGTCATCGGGCACGTATACGGTTACGCCGTTCAGCCGGGGCATACAGTTTGAACCTGCCAGCAGCAGCCATACTATTTCGGTATTCGACGTCACCGGGGTTGATTTTACGTTGAAGCGACAGAGCCTTTCAATCAGGAGCGCTTATGCAGTGCCGAACCAGGTGGCCGCTGACGGGGAGACCCCGGCACTTTTGCTCGTTCAGGTTTTTCACCCAGCCGGCAATGAGAACATCTCCTCGGTTGCTGTTGACCTGTCGGCAATAGGAGGGGGTGTCCAGGAGATGAGCGATGACGGAGCGCTGGGAGATGAAGTCCCGGGAGACGGTCTTTATTCGCTTTACACGGCTGTTCAAAGCGAAACACCACCGGGCTGGAAGGTGCTTCCGATCAGCGCGTCGGATATCTACGGGGCAGGGGACGGTGCTGCCGTCACACTGGAAGTGTCGCGCAAGGTCACCGATACCGCAGACGGATTTTCCATTCGGAATTACACCGTTGACAACGATATACGGGGCCAGACCCTTGTTGTACAGTACTCTCTGGAAAGCGTAAGCATCGGTCGTTCTTACCGTACGCTCAGGCAGTCTGAGACCGACACGGAAGGCGATGTGTTGCTGCAGATTTTCAAGCCCGATGGCACCTCCTATCTCGGAGAGGAGGTGCCCGTTACCGATGATGTTTCAGAGATAGCAATTGAAGATGCCGAGCAGGGCACATGGACCTACCAGGTAACCAACAACCGTCCGGAGGCCCAAAACTACAGCATCAGCACCACAAGTTCGGGCACAAGTGTTGTTACCGGCGTGGTGATTGACGCCGAGACAGGCGAGGCAATAGACGGAGCAACAATCAGTACAGACGGGGGCGGCTCAACACGAAGCGATGAGGGATACTATGTGCTTCTGCATCCATCGGGAGTTTTCAGCATCAGGGCCATGGAGGCCGGACACCAGAGTATATCAAAGTCCGTGGTGCTCGGGGCGGGCGAGTCGGCAGTGGTTGACCTTATTATGGAAAAAACAAGCGATGACCCGCAACCGGCATGTGCACTGTCAGCACTTTTCAGCCGGGAGGAGCGGCACTATTTCGGACAGCTGCGCACATTCAGGGACAGGATTTTAAGCACAACCGCCATGGGCAGGCATTACATTGACCTCTATTACCGCTTTTCACCTGAGCTGATAAGCCTGTTTCAAAAGGATTGTGCCCTGAAGCAGGACCTGAGAACCTGTGTGGTGAGCATCCAGGCTCTGTTTCGCGGTGTGGCAGACGGGAAACCGCTGTTACCGGAAAGCGCACTGATAAAGGACCTCAGGTACTGTTTCACGAGGATCAAAGGCGGTGCAAGCAGAGAACTGCAAAAAGAAATAGATGCACTGCTTTGCAGTAGTTTTTTCCTCCTTAAATGAATAAAAAATACCCGCCGCCGGTGTGGTATCCGCCGTGTAACTGAAATAAATTCCAGGCCATATGTGCGGAGCAATTACTAAAGGATCCAAGGATTCAAGGGTCCAGGTGGTAAACATACAGCAAACAAGCTGACAGGCCGGAAAACAATTTTAAAAAAAACCAAGAATTGCTTGCTGTATTGCTTATGTTCAGGCTGTCTGCTTGCACGCTGATTAACAGGGTGAATCCTCGACCCCTTGGGTCCTTTTGCCGTTATTGAAGGTATAATCATGGCCAATGGTTATGTATGATTATTGAATGTATTCCCGGCACACGATACTAGCTGTTGAACTGTAAAGCAATAAAGGTAAACACAAAGGCGAAGATGCTCACAAATCCGTTGACGGTAAAAAAAGAAACATTTACCCGGGACAGATCATCCGGAGAGACGATGCTGTTTTCATAGAGGAGAAAGAGCGCGATAATCGCGATGCCGATATAGTAGATAAATCCAAGAGAGAAACTGATCCCCATGAAAAGCAGCAGCAGGACCGTTGCCCCGTGGAGTATTTTGGTTATGACCAGGGCCTTTGGGATGCCGAAGTGAACCGGTATGGAATAGAGCCCTTCTTTTTTATCAAAGTCATGGTCCTGACAGCTGTAAATGATGTCGAACCCGGTGGTCCACAGCAAAACGCCGAGGCCGAGGGCGCATATGCCCGCAGGCGGCAGCACATTGGTTGCTGCAATCCAGGCGCCCAGAGGCGCCAGACCGAGACACAGCCCGAGAATGAAATGACTGATAAACGTAAAACGCTTGGTGAGGGAATAGAGGGTCATCGGGACGATAACAACGGGCCAGAGCTTATGACACAGCGACGGGAGCATGTACACCGACAGCATGAAAAGCCCAAAGGAAACAATGATGAGCGCTAAGGCCTCCTTCATGGTGACCAGCCCCCGGGGCAGCGGCCATTGTGATGTGCGGGGGTTTTTTCTGTCAATGTTTCGGTCACATACCCTGTTGAGGGCCATGGCATAGCTTCGTGCCCCGACCATGGCGAGGGTGATCCAGAGGAAGGTTGAAAACGACGGCATCCGGTTGCCGTAACCGAGCACCATACCCATATAGGCAAAGGGCAGGGCAAAGATGGTATGCTCAAACTTTATCATATCGAGCACGGTGCCTATTCTACTTCGCAAACCCATAATCCTGCCACCGTGCTGTAACGCGTTCCTTTGTCTTATTGTCCATTTTTATTTCATCAGGCCATGTTCTGGGGTGACCTTCAGCGCCGCTCTTCCTCGTGGCGTCGATTCCCACCTTTGACCCGAACACGGGTATCGGTGAAGCATGGTCAAGAACATCAAGGGGCCCCTTGGTGAAAAAGATATCCCGTTCGGGGTCAATGCTGCTGAAAACTTTCCATGCGGTTTCGGAGCAGTTTTGCACATCAACATCATCATCAACCACAACGATTGTTTTGGTAAACATCATCTGTCCCATTCCCCATATCGATGCCGCCACTTTTCGTGCCTGCCCCGGATACTGCTTTTTTACGGATACCAGAACGCAGTTATGGAAAACACCCTCGCAGGGAAAGTGTATGTCAACTATTTCCGGCAGCTGAAGCTGTATGAGCGGCAGGAAAATTCTTTCAGTAAGCTTGCCGAGGTAAAAGTCTTCCATGGGGGGTCGGCCGACAATGGTTGCAGGATAAACAGGGTTCTTTTTTCTTGTTATTGCTGTAAGATTAAAAACCGGATACTGGTCGGCATCGGAATAAAACCCCGTATGATCACCGAAGGGACCTTCCAGCTGTGTTTCAGTGGCTGAAACAGTGCCCTCAAGGACGAATTCAGCATGTGCGGGGACCATAAGATCAACGGTCTTTGCCCGGAGCATCTCCACCGGGCTGTTGCGCAAAAAGGAGGAAAAGAGGATTTCATCCACACCCGGCGGGAGCGGAGCCGTTGCCGCATAGATTGTTGCAGGGTCGCAGCCAAGCACAACGGCAACCTCCATATCGGTCCCCTTTTTCTGACAGAGGCGATGGTGAGATGCCCCGTCATGGTGAACATGCCAGTGCATAAGGGCACGCCTGTCGTCAACGACCTGTATCCTGTACATACCGATATTTTGCTGACCTGTTTCGGGATTTCTGGTAACGACAAGGGGAAGGGTTATAAACCTGCCGGCATCCTGGGGCCAGCATTTGAGTACCGGCACATCAAGCAGCTTCGGTTCAGTCTGGACAATTTCCTGGGAGCTGCCCGAGCGCACGATCTTCGGCTGCACGTTTTTCAAATCCTTAAGCTGCCATAGCAACTTGACTTTATCGGTAAGAGAAGAGAAAGAAGAAGACGTGGCCGGAATCATTGCGGAGATTCGTTCGGCTATTTCGTCCGGGGATGCAACACCCAGTGCGAAGCATACACGGTCAAGGGTCCCGAAAAGATTAATTGCCACAGGAAAGGGTGAGCCGGAAACGTTTTCAAACAAAAGCGCCGGCCCCCCTGTTTTGACCATCCGGTCGGCAATTTCGGTGATTTCAAGCACCGGATCGACCTGTGCGGAAATGCGTTTCATTTCCTGCCGGGACTCGAGGGCGTCTATGTAGTGCTGGAGATCTTTATAAGCCATGTGTTGTTACACTGGGTAGATGAATACTGTGTCGATTGCCGGTTATTCCTCTGTCGGCTCACACACAAGGGGTAAAATATAGAGATTTGTCATCAGACTAATGGTGCTTGTGGCGCAGCTGAGAGGATTCGGAACGATTCCGCAATTATAAATTACCGATACCAGTGCCTGAAGGGTTGCTGAAATGGTAGTGATACATGCTACCGAAACCTGCTGGATTGAAATAATATCTCCCGCGGTAGTGAACCTGACGACAGATGGGGCCTCCCCGCCCACACACAGCATGGCCTGCCCGCCGGGCGCCTGAACCACGGACGGTGATCCGTCGCCCGAATCTGAAATTGCCAGAGCTGCCCCCTCCATTTCAAACAGCAGCGGTTTGCTGCCGGTAATATCAATACCGAGGTCGAGAAGCTGCTCCATGACGGATGCGGGTACAAGGGTCTCGATTGGTACCGTTGCGCCGGGAATACGCTGGGGCATGCTCATGGAACTATAGGCTGCCGGAACACAGCAGAACAGAAACAGAGAAAATATCGATATGATGGAAAAATAGTTTTTCATTTTTACCTCCCCGCAAGGATGAATGCTTGCCCCCTCTGGACAGGGCAGGCGGAACATATAGAAAAATTATTAAAATATGTATATTTTCGTACATTCTACAACAGATGATCTCTGTTGTCCATCTGAAAACACACCCGGGTCCCCGCTGATTCGGTGAGCCCGCAGGAGAACCCGGCCTGGTATAAAGAAATTGTGTTCTTTTACTTGACATGAAAGCGTTTTCCATCAGAAAATAGTATACTGTTGTTTTGTGTAAAAAGCTACATGGCAATCGTATAATAAATTGATCAACCAGTAAGGGACATGCGTATGAAAAGAAACAGTATTATTGTTCATTGTTTTGTTATTGGTATAGTACTTTTATGTATGCAGGCCTGCGCCTCATCCCAGAAAAAACGCGCTGCGGATTACACGCCGCATGTATATAACAAATCCTACGATGAGGTATGGGACGCACTTGTGGGCGTCATTACGGATGAATTGGGCTGTGCGCTTAAAAAGGAAGAAAAAAAGAAAGGCGAACTTGAAACCGAATGGGTGCATGTTTTCGATACCGAAGGCACGCTGCGCTGGATGCTTGCATGTGAAGTAAAGGAGCAGGACGGGGGGGTGGTTGTTTACATAGATAAACGTGTTCAAATGCATGATGAGAAAAAGAAGCAGATGAACCATTATCGAAGAAAGAAGGAATCACGTGATGCCATGGACCGGTCTGCTTCATGGAAAGACTATGGGACGGATGAGGGTTCCGTTAACAGCATGTACCAGAGTCTTGAAGGAAGGCTGAATGAAGAGTAGAGGGTTGTGTGGTCCCCGGGGCGACTCCATACGTCGTGAAAGGTTTTACCGGATGAGGTCCTGGCCTTTGGGGGAACTGTTTTTTTGTTTGCTTGCATGCGTGCTTGTGTGCCTGCCCTGTGCTTATGCCCAGGAAGGCGATCCTGCTGATGAAGAAAAAGAGTTCAGCAAGCGTGTAAGCAGATGGGCGGCACAATGGATAAACAGTGAGCTCTCTTTTTATATGGCCAACGGTGCAATAAAAAAAATAATATCCAAAAACAACCTGTTTGAGCTCCGTGTAGGCGAGCCGTGGTATGAACTTACATTTCACAGTAAAGGGCTATTGCTGATAAATCTTTCACGGGCACGGGAAATCATGGGCCATTCCCCCTTTTTTTTCGTGCGGGATGACGCGACTGAAGAGCGCGCTGCCAAGGTTTCACAGCGTGCTATTGAAATTCTGGTGCCCGGCGAGGGCTTTTTTCAGTATCAGTTTGTAAGCGTGGAAGACAGGGAAACGTTTTACTAGTGGTGTGTCCCGGAAATATATTTAATTAATCATATATGAACAGCAGTTATGGATATGTATTCACTAACGGTAAAAGGATTTACATTAGCTGGCAAGCTAGCAGGCTGACAAGCAAACAGCCTGAACATAAGTAGATTTTAAAGTATTTTTTTGTTTTTTACTCATCCGCCAGCCAGCTTGTTCGCTGCATCATCTCACGTGGACCCTTGAACCCTCGGACCCTTCTGAATAGGCTGCTTATCTGACAATGTTCCGTGCAATTTTTCATTACTTATTACAGATATACAGAGGACCCGACACTAGATGAGCGGATTTTTTGTTACCGGCACCGATACCGGTGTGGGTAAAACCATTATTACCGGCGCGCTTGCCCGGGCGCTGAGGATGTCCGGCAGGAGCGTGGGTGTTTTTAAGCCTGTTGAGTCGGGATGTGCTGTTCGGGAAAATGAACTTGTTCCGGAGGACGCGGTTTTCTTAAAAAAGATGGCCTGCTGTCCGGAGGATCTGCATGCCGTGTGTCCCTACCGCATGAAGCATGCCCTTGCGCCGGGGGTTGCCGCCGCACTTGAGGGTATTGAAATTGATGTTGCAAGAATAACAGCCGCCTTCCGTACCATACAGAACCGCTACGATATTGTCCTGGTGGAAGGTGCGGGCGGGCTTATGGTGCCGGTGGCCGGAAACCTTTTAACGAGCGGCCTGATAACGGCCCTCAAGCTGCCCCTGCTGGTTGTTGCCCGTCTCTCACTGGGCACCATAAACCACACGCTTCTCACGGTAAAGCAGGCCCAGCACAGCGGCATCAGTGTTGCCGGCATTATATTGAATCAGCTTTCCCCTGAAACGCGAAACGCTGAAGATACCAACCCTGCCGTTATACGAAAATTTACCGATGTCCCTATCATCGGACAGATGCCGTATATTCCCGACGAACAAAGAAGCGATGCCGACTGTCTGGCCGCCGCTGCTGCAGACAGCATTGATTTCGGCCTGTTTACGTGCTGAGCAGCTGCAGGTCCCGCGAACTCGGCTTGCGTCCCTCAGCCGGGCCGATGTAGGCGCTTTTCATTGTCCGCTGTTTTTGCAGCCTTCAGGCGCTCAACAAATTCGCTCAGTATCATGGCGGTAGCGCCCCATACACGGTGGGCATCTATTTTAAAATAGGGCAGCACGCTATATGGTTTGTTGTGCGGGGAGGCATCCGCGGCTCTGCTTTCCGGCTTGAACAGTTCGCTGACGGGGACTTCAATAATATGATCAACCTCTTTTGGATCATGGTGAAACACCGGAGCACCGTTGTGCCGCGCGACAAAGGGGTGAACAATGAAATCCGACGGCGGTATGTATACGGCTTCAAGGGGGGCGAGAACGGTAAGTTCCTCCGGGCTGATGCCGACCTCCTCTTCTGTTTCACGCAGCGATGTTCTCAGCAGCGGCTCGCCGTGTTCCTGACGGCCGCCGGGAAATGATATTTGGCCGGGGTGATACTGAAGGTTTTTCTGACGCTTTATGAGCAGCAGGGAGAGGGTGTCGTTCTTAACGTAAAGCATCAGCAGGACCGCACCGATCCTGGGGCTCCCCTGTTTGTCGGGGGACCGGTCTATTGTTCGGGGAACCGGGGCCATTTTCATCTGGGCAGCCCTGCCGTCAAAATTCTTCAGATGAAGCGCCCTGTGTATTTCCTGATGTGAAAACATGTGTATGTCTTGCAGGCTGTGTACGCTGAAAAATACATGTGCGAAAAATAATAAGCTTGACAGCAGCTTTGAAGAAAAGAACACTGCATAGGCGGTCAGAGATTCCACCGGTGGGGGCTGCAAATGCGGCGACGCTCACTTAGCAGAATGACATCCCGCAGTGCTGCTGTATTTTTTGCAGCCAACCAGCGCTTTTCAAACTGCGGATTCTGGATTATCTGGGCAATAGCAGTAACAGCGCGCAGATTGTAGCTTCGCTCGGCCTCGGATGCCAGCAAGAGGAAAAACGCATGAATGTTTTTATCGTCCGGATTTAATGTTATTCCTCCTCGGCAGCGGACCAGAACAATGCTCAAAACCTCTTTGCCTTTGATCATGATATCGGAAACGGCAATGCCGTGCATAATAACTGTTGAGCCGGCGGCTTCGCGCGAGAGCAGCGCCTGCATGATTTCTTCAGAGTCAAAGCCTGTGCAATCACGCAGTTTACGTGCCAGTTCTGCAAAAAAAGATTCACGGGTGTGTGGCCCGGGGATATCAAACACAATAGCTTCTTCTATGAGCTGGTCAAACCGGTCCTTGCAAAGATGGTCACGTTCACGAATAATTTGTTTAAGCTCTGTTTCCAGCTGCTCTCCCGGTACTTCACGATTGGTTATGCGTGCTACCAGGTGAACGAGAGCAAATTCGCGCTCTGTATTGATGCGGCCGTAAAACCAGTAGACAAACAGGCCGATGCCTATCAGCACAAGGCTGATCAGCAGGGCATCCCTGCCCATTTCAAAAAGAAGCAGTGTGCACCCTAACATCCCGGCTATCTGGAGGTAAGGATATAAGGGGGCTCTGAATTTGGGCTGATAATTCAGCAGGCGGCTTTCTCGCAAAATAATTAAGCAAAGGTTAGCGAGAATATGTGTCAGGATTAAGACAGTTGAAGCTGTTTTTATCAGCACATCGAGTTGTATGAAAAGGGCACCGATCATACAGAGCCCCGTGAGCATTACGGCGCTGTGGGGTGTCTGGAACCTGCTGTTTGTTTTTCCGAACGCAGAGGGCAGAAGTCCATCCCGGCTGAGACTCAGTAGGTAGCGTGATGCTGCCATGATGCCTGCATTTGCAGTGGAAATAAAAGCCAGCGCAGCAGCTATATTCATAAGCACTAATCCCGAACGGCCGAGGAAGACTGACGCGCCGTCTGAAATTGGTGTCAGTGAGCGGTCAAGCTCATCAGCACCAAGAACCCCCGAGGTTGTAAAAACCATGATCGTATATATCATACACACTATAACGAGCGCCAGAATCATGCCGAGAGGAATTGTCATGCCTGGATTTTTAACCTCTTCTGCCACTGACGCGGCTTTCAGCAGGCCCCCGTAAGAAACAAAAACGAGGCCGGCGGTTGCCAATACCCGGTCCCAGCCGTAAGGTGCAAACGGGACAAAATACTCTATTTGAATTGACGGTACTCCTGAGGCTATGTAGTAACCCATGAGAGCAAAAAGACCAAAAACGAGCAGAATTTGAAATCTGCTTGCTTCTCCAACACCGACACAATTAAGCACCATAAAAAAGATGCATATGCCGCCGGCTATCAGCAGCGGGTTGACGGGAGTAAGGGGACGTATAAAAGCTGCCATGCCCATAAGGGCAAAAGCGCTTTTCATGGTCAGAGAGAACCAGCTCAACAGGCCCATGACCGTGCCTGCCGAAGGACCCATAGTCCTCATAACATAGAAGTAATCACCTCCGGCCTTTGGCATGGCCGTAATTATTTCAGCTATGCTGAGCATTCCTGCTGCAGCCAGCAGCCCTGCAAAACAGTAAGAGAAAACTACGGCCGGACCAGCTTCAGCATGCGCGATTCCGGGAAGCACAAACAGGCCGGAGCTGACCATAGCACCGGTAATGATGCAAAAGACATCCAGAAGGGTCAAATTCTTTTTAAGGCTCATAGGTATATCCGATGCGGTGTAAAAGTATAAACCTCATTAGACGGTGTGCTGTATAGTATATTATATTAATTGGTCATAGGAGTGGAACATAAACAGTAATGCCTCCCGGCCGGTGCTGCTTGTTGTGATTATTTTGCACAGCAATGGTAATCAGTATATGAACAGCGAGGCATCCCTACCGAAGGCAATAACATAATTTTTATACCATTTTCCCTTTTCGGGTACAAATAAAAAAGAATATCACGGGAAATACACAAGCAATTGTAGTGGCTTTTGTTGCTGGGAAAGATCGTGATAATGGTGTGTTGAAAAACAACTGCATGCGTATCCTAAGAGTCCTTCTGGTGACCCTGATATTTTCATCACTGTTCAAGCTTGCCGTTAAAGCGCCGAAGGCCGGGTCCCGCAACAGCTGACGCCCTGCCGCCCTTTTTTGAACAATCTTGACAGTACATGATATTTCTGTTACTTTTTTCAAATACATACGTATTGGTAAAGGAGGGCCATATGGAACTGATAGAAGCAATAAAGGGAAGAAGAAGCATACGGAAATACAAACAGGATCCCGTTGCTGATGAAGATATCAGGTTTGTTCTCGAGGCGGCCCGGTGGGCTCCCTCATGGGCAAACACCCAGTGCTGGGAGTTGATCGTTGTCAAGGATCAGGCGCTGAAAGAGAAACTTGCCGGGACACTGCCTGAGACCAATCCCGGCCGCCGTGCCGTGATCGAGGCGCCGGTTGTTATTGCCGCCTGCGGGAAAAAAGCACTATCCGGACATTTCAAGGGGAAACCGGTTACGGACAAAGGCGATTGGCTGTTGTTTGATGTTGCCCTTGCGCTCCAGAATTTGACGCTGGCCGCCTACTCCCGGGGACTTGGAACAGTGCACCTCGGTTTTTTTGATTCGCGGAAAGCGGAGCAGGTCCTTAATGTTCCCGACGAGGCAGCGGTCGTTGAGCTTCTTCCCCTGGGATATCCCGATAAGGAGGGAAAGGTTACGCCACGCAAGCCCATAGAAGAATTTGTTTTTACAAATTCCTATGGCCAAAAGACGGCGTGATACATTACCGCTATGGGACTGTTCATTGTCTGTGAAGGTATCGAGGGATGCGGTAAGTCAACCCAGGTAAAGCTGCTTGATTCCTTTTTTGCAAAAAGGAACCTCGAGTATGTTGTTACCCGGGAGCCGGGCGGCACGCCGGTGGGAGAAAAGATACGCGGGATCTTTGTTCACAGTGATAATAAAGAGATACTTCCTCTGACGGAGCTTCTCCTGATAACCGCCGCGAGGGTGCAGCATTTCAGCCGGGTAATAGAACCCGCGCTTAACGGCAACAAGATAGTGCTGTGCGACAGGTTTTTCGACGCGACGGTTGCCTATCAGGGATATGCCGGCGGTGTTCCGCTTCCGTTGATACACAAATCCCATGAGCTTTTCCTTAATGCCGTACACCCTGACCTGACCATTTTGTTTGACTGTCCGGTTGCGGTGGGCCTGCAAAGATCCAGAAGCAGAAATACGGCAGAAGGAATAGAACGTGCGGAAGGGCGCTTTGAGGATAAAACGCTGCTGTTTCATGAAAAGGTACGAAAGGGCTACCTGCGCCTGGCAGAACAGGAACCGGCGCGTTTCGCCGTTATCGACGCGCTGCAATCAGTTGAAGCCGTCCATGCGCAGGTTTGCCGCAATGTGATTGCAGCATTGAAAGAGCACGGTTATGCCGTTTGATTCCATCCGGGGGCACGCTATCCCCGTACGCATTCTCGGCAATATGGTGACGACCCGGCAGATTCCCCATGCTTTTATATTTGCGGGGATAGAGGGCATCGGCAAGCGCACTACGGCATTTTCATTTGCAAAGGCCTTGAACTGTTGTGAAATGCCCGGCGATTTCTGCGACAGATGCCCGTCATGCCGGAAAATTGAAAAGATGGTTCATCCTGATCTGGTCTGCGTTGCGCCTGAAAAGAATGTCATCCGGATTGAGCAGGTCAGGGCGCTTCAGCAGGAAATTGCCTTTGCGCCCCTGGAAGGAAAGAAACGAGTTGTTATTATCGATCAGGCCGACAGGCTGAACCGGCAGGCAGCCAACTGCCTTTTAAAGACGCTTGAGGAGCCCCCGGAGGATACCGTGCTTATCTTGCTTGCGCAGTCAACGGCCGCCCTGCTGCCGACGGTGGTTTCCCGATGCCAGAAAATATCTTTTGCGCCCCTGGGTTCCCAGGACATTGTTCATATACTTGTGCACAACGATATAGCGAAAGATGAGGCCGAGCGTATTGCGGCAAACGCACGGGGCAGTATTCAAAAGGCGCGTTTTTTACATGAAAGCGGTTTTATATCGATGCGGCAGGAAACAGCTGCAGCCCTTTCCAGGATCTCTTCCGGTGATTGTGAGGCCCTTTTTACCCTGACGGGCCTGGGCCGCAGCGATACACCCGAACGCGCCTTTTTGCTGGAGTTTCTTATAACGTGGTACCGGGATATGTTATTGGTAAAGGAAGGGATTGCAGAGGAAATGCTGTGCAACCGTGATCTGCTCCATGATTTGCGCGAGGGCGCGAACCATGCAACCAGCGAGAAAATTTTACAGAGCATAAAAGAACTGCAGTGGATACAGAGCAGGAATATGTCGGTAAATCTTAATGTGGAAATGGGACTGCAGAGCCTGCTTGCCGCTCATGCTGATACGGAAAATCTATAATATGAATAACCGGAGAGTACTATATGACAAATTTTGTCAGAATAAAATTGAGAAAATCGATAAAACAGATAGACGCGGATGCCGGGGATCTGGAATTAAGCGAACATGACAGAGTGGTTGTAGAGACAGGGGCCGGGCCCATTGTGGGAACGGTGGTCCCTCATGTGGGGCATGTGTGCGCCCGTCTGCTCACCGATAAAAAGCTCCCCAAGGTGCTCAGGATGGCTGAGAGTGATGATATCCGCCAGGAAGAGCTCAACATCAGGATGGAACGGGATTATTTCCAAATCTGTTTGAAAAAGATAGACAAGCACAATCTCCCCATGAAGCTTGTGGATGTCGAGATCGTACCCGACGGCAGCAAGGTAGTTTTCTTTTTTGTTTCGGAAAGCAGGGTCGATTTCCGCGCACTGGTCAAGGAGCTTGCAGCGGATCTCAGGACACGCATAGAGATGCGGCAGATCGGCGCGCGCAGTGAGGCCCAGAACATCGGTGGGATCGGCTGCTGTGGAAGGGAGCTGTGCTGCACAATGTTTCTGAAAAAATTCTGTCCGGTAACCGTTAAGATGACAAAGGAACAGGGGCTGCCCCTTGATCCCGAGAAAATCTCAGGGGTATGCGGGCGTCTCATGTGCTGTCTGTCATATGAGTTCGATACATATGTGGAGATGAAAAAAGGCCTCCCAAAAATCGGTAAGAAGATCAATACCCCCCAGGGGATCGGCAGGATCAGACAGATCAATGTTCTCTCAAAGAAAATTACCCTGGAAATGGAAGACGGGGTGACTGCCGATATGAATATTGATGAGTATACTCCGGATATGTTGATAAAACCGAACCAGCAATAGGCGCTGTTTGTATATCACAGCTTTGGGGCCGGGAAAAGAGGTCTGCAAGCTCGCCAGACAGTGTGAGAAAAGCATGGGAAACTCAATTCTTACTGTTCCTAATATACTTACCATAGCCAGAATCATTATCGCGCCGGTTCTGTTTATTCTGCTTCTCTACGCGCCGGGAAGATTAATGAGTTTCTGTGCCGCGCTCGTTTTTATTATCGCTTCGGTTACCGATTTTCTTGACGGATACCTGGCGCGCCGGATGAACCAGGTAACCTCACTGGGGAAATTCCTTGACCCCCTTGCCGACAAGGTGCTGGTAGGGGTTTCGCTCATAATGATGATTCCCCTTGACAGGGTCCCCCAGTGGATTGTCGCGCTCATTGTGGGCAGAGAAATTCTGGTAACCAGCCTTAGGGTTGTCGCGATACGTGAGGGATTTATCATAGAAGCCAGCAAACTGGCAAAAAAGAAGACCGCGTTTCAGATAGTTGCCGTAGTGGGGCTGCTGATCCACTATCCCTACAGCGTTACTGTCGGCGGCCTCAGCTTTTCAGTGGACTTTCATGCCGCGGGGCTCGCTGTTTTGTACATTGCGCTTCTTATAACCCTGTGGACCGGGGCGGTGTATACGGTTAAATTTCTGCGCAATGTGTCAAGCATGTCCCTATAGGTACCCGTGTCGCAGGATTCATGGGAGCGATGTATAAGCCGTTTATTTTTAATTGACAAAAACAAACACAATATATATAATTTACATTTACATTGAGCGGGAATAACTCAGTGGTAGAGTACAACCTTGCCAAGGTTGGAGTCGCGGGTTCAAATCCCGTTTCCCGCTCCATTTTTTTTGGCGGCGTAGCCAAGTGGTAAGGCAGAGGTCTGCAAAACCTT
>Ga0272442_10004792_pt1 | contig 18324 bp, 14 predicted proteins | sample SSMForm2O_FD_200262 | JGI IMG/M metagenome (GOLD analysis project Ga0272442, IMG submission 200262) | Marine sediment archaeal communities from Little Sippewissett salt marsh, Falmouth, MA, United States - SSM-Form-2O | ecosystem: Environmental > Aquatic > Marine > Wetlands > Sediment ... | reverse complement strand
AAAACTTAATACCCAAAAAAAACACCCCGCAAAGCATAAAAGCCATACAAGCTATTAAATCAAAGGTCTCTTTAAGATGGTATTAAACGCAGGAATATTAGAACTACTATCAAGATTTGAAAAATCTAATTATGGAAGTTTTAGAGAAATTATCAATATTAAACGAGGGGTGCTTTTCGACAATAATTTATTAACATATATAAAAATCAACAACTTATCTCATCTATATTTCGAAGGCGATGTATATAGATATGCTCTTAATTATAAAGCTTCGAAATGGGTAGAGTTTGGATCAAAAATGCGTGAATATCCCAAGGATATTCATTGGTTTGACGGTGAAAGAATTCTTCTTCGGCGCCTTGTCAATCGTAAAAAGCGCATTATGGCTACAAAAATTACAAAAACTGTTATTACAAACAAAAATATTTATATTATTAAACCAGCTGGTATAGAATCTTTATACTATATACTTGGGTTGTTAAATAGCTTATTAATATCTAGACTATATATTGCAAAAGTTAGCCAAGCAGCTAAAGACGATTTCCCACAATTAACTATAAGAGATATTTTATCATTGCCATGCCCTGTTTTGGAATTTTCTAATAAAGAAGATAAAATACTTCATAATAAAATGGTTTCCCTGGTCGAGCAAATGCTGGATTTGCACAAGCAATTGGCCTCCGCCAAACACCCCCAGGATAAAACCGTCCTCCAGCGCCGGATCGAGACCACCGACCGCCAGATAGACCGCCTCGTCTACGAATTGTACGGCCTCACCGATGAAGAAATCAAAATCGTCGAAAAAACGTAGGGACACGGCGCGCCGTGTCCCTGCAGGTTTACGCCATTCAGCCATCAGCGGGGTATCCTTACGCCCCGGCCAGCCCCTGCTCCAGCAGCCTGACATCCTCGGCGATCATGCCCGGTTTCTCAGCCGTGTAAACCCCCACGCAGACCGCATCCGTGTCTCTCATTTTACCTGCTGCAAACCCGAACGCTTCCTGCGGCTCGTTGCGCCCGGCCGCCATTATCTTGTAGTGGATCACAGGCTTTGGTATCTGCTGGATCAGGCTGGTGATTGTGTCGCGGTGGCTGTCCTCGTAAACCTCCTCCAGGCCGGATACGTGAAGGGGGTTCTTGTCGCGTGGGATCGGGTTGTAGTAGGAGCACATAAGATAATCCACAGGAAGGTTTTCCACGGCCCAGCGGATCACTTCGATCCTGTGCCCGGCCACACCGGCCAGCATGCCGGTTTCCCTGATCTGCTCAACCACGGGGATCGACTCCTCGAGCCTGCCCTGGCTCAGCAGCCAGTCCATCCACCCGCCGTGCACGTGGCAGGCAACCGCCCCACCCTTGATTGCCCGCTCCACGCACATGGGCTGCGGGCCTACCTCCGGGCAGGTCTGGGCGAACCACTGAAGGCCGCCGCCCTCGTCGTGGAACTCGAGCAGAAAACGAAGCACGTGGTTGTCCGTGCGCGCGATAAGCGTGTTCACCCCCAGGCTCTCCGCCTGGTGCAGAGTCTCCTTTATCTTCTCTGTCCTGTAATAGCTCATCATCACCCGGTCCATCTCCGGGCTCTGGTGCGAAAACCCGCTGAACGGGTTGCTCCCGAGAATAAACCGGCTCACCTGCAGGCTGCCGAATTTCGCGTAATCCATGTTCCTCTCCCCGGGTATGCCGCATTCGGGCATTTCAACCGGTTTTATTTTGTCTTATCCGAGACCGGCTTTCAGACTCACGGCCCGGCATCGTAGAGCACGAGATCATCGATCAGCAGCTCAACCTGCCCGCCATCCACGGGCCAGGCCATGAAAAATATATCATCCACCAGGCTGCCCGGCTCGAACGGTGTCTGGTCGCCGTTGTTCTTGATTCCATCCGCCGTGAAATCGAGCGTGGCCTGTTGCCAGGCGCCCTGTACGGGATTTTCGAGCACGATATGGCGGTTGTCCCTGTCGGTGAGATCGAAAATCATGGCCTGCACCCTGGCCGCGCCTTTGACAAAATAGCGAAACCGCAGCCTTGTGCTTGCCCCCACTGCCTGCGGGGGATCGATTATCAGCCTGATCCGCTTTAGCTGCCCGCCCTCGTTCTGCAAGGCCTGGCATACTCCCCAGTCGTTCTCCAGGAAATCCCCCTTGCGCAGGATCCGGTAGTCCGTATGGGTCCAAGGGTGATATTCCTCCACCGGATCGAACCCCCGGACAGAGATAACGCGCCGGGGAAACGGTTCTTTCGCCTCGGAAGAACCCTCGCTGTCGTCCGAGAACAAGACCACGTCGTCAACGATCAGCTCGTACGCTTTCGCCCCGCTCTCCGGCGCTGCGATAAGCACCAGGTCGTTCATCCGCGCCCCCGGCTCGATCGGTGTTACTCCTGCCAGGCTGAAATCCGCCACAGCCTCTGACCATTCTCCCTGGACAAGGCCGGCGAGCCGAACCCGGCATATCTTGTTTGCCTCCAGGCTGAAAAGCTCGAGTATGATCGAATGCGCGCCTTTGAGGAAATACCTGAAATACACCAGGTTTTTCCGGCCCATCCGCGGATAGGAAACCGGCTTGATCGCCAGGTATTTTTGCCTGTCTGCGCCTTCCATGCTCCTGGCTCTCAGCGCCCGGCGGTTGCCCGGGTAGGCCGGGATGTTTTCTGTTTCGGGATGCCCGATCCACACCACGTCCTTGCGCAGCAGCTCGAAATCGCAAGAGGCCCAGACCCGCTGGGGAAAGTACGCGGGGCGGGGCGCTGAGGCCTGGTGTGGAACTTTGTCACTGCCTTCCCCGCCTTCCGGCGCAGAGCAGGCAGGCCAGACCATAATCGTGATTAAGAAAACCAGCGAGACGGGTTTCATCGGTCCTCCCGTAGATATTGTTTTTATCTTTCCGGCTCAGGGAGACTCGAGCACAAGCTCGAGGTTGCGGCCCGGAGAAGTCTCGTATGGCCCGTATGCTTTGCCTTTATGGAAAATTTCGATCCGGTGGGACTGGCTGTCCAGGTCGCTGAACATGAAACGGCCGCGGGTGTCGCTTTGAAGGGGCAGCCAGCCGTCGAGCATCACCAGAGCGCCGGTGATTACATTGCCCCGGCCGTCGCTGAGCCTGCCGGCGATATATTTATCCGCGCCTTCCGGCTGAGTGCCGAAATAGCGGCAAAGCCCAGAGAAAACCGCATATGCCTGCACTCTTCGACAAGCCTGATCGGCGAGCAGCTTTTCGGCTGCCGGATCACCCACCGAGGCGGCGCGCACCCAGACAGCCGGGCAGCTTACCTGCTGAATGATCCTCTCATAGCCTGGCTCTGCACCTCGGTAAGGCCTCCCGGCGAATCCCCTCAGGCCGGCTGCGATCTCGCCGGCAAGCCTGCTGCCGCTGGTGCTTGCAGGATAATGCCGGACAATTGTGGCCGGCGGCGGGGAATTTTTGACCTGCTTTCCCCTGTGGGAAATCGAAACCAGGACATCGCCGCGGAAACTCTCGGCCCGGACCACCCTCTCCCAGACATTGGGAGATTCCCCCGTGCTGCGGGTGTAAAACACCTCGGCTCCGGCGCGCTGAAGGTAGTCGCCCAGAAACTGCGCCACCGCCAGGTTGATATCCGCCTCCCGCATCCCCTCAGGCCCGATCTCTCCCGGCTCGGCCAGGCCGCCCTGGGGATCGATCACTATCCTGCGGCCGAGCAGCGCACCGTTCAGAACCGGCTGCATCGCCACCTGGACTATCTGCGATTGACCCCGGTGAACCTGCACATCTATCACCTCAGGCCGGTAGCCGCTGCGTGTCAATCTCACCCGGTATTCCGCCTCGTCCAGCCCTTCCAGAGTGAGAAGGCCGTCCGTGCCCACGGCGAACAGCCCGAGACCCTGGATCCGGGCTTCCACCCGGGCGATACCCTGCCCGGAGAGCGCCTCCCGGGTTTGGACTATCAGAATGCTTTTGGATGGCTCTTCCAGAGGAATGGTCAGCTTGTCGGAAATGTTGCCGCAGAACACCTGCACTGTAAGAGCCCGGTTGGCCGCCGGGGTTACGGTTACCGTGGCCCTGCCGTTTTCCGCCGGCACGGTGCGGGTCTCGAGGTTGGGATCGGAAAAGATAAAAAGCACTTCCGTGCTGTCGCAGACCGGCCGGCCCCACATATCCGCAGCTACAGCGGTCAGGCACACCGGGGTGCGGCCGTCCAGCGGAATCCTGCTCAGGCCGGATGTGAGCCTGAGATATGCCGGGGGCACGGCCACGAAGAAAGAATATTCTCCCTCACGGGCCGCGTTGCCCCGGAGGTTGCGCACCCGGACAGATACCTGATGTCTGCCGTTGGCCAGAGGCTCGGCAACTCTGGCTCGCAGGGTACCCGTGGCCGGATCGTAGTCCGCAGCCAGCTTGGCTCCGTCGATTGCAACCTCCAGTTGCTGGGGGTCGATACCCAGACCGGTCGACTCATCGTAAACCCGTGCCTCGATCATAGACCAGGGGTCCTGGACAGGCTGAGCGCCCTGCACGTGAAGGTCCTCGATTACCGGCACTCCGCCGCTGAGATAATCGACAATCCCGAGAAGATAGGCGTAGGCCTCGATCCGCACAGCCGCCTCGCCGCGAAGTTTTCTCTCCGTTCCACTGTGGCTCAGGTAGCTCGCCTCACCCAGCACTGCAGGATGTCTGGTACTGCGCAGCACGAAATAGTTGCCAGGCCGGATCGTGCTCCTGGGCAGGTTCACATTCAGCACGAGCTGGCGGTGAAGGTAGCGCGCGAGGTCCAGGGAGGGACCCTCGTCGCCCATCTTGTAGTAGGTTTCGGTAGCATTGTAGCGCTCGTTCGGCACACCGAGGCTGTTGTGATGGATCGAGAGGAAGATATCCGTATCCTGCCGGGCGTTTGCCGTGTCGGCCCGCGCCGCCAGGTCGGCTTGCAGGGAGCCTTCTTCGCTGTCGGCCAGAAGGTCCTCGTCTTTCTCCCGGGTGAGAATCACCGTTGCCCCATAGCCCTGCAGAAGGTCCCTGAGGATCAGCGCCACTCTCAGGTTGACATCCTTCTCAGCCAGGCCGCCCGGCCCCACCGCCCCGGTGAAAATCCCTCCGTGGCCCGGGTCGATCACTATCTTCTTCTCCACCAGCACCGAGAAATCCACTCCCTCATAGACCAGGCCCCGGCCCCCGTAACCGGCGGGGTCAGCCCCGAAACGCAAAGCAGCGCACCCCGGATAAAAAACCAAGGGGATAAAAGCGAGAAAAGCGAGAACGTATTTTCGCCGGCCAAGACCCCGCATGCGAATCCTTTCCATGGAATGAAATCTTTACGGTTATCGGACAATTGACATAAATTAAACCTCGGTAAATATATCCGCAAGAGACGGATTGAGAAAAAAGGACAATCGCGGTATATTGGTTTTTGAAGCCGGGCATTTCGACTTTGCTCAGGCGAGACCGGGTTTGCTTGTCTCGGCCTACAATAACCGTTTTTCAAATTGACCGGTTGTGGTCCGGTGAGGCGATAATCCTGAATTTTGAATGATCTGAAAGTGAAGTGTATCTTTTTCCTTTTTGTCTTATTCTTGTTGATCAAGAGAAAAATTACTAATCTATCGCCAGATACGTAAAATAATCTCTTGTTTCAAGCTAGGATGGACAAATGCTCAAGATGCCTAAAATTAAAACGATCTCGGTTGGATTACTTCTGCTGGTAATACTAACAGCACTATTCTTGCCTTTTTTGACTACATTCACCGCTCCGGAGTTTCGAGACCATATATACAGGTCTTACATATTTAAAGTAATTGCCGAATATGTCGGAGAAACCGAATCGGATCCTCAGATTTTGATGGAAAAGTATTTCGATTTCATCTATAACAACCTTTATACGATCCGAGGCGAACAGGTTGTCAACAGTGGTGCACTTAATGATCTTTTACGAGGTATCGGATGGTGCGATCAGCAGACGAATGCATTTACAATACTTTGCTACTATAAAGGAATTAAAGCATCTTTAGTCATGCTGAAAGGCGATAAGGATATTTCCAGGCATACTGTAGCCCGTGTTCTGCTGGACGGTAAATGGAAAATTGTGGATCCGCTGAATGGAGTTATTTTCAAGAACAGCGGTGGACTAATCGCCAGTTTTACGGATATCCAGATGGGAAAACCGGAATTTAGATCCAGAAAATACGGGGATTTCAATTCCGACTGGTTTAATAGCGGCTACAAATCGAATTTCATGGATCAATTCCCGCCTGTGGTCTGGTCCTGGCCGGGCGAATTTAAAGATCCAAAACGGGACAGAATCCGCAAGTTGATCGACATCTATTACGCATTGTTCGGCGAATTTTATTTCTCCCTTTATCAAGATTTCTATCTCAGTAGAGTGAGCGAGTTGTCCGTGGAGAAATTCGACTTGAAAAAACCTGATATCAAAACGTATTTCAAAGCAAGAAATTGTCAGCTATGCGGAAGATTTAATAAGGCTGTGAAAGTTTACTCAAAAGTATCAGAAAATTATCCAGGAAGCCCTTACGAGGAAAGATCGAAATTGTTTAAAAGCGCTTGCCTGCTGAAGATGGGAGAGTTGGATGCAGCATACGCCGAGCTCGATTCTTTCCTTTCGGACAATAATAAATCAACATGGGCAGGTGTGGCTCGCAACTATCTCGACTGGTGTAAATATCGAATGGGTAAAACTAAATTACCAACTACTGTCTCTGATGTTTCACCTGATTCATATTATTTTTAACTGCGATTGTCAGTCAGCTGCCTGCCATTGAGTTCTCGATCTAGCAAGATATCTATTTCCACTAATTATGGACTCTTTAATCGTCTTATGATCTGGTCAACTTTTTTAAAAAACCACCGCTGGGCCTTTGCCGTCCTGGCTGTCTCGTTTGTGGTGAAAGTGGGTTTCGTGCTTTCCATGCGGGATCACGCGCTGTTCGAGCCTCTGCTTCCCGGCTACGATATGACAGCTTTCCACGAATGGGCCAGGCGGATCGCAGCCGGCCAGCTCACCGATGGCCGGGCGTTCTACCAGGCGCCGCTTTACCCGTATCTTATGGGTGCGCTATATGCACTGGCCGGACCCGATGTGCTGATTGCCAAACTCGCCCAGGCGGTGGTCGGTACTTTAAGTGTGGGGCTTGTCTATCTGCTCGGCTGCCGCCTTTTCGACCGGAAAACAGCCCTGCTGGCCGCGGTTCTGATGAGCCTGAGTCCGATTTTCCCGTTCTACGAGATTTTTCTGCTGAGAGCCACGCTGGTAACTTTTCTCAACCTCACCGTACTGCTGGTTTTTATCTATTTCAACCCCGGCCGCCCGCTGGCCTGGGCAGCGGCAAGCGGGGCGGTGCTCGGCATAGCCGCTCTCGGCCGGGCCAACATCCTGATAATGCTGCCGGTGGGAGTGGTCTGGATCTGGCGTCTTCTTGAGGGCCGGATCAGGTTGATCCGTTTCCGGGCAGTTGCGGTGTTCGTGCTTTTCACTTTTCTTGCTATCAGCCCGGCCAGCCTGCACAATATTCTGGCCGGAAAGCAATGGGCCCTCGTTTCCACCAACATGAAAGAAAACTGGGCCGTGGGCAACAGCTACGACTCCACCGGCGGGTTCTGGAATCCGACCCGGGATACAGTACCTCTGCTCTCAAAAGATTTCCTGCGCCTCCAGTGGGTAAAACTGAAAAAACTGGCCAGCGATTACGAAGAGCCGAATAACGTCAATTTCTACCATCTGGGTCTCGACAATCTATTATCCAGGCTGCCGTTCTCCTGGGCTTATTTCCTCGCTTTCGGGCTTGCCGGGATCGTGCTTACCTGGGGCCGCCGCAGGCAACTTTTTCCGCTGTACTGGTACCTCCTGCTCTACGGTGCGAGCCTGGTCGCTTTCTTTGTGACCAGCCGTTTCCGGGTTCCTCTCTGGCCCGTGCTGATTCTTTTCAGCTCGGCAGCTTTCTGCTGGGCGTTCGAAAGGCTGTTCAATAAAGAATACCTCCGCGGTGCAGCGGCCCTTTTTATCCCGGCCTTACTGGCTATTGCTCTTGTAGCGAAGAATGACCGGCTGATTCAGCCCCAATACTTTGACAACATGGTTTTGATCCACGAAAAACTGGATGACAACAAGAGTGCGATCAATGAGCTTGCAGAGCAGCTTCTGCTTTACCCATCAGCCCACGATGTCCGGTTGAAACTGGCACACTACCTGCAGAAAGAAGGCCGGAAAGAGGAAGCATTACAGAACCTGGATGAGCTTCTGCGGCTGGTCGGCGAACAGCCGAACCTGCTGCGGCTTGCAGGATTGATCGACCTTGAGCTCGGCAACCGCGAGCGCGGACAAATCCGCCTTCGCCGCTACCTCGAGTTAAGCCCGCAGGCAGCGGACAGCTCAGAGATCGAAAGAATATTATCCGGCTCCGGCAGCCGTTAACTTTTGGGGGACTGCTTACTTGCGCCTGCTCACAGCCCTTTTGGGCGCTATTTTCTTTTTTACAGCGAACTCTGCCGCTCCGGAGAATGCCGAACCGGGCCTTAACATTCTGCTTCTCACCGTGGACAGTTTCCGGCCCGAGCGTCTCGGCTGCTACGGAGCCGGCTTTGCCCACACACCGAATATCGACCGACTGGCCCGGCGGGGAGTCACCTTTACCAGGGCTTACAGCACTGCGGCCTGGACCAATCCCTCGCTGGTGAGCATGCTCACCGGGTTGTACCCGTCCGTGCACGGGGTGCAGCGCAGGGGAATGAGCGTACCGGAAGAATGGGTCACCCCGCTGGAACTTTTCCGTGAAGCCGGCTACCTGGTGCCGGAGATCAACTACCTTTTCCCCACGCCCAATTACCGCAACCTCGGTTTCACGCCCAACAGGATCAGGGACGTTTCTGAATTCCTTATTGCCTATCAGGATACGGCCTTTTTTGCCTGGCACCATTTCCACGGCCCGCACCTGCCCTACAACCCGCCGGAAAAATATCTGAAAATGTTCCTTCCCGCCGAGGCTGAAAAAATCGGGGGAATAAAGGTCGTGCTGGGCAACACGATCATTCCGCGCGGGGAGCGGGTTTTCACGCCGGCTGAACGGGAACTTGTCAGCGCTCTTTACAATGCAGAGGTAGCGGCCCAGGACGAGGAGCTCGGCCGGGTGCTCGATACCCTGGACAGCCTGGGCCTTGCCGGGAACACGATTGTCATCCTGAGTGCAGACCACGGCGAGGAGCTTTTCGAGCACGGCTGGCTGGGCCACGCCTCCACCAGTCTCAACGGCACGCTGTACGAGGAACTGATCCACATCCCGCTTATTATCAGCCTGCCCTCAAGGCTCGGAACAAACACGCGGGTGAACAGCCTGGTTCAGTCCGTGGACCTGATTCCCACCCTGTTCGACCTTCTGGGTCTCGAATTGCCGTTCCCCTGCCAGGGAACATCGTTGAAAAACCTGCTCACCGGCACAGGAGCCACTCTGCCTGCCCGCGAGCAGATATTCTGCGAGACGAGTGTCTGCGGCTACCAGTGCCCTGATTCAGAGGATGTGACCTGGCTGCGGACAGTAAGCGACGGGCATACCAAACTGATTGAGACCCTGGCGCCCGGGCAGATTCCGCGTTTCGCTTTTTTCGACCTGGACTCGGATGCCGAGGAACGCCGGGACCTTGCGCGCGGCTCCAACGATCAGCTGATTCGCCTCCAGGGCAGGCTCGCCGCGCAGGTTTTCCGCAACCAGCGCCTTGCTCAGGCGCTCGATAAGAGCTTTTCCCCCGGCCGGGCAGCCGGAGAAGCGGTTGAACACACCCGGAGGATCGAGATCGTTTTCCCGGCTGAGGGAGAAATAATCACCCACTCCGCGCATGAAGGCCGGGTGCCGGTGAGTTGGACCGGGCAGGAGGGGGCAAAATATATCATCGAGTACGTGGTGGGCAGCGGGAAATACTACCTGAAAGGCAGTTTCCCGGTACGCGGCAGCGGGGAGACTTTCGGGCCTTTCAACCCGGTTTTCTGGAGCGCCTTTCCCAGGTATAATCCCTGGCGCTTCCGGGTGGTGCCCAAAGGGAAACCGGAGCTTGCCAGCAGGTGGCGGGCCTTCGCTTTCAAGTGAAACGGGCGCTCCTTTGTAAAGGCTGCCTTTCTTTCATTCACTGAATGAATGTTTTATATTGAGCCGATGTTTGAGAAAACGCACCGCTGACAGCGTGCACACCAGTCATTGAAACAGAACCGGGGGAAATCCGGTGAGCGGAAAACTCAAAGTTGTCGGTGTAGTGGGAGCGCGGCCGAATTTCATGAAAATCGCTCCGCTGGCTTCCGAGCTGGAAAAGCATCCCGGGGATTTTGAATTCGTTCTGGTGCATACGGGTCAGCATTACGACCCGCTGATGAACGACATCTTTTTCAGCCAGCTCGGTATCCGCAAGCCCGATATCCACCTCGGCGTCGGCTCGGCAAGCCATGCAGAGCAGACAGCGAAAATCATGCTCGGTTTCGAAAAGGTGGCCCTGGAGCTGGCGCCTCATCTGGTGGTTGTGGTTGGAGATGTCAACTCCACGGTGGCTTCCGCGCTGGTAGCTGCCAAACTCGGAATCACCCTGGCCCATGTGGAGGCGGGCCTGCGAAGCCGCGACCGGAGGATGCCCGAGGAAATAAACCGGATAGTTACCGACGCTCTGAGCGACATCCTGTTCACGCCCACTCCCCTGGCTGATGAGAACCTGCTCGCCGAAGGGGTCGAGCGTTCGAAAATCTCCCTGGCGGGCAATATCATGATCGACACCCTGATCCGTTTCCTGGAATTCGCCCGGAAAAGGCCGGTAGTCAGCTCGCTCGGGCTCGAACCGGCCGGCTACGGCCTGATCACTCTTCACCGGCCGGCCAACGTGGATGAGCCGGAAGTGCTGAGCGGGATAGTCGAGGCCTTTCTGCGGATTGCAGCAGAGCTGCCCCTGGTCTTTCCGATCCACCCGCGCACTGTGAAGACGCTTAAAGCCTCGGGGCTTTACGCACCGCTGGCAAGCGCGCCGGGGATGAGGCTGATCGAACCGCTGGGCTATCTGGATTTCCTCGCGCTGATGAAATCAGCCAAGATGGTCATTACCGATTCCGGCGGGATCCAGGAAGAGACGACTTATCTGCGCATCCCCTGCCTCACTCTGCGGGAGAACACCGAGCGGCCGGAAACGATCAGCCAGGGAACCAACCTGCTGGTGGGCCGCGACCGCGATAAAATCGTGGCCGAGGCGCTGCGCATAATCGCCGGGGAAGCCAAAGAAGGGGGCGAACTCAAGTTCTGGGACGGAAAAGTCGCCTCGCGGATCGTGGCTGAGTTGAGCGAAAGAAAAGATATGATCATGACACCCGCCGAGCAGCGTCTGGCCCCGCGGCCACAGCCGTAAAATACTGCTGTCAGAACAAGGAGAAAAAAGATGTCCGAGCCAGCCAATAAATTCTTCGCCCACGAAAGCTGTTATATCGACGATGGTGCCGAAATCGGCGAGGGAACGCGTATCTGGCATTTCAGCCACGTGATGAGCGGCGCAAGGGTGGGCGCCAACTGCAATATCGGCCAGAACGTGGTGATCCACTCCACTGCGGTGGTCGGCAACGGCGTGAAAATCCAGAACAACATTTCGGTTTACGACGGGGTGGTCCTCGATGACAACGTGTTCTGCGGCCCCAGCATGGTGTTCACCAACGTGATCAACCCGCGAAGCCACACGCCGCGCAAGCAGGAGTACATGAAAACTCTGGTCAGGCAGGGAGCCACAATCGGAGCCAACGCCACCGTGCTCTGCGGCAATACCATCGGCAAGCACGCCTTTATCGGAGCGGCCTCGCTGGTGAGCCGCGATGTGCCGGATTTCGGCCTGGTTTTCGGTATTCCGGCCAAGCTTCAGGGCTGGATGTGCAAGTGCGGCGTCCGGCTGGACCTGCCTCTCTGCTCTGAGGGAAAAACGAGCACCTGCTGTGAAACATGCGGAAGAAGCTACGAGCAGGAAGACCGGAAAGTGGCTCTTATCGCAGAACCTTCAGAATAAACTTTTTTCCGGGACAGCTACCGGACATTCCCTTGAAAATGAAAACAAGCAAAAACGGATCTTCGCTCTTATGCTCCGCGTGATATATCTTATCGCCTTGGAAAGAGTTTTCAACAACGCGATCTTTGAAAACCAGGTCAGGAAACTCCTGCTGAAAGTCAAGCGCGAGAACGGTGAGGGCATGGAGCTGACCCTGGTGGTGCTTCTTCCCTGGATCGAGCTGACCAGGCGCGGAGCCTACTCCAATTTCCGGCGATATAAAAACGAGCTGGAAACTCTACGGCAGCAACTGGCCCACCAGGGCATCCGGCTTATCACCGTAAGGACCCTTTTCCCCTCGGCCTTTTTCAATATGAAAGCGCCGGGGCTTGCCTGGTTCAGCCTGATAAGCCTGCCCGTGGTGTGGTACCTGATCCTGGCTGCGCGGGCACAGGTAGTTCACTGCAGGTACTATTACGCCGCCTTTGTCGCCTTGCTTGCTACGCGCCTGTCAACCCGGCGGGTGAAAGTGATCTTTGACGTTCGCACACTTCTGCCCGAACTGGGTATCGGTAACCGGACCTGGAAAGCGCACAGCGTGAGTTTCCGGTTCTGGAAAAGAGTGGAACGCTGGATGATGGATCGCGCGGATCAGGTGATCTCGGTTTCCCCGGCGATGTCGAGATATCTCGAGCTCGAAAATCCACATGCCCGCATTGAAACAATACCCAACTTTGTAGATCTGGAAACTTTCCGGCAAGACGAGGGCCTCCGCCGGGGCAAAAGGGGGGAACTGGGAATCGAAAACCGAACAGTCCTGGTCTATTCCGGCACCCTGGGGATGCGGCATCCGGCTGCCAGACTGGCTCAAAGCGTGCAGGTTTTTTTCAGGGCATTCGGAGAAAGAAGCTTCTTTCTGGTTTTAACCAGCTCGGACGAAAAAAGACTCGAACCCCTGGCCGTCGAGTTGGGCAGTTTCGGACTGGAAAAAACAAAGCATTGGCAGGCGATCAACGCACCACCGCCTAAAATGCCGGAATATCTCAATGCGGCGGATTGGTCCTTCCAGGTCTTCGCCGATATACCGGTTGCATCCTTCTTCTCGGTTAAGTTCGCTGAATATCTTTCGATCGGATTGCCGGTGCTCACCCATCCGGCCGACCGGGCAACGATTGAAATTATAGAAAGCTACGGAGTAGGGGCGGTGCTGGACGGGAACCTGCCGCCTGAAAAACTGAGGGCAAGCCTGGAGCAAAACGAAACTCAATTGCGTGCGCGTTGCCTCGAAACAGCCAGAAACGATTTTTCGCTCAGCCGTTTCGCCGCACGTTACAGCGAGATCTACCGGGAGCTTGCTGATGAAAACTCAGCGATAACAAGTAAATCTTCGATCTAGTCGATTATCGCCAGATAACAGCAACGCGGATGGCCGATTAAAACAGAAATAGAAAGGGTGCAAAATGAGCTTTTTTTTCAAATTGGCAAAAACGGCAGGCAAAATAAATATTCCAGCGCCTCTGAAAAATAAACTTCTTGCCCTGCTGGTAAAGACAAACAACGCCCTGGTTGACATGAAAAAAAGCTCCGGGGCCCCTTCCACCGGCCTTCAGGAACTGGACGAGGTTATTATCAGGTCCCGCCAGAGAACCGTTATAAATGACCATTTACCGCTGCTGTTTATCGAATCCCTGCGCTCCAGTCCAAAACTGATCGTGGAACTGGGCGTTGAGTCGGGGCAGAGCACGTTTGCCCTGGAAAGAGTGGCCCGGCTGTGTAAATCAAAACTGGTAAGTGTGGATATCGCAGATTGTTCAGATGTGTGCCGGTGGAAAGATTGGATTTTTATTAAAAGAAATGACCTGGAGTTCGCCAAAACTTTTCCCGACTGGTGCAGGGAAAACAATATCACTCCCCAAATAGACATCCTGTTTATCGATACAGACCATCTTTACGAACAGACTTTAAATGAAATCAGATTATGGTTTCCTTATCTTAGCAAGAAAGCAAAGGTCTTTTTCCACGACTCGAACGTAAGGCCTGTCTACCGAAGAAAAGACGGAAGTATCGGCACTGCACCGGATTATCAAAGGGGTGTAACCCGTGCCCTGGAAGAATATCTCGGTTATTCTTTCCACGAAGAAGAGGATTTTATCGCTCATAAAAACGGCTGGCTGATCAGGCATTGCGCAAATTGCAACGGCTTTACGATGCTCGAAAAGCTGGAAGCCCCTGTAGACAGATAAAATCTCTACAACATGAAACTTGAAAAATGAACCTCTTCAGAATACTGCTCCTGGTGGACTCTCTTCCCAACCCGGTCGATTCGGACCCGCTTTACCGACATGCAAATCTATTTGTCTTTCGCCCGATGAGCTTAATGGCCGGTACGCACCAGTTAGACTGGCCTTTGCTCGTTCCCCGATTCCCCGGTCTTGTCAAGCTCTTCTACCGTTTGCGCGGCAAAGAGCTCCATTTCCCTGACCCGGTTAACAATAAAACCGGCAAAATAAATCCATTTCCGGTGAAATATAATTTTCTGCCGCGAATCTACCCGGCACAGAAAACGCGGGCTCTGCTGAAAAGGCTCAAGGGATCGGATTACGATCTGATCCACTGCCACACGGTTTTCGACCTGGGCCTGGCCGGGCTCGAGCTGAGAGAAACTTTCGGTTGGCCGCTGGTGGTAACCGTTTACGGCACAGATATTAACTGGCTTTTCGAGGAGGCTGAGCGCCGGGCGTGTCCTGAGATTGCCGAGGCAACCCGCAGGGTTCTGAACGAAGCGGACCGCGTAATCTGCGTCAGCCGGGACCTGGCGGATAAAGTGCAGCTTCTCGGCACGCCTGAAGAAAAAATCCACTGGATACCCAACGGGGTGGACACTAGAGTTTTCACTCCGGGCGATCCCGGCCAGGAAAGAAAAAAACTGGGATGGCCGGAAAACGCGAAAGTGATCCTTTTTGTCGGCAACGTGATCGAAACCAAAGGCGTGGGCGACCTTGTGGGCGCTGTGGCGGAAATCGAGAAAAGGGGAAAGCGCGTTCCCGATTATCTGGTGTTGATCGCCGGGCCAGGCGGTGAGTACGAACGAAAATTAATAGACGCGGTTACCAGGCGGGGACTCAAGTCAAGAATTCAATTTCTCGGGCCGCAACCTTACGATAAAGTCCACACCCTGATGCGCGCCTGCGATATCCTCTGCCTGCCGAGCTGGCGGGAAGGCTGGCCGCTGGTCCTGGTGGAAGCCATGGCATGCGGGCGGCCCGTGGTAGCAACCAGCACAGGCGGCATACCCGAGATTGTCAGCGCACCCGAGTTGGGAATCCTCTGCAGGCGCCGCAATCCGCCCCAGCTGGCCGATGCGCTGCTCCAGGCGCTCGATCGGCAATGGGATTCCGGGCTGATTGCCGCTCACGCCGGCAAGTATTCGTATGACAAGATCGCCCGTCAAATCGAAAGCGTTTATCGGAAAGTGCTGGAAGAAAAAGGAAGTTGCCTGAATCAACAGCCTTAATCAGAAACCAAGGCGGCATTCTATCTCAGGTGAGTGCGGTTTGAGTCGACCATGAAAGTGCTCTTTTTTACAGAAGGGACAAGGGCCTCTCCGGCAAGCAGGATCCGCGTCTATGAGTATCTGGATCGTTTCGGCGAAGGCCGGAACCTGGCTGCCCGCACGGTCAGTTTCACCTCCGAGAGCTATTGCAGAAAGATCGTGGCAGGCCAGCCGCGCTCTCTGTGGCGGAAACTGCTCGAAAAGTTTTATCAGCTCAGAGCGGTCGCACTCCTGCTGGCTTGGGCCCCGGCTGCCGATCTGGTCTTCATCCAGCGGGTCTTGCTGCCTGTGCCGCTTCAAAGGCTGCTGGGGCTTTTCAACCAGTACCAGGTTTACGATTTCGATGACGCTGTATTTCTGGGCAGGCCAGGCAGGGAAAAACGCTTCGCCTTTCAGGTCAGCCGTGCCGCCCGGGTAATTGCGGTCAGCCGTGCCGCTGCCCGGGAGGCAGTCAGCCGGGGGGCGGAGGAGGAAAAAGTATCGGTGCTGCCCAGCCCCGTGGACACGAATGCATACTATGCGGAAAAAAAGCTCGATCAGCAAGCTTTCACTGTGGGCTGGATCGGCTCCCCGGCCACTACCGCCTACCTCGAGGCGCTCTGGCCGCAACTGGCTGATTTCGCGGCAGACTATCCGCAGGTGCGTTTCCTTTTTATCGGCGCCAGAGTTTTCCACACCGGGAGCCTGGGCAGCCGCACGATGTTCGAGCGCTGGTCGCCGAAAGCGGAAACCGGCCTGCTCTGCAGGATGGATGCAGGCATTATGCCGCTGGAGGACGACACCTGGTGCAGGGGAAAGGGCGGTTACAAGCTGATTCAGTACATGGCCGCTGGCGCGGCCTGCCTGGCTTCGCCGGTCGGGGCGAATCTGGAAATTATCGATGACGGCCGCACCGGATATTTCGTGCGAAAGAAAGAGGACTGGCCGGCCCTGCTCGCCAAGCTCCTCGATAACCGCGAACTATGCTACAAGCTGGGACAGGCCGGCAGACAACGCGCAAGAACCCTTTACGACTATAACATAACAGCGCCTGAATTTTACACTCTGCTTGAACAGACGGCAAAGCAGATATAATAAAAAAAACCCGTATTAATCTTCCCCGGCCCCTGCCGCCCGACAGGCGTCAGGCAAGCATTGAGAGCTCGCGGATGAAAAAGATCTGGCTCTATCTGAAAAATAATCCGGCCCTGGCGTTTTTCCTCCTCGCATTGGCGATCCGCCTTCTGGCTCTATGCTCGGAGCCGGCCTCATGGCAAACCCCGCTGAAAAAAGATGCCCTGCTGTATCACTCCCTGGCTGTAAGCCTGACTGAAGGCAGCGGCCTGGAGTATGACGGAAATCTTGCAGTGGTCACCCCTTTTTATCCGCTCTTTCTGGCAGGGATCTATCACCTGTGCGGACTCGACCGTTTCTTTGTTTTACTGGCCCAGTGCCTGCTCGGATCACTGCTGGTTCTCTACGTTTACCGGATCGGAGTATCGGTTTTCTCCCCAACAGTGGCTAAAGTTGGAGCTGTGGTGACCGCCTTTTACTGGCCCCTGGTCGCCACGGGGCTGAAAATATCGAGCGAGGCCCTGTTTATCCCACTGCTGGCCGCCGCGGTTTATTACTCCTTTCTCGCCTTGAACCGTAAGCAGGTTGGATGGGTGATTGCGGGCGCAGCCCTGCTGGGCCTGGCAAGCCTCACCCGGCCTGTGGCTTTTTTCCTGCCGGCAGTGGTGATCGCCTGTTTCGCGCTGGCCTACCGCTCCCAAAAAGATAAAAAATTGCTGGTCAACACAGCCTTATATGTTGTGATTTTCTCTATCACCATAATTCCCTGGGCGCTCAGGAACCATGCTCGGCTGGGACATTATGTTTTCACCAGTACCAACTCCGGTATGGTATTATCCTTGGGCAACATGCCGCGGCAAGGTAAAATATTCGGCTTTAACTGGCGAAAAGAGTGGCTGGAGCCCTCGCAAAGACATATCTTGGATTTACCGGAAATCGAGAGGGACAGGGCCCTGAAAGAAATGGCGGTGGATCATCTCAAAAAGCATCCGGGAAAAATCCCCCGCCTGCTGCTGCTCAAGAGCTTATATTTCTTCTCGCCGTTCGACTGGGAGGTTCTGGGTCATGAAGACGGGGTGCTCAACCCGTGGTTTTTCTGGGTGCTTTTATTCGCCGTATTCGGCCTGTTCAGCTTGAGTTGGAAACCGGACCATTTTCTGCCGGCCGGACTGCTGGTATATTTTTTCGCCTTGAGCCTGGTCACTTACGCTTCCCCGCGGCTGCGGCTGCCTGTGGACCCTTTTTTCATACTTTTCGCCTCCGCGGGATGGGTGGCCGTTCAAGGGCTACTTGATAGCCGGAGGAAAACCTCGATACTGTTATCGGTCGTGCTTGTCAGCTCGGCGGCCGGGTATATCTACTCGGATTTCATTAAAGATTCATGCCGGTCTATCCTTGTCCTGTGTGGGATCTGGTAGGTTTCAGCTTGCTGTCTTAATCCCTTCCGGAGTTCCCCAGGCCGGGTTTTTTGGAGAAAACATGAAACTTTCAGTTATCATCCCTGTGTTCAATGAAGAAACCACCATCGAAGAGGTGATCGACCTGGTCAACGAGGTGAATGTCGAAAAAGAGGTAATCGTGGTGGACGACGGCTCCACCGACGGCACTGTGGAGGCGATCCGGAAAAAGGAGCACGAGGTGACCAAGCTGCACATTTCGCCGGTCAATTTCGGCAAGGGTGCGGCAATCCGCGTGGGTTTGACATTTGTTACCGGGGATGTGATCGTGATTCAGGATGCAGATACC
>Ga0272442_10004791_pt1 | contig 18324 bp, 17 predicted proteins | sample SSMForm2O_FD_200262 | JGI IMG/M metagenome (GOLD analysis project Ga0272442, IMG submission 200262) | Marine sediment archaeal communities from Little Sippewissett salt marsh, Falmouth, MA, United States - SSM-Form-2O | ecosystem: Environmental > Aquatic > Marine > Wetlands > Sediment ... | reverse complement strand
CACGGAAAAACGGCCGGCCACACCGGGCTGGTACAACTCCCGTGCTTTTGATGTCATGGCACGGAAAGCTGGTCTGGAATCCGTGAGCATCAACGCTGACGCCTTCGCGCATACCACACGGGAACGTGTTGCCGACATCTTCCGCGGGAAAGGAAAGAAAGTTGACCTTTTGATATACAGTCTCGCCTCGGGAGTGAGACCGGACCCCGATACGGGAATATTCTACCGCTCGTCCCTGAAACCTATCGGAGAAGTGTATACCACCAGGTCGGTAGACTTCACGGCGGGAACCATCTCACAGGTCAGCCTGGAGCCCGCTACGGATGAAGAAATTGAGTCTACCGTAAAGGTGATGGGCGGTGAAGACTGGAAGATGTGGGTCGATTATCTTGAAGATCAGGAATTGCTTGGAAATCACTTTAAAACAGTGGCCTTCTCATATATCGGGCCGGAAGTGACCCACCCTATTTACCGCTCAGGTACCATTGGACGCGCGAAAACACATCTTGAAAAAACCGCGAGGGACATGAACAGCCGGCTTTCCTCTACTGGCGGAGAGGCGTACGTATCGATAAACAAGGCGGTAGTAACCAGAGCAAGCGCGGTTATTCCGGCGGTCCCCCTCTACATCTCCCTTCTCTTCAAGGTGATGAAACAGAAAGGCCTTCATGAAGGCTGTATTGAACAGATGGTCCGTATGTTTCACCACAGACTTTATACCGGTGGTCCGGTGCCTGTTGACTCGGAACAGCTCATCAGGATGGACGACTGGGAAATGCGTGAAGACGTGCAGTGTGAAGTAGACAGCCGGTGGAATACGGTGACGGAATCAAGTCTGAACGAACTGGCCGATATGGAGGGTTTCCAGGAAGATTTTCTCCGGATACATGGATTTTCCGTACCGGGGATTGATTATGAGCAGGAAGTTGATTTTTGGGATATACCGGACATAATCTGACCGGGCATAATCTGACCGGACATAATCTGACCGGGCATTATCTGAAAAGTGATCAGCCCTGTTTATTAAATCGAACGATCATGTGGAGGACCGCCGGTTTATCGGAGCGGTTACAAATCGCGTGCTTGACATCGCAGTGGTAGTTGATGAAATCACCCGCGCAGAGGGTTGACTTGTTCACACCCGCTTCCACCTCCACTTCCCCTTCGATAATGCTTAGAAACTCTTCGGTCTGGGGGAAATGGGCCTCCGACTCCAGCTTTCCGCCCGGATCGAAAGTAAGCATGTACATTTCCAGGTCTTCAACCATTGAAAATGGTGAAAGCACCCTGATGTGTATCTTTCCCTCCTCGGCATCGATGGAGGTAATGTCCTCTTTTCTGCTTATGTTAAACTTCTTTTCTATATCATCAGATCCCTTGAGGAGAACATCAATATCAACGTTCAAACCGTTGGCAATTTTCCACAGGGTTACAACGGTGGGATTGACTTTTTCGGTCTCTATCTGCGACAGCATGGCTTTGGACACGCCGCTGCGCGCCGAGAGGTGTCCCAGTGTCATACTTAACTTGCGGCGTATTTCCTGTATATTTCTACCGATTTGAAATGGAACCGGTTGAATCACATTACTGCGGTATTTTGCTTTTCCATCCATTTGACAACTGCTTTATTGTTCAATATAATAAACAAACTTACAGTATTGTACTCTTTCACCAGAAGAAATGTCAAGGAAAATGGAGAAACATTTAGACCGCTTCAGGATTGTACTCGTAGAACCCCAGGATTCAGGCAACGTCGGAGCTGTCTGCCGGTCGATGAAAACGATGGGTATTACACAGCTCAGGATCATAGGACGGAGAAAGAATTTTTTTGATGAAAACCGGGTCAGGACATTGTCCCTTCACGCGTGGGATATTTTTGACAATGCAATGTTTTTCGAGACCCTTCCGGAAGCCATAGAAGATGTAGCCCTTGCCGCCGGCATTACCCGCCGAACGGGAAAATTCCGCAAATACTTTTCCCTCTCCCCGGAGCAGCTTCCGGAATATCTGTCCGACGCCGGGCATGGACCGGTAGCCCTCGTATTCGGCAGAGAATCTGACGGTTTGACGGATTATGAACTGTCCTGCTGCAATCTCGCGGTAAGCATCCCATCCTCCCGGATGTTCCCTTCACTGAACCTGTCCCATGCCGTACAGATAATCACATATACCCTTTTCAGGAGCATTCAAAGCCCTTCCGCCGGGTATTCAGCCGCGCCGCAAAAGGCCATCGGACATCTTCAGGAAACTATCACCGATTCTCTCGACTCCATCGGATTCTTTAAACAGAATGAAAAGGAAGAGGTTGGACGTTTCTTCAGGGACATCTTCAGCCGTTCCCTGTTATCGGAGAAAGAATCCGCCAGGCTGGAAAAAATGTTCAGGAAAATGGCCGCCCTTAAGATACATCGGCCACGTTAATCTCGGTCAGCTCCGCTGCCTGCTGCTGGAATTCATAGATGCAGGCCTGAATGGAATAGAAAAACATGGGAAAGATATAATTATAGAAATAGGTCCGCTGGTACACCCGTTTTTCTCTGTAGGTATTCTCATATTCCATCCACTCACGAATATTATCGATATGCTGATCATATGAGGAAAAATCAAAATCCGGCCGCTCGGGAAGCTGATCCACCTTGACAGTATCCTGCAGCTGTCCCAGTAACTCAAACATGTTGTAAAGCGAATATTTTTTATACACTACCTTGGCAGCCTGGTTTTCGTCTCCGTTGTATTCCACAAGGATCCGTTCGTAGAGGCTGCGGGATACTATTCTGAGCAGATCGTGCTTACGAAGGTTGATGCCTCTGCGATGAAAAACAGATTCAAGCCCGTTTATGACAAAACGATTGCCCCGATAATACTTGAGCATGTCCAGAATACGGGTAGCCCCCTCCTGCCCTTTATTGATCAGGAGATCTACCTGATTCATGATGGCTTCAGGCAGGCCGGGGTTTACCTGTACACTGTAGGTGTTGAACATCGCGCCGCGTTTGTCCTTGAGGGTCACTTCACCGAACTTGAAGAGTTCATCCATGGTGATGTGCTTGAAGCTTCCGAAGAGGGCTTCGGCTTCACGTTTGAAACGCCGATAGTACTCATCAACGGTCCCGTTTTTCTTGAGAATATTGTACAACTCCTCGGATATTCTGAATCCACCCACCGGCGCCGTGGATTCCATCCGCTTGGCCTTGATCACAGGCACCCCTATAACATCCCATTGTTTCGCCCCTTCAGGACCGAAATTCCCGACGGTAACTTCGCCGATATTCGCCCCGATTCTCACCCGGATCTGAAAAAAGGCATTGATGGATGGGGATAATTCATTACTTGTGCGGAGGGTTCTGATGATATCAAAAGCCTTCTTCACCGCCTCCCGTGTTCCGTGTTCTTCATTATATAAAAATCTGTCATTGGCCTGGTTAAAGAGAAACGCTACCCTCTGCATTTCAACACAGGTGAGAAAAAGCTCACGAGATATAAGCCGCTGCTGCTCTTCTCTGCTTAGATCCCGTACCAGGGGATCGAGGGTCCCTCCAAAGTGGAACATAAGACTGTCACCCTCGATCTTGTTCAGATATCCGCCGTGCCGGTTCAGAACAAAATTAAACGAGGCATAGAGACCATTGAGGACAGTCTGGTTTTCATTTGGACTGAGAAATTTGGACAGGAAGGTATAATCGGCGATATCGATGAATCCTATTCCCACAAACTGCTCCGAAGTAGAATTCGGGATCTCCCCCCATTCGATTATGGCATTTACCAGCTGTTTGGGAAGATAAAACTCCTCGATACTTTTACGGAAGACGATCTCCTCTGAAGCCTTTTTTAACTTTATGGCGGCATCTTTTTCGCCGATTATCCTGTAGGCCTGCTGGTCCTGCTCATCCCCGGTACCTTCCGACTCCGATTCCAAACTTTTCAGAGCGTCCTTCAGTTCTGCTATCTTCGTATCATCCGAATTGTAATAGCCGCTGTTTTTCAGAAACTCCTGTACGTATAAAAAAGCGTATCCCGGCTTATCTCTGTATCTATCAATAATCGCCCAGGCATGGTCGTAAACCAGTTGAAGAGGTATTTCCTTATCCATTGAAGATTGGGTGCTGCTTACCTCTGAATCCATCATCTCCTCCAATAGCGGACATATATCTTTTTAATGATAACACATCTCCCTGTAACATCATAGCAGGCATTACTGTACATAACCCATTTTTTATGGTACATATTTTGTTATGGCATTTACCGTTGCAATAGCCTCCGGCAAGGGGGGGGTCGGTAAGACGACTACCGCTGCGAATCTCGCGCTCTATGCTTCACGGATGAACAGTAAAGTCGCTTTGGTGGATATAGATCCCCTTTCGGATATAGCGACCCTGCTCGATATCCCCACCGACAGCCTGAAGAACATACCCGCGTCACAGCCTGAAAAGGGATCCTACCGGAACTATATTTTCCCGCTTTTTGAAGGTCTGGAACTGTTATTTCCGTTCTCCAAAACAAACCAGTCGGATATGGATACGATGTACAATATGCTGAACGGCGAAGCCTGGGATGAAATATGCGAATCCTATGATATTATCATACTTGATATGCCCGCTGGAGCCGACAGGGAGGAGAATTTAAGGTTCCTGCGACTCGCAGACCGGATCGTTGTGGTCACCAATCCGCAGCCCTCCGCACACATAGCCGCCGTACAGTACCTTCGATGTGCCAGGGAATTTGCCAACGGTGACGCGTTTTACATCTGGCACAATAAGTACCGCACATACAGCGGCGTCAATTTCAATCCCGTGGACCTTATCGGGACATACAATAAAAACATGCCGGAAGAAGAACGGGTAGATCCTGCAGATTTTCTCCTGGAACACTGTGCCTATATCCCGGAAGACGCCAGCCTGGACCTCCTGCAGGGGGATCCCGCGGTTTTGCTGCAGCTGGTACGCAACATGCAGTCGGCCGTAGAGGCCATCTATGACAATCTGCTCCTGCAGATCTCTCCTGATCTAGGTATATCGGCTCAGCTGAAACAGCTTCTACGTTCGTTTGTGCGTGCCCTGCCTCCGACATTCAACAGTACCGAAGAAGTACGGAATTTCGGGTTGTTTCTTCATTCCATTCTGAAAAATCAGCTGTCACTCAGCGGTACACCGCCGGATGTCTCCACTCAGTTCACCGGGAACCAGGAAAAACAACTCGAAGAATATTTCAGACAATGCGAGTCCAACCGTACCCGTCTCCAGCTGCTCAAAACCCTGGATCTGCTGAAAAAGAAAGAACAGGCTGAAGAGACAAAATTCGATTTGTTCCTGGCTTCCGGCACCTCGGTGGACCCAGGTCACGCTTTGGACAGGGAAATCACCGCTCTGCTCCTTTTCCTGGCGGAGGAGAAAAAAGCATCCATCGCGATGAAGAACATGTCCAGTCTGCTCATGTTTTATTTTTGTCTTTACAAGCTGTTTCAGTCAGATAAGATAGTAGATACCCTGAATAATTTTGTTCCCCGCCGGAAGGACCGCGGCGGAGTTAAAATCCGCGATAGACACAATCAGATTCTCACCCTGGTGAATCATTCCGACCAATATAGGAAGAAGTATCTGAATTTGATTAAACGCTTGTTCCCCCTCATCATGAAGCAGCTGGAGGTCATGTCCGGAACCTTTGAACTGGAGGACCTTCTCTTCACCCCGCAAAAAGGAAAGAGTTCGAGGGAGCTTTATGCAAGATTGACCGCGGGTTTTGTTCACGAAGCCGTGAACAGCGGCCTGGGAATACTGATCAGCTTTCATCATCGCCCCGCTTCAGCAGCATTCCAGCAGGCTGCCCGTTCACTTCTCCAACTGTAGAGAGAAAAACCTACATGCCTACACTTTTCTTCAGTAACACATCCAGCATTGTCCTGTCCGCGTTGTTGAGTCCGTTCTCCTGAAGAAGCCTCAGATTTTCCATTGTTGAAGGAAGATCTTTCCCGATTATGCCGTCACTGTCAGGAATCGTAACTCCCTGAAGTGTGAGAAAAGCAGCCTGCACACCGAAACGCGCGCTGGTCGCCGCCTTCAGGGAGCAGCCGTGCTTGGCACCGTCGCAGAGAATTCCGGCGATGTTCCCGATAACCAGTTTAACCGCTGCGGTCATCTGTTCCGGCGTCCCCCCCATGGCATATACCAGGGAAGCTGCTATCGAGGGAGCGGCACTTATGGTAACTCCGCAGGTAGGAGTAAGAAGACCTGTGTAGACCTTCACGTAATTGACCAGGAGCAGACCCATGGCAAGCGCTTTGGGAAGAGATTTCTGCATTTTTTCCCGAAATTCCTGCCAGGCCAGGCCGGTACCGAGAAAATAGGCTATGCCGTGGTTTCCGGAACCGCCACAGCCCTTGACCGGCACCATCATTCCGCTCATCCGGCTGTCCGCCGCCGCCGCTACGTATTTTTCAACCCGGGTTGCGAGTGAATCACCAACTACCCTGTCCATAATCAGCTGGTCGATTCCGGCTCCCAGGCCCATACCGGGTTTGTTCTTCAGACCGAATTCAGCTGCGGCGATATTTACGTCTACCACGTCGCTGAGAAAACCAAGTTCATCTTCATCAATGGCGTCAACAGCTGCTGCAAGATCTTCCATCTGAAGACCTCTCAGGTTTTCTATGTCGGGACCAGCGGCTGACTGTGCATTGTCAGCCTGATGGTCGGCATTCTTTTCATACACTCTCTGTCCATCCACGTCCACATACACGAGATTCGTATGGCTGCCGCGGATTTCCGCTACCGCTGAGCCCTTGTCTGTTTTGACTATGGTTTTTATAAAAACTTTATCCGTTTCATCGGTGAGGTCTACGGAGATCATTCCATTGGAAGATATTTTCAGCGCTTCAGCGACGTGTTCCGGATTTACTCCTTCGAAAAGACGAAGGCCCTTCTGCCAGTCACCGGCCACGAGACCCAGGGCCACCGCGAATTTGATTCCCTTCTGGTCGCTCCCGGGAATCCCGACTGCCATGGCATTCTTGAACATATTTACACTTATCGAGACATCCAGTGACTCGACAGATCCGCCCAGATGCTGATACGCAGCAGTCGCCGCATAGGCGATCGCCACGGGTTCAGTACACCCAATTGTGGTAAAGACATTGCTCCGCACATAAGCCAGAGCTGTTTCTGCTGATAACATTTCGTATTTCCTTTTTATGGTATTTATTTATTAGAGACATTTTATATAATATCATATTCCGGCACTTCATAACAGTCTTTTATTAAATGCTTGTCAATTCCCGCAAATGTCGTTACTATTAATAGGTATAATAACCTTTTGTATCGATAAAATCAATGGTAATAAGTTGGAGGAAATCTTGAACAAAATACCGTTACCATCGCTCCGCAGACTTCCACGTTACTTAATTGTGCTGGAAAAGCTTCAGCGTAATGGCCGCACCACCGTTTCGGCAACCGATGTAGCCGAAGAACTGGACCTCAAGCCCATCCAGATTCGAAAGGATATGGCTTTCACGGGAATCGTCGGGAAACCGAAAGTCGGTTACGATATTAATGAACTCATCAGTTCAATCCGGACCTTTATCGGATGGCATGACGTAACCCCCTGTGTTCTTATCGGTGCCGGTTCCCTGGGAAAAGCATTGATAGGTTATGAGGAATTTGCCGAGAGAAACCTGAAAATTGTCGCGGCTTTCGACATCAATCCGGATAAGCACGGGATGAAGATATATCAGACTCCGGTATACTCGAATGAGTCAATAACATATGTTATTGAAAAAAATAATATTTCCATGGCAATCATCACCGTACCTGCTGCCGCAGCCCAGGATGTCACCAATATACTCATCGCGGCCGGTATTTCCGGTATCTGGAATTTTTCTCCGACCGAAATCCAGGTCCCGCCCAATGTGACGGTAAAAAGAGAAAACCTTTCGGAGGGCCTGGCGGTACTGTTTGTAAAGATGAGAGAAAGACAGATCCAGTTGATGGAATAGTTTGTACAGAAACTGGTTCGAAGCCTGCGGAATCCGCAGGCTTCGAACCACTAAGTAAGGTTCACGCGGTTTCTCTGCGAAAAGCTTCCATCAGTTTCTTATAAAATCCCTGGTCTTCCGGCTTTGTAAAATGGTTCAGCAGCCAGATCACAAGGCTGTTCGCGACAAAACCGGGTACAATTTCATACATTACAGCACCGTATCCAAGACGTTCCCACACGATAAGCACCAAAGTTCCGGTAATCATCCCCGCGAGGGCTGATTTCCAGTTAGTCTTCTCAGAAAAGAGAGCCGCTATGATAACGGGACCGAAGGCCGCTCCAAAACCACCCCACGCGTAAGAGACGAGGCCGAGGATACTGTTGCTCGGATTGAGTGCAAGAAGCATGGCAATGAGCGAGATGATCAGGACACTGATCCTTCCGATCAGGATAAGCTCTTTCTCTCCCGCGTCCTTTTTGATTACCTTTTTATAAAAATCCTCCGTAAGGGCCGAAGACGAAACGAGGAGCTGACTGTCAATTGTTGACATGATTGCCGAAAGTATAGCCGCCAGCAGGATACCTCCCATCCAGGGATTGAAAAGAGCGCGGACCATATAGATAAAGACCTTTTCGCTGTCCCCGCCCGTAATCTCAGGAAACATCGGAATGGCTACCAGACCGACTATTACGGCAAAACCCAGAGAAAACAGCACCCAGATGATTGCGATGGTCGCCGAACGCGGTAATTCTTTAACCGATTTGATACTCATGAATCTGGAGAGAATATGAGGCTGTCCGAAATATCCAAGACCCCAGGCCGCGGTGGAGAGTATCATCACCAACGGAAATTTCCCGCCCGGAATGATAGATGTTGATATCTCTTTCGCCGCCATTGCCATGCTGATTCCTTCCACTCCTCCGTTGCTGAAGAAGGCCACCGTCGGGACCAGTATGATAGCGATAAACATAAGGGAGCCCTGAAAAAGGTCCGTCCAGCACACTGCCAGAAACCCGCCCATAAATGTATACAGAATAATGACCAGACCGCCCAGGAATACTGCGACTCTGTAATCGATGGAAAACATCGATTCAAAGAGTTTCCCCGCGCCCACCAGTCCGCTGGAGGCATAAATCGTAAAAAAGAGCAGGATAATGATAGCGGAGACGATCCGCAGCAGTCCTGTTGGGTCCTGGAACCGTGATTCGAAAAAAGATGAAATCGTCAGCGATTCTGTTTCACCCGTAAACACCCTCAGCCTCGGAGCTATCAGCAGCCAATTCACTACTGTACCGATGAATAGACCAATAGCAATCCAGCTCTGGTTCACTCCCATCAGGAACACTGCTCCAGGCAGACCCATCAGAAGCCACCCGCTCATATCGCTGGCCTGCGCTGAGAGCGCCGTCACCCATCGGCCCATCTTACGCCCTCCCAGCAGATAATCTTCGATACGAACGGTTTTTTTGTAAAAATACCAGCCGACTCCCATCAGGGCGATGAAGTATACGGCAAATGTGATCAGCTCAGCGACATTTATCATATTAACTCCTTGAGTATAGGTATGAACAATAAAATGAACATTTTGTATATAATATACGCTTTAGATATGCATGTCAAAATAAAAAAAGGCCGCCGGGATCCAGTCCCTGCACGGCCTTTGGCGACAGAATGAAGGATCCTTTTCATCAGGAGCTTTTTATTTCTATCCGCCGCGGCTGTACCTCTTTTTTATACTGAAGCGTTATTTGCAGGATTCCGTCCTTCATGAGCGCATCGATTGAATTCCTGTCGATGGTCTCATCTATGGTGAAAACTTTCTCATAGTCTCCGCAATTTCGTTCTCGCAACAGGTACGAACCTTCTATCTGTTCATCTTTCCGGCTGCCATAAATCTTCAGAAGATCATTTTCAATCACTATATTCAGATCATTTTTACTGACCCCGGGCATCTCTATTTTTATGATTACTTTATGCTCCTCTTCGCGAATTTCACTTAAAGGCTGAACACAGCGCTGTTTTTTTGTCGTATCATGTTTGCTCATTTCACACCTCCTTATTGCACATTCACGGATATCTGCCGCGGCCGGACTTCTTCCCGCTTGGCGATTTTAACAGTCAGCACTCCATCCCGCATAGATGCATTAATCTTTTCCGGGTCCACCGATTCCGGAAGGGAAATTGTCCGCTGAAAAGCGCCGCTCCAGGTCTCCTTCCGGAACATTGTATCGCCTTCGCTTTTCTCTCTGCCTTTCTTTTCACCCTTGATTGTCATCACATTCCGGGTAATTGTGAGATCCAGATCATTTTTATCAACCCCCGGCAGATCACAAACCAGAATGATCTCATTTTCATTCTCGACCACATCGACAACAGGAGAGATAGACCGGTCGAAAAGCCCGCGGTTTTCAGGATAGTTCCAGTCAAAGAGGTTGTTGATTTCATCCTGTAACCTTTCAAACTCCCCCATAGGATCTAAAAGATCATTTTTTCTCCATCTCGCAGGATACATACTCTCCTCCTTTCAAAAATTTTATCTCTATTTATTGAACAGCAAAATGTGTGCCATTTTTCTATTTATTATTATTTTGTTATATTATATAATTTTATAATAGGTATTCCGTCCTGAGAATGGATCCCGATGTGTCAAATATACTCATCCCTTCAGGAATGAGAGGCTTGCCACGTGTATTTTTGATACACCCGCGTTTTCAGAAATTTCTTCATTGGTCCATTTTTATTTCTGTACACTGAATAAAAATTATACTACTATCTAATCGTCATGAATAAGAGGGAGGAATATATCCGCTGCCGCACATGCGGAACCTACAAACTCAAGGAAGATATGTACCATCTGTATTACTGCAGCCGCGAATGCAGCGAGAGATATGAAAAATGTAAAAACTGCGGGAAGTACTTTCACGTCCGGGACTCCGTTTCCGAAGAATTCTGTTCAGAGGAATGTGAAACAAGCTGGCATACTCCCAAAAGACAGTTCCCCCACGTTCATAATGATGAGGAAGGAGTGATTATATGAATCTGATTTTTCTTGGACCTCCGGGGGCAGGAAAAGGCACTATCGCAGTAAAAACAAAGGACTATTTTCAGATCCCTCATATTTCAACAGGAGATCTGTTTCGTAGTCATATCCAGAATGAAACCGAGATCGGAACACAGGTGAAAAACATCCTCGCCTCCGGCGATCTGGTCCCTGATGAACTGACCATCGAAATAGTGCGGCGAAGACTGTCAGAAAATGACACGGCGGACGGATATATTCTCGATGGTTTTCCGCGCACCATCGCCCAGGCGGAAGCCCTGGAGACGTTTTCTGAAATCGAAGCGGTGCTGAATTTTGAACTATCCAACGAAAGTATAATAAAGCGTTTGTCCGGCCGGAGGATCGCAAAAAAATCGGGGCGGGTATACCATATAGAGTATAATCGCCCAAAGACAGCCGGTATATGCGACGAGTCGGGAGAACCGCTGATACAGCGCCCTGATGATAAGCCCGAAGCCATCAGGAACCGCCTCGATGTATATGAAAAACAGACTGCTCCCCTGATAGAATATTACAGGAATAAGGATTTGCTGATTGCAGTGGACGCTGAAGCCGTTCCTGATGGCGTGTTTAAACAGGTAAAAGAAGTCCTTTCCAGCCTGTGAGAACCGGCTGGAAAAGATTTTCAGGGCGGGACCCCTTATTCGCTTTGCGGGTCCCCTATCGGTTCCGGCTTCCCTGTCACCTGTTCCTCCTCGACCAGTGGCAGCACAGTGTCGAGTAATTCAAAGTTGCGCAGCACGTCCCTGATTTCGGCAAAGCGGGCCGTATCCGGAGAAAAACCCATCAGTGCCAGAAAATCCGCTATTCTTGCAGTGTCCCGATATCCTGCCTGAAAAGCGTTTTTCAGAAAAATCAGGCCCTCTTCGTTTTCTTCGAGGGCGGTATAAAGAATTTCCGCTTTTTCAAAGAAGTACAGACCATTGTCGGGTGAGCTCAGCTGTATCGCCTTGTCATATACGGACAGTGCCAGAGTAAAATCTCCTGAATCACGGTAAGAACCGGCAAGCTCAAGCAGAAATTCCAGGTTCTCGGGGTCCTCTTCTGCCGCTTCTTCAAACCATTTAAGACCGCTGCCGAGTTTCGCGTTTTTTTCAGCCTTGCCGAGGAGGTACAGGATGTCGCCGTCCTCCTGCTCAAGATACGCGCATTCAATCAGGATATCGTATACCTGACGCCAGTCCTCTCTGTCCGAGGAGAGCAGCGCGAGGTTGTAACGCACACCGCAGTTGGCCGGATCTTCTTCAATCAAGGCCTTGTATAGCTGTTCGGCCTCTCCGGCCCTGCCCATCTCCAGAAATGCCCACGCCAGGTTCTCCCTCAGAATGATATTGCCCGGGTCCTTTTCCAGTAGCTCCTGCAGAAGTGAAACCGCGCTGTCGTAATTTTCACTAAAGATATACACCCGCGCCAGGTTATATCCTGCCACATACAAATCCGCGTCCAGCTCGAAGGCGTGCGCGTACGCTGATTCAGCTTCTCCCAGCCGGTTTAAATCCAGGTACGCGTTGCCGAGATTATAGTAGGTCTGGGCAAGCTCTTTCTGTGCCGGATTGGTCTGGCAGGAAAAAAGAAGGAGCAAAAAAGTGAAACTCAGCACATACCTTGCCTTCAGCATCAGCTCTGTCCCAGTACAGTCTCTTCAATCTTTCTGACCTGGGACCTGTAGAGAGAAGCGATATTGGAGCCGTAGTCAGCTATGAGCTGGATCATATTGCGGGGTGAATCCTCAAGATCAGGACCGTTGAGTCTGTCGCCTGCGTCACCAAGCCCAGGCAGGATATAGGCATCATCATTTAAGACGGGATCCATCCAGAGAGTGTAGACATCAGCCATTTCCAGGGCCCGCACGATCCTTACAGCTCCTTTGAGGGCCGAAATAACATTCAGACACTTTATCGAACGCGGCTTCACCCCCTGGCTGAGCAGATACTTGACGATTGTAACAAAGCTCCCCCCGGTGGCATTCATTGGATCGGCAAATATGAGATCTTTTCCCTGCAGCTCCTCGATTTTGAAAAAGGAACGGTCCAGATCAAGGATATACTCCATGTTATACTCTTTCTTTTGATCATCCCTTCGGATTTTAAAAAGCGCGAAAGGCGTTACATAATTTGAAGAGGAATATTCCTGTATCTCCTTGCTCATAATCATAGAAGGCAGAAGCGCGCCCCGCAGCATTACACACATGACGGCATTTTCAATATCAACATCCACATCGGGAATCTTATGAACCGCGAAATTCTGAACCGGGTTGGTGACCGGCGTCTTGGTAATGAGATGGTTTTTTTTCTGAAGGGCGCTTTCGGTGAAGGCCAGGTTGAAGAGCAGTTCATAGGCCCTCTGAATATAGTAGACAAACTCATGATGCTGAGTTCGTATATTGCGCAGTTTTGATATCAGCCTGGAGGCTTCTCCATGGACTTCCCGTGGAGTATCGAAGGAGTATACATGGATCCGGGGTTCATCCTTTACGATACCCTGCATTTTTACACCCATAGTATCGTACACCTCAATCAGCTCCTTTTTCGCCTCGGCAAGCCTCTTTTCATTGGTGGTCCTGGTGAAGAGGGTATAGATATCCATGGCCCTCCGGTACAGCTTGTTCATCGATTCAATCTGAGCGTGGTCCTCCGCGTTCAGATATCCATCCAGATCAGCTGCTTTCAATATAATCGAATTGTGTTTTTCGCTCATCAATCCCCCCTCCATTATTCGGTACATACCCTCTATAGTTTTATTTTAACTTGATTTTAGAGATATGATTCATTAATGTGTATATTAATTGTTTTTCTTTACTACTGGAAGGAGAAAATTATGAAAAAAACAGCTGTCTTCGTATTAATACTGGCCATTTTGTTCTCTATGAGCCTTGGGGCCCAATCCCTTAAAGGAATGTCACTGAACGGTGCCACCGGATTGATAAGTATTCCCAGCGGCAGGATCGGTTGGGAGCACAGCGCGGATTTCGGTTTTGACCTTGGATATCACGCCATCATCGACAACGACCAGACGGCCCATATTCCCAAGGCATCGATCAGCCTGTTTAAAACCCTGGAAATCGGCGTTGCCTACGATTCCCAGGCGGACTCGGACAACGCTGATATGATCTTCAGCGGAAAGTTCCAGCTCCCCATCCAGCGCGCCAGCGCGATCGCGGTGGGAGGCAACATTCAGCAGCTCGAGCAGAACGGCACCAGCACAAGTGTCACCCAGGTCTACCTTGCCTCAACATACCCGGGCGACTTTTTCAGGATGCCCGCAGAAACCACCTTTGTAATCGGAAAATCTTTCGGTGATAACGTCCCGGACTCGGACATCGACTTTGGAATGGGATTCGATATGATGCTTATGCCGGACCTTTTCCAGGGTTTTGTACACTGGATCAACGACTTCTCCAATTTCTCGTACAGCCGACAGGCTGTCGGCGCCAACGCGACATCACGGGGAGTGTTCAACACCGGCCTGCGGATCGATCTCGGGAGTTCGGACCTTTTCAAGGGTTTCAAATTCGTCATCGACGCTATCCTGACCGATGCGCTGGACGATAACAGGGCTTTCGCCCTCGGTCTGGCCTTCGGCGCTTCACTGAAATAAATATCTGAATACACAGACATGACGTATCCGCGCCCCGGGCATAACATCAGGGGGCGCGGTTTTTTTGCGCGATTCCCGGACGCATCGGACGATAAAATAAAAAAAGACCCGCGATTCCGCGGGTCTTCGAGAGGCATCTCCTAGGGGAGTTGAACCCCTGTTGCCGGGATGAAAACCCGGTGTCCTAACCACTAGACGAAGGAGACGTAAATACAGCGGCTGATAACAGCTGCCGTAATTGTAAACAAATGGAGAATGAGCCGCACAGGGTTCGAACCTGTGACCCACGCCTTAAAAGGGCGTTGCTCTACCAACTGAGCTAGCGGCCCTCTATTGTTTGCTCGAAGAATATAGCAACTTTCATAAAAACTGTCAACTATCAGGCGGCTAATCCTCCGGCATCTCCCGTGATCCCATTCTGTTTTCCTACTTACGGAATTCCAGTCCCAGCTGCAGATTATAGACAGGAGCGATTCCCGGTTCCGTTGACCTTTCGGTGCCGAACATTGCCGCGTTCATGGTGAAATAACTCAGGTCCAGTCCCAAACCCGCCGAGAGGAGCCCCTGGGAAAAACCTACCCGGATATCAAGGATTTCCATTACCGTGACTTCAGTGCCTAATCCTATGTGGAGCAAAGGGTTGTTGGATAATTCGGGGTATATCCAGAAATCAAGCAAATCGGTGTAATCCAGAAGGATCTTTATATCGCTGATAGAGTAGAGGGACAGATCGGCCTTCGGCCTGAACATCATCCCCAGGTCCAGCTGAAACTGCATAACATCATACTGGTCCTGGGCGACAGGAGTAACCCCGTTGATAAAATCATCAAAATTGGCGTATTCGTTCGTCAGGGTAGGTGTATAGACATCCCTGCCCACCAAACCGAATACCCAGGTATCGTTGATGGAATAGCGCAGACCGAGATCGAGCCCGATAAAACTGGTAAAGGCGAATGGTTCATCCAGCAGAGTGCTGGCATCCAGGTCCATGATATCAACCACGGAAATACCGCCGTCGATGGTGCCCCGAAACCCGCCTTTCAGCAGGACCCCCGCGTCAAGGGCCTGCACGTCACCGGAGAATGGCATCCGGTATGCATATCCGCCGGTAAGCACTATATCGTCCCAGGCCTTTACGTTGGCGGTAAGACTGTTGTTGCTCCACATCCTGAGGTTCCCCTGATTGTAGATCCCGAAGCCGAGCCCTTCCCCCACATATCCGAAGGAGAGGGGACCAAGCAGGTCGAGACCGGCATATATGCCGTTGATCAGCTGCGAAAGATCGCTCAGCTCTCCGCCGATAATGGCATCCGCCACTGAAAACATCGGCCCCTTCAGACCGATGGTAATCTCGGCGATGGAGAGCTGCTCGGGGGCGGTATAAAAACCCGCCGGGTTGTTAAGCAAAGAGGAGAACGTATCGGTGAGTGCCGCGTGTCTGCCCCCCAGGGCAGCGTCACGGGGTGATATCAGCTCAACCGAGGGTTCAACGGCCTGCAGCGAAAGGGTGGATACACACAGTGCCAGGATTATAAGAATTACTGTTTTTCGAATTGAATGCATTGGTGTCCCCCGTTCTATATGCCCAGATTTACGAGCTGGTCGAGATCTGAGGTCGAATACCCGGCTTCCTGTAAATAATAGGCTGTCTGCTGCTGCCAGGTACCCGCTATATCAGGGCTGCTGAATCCCGGGTCGGCAAATGTTTCGTTCTCGATATCACTGCTGTTTACTATCAGGATTGCCGCGGCCGTTACCAGATACTCTTCCTGCGTAATATCGTCTTTTGTATCGCTGTCAGCTTCAGCCGCATCCATGGCATCGATTGCGTTTTGCAGCATAACATCATCGATAGTATTGAGATAATCATTAATTGAAGCCGTTCCCGACTCGAGTGAGTCAAAATCGGCAAGGGCGTCCTGAATGGCCTCATTCAGACCCGATGCACCTATCGCCAGCTGTGAGGCGAGAAGCTGGGTATCCGGGTCCGAGCTGTCCTTGATAGCGTCATACGCGTCAGCCATGGCATCGGTATCTCCGCTTCCGAGGACGCTTTCGGCATAGGCTATTTTCTGCGCGTCAGACAGATCGGCAGGGTCCCTCTGTGCCCAGCTGAGGGGGCTGTAGGTAAACATCTGCTCGCAGGAAGCCAGGAGAAGCAGCAGGAACACCAGAAGAAGCGCTCCGCCAGGTATTCTCCCGGCAGGGCATTTTTTATATCTCATTTCTATCATACGACGTCCTCCTTCTCCATTTTCGGCGGGTACCGGTATGGCCTTGAATCAATTGGCCGGTCCATACACCGCCGGAAAAAAAACGGGCGGGTTTCCGTCGGGAATCCGCCCGTGTTCGGCCTTACCCGCCGATATTATTGCAGTTAAAAACGGATTGCGGCTTCCAGGGTAAATCCTTCGTTGGGTTGTACTCCCGCGAAACGTCCCATTTCCCTTACGAAATAGGAGGCGTTCAAGTCCAGAAAGAGCAGCTTTGCACCCAGACCGAAAGTGGCGTATCCCTGGTTTATTCCCGCCCGGACTTTCAGGAAACGGACCACTTCGGCTTCCATCCCCATGTGCACACCGGTCCAGAAGGAATCCTCCTGCGCGTCCTCCGCCTGGTAAAAGGTCTTCCTGTATTCCATATGAAAGACCGGGTCAAAAAGGAAGGAAGGCATCAGGAAACTTTCCGGGTCGTAGGCGAGACCGAAGCTCATGACCATGGGAATCACGTAGTTTTCGGAGACTTGCGCCCCGCTGCCGTCAAAACTGAAGGCCTGCTCGAGGGTGTCCGCGGTGAACTGCGAATAGTCCAGGGTGGTTCCGCCGATATCACGGGCGGAGATTCCTGCCGACCACTTCCCTATCTCAAGGATCGTTCCCAGATCAAAGGCCAGACCGGAACCGCTCAACACGGGAAACTGCGGATCCACATCATCTGTGGCGGCACTGGCAAACTCAACTATTGCCACGTCCCTGGCTTCAGTCCGCAGCATGTAGCGCAGATCACCGCCGATGTAGGCTGTCACCGGTCCTATCTCGATGGGTAGAGCGTAACCGCCGATTATGGCCCAGTCCATGACCGCGTCTATGGCGGTGCCGAGAGCGGTTTCCCCCCGTCCGTAGAAATCCGCGTTGGCCACCAGTCCGAGCCCAAGGCCTCCGCCGACCAGGCCGATTCCCGCGGTTCCCGCGGCACCGATGCCGTTGCCGGTAATGAGCGGCGAGAGGTTCAGCAGTGCGTCTTCAAGCTCGGTATCAGAGGCGGCGTCGGCGATGGCCTGAAAATCCGAAATATCTTCCTCATTGGGAATAAAAAACGGGCTTGCCGTGGCTGACAGGATGGTGAGACTTCCCCCTTCCCTGGCAAAGCCGGCGGGATTTGTAAACAATGAATTGTATCCATGGGCGACCGCGGTAAACGATCCGCCCTGGCCGATAACTTCGGGAGTGATCGGAGCGAACACGGCACTGTCCACAGTATCTCCTTCACCAGCCGACGCTGCAGCCGCGATACACGCGGATATTATAAAAATCAGTAGTATTTTTTTCATGTCTTACTCCTTGTCAGCTCACATCAAAACCGGCGAGGTCCAGCAGATTTTGCGCCCCGTCGTAGGCGGGGATGCTGCCGTCGAATGCCGCTGTCGGATCCGGTCCGCCGTAGCTGCCGCCGTTTACGATGGCCTCCAGGGCGGCGGTTT
>Ga0272442_10004790_pt1 | contig 18325 bp, 17 predicted proteins | sample SSMForm2O_FD_200262 | JGI IMG/M metagenome (GOLD analysis project Ga0272442, IMG submission 200262) | Marine sediment archaeal communities from Little Sippewissett salt marsh, Falmouth, MA, United States - SSM-Form-2O | ecosystem: Environmental > Aquatic > Marine > Wetlands > Sediment ... | reverse complement strand
TACCTACGAGAAAAAAGGAACTTATATAATAACTGCTACTGCAGAAGACGAAAAAGGATTATTTAGTGGAGAAAGTACATTTGAAGTAATTGTTCCAAGAACTAGATCAATTTATAATCAATTACTTATTAGAATATTTGAGAGACTTTTTGATAACAATTTTCTAATAAAATACTTTCTTTAAATATCCTAATATTTAACACGCTTTTTTCCTTTTTTATTTTTTAAAATTAACAATTGCAAATTTTAAATACTAGCTATTCTATTATTTTATAACAAATATTCAAAAATACAATCTTAAGTAGGGGGTAAAAATGAAGAGATTTGTAGCTATAGCAATAATAGGAATTTTGATTTTAAGTGGATTTGGAGCTGTTGCAATAAACAATGAAAAATCAATTTTTAAAACAATTGAAAATAAACAAGATAGAGGGTATGAATTTTCTCATACAGTTATTGGTGAGTTTGGAACTGCTACATGGTGTGGTTATTGTAAATATGCACATGGAGCTCTTAAAAACCTATACGCTGGTGAATGGTATCCAATGTATTATATTTCTTTAGTGGATGACATGAATACCCATGCTGAAGCAAGAATTAATGAACTTATCATAAGTGGATATCCAACTTTATGGTGGGATGATGATTACTTGAAAAATGTCGGTGCGGGTAGTGTAGAAGGCGCTATGACTTCTTATAACAGTAGTATAATTACTTGTGGTGAAAGAGAATGTAATGATGTTGACATCGACTTAGATGTTACATGGAATGGAAATGCTGAAATGGATATTTCAGTATCTATTGCTAATAATGAGGACAGTAGCTATAGTGGACATTTGCATGTATATGTTACTGAAATTGTATCCTCTATGGGTTGGGATGATAGCGGTGGCTATCCTTATACATTTGCTTTTTTAGATTATGCCTTTAATCAGGACGTCACCATATCTAGTAGTGGAACCTGGGAGGATTCTATCAACTGGGATGGACATGATTATTACGATGGTCATGGAAATGATTTTGGAGATATCACCTATGGCAATATAATGATCATCGGAACAATTTTTGATGATGATGAAGAATATGTTGATGATACTACAGGATTTAGAATTGGTGATAATGAACCTCCAAATACTCCTGGCAATCCTTATCCTGGAGACGGTGACATAAATTTAATTGTAGAAACAGATATTAGCTGGACCTGTTACGATCCAGATAATGATGTTATCTCCTATGATCTATATATTGGGGAAAGTTCAAATCCACCATTATATGCTACAGATATTGTGGGCAATTCGTATTCTCCAGGTTTACTAGATTTTGATACTAAATATTACTGGAAAATTGTAGCAAAGGACTCACAAGGAGCAGAAACTTCTGGCCCTATTTGGGATTTTACTACTAGAGGTAATAATCCACCAAATTCCCCAAGTGATCCAAATCCAGAAAATGCAGAAAATGATATACCAATTAACACTTGTATAAGCTGGACATGCGATGATCCTGAAGGTGACGATCTAACATATGATGTTTACTTTGGATTGCATGGAGAAGAATTAGAATTAGTTTCAAGCAACCAAACAAATAAAAATTATTGCCCTGGAGAAGTTCTTGAATTTGAAACCAGCTATGATTGGAAAATTATAGCGTGGGATATATACAGTTATTCAACTGTTGGATCTACATGGTACTTTATTACAGAAGCTAATGCTCCTCCATACACTCCAAGTGACCCTGATCCAGCTGATGGAGAAACTGATGTGCCTATTGAAAAACTCATAAGATGGACAGGTGGAGATCCAAATGATGGAGACAAAATATATTATGATGTTTATTTTGGTACAAGTAATCCACCTCTATTAGTCTTGGAAGATATACTTTCAACTGCTTATGATCCTGGTGCACTCGATGTAGATACTACTTACTATTGGCAGATAGTATCAGAAGATACCCAAGGCGAAACAACAACTGGACCAATTTGGCAATTTACAACTGAAGAGGAACCAAACCAAAATCCAACACCACCAGATATAGATGGACCACCACAAGGATCTGCAGGAACAGAAGTAAGCTGGACATTTCATTCTGAAGATCCAGATGACAATGATGTAAAATATATCATTGACTGGGGAGATGGAAATTCAGAAGAAACTGATTATTATCAGTCTTGTACACCAATAGAAGTTTGTCATACATATACTGAAGATGGAACATACATAATAACTGCCACAGCTGAGGATACAAAAGAAGCAAGAAGCGATGAAAGTACATTTGAAGTTATAATTCCAAGATCAAGAGCTATGTTACAACCAATATTCTTAAGAATCTATGAAAGACTGTTAAACACTTTCCCATTAATTAAGAACCTATTTGGACTATTATAGTCCAATATTTTATTTTTTAAAAAAATATCCTTGTAGACAATAATTTTTTTAATATACAATCCAAGTCTTCTAATCCTAACCCCGCACTGCTTCTCAGGTGAAGAAAATAATCAATTATTGATATTATTTTATTTCTAATTATTTATAATGACGAAAAAATGAAAAATATATATAAGGGGGGAACAAAATCAAAACTATTTCTGTCATCTTATTTCCATATATAGTATCATCATCTCCAGTTGGATTAATGTAACATCTAACATAAAAAATTCCAGAATTCATATCTCTTATATCAAAACCAAGATATGATGGTGCATTATCTTTTTCCCCTGGATTTATAATTCTATGACCAAAACCAGTTGCATGAGCTATGATTTTAGAGGAGTTAGAAAAAGGACTCATTTCTATACTGCTATCAATATTACCATCAAAGATTTCAGAACCGATATTTTTAATTTCAAAAAAAATCCTTACGTCCTCTTCACCTCTCCACATTTGATACGAACGTAATATTTTTAATTCTGATTTTCCAATAGACGTCTTATCTATAATTTTATCAATACAATTTTTTTCATTTTCCTTATTTATTAATGTTGATTCTGTATCAATAAATGCAGCAGAAGAAACACTAACATCTATGAATAAGAATATTACACTTATAGCAAGGATTCGAAGTGACGTTCTCTCAGGCATGAATGCCTGAGCTTCCTAATTAGCGTGTTTTGTTGTCGTTGGAAAAATGTCTAAAATGGTTTGTTGGAATTGGTGTTCCCGGACATAGTGTATCACAGTTTCTGCATCAGCATCACCTATGGTTCTGTAGAATTTACCTGGACTCCAGAAATGACCCTGTGAAAATCTTTGTCTAAAGTTGGGTTTCTGTTTGAATAGTTCACGAGAACTTGCTCCTTTCAAAAGATGAAACGCTTGAGAGACACTCATGGTCGTGGGTAATTCCACGACCATGTGAATATGATCTGGCATCACACTCATTTCAGTAATTGTGATGTGATGCCTTTTTGCAATGTCATGCAAAATATCTTCGCAAAGTTTTTTATTCTCCTCTCGCCTAAACATATTGTACCTGTACTTGGGACACCATTCCAAATGGTACAGGTTCTGGCCAATACTATGGCTACCGCTAATAAGATTCATAATTTTTTGCTCCTGGACAGGTATCTTATAGCACTCGCCTTTGGCGAGTGCGCCTGACCAGTAGTGAAAAACAATTATGAATGGAAAAAGGTAGCGCGTTCATCACCCATACTAAAGTATGGGGATTTCTCGCTTACTAAATGTTAAATTGTTTTTCTTTTTCAAATTCTTTCACTTCTTGTAAAATCAAATCTGATTAAAGGTATATAAATAACACACCAAAAAATATATCTTATATTAATTTTTTATTAGGATTATAAAAAATAATTAGTGTGGACACTATATTTTTTAAAAAAAAAAAAAAAATTAAATTTGTTCGTTAAATTAATTATAAATCTCATCAAATTTATATTCTTTCCACTTTTTTAAGCCTAATAAAATGTCTAGTTCTACTGGAGTAATTATTGGCATTTTATATAGCATATAATCATCAATTGCAATTCTTGGACAAGCAGTAGAAACAAAACAATCAATATTTCTGAAACTTTCTAAAAAAGAAGGAGTAAAATGATTAAGTGTAAAAATGTATGATTTCTTTTCCTTTAACTCTAATTTTTGCTTTATTTCATAAGCTATTTCAATTCTTTGTTGACCTAATTTAGTACCAACAATAATACCAAATACTTTAGCATCTTTTGAACGAGCAATCGCACCGTAGCGTTGTCTGAGTATCATTTCTTTTAAATCAATAAGTTCTCTTTCCCTTACCTGTTTTTTATATGGATCACATACTATCACTGGTTTTTTTGATATAAGAGTTAAACCTAATGGATGAAAATTTCCACTACCTATATACAAAAAACAATCAACTTTTTCTTCAATTGATTTTGCAGCAGTAAAATTACATCCAAGAACTTGCCCATTTAACTCTATACGTTTGTCACCCTTTCCAGCTACAGGTTTAAAATTATGTTCGATAAGTATTTTTTTTACAGTGTCAAACATATGTATATGTTGACTTGTTGATACAAGCCCAACTTTTTTTCCTCTTATTTTCGGTATTGCTTTATTAATTACATTTGAAATATCGATATCTGATAAAGCATTAATGAAATAGGTTTTTATTTGTGGATTTATACTACTTTGAATAGAAGTATGACCAATATGAAGAATTAAATCGATACCTAATTTTTTTAAATCAAAATTTGGAATATCGCATGCTCCAAAACAAGGATCAGCAGATATTATAATATTTGCCTTTGTTCTTGTTTCAATAAAATCTACAACTTTGAAATAATTAGTTTTTAACCCCTCTGGAACTTGAATTAATACTTTTTTGTAATCCTTCTTATTTATGAGATTTATAGCTTTTTCAAAGTTAATATTATATCCAGATATTTTCAATTTTCAATCCTCACTTATTTTTTTAAAAATATTATTAAAAACATCAATTTGATAATCAAACGATTTTCCTGATATATCGACCTCAACAATATTATCTTTACTATTAAAAGGTTCAAAAGATTCCTTTTGTTTTAAGTAAATCTCCCAACGACCATCTGAAATAGATTTCTTCTTAACTCTATTATCTAAATATTTTTTAACCAAATCTTCTGGACAGGTGCAGTATAATATTTGAAAATTTATTTTATTTTTAATAGCAATATCCTTTGCTTTATTTCTTAAATCCTCATTTTTAAAAGTTGCATCCAAAACAACATTTTTGCCCTTTTTTAAAAAACCATCTGCTTTTTCAAATATCTTATTATATGTTAAAAGCATTTTTTCAGGCGAATATAAACCAGTATTATAAGCATCATGATGTCTTTCAAATTTGTCTATGCCTTCAAGTTCTTTTCTAATAGAATCAGTGCTTATCAATTGTGCATTATAATCTACAGATATTTTCTTTGCAACAGTTGTTTTACCTGTTCCAGTTAGACCACTTGTAATAAAAAGAATTGGTTTACAATCTTTTAACGATCTTGAAAATAGTTTAGAATAGTAATAAGCTAGGTCAAAATATTTTTTTGCAGAATATTTTATTTTTTGTTTTTCATCATCATCTATTTTTTCATCATCAAGTCTAAAACCAATAACCTTTCCTCGAACATATGCTCTATAACATTTATAGAAATTTAGTAAATTTAAAATTCCTATATCATTACTTTTTTCAATATATCTCTTTATAAAATAGCTTGAAAGATATGGAAAGCCTAGATAGTCTAGATCCATAGCAAGAAAGGCAATATCTGAAGCAACATCGCTAAACCTAAAACGCTTGTTAAATTCTATACAGTCAAATATTAAAACTTTGTCTTTGGATATCACAATGTTTCCTGAATGAAGATCTCCATGACAATCGCAAATATAGCCCTGTTTAATCCTTTTTCTTAATATATCCTTTTTCTTTTGTAAAAAATCATTAGTATTAAATTTAATAAAATCAAATATTTCTTTTTTAATTGTAATATTTATTATCGATTGTGTTTGAGTGAAATTTTCATCTGTATTTTTTTTAATTGTTTTAATAGTTCCATATGTATCTATATCATCAGAATGCTCACTATTTTTGTAAAAATCAGTTAAAATATCACATATTTTATCAATGACTTCTTCATCGATTTTTTCTTGATCTAGGAGATTTGTCATAATGCTTTTCTGAGGAAATTCTTTCATTTTTACTGCATAGTCAATAATCTTTCCATCACCATTTATCTGTAAAATACCATTATTTTCATTTATTGTAACAATATCAATATATATCTCAGGGCAAAGCCTTCTATTTAATCTCAATTCCTCTTCACAATAATATTTTCTTTTTTCAATATTAGAAAAATCTAAAAATCCGTAGTTTACTGGTTTTTTTATTTTATATGCATATTCTCCAGTTAAAACAACATAAGAAATATGGGTTTGCAAAATTTTTACTTTCTTAATTGTATTACCATACAAACTTGGATCTTTTAAATTCTCAAGTAATTTTAATTGCTTCATTTAAACCATGGAAAAGATGGGTTTATAAAAGTTTTATCTATAAAATAATAATACAACACTTGTTTGCACAATTAATAAAAGAGCCACTGCTGGAATATACATCTTATACATACGTGTTGTATCTGTTTTTAAGTAATCACTACTTACAACATTACAAAGATGTATCGGAGAGATAAGATATCCTACCAAAGAACTAATAAATATCAAACTAGTAAATCCGATTATATTTATTCCTGTAAATTCAAAAAATGGTTCAACTAGAAAATATGATAAAGCAATTGCTCCAAAATTGTATCCAGTAATTAATCCCATAATCAAAGGAACAATAATTACAATTAAAATTGGATGAAAAGGCAAACCTCCAATTATAGATGAGATTATTTCATTTGACTCCGAAACTTCTATCATTTGTCTAAAAACCATAATTCCAATAATAGCAAAAGCAAGATTCAAAGACAAAGATTGTTTTAATATTGTAATGTATTTTTTCCAATCAATGTTTATAAGAAAATATAAAGAAAGAATACTAATAACTACACCAAGAATAAATATACTCCTCTGAAAATCCTTAATATTTTCTATTCCAATGGCGGTAAATATTGATAGAAATACAATATATATAATTATAGGCAATATTGGTGGAATAAGAAATTTTAATCCGCTGTACTCTTTTTTTGGTTTTGTTTTAGGTTTTGGAATTTTTTTAATGTATATTTTAAGAAATATCAATCCAATTATTATAAAAGCAATGAAAGCTGGAAAATCTGCAATTATAATTTCATAGATATCAATATTTGCAAAATCTGTACTTATTATAAGCATCATTGCAGATGAAACAGGAAATATTGGAAACCAAATATGTCTAAACCATACATTCAAAAAATTTTTTTGACTTTGTTTTAATTTATATTTTTCTCCTTCTTTATCTATTAGTGGAGCAGAAAAAAGAGCTCCTCCTGGAACCGGCATCAATCCATATACTGCAGGTATAACTCCAAGAGTTCCCCCTTTATAAAAAATTGATCTTAAACTTTTTATCATTTTATTTATTGCACCAGTTTCCTGCATAGTTTTTGCAAGAATATATATCAATGTAAGGAGAAAAGATAATTCAATTGTTTGAAAATCATATACTTTTTTATCGAAATCGTAAATTAAGGCCTTTCCAAAAGCTTCTAGGATTTTAATTAGTTCAATATTTGTTAATGAAAACAGTATAACAACAAACGAACCTATGATAAGAGATAATCCAAAGTTGACTTTTAAACGGATTAAAATAATTATTATAATAAATGCAATAATTACTCCGATTAGGTTCAACATGAGTGCAACGAAACTGAAACTAGGTATAATTAATTAACCATTATTGCTAATTATTGTGGATTTATTTTTCTTCTTTTTCCATTCTTGATCCTTCAGCCCACATTTCATTAAATTCCTGGTTTAATTTCTGAACAATATCCTTTTCGACAGTCCATACTCCTAACTCTTCCTTTTTTATAGGACCTGCAAGAATCAATGCTCTATCATCACCTAGGATGAAATTACCCTTAATTCCACTATGCTCTTTTACATCTAGGCCGTCAAGCATTTCTTTGTTTTTGTATCTCTTAACAATAACCTTTGAATCTTTTGGAATATCTACATCCGAGAGATACTCTGCCATAATTCTTGGATTTGATAGCTCTGAAATGCTCCAACTTTTTGTGTGTTTTGAAGCTGGTGGTACTTGTGATGTTTTTTTCATTCCAAACTCTATTGCAAGACCTATAACAACAACTCCAATAGCAAATCCTATAATTAATGAAATTATATCCATGCTCCATCCACCTAATAAATGGTATAATAAATCATAGATATAATAGTTTGGTTTGTATAAATGGTCTAAATAAATATGAGGGCAATCTTTATTTTTAACTTTGTATTACGGGCTGAGCAGTAAGGGTTGAGGTTTTCATATTATGAATAAAAAAATTATTGAAAAAATAAATGAGCTAAAGAAAAAACATAATTTAATAATTCTTGCTCATAACTATCAACTTCCCGAGGTCCAGGACATTGCTGATTATTTAGGCGATTCTTTAGATTTAGCAAAAAGAGCTACAAAAACAGATGCAGATAACATCATTTTTTGTGGTGTTGATTTCATGGCCCAATCTGCAAAGATATTAAATCAGGATAAAAATGTAATTCATCCAGATTTAGAAGCCGAATGCCCAATGGCTAATATGGTTAAAATTGAAAAGCTCTTAGAATTAAAAAAAAGTAATCCCGATGCAGAAATTGTGTCATATATAAATACTACAGTTGAAACAAAAGCATTATCTGATATTTGTTGTACTTCTGCTAATGGAAGTAAAATTGTAAAAAGTCTTTCATCAAAAAAAATAATTTTTATTCCAGATAAAAATCTAGGAAATTATATTCAAAGAAACGTTAAAGAAAAAGAAATTATTATTTGGCCTGGCTTATGCCCAACACACCATAGAATTAGAAAAGAAGATATTTTTAAATTAAAAAAATTACATCCAAATGCTGAGATTCTTGTTCATCCTGAATGCAGACCTGAAATAATTGACATGTCAGATTATACCTTATCAACTAACGGAATGCTAAATCATGCAAAAGAATCTGATTCAAATGAATTTATTATTGGAACTGAAAAAGAACTATGCTATAGATTAAAAAATGAGATTCCAAATAAAAAATTTTATGAAATAAAAACTGCGATTTGCCCAAATATGAAAAAAATCACTTTTGAAAAAGTCTTAAATAGTCTAGAAACCTTAGAGCCAAAGATAGAAATACCAAATGAATTAATGAAAAAAGCAAAGATTCCTCTTCAAAGAATGATGGACGTTGGTCGGGGAGATTAAATGAAAAAAGTGTATATGGATTATGCTTCAACAACACCAATTGATAAAGAAGTTCTAAATGAAATCATACCATATTTTGACAAATATTATGGTAATGCTTCCTCAATTCATTCATTTGGAATTGAGGCATTTGACGCTATTGAGGATTCAAGAGAGCAGGTTAGCAATTTGTTAAATGCAAATCCTGAGGAAATAATCTTTACATCTGGAGGAACTGAATCAGATAATCTTGGTATCAAAGGAGTTGCATTTAATAATAAGAAAAAAAGAGAAAAAAAAGGCTTTCACATAATAACTTCTCAAGTTGAACATCCTGCTGTTCTTGAAACCTGCAAATATTTAGAAAAAACAGGTTTTAATGTAAAATATTTATCTGTTGACAAATATGGTTTAATAAATACAAGAGAATTAGAAGACGCAATTTCAGAAAATACTTTTCTTGTAACAGTTATGTTTGGTAATAATGAAATTGGTACTATAGAGCCAATAAAAGAAATCGGAGAAATAACAAAAAAGCACGGTATTTTATTTCATACTGATGCAGTTCAAGCAATTGGAAAAGTTCCAATAGATGTTAAAAAATTAAATATAGATTTACTTTCAATTTCTTCACATAAAATATATGGGCCAAAAGGAGTAGGAGCTTTATATGTACGGAGAGGAGCAAAGCTTCAAACAATAGCTCATGGAGGGGGACAGGAAAAAGGATTAAGAAGTAGTACTCTTAACACTCCTGGAATCGTTGGTCTTGGAAAGGCATGCGAACTTGGTAAAAAGCGCATGAACAAAGATGTATCTCATATTACTGATTTAAGGGACATTCTAATTAAAGAATTGAAAACAATAGACCAAAGTTATCTAAATGGTCATCCAAAAAAAAGACTTGCAAATAATGTTCATTTTCGTTTTGATGCAATTGAAGGAGAATCATTGAATCTTATGCTCGATGACAAAGGAATTGCTGCATCAACTGGTTCTGCTTGTTCATCAAAAAAATTACAAGCATCACATATTCTTCTTGCTATTGGACTTAAACCTGAGGAGGCTCATGGTTCCATCCGACTTACTCTAGGAAGAATGAATACAAAGGATGATATTGAGTATGTTGTAAAAGTTCTACCAGAGATAGTTCAAAAACTTAGAACTATGTCACCTTTATGGAAGAGGTAAGGAGATTTTTAATGCCAGATAAATATTCTGAAAAAGTACTGGATCATTTCCGAAATCCTAGAAATTTAGGTGAGATAAAAGATGCAGATGGTATAGGTACAGTAGGAAATCCAACTTGCGGAGATGTAATGACAATTTATATAAAAGTTAAAAATGGTAGAATTGAAGATATTAAATTTAAAACATATGGATGTGCAGCAGCTATAGCAAGTAGTAGCATAGCAACTGAACTAGTAAAAGGAAAAACACTAAAAGAAGCATTAGAACTTACTAGAAATGATGTAGCAGAAGAACTTGGAGGTCTGCCTGATTATAAAATGCATTGTTCAAATCTTGCTGCAGATGCACTCCGTAGAGCAATTGAAGATTATAAAAAGAAAAAAAATATGTGATTCAGATGACCATGTATATTGAAATCGATGGATGGAAATCAAATATTCGGTTTTCTTCAGCTCACATAATTCCTGAATATGAAAAATGTGGTCGCCTTCATGGACACACATATGCAGTACATGTAAAAATTAGTGGAGAACCAGATAATAAAGGCATAATCATTGATTTTTCAATTTTAAAAAAAATACTGAAGGAAATTGTTGGTGAACTTGATCATAGAATATTAATACCTGAAAAAAGTAAGGCAATTAAAATTGAAAAAGATAAAAAATCTGTAAAAATAAACTCACTTGGAAATGAATATATTTTTCCAATAAATGACTGTATTTTTCTACCTATAAGTTCTACATCGGCAGAAAATCTTGCCAGTCATATTCTTAATATTATACTGAAAAAAATATCTTTATCAGACAATGTTGGCGGAATTGAAATTGGTGTTGATGAAGGATACGGTCAGGGTGCAAGAATCTCTAAGATTTTTGGAAAATAATGGTTCATATGAAAAAGAAAGCTGTTTGTCTTGTATCTGGGGGTGTCGACTCAAGTGTTTCAGCATATTTTGCAAATGATAAGAACTTTTCAATTTATGCACTGACGATTGAATATGGGCAGCAACATAAAAAAGAAATTCTTTCAGCTAAAAATATTGCTTCTGCTTTAGAAGTAAATGACCATATTATTTTAAATATTGATTTCAGTAAATTTGGTGGATCATCATTAACAGATAGTAGGATTAATATTGAAAGTAATAGAAATTTAAATAAAATCGGAAAAAATATTCCTTCTACATACGTTCCTGCTAGAAATACTGTTTTTTTATCTATTGCTTTAGCATATGCAGAATCAATTGACGCAGGAGATATATTTATTGGAGTTACATCATCTGATTACTCTGGATACCCAGATTGTAGACCAGAATATATTAAGGCTTTTCAGAAAATGGCAAACCTTGCGACAAAAAAAGGAACAGAAGGAAATAAAATTAAAATCAATACCCCACTAATAAACAAATCAAAAGATGAGATAATTAATTTGGGGCTTAAACTAAATGTTCCATTTGAAAAAACATGGTCATGTTATAAAGGTGGGAAAAAAGCTTGTGGAAGGTGTGATTCTTGCCAACTTAGGTTGAATGGGTTTAAAAAAGTAAAGGTAAAAGATCCTATTGAGTATGAATACATTCCAAAGTGGTATAAATTTTAAGATTCTGATTTCTTTTTATCTTTATAATACCCATAGATATCAAGTGATATTGGAATTGAAATTAAAATTATTATCAATATTACAAGACATGTAATACAATCCTGTGGAACATTTCCAAGAGTGTTTTTACCACTAGTTATATCATTGAATAATAGATTTAATGTCCCAATCCATGGTAGTTCACCTCTTGCTTTTCCTGAGACCCATTCTACTTTGATTGGTTGGTCACAGATTCCTCCTGGTGATTGATCTGCTCTATCATTAGTTATCGGATTATCTCCCTTAGTGATATAACCTGATTGAGGTGGGTTTGGACGATAGTTATTTAGACCAAGCTCTGGTATTGTAATAGATGAAACATTGTATAGGTCGTAACCCTCTACAGTAAAACTCTCATCATCCTCATTATATTCAACCCAGCACATTGCTCTATGTATTATTTGATCTCTATTATCATTACCATAGGGACGATATACTATTACATCTCCATAATCTCCATAATGATAATTATTGGGATCTTTTTCAATTTGTGTTGAAATATCTTTTTTACTGCTTATCTTAACTAATAGTACCATATCACCTGCGTTAATTGTTCCATATCTGCCAAAGGGTTCGTCCTGATGCATCATACTTCCAGACTCTATTGCTACCATCGGTGCACCAAACCATTGGCCAGTATATGTCCAGAGTGCAGTTAAGATTATCAGAACAAGTAAAAGTGCAACCACAACATCTCTAACAAGAGATATTTTATTGTCCTCACTCCGCCAAAATATTAAAAAATATTTTTTAAGTTTTTTTAAAATATCCTTATAGTTCATTATTTATCACTACGATTTTTGATGTCTTTTTTGTTAGAGATAATACTCCTTGTTTCTGATCCACATATCGGGCATATTTTTATACTTTCTTTGAATATTTTACCGCATCCACGACATCGAAAGACCCATTTAAACCTTTTTGTTATTCCTGCCTGATTCATTGTTTCATATTTAATATTTAAAGAATCAGCTACATTTTGAATTGAATAATCATCGGTAAGAATTATTATCTCATCATTATTTTTTTCTTTAAGTTCTAAAGCTAAAGCAAGGATTTCTATATCTGTATCAGATAATCTACCCTTATCTCCAGTTTTTAATGACGATTCTTTTACATTATGTATAGATTTTTTATTTGGAGTTAGAATTTTCAAACCTTTTTCCATTAGATATTGAAAATTTTGATAGTCATGTCCACCAGGGCTAATTTCATTTGAAACACTAGAAGTTGTAAAGATCTCTGATTTAATGAGATTAATAGGTTTTCCAGATAGAATCGCTGATGTATCTATTATATACTTTTTTTGTTTTTTACTCATTTTAAATATTCCTAAAATAATTTGAGTGGATTTAACAAAAATAATCATTAATTTTTCCAATTTTTACTAGTTTTTGTTTTCCTGTTTCCATATCTCTAATTGTTACTGAGTTCTTTTCATATTCATCTGGACCAATAATTATAACTTTTTTTGTATTTATCGAACTTGCATATTTTAAAGATTTTCCTAAACCTCTTCTTAATAGATCCAAATCAACAATTAAACCTTGGTCTCTTAATGTTTGTGCAATATTTATCGAAATTTCAATTAATTCTGCAGATAGAGCAATTAAATAAACATCCATTTTTGTTTCGGGAAACTTATAATTTTCTGATTCTAATGTAACTAATGTTCGGTCAAATCCTATTGCAAAACCTGCAGACTTGGTATCTCTCCCACCAAATAAGGTAATTAGATCATATGCGCCTCCACCGCAAAGTTGTTTTTCTGCACCTAAAATAGGTGCTTCAATTTCAAATACTAATCCTTTGTAATAATCAAGACCTCTAACAATGCTCATCTGTATTTGAAAATCTTTAATTCCAAAAGATTTCTCTAACAAAGTAAGTATTCTTTCAAGTTTTTCAAGTTCATTTTTTGCCACGTCATCTTTAACATATTTCTTGATTGTATCAATATCTGTTGTCTTTAGTATATCTATTAAATTCTCAACATCTTTAATATCAATTCCAAAATCCTTCAAAGCATTAAAAACATCATCAAATAGTGATTTATCAATTAAAGGAATTATATATTTTTGTTGTTCTTTTGATAGATTCATCTGATTGAATATAGATGATAATATTGTTAGGTTTCCAATATTTAATCTAAGATTTTTTATTCCAGAATTTTTTAAAATATTATAAGCCAATGTTATTAATTCAGCATAAGCTTCAGGCGTATCTACCCCAATTATTTCGCATCCTGCTTGTTTGAACTCTCTATATCTTCCCTTTTGGGGCCTGTCATATCTATAACAATTTCCAAAATAAAATAATTTAAGTGGTTTTGGTTCCATTTGGAGTTTATCTACATAAAAACGAATCACAGGTGCAGTTAGTTCAGGTCTTAATGCCAGTTCTCTGTTACCTTTATCCTTAAAATAATAAAGTTCTTCAAGAATTTCTTGCCCAGATTTTGCCTTGAAGAGTTCAAGAGTCTCAAAAGTTGGAGTTTGAATTTCTTTATAACCATAAGCCCTAAAAGTAGATCTCATTATATTTTCAATGTATCTACGTTTTTGCATTTCTTTTGGGTTGAAATCTCTTGTTCCTCTAGGTAAATTAAACACATTTTGGTTGTATATATATTTCGTTTAATACTGTTTCGACTAAAAAACTAGATGAGTTCATATGTTATACCAAAACATTTATATTTATATATACATTATTTTAATATGATTAAAAAAATAAATGGGAGAGTGATTTATATTAGAAAGCATTTAGTTTCTCTATTGATATGTATTTTATTATTTGCTTCTTTTTCAGGAGCTTCAACTGTTAATATAAATAATTATTCTGAAATAAATGAAAAATCAGACGACCGAGATTACACACATACAGTATTTGCAGGTGTTGCATTTACTCAATCTTGTGGCCCATGCCATAATTGGTCTATTAATATATATGACGCGTATATGAGTGAATTATATGATTTTGAATATGCCTCTATGATCGGTTATGATGAAAGTGGCAATGTGTTAAATTATGATGCAGTTTATTGGTCTTTAAATTATACAGTAGGAACATTCCCAACAACAATAATTGATGGGGACTTTAAAAGAATATCTGGTGACCATATTGAGGAATTACCTGAAAAGTTAAATTCTTGTGGAAATAGATCAGTTGCAAATATAACTGCAAATATAACAGCAATATTGGTTGCAAACGCAACAATGAATATTACAATATCAATTGAAAACAATGAAGAATCTCAATATAATGGATATATAAGAGCATTTATAACCGAGATTAATTCAAGATACAAAACTTCCTTAGGCGATTCTTTCAAATTCGGTTTTTTAGATTTTGCATTTGATAAGAGTATCTCAATCAATCCAAATAGCACTTATACAGATAACAAAATATGGAATGGTTATGATCATGGAGATGCTCATGGAGATAATTTTGGAGACATAAAGGCAAACAATATACAAATTGTTCTTGTTGTTTATAATGATAGTAATGGATTTGTTGATGAGACAGTTTTTGCTAATGTTCCAAATAATATACCAAATAAACCAAAAAATCCATATCCAGAAAATGGAGCAATTGACGTTAGACCAGATGTTGATTTGACATGGACTTGTTCTGATCCAGATGGAGACGAATTAGTTTATGATGTTTATTTAGGCAAAACAAGTCCTCCACCACTCATCGCTACAAACCTGTCTGATCCATATTTTGATCCAGGTATTCTGGAATTTGAAACAGAATATTATTGGTATATTGTTTCCAATGATAATAGAGGTGGCACAAATAATAGTATAATTTGGAATTTTACAACCAAATTCAATTATTATCCAGATGTCCCAGCGATACCTTATGGACCAAAAGAAGGAGACGCAGGAGAAGAACTTGTATATGTAACAACCTCATTTGATCCAGATGGTGACGATTTGTTTTATTGGTTTGATTGGGGAAATGGAAATAATAGTGGATGGGTAGGACCTTTTGAATCTAATGAAATCGCAAATGCAAGTTATATATGGCCTGAAGGTGGAGATTTTGAAATTAAGGTAAAAGTTAAAGATGAGTATGGTGCAGAAAGTAAATATTCCCAAGTTTTTGAAATTCGTATCAATGAACCAAAACTCGAAATTGACAATATATCCGGGGGTTTATTTAGGCTCTCTGCAGATATTAACAATAATGGAGATGGAGATGCAAGAGATATAAATTGGAATATTACTTTTAGAAATGGTTTTGTTATTATCGGGAGAGAAACATCAGGTGAAATTGCTAGTATTTTAACTGGAGAATATGAAAATATTCAATCAAAACTAATATTTGGTTTAGGTAAAACAGAGATAATTATTGATGCAGATGTTCAATATGGTGAATCTGGTTCATTAATATTTGATGCGTTTTTACTTGGTAGCTATATAATTATTAGGTAATTAATAGCGACAATTAATAAAAAGTCATCTATCTCATTCTTTTTTTCATAAAAGATTCTAAATTATTAAAGGCATCTTCAAGTGTTTCAAGTGTTGGTAAAATTACAGCTCTAAAATGATTTTTACCATATGTTTTACAAAAACCTGATCCATGTACAACTAGTACATGCGCTTCATTAAGTAGATCTAAAACGAATTCCTTATCCGTTTTCCAAATTCCTTTATTCATAGCATCAATTTTTGGAAATATGTAAAATGCACCATCTGGCTTTGCTGTTGATAATCCTTCAATTTCGTTCAATCTCTTGTAAGAAAAATCACGTCTTTTTCTTAATTTGTTATTAACTATCTTTACATGATCTTGTGGTCCTTTTAATGCAGCTATACAAGCACGTTGACATATTGAACTTGCACATAATCTAGATCGCGCAATTCTTAAAAATGCATCTTGTACCTCATCAAGCTCTCCAGAATGATGAAACAAGGTATAACCCATTCTCCATCCTGGTACTAAATATACCTTTGAAAAACCATTGAAAGTTATGACTGGAACATCCTTTCCTAGCATTGAAGTTGCGTATTGTTTATTATCAAAGGTCATATCATCATATATTTCATCAGAAATTATAGGAATCTTAAATTCACCTGCTATATCAATTATCTGCTTAACAACATTCTTTGAATAAAGTGCGCCTGTAGGATTATTAGGATTTATAATTACAATTCCTTTGGTTTTTTTTGTTATCTGTCTTCTAATATCATCTACATCAGGTTGCCATCCTTCTTCTTCAATGCATCTATATGATAAAGGAGTTGCATCATTAAATTTTGTTATAAGAGTATATTGTGGATATGTTGGTCCAGGTATCAAAAGTTCGTCATTAGGATCTAGAAAAGCGTTAATAAGTATTTGAAGAGCTTCAGTTACACCAGTGGTAATACATATATCGTTTAGGTTATAGTCAATATTGTTTCTTTTTTTCTCACGCTCAATTATAGTATTTCTAAGTTCAACATCACCTTCAGATGGTGAATATCCATTATATCCCTGGTTTGTTGCTTCAAGAAGAGCCTCTTTCATGTGCTGTGGAGTGTCAAAATCATATTTATTTGGATCACCTATGTTTAGATGAAGAACATTTATTCCTTTTTCCTCTAATTTTCTTGCGGGTAAAACAACCTCCCTAATCGCATAAGAAATTCCCTGTGACCGTTTAGAAGCTTTTATCATAACTTCCACGACTGCAGGATATCATAAATTGGAATAAAAAGTTGGTGGTAATAACAGTATACTTTTTTATCTATTTATGGAGAAATCTTCTTTTACTATGCATCTAAAAGCGTTTTTATCTTTTAAATATTGAAAATTCTCATAAACAAGGAACTTTGAACCGTCTTTGCATTTGTGCATTGTTTTAAAGCTAAAATGACCATTTTTCTTTGCTTGATTTATCTTATCCTTTATTTCTTTTATTGATTCCAGTGCATCAAAGTCAGTTATATTTAAGTTAAGCATCTCGTCCTTAGTATAACCTAATTTTTTATACATTGTATCAGTACAAGCAATAACGTTTGCATCTTCATCAAAAATAAAAACATAATCAACTTTTTGTTTTTCGCTTTTTTCTTCTTGTTTATCTTTTTCAATTTCAGTCTGTTCATCTTTAGTATCGTTTCTGCGATCATTTAAAAGTCCATTTATTTCCATTTTTAAATCTGATATTTTTGT
>Ga0272442_10004788_pt1 | contig 18326 bp, 17 predicted proteins | sample SSMForm2O_FD_200262 | JGI IMG/M metagenome (GOLD analysis project Ga0272442, IMG submission 200262) | Marine sediment archaeal communities from Little Sippewissett salt marsh, Falmouth, MA, United States - SSM-Form-2O | ecosystem: Environmental > Aquatic > Marine > Wetlands > Sediment ... | reverse complement strand
CCTGGTGCTGCTCTTGGGTGCCATGGGCTGGGTGACCGCCACCATCCTGCGCCTGGATCAGGAGAGCGCCGGCGCCCGCGAGCGGGCGGTCCTGGAGGAGAACATCCGGCTGGCGTTGTGGCGGATGGACTCCAGCATGTCCCCGCTGATCGGCCGGGAGAACGCGCGGCCCTATCACGAGTACTACGCCTTCTACCCGGCCGAGCGCGCCTACACGCGCATGCTGGCCGAGATCCAGCCCGGCGAGGTCATGGTGCCCTCGCCGCTTCTGACCGACCGCCCCCCGGAGGTGCTGCTGCACTTCCAGTACCAGCCGGGCGGAGCGTTGACCTCGCCCCAGGTTCCCACCGGCAACAAGCGCGACCTGGCCGAGAGCGGCTACACCACCCACGAGAAGATCAAGAACGCCGGACGAAAGCTCACCCAGTTACGCAGAGTTCTCGAGCATGAACAGCTGGCGGTGCTGTTGCCCGACAACAACGACAAGAACCAGAAGGCCGCTGCGCTGCTGCAGCTGGCCCAGGCCAACACCGAGCAGGTGAAAGTGCTGCCTAACCAGGGCCTCCAGTGGCGCCGGGACGTGCAGAGCCAGCAGGCGATGAACACCATGGAGTGGAACGTGCGCTCCAAGAAGGCCCGGCAGATGGCGACCCTGTCCAACGTCTTCGGTTCACCCATGCCCAACGCCCGGAAAAACGACGTGGTGGTGGCACCCCTGGAGGCGGTGTGGATGGGCGAGGCCCTGGTGCTGGCCCGGCGGGTAACCGTAGGCTCCATGGAGTTCATCCAGGGCTGCTGGCTGGACTGGTCGGCGATCCGGACCGGCCTGTTCGACGACGTAAAAGACCTCCTGCCCGAGGCGCGGATCGTTCCCTGGGCCGGGCAGAAGGACATCAAGCCGACCCGCCGGCTGGCTTCCCTGCCGGTGGCCCTGCTGCCCGGCACGGTGAAAACCCTGACCGCCGGGCTCTCTCCAATCCAGATCTCGTTACTGGTGGCCTGGGGCTGCGTGCTCCTGGCCGCCCTGGCGGCCTTCGTGCTGCTGCGCGGGGTGGTGGCATTGAGCGAGCGCCGCGGCGCCTTCGTCTCGGCGGTCACCCACGAGCTGCGCACCCCCCTGACCACCTTCCGCATGTACACCGAGATGCTTGAAGGCGGCATGGTTCCCGACGAAAAGAAGCGCCAGCGCTACCTGGTAACCCTGCGCACCGAGGCCGAGCGGCTGGATCACCTGGTCAAGAACGTCCTGGCCTACGCCCGCCTGGAAAAGCACCGCCCCGGCGGCCGGATCGAAAGCGTCAAGACCCGAGACCTCCTCGACCGCATCCAGAACCAGCTCTCCGACCGCGCCGGCCAGGCCGACATGCAGTTGGCGGTGGAGCTGGACGACCCGATCGCCGATACAACCCTGCTCGTCGACCGCGCCGCCGCCGAGCGCATCCTATTCAACCTGGTGGACAACGCCTGCAAGTACGCAGTAGACGCCGAAGACCGCCGCATCCACATCCAGGCCGAGAACCGCGGTGACATGCTGGCACTGAAAGTCCGCGACCACGGCGCCGGCATCAACCCCGACCAGGCCCGGCGCCTGTTCAAGCCCTTCTCCAAGTCCGCCCAGGAAGCCGCCGAATCCGCCCCCGGCGTGGGCCTGGGCCTGGCGTTGAGCCGGCGTTTGGCGCGGGGAATGGGAGGGGATCTGGTGCTGGACGAAGCGACCTCAGGCGGAGCCTGCTTCATTCTGACCGTGCCGGTCGAGGCTTGAACGGCACTCGCCTTTTTTGGTGGAACAGGGCGGGTGTCGGGGTTGCGTCTTCCTTCCGGCTAGTGACGATGTCGTGCAGGTAGGTTCCCGGTTTTCCGGTTTTCTTCAGAAGGTGGGCGTTCCTGGATTTCCATAAGATTGCGGTTATTGCTGGTTTGTAAACAATGGGAGGCAAGGTGGAAAACCTCTCGAAACCCCTGTACATGCATTTCTTGGAAAGCTTTTGATATTTTTTCCACCATTTATTTCTTTCAATTTTCGCAGGAAGGACGAGATGTCTGAAGTCGAAATAGTCGTAGTTGTCCGTGAGTATCTCGTCATTGACTTGCTCGAATAAGACGGTTCCCGGTAGAGGCGTAAGGATGTTGATGACCGGCAAATCGATTTCCTTCTTGATGATGTATTCCTCGATCCGGTCGAAGTCACTTGGCTCAAAATCCGGCTGCATAATGAAATTCCCGGCAATGGCAATTCCATTCCTGTGCAGGATGTTTATTGCCTCGTTATGATCATTCAGCGTGCAGTTCTTGCCGATTGAATCCAGGGTCTCGTCAACAACGGATTCGATGCCTAAGACCACGGCAAATAGGCCGGTCTTGCGCATTTTTTCGATCAGATCGGCGTTCTTCACGACAATGTTAGTGCTGATATCCATCATCAGTCGTTTTTTCAGGCCGGATTCAACAATCCGGTCACAGAGAGAATGTATTCTCTTGATGTCCCCGAACGTGTTTCCATCTGCGAAGCGAACGACTTTCTGCTTTATGGTCGCCAGTTCCTCTACGACGCTTTCTGGAGTCCTGGTGATGTACCGTTTTTTCATCAATTTCCATATGGCGCAGAAGGAGCAACGATTGGGACAACCTCGCGAGGTTGAAATCATCGCCATGGGGCTTTTGCTGATGCTGTATCGGTATTGGTGATGGTACTTCTTGGTGAGATCTCTCCTTGGAAACGGAAAGGAGCTGAGATTCCTGTTGATCTCTCTCGGTTTTGTATATGTAAGGCGATCCTTTCCGGGAATAGCTATGCCTTCAATGCCCGTTAGTTTCTTCTTTGCCGAGACCGCATGGACGATCTCTTTGAATGAATCCTCTCCCATCCCGATCACTATGGCGTCGACGTATGGAAGGTTGAAGTCACTCGGCCATGAAGAGGCATGGCTTCCGCCGACGACTGTGAATATCCCTTCGTCGATTTCCTTGGCGGTTTTTAAAATATCCTGAGCCTGGTACACGCACATTGTCACCGCAGTTGTCGCGACGATGTGGGGGGCAAAGGCCGAGATGATATCCCGCAAGGAACGTTTCTCGAATCTCATGTCGGCAATTTCGATGTCGCAGTCAGGAATCGTCCCGGCCAGCACTTCCAGGTTCAGGGGTTCGGGCTCGGTGAATTCCCGCCGCCCCGGAAATACAAACAGCACTCTCATGTCGGACACCCCCGTATCGATTAGGTAAAAGAATCCCCATCCCTCGTATGCACTATCTCCTCCCGGCCCTTCTTAATCTTATGTGAGAGATGTTTAATATATATTTATGACAAGAACGGACACGTTAAGGGTCTTTTCTCCCAGGTCTGCCCGATGATGCAGCGGCCAATTTTTCCGATCGTCTCATTCTAATCGCCAAGAGAATGAAACCGAAGAATGCCAGCCAGGAGAGCGAGCTGTTCACGTGGGCGCAGCCACAACCTTCCTCGCAGATGTTGTCACCGCCAACGCACCTGCCCTGGTTGCAGCGGTCTCCTTCGGTGCATGTGTCTCCGTCAACGCACGGTTCCAGGTTGTTGGTGTGAGTGCAGCCGGATGCGGGATCGCAGGCATCGTCGGTGCATGGGTTCTCGTCGTCGCAGTTCAGAGGGGAACCGGCGCACGATCCGCCGGAGCAGGTGTCGTTTTCCGTGCAGGCATTTTTGTCATCGCATGGAGCCTGGTTTGATGCGTAGACGCAACCTTCCGCGGGATAGCAGAAGTCGTCGGTGCAGATGTTGTCGTCGTCGCAGACGATCTGACTGCCCGAGCACCTGCCGGCCGAGCAAATATCGTTCTCGGTGCATTTGTTGCCATCGTAGCACTCTGTGCCGTCCGGCAATTCGCCGCAGTCCACCCAGCATTGACCGAATGGGTCCGTGAAGACGGCTTTCATGCACACACCCGATGCGCAGTTCAAGTTCTCGGCGCAAATTGCGGCAGCCGGATTGCCGAAGCCTATCCCTGCCGCTCGTGTCGATCGAGCCGCGTTGACCCTTCCGTATCCGTAATAGTTGTTGTGGCCGCCGGAGTCGTAGAATACCCCTCCTACCTTGTCGGCGGTCTTCTCAACGATCATGCGAGCCTGCTCGCCGGTGAGATCCGGGTTGGCCGAGAAAACCAACGCGACCACGCCGGCGGCGATTGGAGTCGCGGCCGAAGTCCCTCCGAAGTACCTGGTGTAGTTCCCGGTGATGTCGGGCTCTGGCTGGCCGGTATATATATCTCCCTGCTCTGCAGCCGACCAGAAGAAGCCCGCCCGGGAATACCCTTTATCCCCTGTTGTATCTGTGGAGATAATTGCCGGGCGATTAAAGCTATTAGATGCCGTGGGAGCCACGACGGACAGGTTTGAACCGAAGTTGGAATAGGAAACCACTGTGTCGTTGTAATCCGTGCCGCCTACAGCCATCACTTCGGGCAAGTTGGCCAACTCTCCCGGGCCGATGTCCCGCCCAAAGTTGGCCGAAGCGAAAAGGGCCACACCGCCCCGGCCATCGCGAGCCAGGGCGACGAAGTCCCTGATCGCCTGGTAAGCGGGTTCCAGGTCTATTTGATCGAGGTACTCCTGTGGGATGCCCCAGCTGCTGGATGACACCCAGGCACCTCGACTGACGGCATGGTAGAATGCCTCGGAGATTGTCGAGATACTCATCAACAGGTTGGCAGGTAGCTTTATTGGCAGCAAAGTGCAACGTGGGCACGTTCCCGCAACGCCCTCGTCGTTATCAGCCGATGCTGCGACCAGCCCAGCGCAGCAGGTTCCATGGCTATCGTTGGACCGGGGACCCGGCGTAACGTCGCTGGAGCCGTCGATGGTGTTATAACCAGTCAGGATCCTCTCAGGGGCGAGATCTGGATGATTGCTGTCCAAGCCGGTATCTAATACCGCTACTACCACCTGAGGATCGCCCATGGTGATGTCCCAGGCCTCTTCGGAGTGCATGTGCGCTCCCGACGGCTGGTAGTGGTACCACTGCTCGACATAGTATGGATCATTGGGCTGATAGGCGAGCTCCACGGGGAACGTGAAGTCGGGCAGCGCCCACTCCACTTCGGGCATTTTGGCCGCGACCTTCGAACCGGACAGGGCCGCCGACGCGTCGGCGGCCTCGCAGAGGAGCATGGTGCCGGCGGGATCGATTCTTCGGACCGGCGTCAAGCCCGCAGGTGCGAGCAGGTTCGCAGGAGAAATCGACAACCTTTCTTGGATCCTGACGATCACACCGCGTTCCAAAAAGATGTGCCTGGGCATGCCGGGGACCCTGAAGACGGCACCAGCAGGGGAAATGAGCCCCGCGCGGTGGAACTCGGCGGCTGCTTTTGCCGGGGCCGGGTCGAGCTCCACCAGGTCGCCGCGGCTGTTTATGTAGGACGGTCCGGCGGAAGCCAGTGCTGGGAAGAGAACAAAAGCGAACAAGTAGGTCGTAGCAGTATGCATGGCAACCTCAGTCGGGTTTGCAGGTATCGGTGTCGGGCTTGCAGTTGTTCACGCCGCCCACGTTCACGCATGAATAGCCGCCCGGGCAGTCTCCGGCGGCGGCGCACGGCTTGCCGCAATATTTCTCGCCCGGGTTGGCCTGGCTGGCGATGCACCTCGCGTCGGCGACACCGCAGTCGGCGTCCGTATCGCAAATGGTGCACAGCGGAGAGTTGGCATCCGGTATCGCGCAGCTGGGTACTGCTCCAAACCAGCCCAATGTGGTGTATTTACAGTCCATGCCGTAGATTGCGCAGTCGGGGTTAGTGAAGCAGAACGCCGTGCAGTACCCCGGCCCGGAGAGGCACCACTTATTGAAGCAGTCCCCAAAAGTGGTGCAGGGCTCCCCCGGGTTCGCGCCGCCTTGCAATCCCTCCACGCATCGGCCTTCCATTGGATGCTCCCAGGGGAAAAATACTTCGCACATTTCTCCCGGCAACGTGCAGTCTAGGCCTCCGGTGCATGGAGACTGGCTTCCGGGCGCCGGGAAGCAGGCGGGATGCGGGCCGAGCGTCGTGTCCGGCATGGTGTGGCACATGAAATGTTCGGGGCAGTCGGAGTCGGTCAGGCAGGGCGCCGAGCAGAACTCGGTTATTCCATCGCTCACGCATTTCCCATTCGCGCAGCCGTTCGTGCAGGGGTCGCCTATCTGGCCCTCGCCGCGCGGGGCGGCGCACATTGCTTCCGGTGCGGCGTACCCGTATATGTACGTGCAAACCTCGCCGATCTCCGTGCAGTCCGAGTCGGACGAACAAGTGTCGCCCGAGCCGTCGAGGAGATTGCAAAAACCGGTCGTTTTGCCTGCGGGGAAATAGAGAATTTCACAGTACATGTTCCTGGAGCAGTCTTGGCTTGAATCACAAAACGCCGAACAGAATTCGTTCCCGGAAAATGTCGACACGCAAAAGCCGTCCCAGCATGGAGTGCTGCCTCCCTGGTTGCACGGCTCGCCGAGTGCAAGGCAATCGGGTTCGGCCGGGTCACAGTTGGCGGTCTTACACACCTTGCTGAGTCCGTCCTCGAGTGTCATCTCACCTACGGCGCACGTTTCTCCGGAGGGGCAGTCCGCGTTGCCGGAGCAGGGGGTTTCCGAACCTTGCGTGTGCAAGCAGAGGGGAAGGAGCTCGGACTGGTTGTCAGTGAATCCGGGTAGCAGCGTACAGTACATATCGTCCGGGCAATCGGCATCGGTCAGACACAGCTCGGAGCAGTAGCCGAACCAGCAATACTCCGAAGCGCAACGCTCGGCGTACTGCAATTCTGTATATGCATGTCCTATAAAGGTGCATGGCTCGCCCGTGTTTTGCGCTCCGGATCGGATGCAATGCCCCTCCAGCCCGGTCATGTCCTGGTTGTCACGCACGCCGCAAACGAGCCCGTCCGGGCAGTCCTGGTTGCGTTCGCAGATAATCGGCTTGATCAAGCAGTATCGTTGCCCGCTGCTTGTCATCTGGCATGAAAATTCCTCTCCGGGATCGCCCGGATCTGTGCATTCGATGCAGTCGGCATCCGATGAACACTGGAACGAGCAAACGGCAAGGGGGTCTTCGAAACTCGAGGCGACGCAAGTCAGACCCGGTGCGCACGCCGACTGAAATTGTTCGGCGCAGGGTGTCCCACACGTGCCGGTGCGATCGCCACAGGCTGAACCATCAGTGACCGCCTGGCAGGCCTTGACGTCATAGTAATCCATGCAGCATGTAGTCGCACCGCCTGGCGCCAGGCTAAGGCAGTGCTCGTCGTTCACGCAGCCGACCATGCCGCATCGTCCCGTGATGTCTGATCCCACCTTCAGGCAATTTCCAAGGCAGCAATCGAGAGGAAACTTGCACTCCTCGCCCAGACCCTTGCAGCTGCCCTCCTCGCGGCAGGTCAGGCCGTAACCTGGAAGATAGCCGGAGTCGCATTCGCACCAGGGCGCACAGCCATGCAAGCGGCATACGCCGTGGTCGGAGCAGTTTACGCCCTCGCAAGGGTCGGCGCCCCCGCAGTCCAGGCAACCGCTTTCGTCGAATGTGCAGTCTTGGGTGCATGCCAATTCGCCGGTTACGTACCCCAGGTCCTCGCAGACATGCCCTTTGAGATCGGAACCGTCGCAAGTCTCTCCTTCCTCCGCCACACCGTTGCCGCAGTCTGTGCAGGAGCTCTCGTCGTAAGTGCAGTCCTGGTTGCATGCGAGCAGCCCCCGATCGTGGCCAAGGCTGCGGCAGGTTACACCGCCCAGGTTGACGTCGCATTGTTCGGCTCCTTCGATCTTGCCATTTCCGCAGACGGCATTCTCCTTGTCATCGCAACCCGGCGCGACAAGCCACACCAATAGAACCAGTGGACAGACATATGCTGCTCTCCCGATGTACATGGTCTCCTCCCGGCCTGTGTTTAATAATAGTGAAAAACTTATATTTCACCGGTGTGACAGATACGGGCACGCCATCGGCCGTATTTGGCTATTTTTTCGCTGATCGGAGCCTGCTATATTCTGGCCGTGCCGATTGAAACTTAAAGAACCTACTGGGCTAACAACTCTCGGCGAGCATGCCAGACCCTCAAGATGATTACCCTGTCTTTTTTTACCGCGTAGACGATCCGGTAGGGCGCGACGATGACCTCGCGGTAATCGAGCCCGGAGAGCTCGGGTACCACCCGACCCGATAACGGATGGTCCTCCAGGCGAAGAACACCGTTGCGTATCTTCTCCGCGAGCTTTTTCGCGGCGGCCGGATCATCCCGACTGACGTAATCACGAATATCCCTGAGATCATCCAGAGCGGGACCCGTCCAGAAGATCTGTTTCTTTTTAGCCATCCGATTTTCCGAAGCTCTCCAGGATCCTCTCCGCCTCGGCCTGGGGGTGCAGGTCCCCGTCGGCGGCCGCCCGGGCGCCTTCCTCCACCGCTTCGATGAACGCCGCGCGGTCGACCAGCCGCTCGTATTCCTCCAGATCGATGAGCACCGCCACCCCCCGCCCCCGCCGGGTCAAGAGCACCGGACGCCGCGACCGCCGGACCTGTTCCACCAGCGCCGAGGCCCGGGTCTTCAGCTCGGTCAAAGGATGCACATCCTCGCTGAATTTCGTCGAAGCCATACAGACCTCCGAAAGTTCAAGGTACCTTTTATGGTACCATATAAAGGTACCTTTAAAGGACTATTTTGCGCGCGTTCGACAGCTTTTCCCCCTTTACAAAACCAAGAAGCTTTTCCATCGAAAAATAGTAATTTCAAACGCTTATATCTACCCTGTCCCCGTTTTTCTCCTCCGGCGTGGGCCTGGGCCTGGCCCTCTCGCGCCGCCTGGCCCGCGGCATGGGCGGCGACCTTGAACTGGACGTCAGCGTGTCCGGCGGGGCGTGCTTCGTTTTGACATTGTCAGTAAAATCCTAGAGTTATACCTATCCTGTCCCCATTTCTCTCCATATCTCCCATTGACAGGAGTATGCCAATGGCGTACCATATATACATGAAGGCAAGATGGATCACGATAGTCGAAACCAAGGCTTTCGAGGGACGTGCAAAATCACGAATGACCAGGGAGGAAGTGGATTCGGTAATAACGATGATAGCCAGTAATCCGAGGTGCGGTGACGTGATCCAGGGAACGGGAGGTATCAGAAAAGTACGTTTCGCGATTGGGGGAAAAGGAAAGCGTGGAGGAGTAAGGATTGTATATTACTTCTACAACGAGGACGTACCCGTGTTCTTGCTGACGGTATTCGCCAAGAATGAGAGATCGGATCTGACGCAAACGGAGAGAAGAGCATTAGCCAAGCTGGTTAAGAAAATACGTGGAAGTTATTAGAGGCAGGAGGATATCGATGACCAAAAAAGCATTCAATGCCATTAGAGAAGGTTTGGAAGATGCAATTGCATATGCCAGCGGAGATAAGTCCAAGGGCGAGAAACACAAAGTGAAAATCGAGGAAATAGACGTCCGTACCCTTAGGAACAGACTTGGTCTGACTCAAAAGCAGTTCGCAAAGCTGTTTGGAGTTAGTCTGGCTACACTAAGAAACTGGGAGCAGGGACGCCGTCGGCCTGAAGGACCTGCGATGGTCTTGCTAAATGTAATCCAGCGAGAACCAGAGGCTGTACTGCGAGCACTTGGCTATAAAGCTGCTTAAGTAGTTGGTGGGGAATATAGATTCATGGAAGTTTTCATTATTGTCTTGGTTGTGGCGTTGTTGGTGCCAGGGTATTTCTGGTTTCGTTTCGGGCCGAAGTTCGAAGGCCATAAAAGACTCCCTTTGTGACAGACGGTTATAGTTGTCCTGTCCCAATTTTTCCCTACACTGCCGGTGGAATCCTGGAGAACTAACGCTTCTCGTCTTTGCCCGCCAGCCAGTCTTCGGAGACGCCCGCCAGGGCGGCGAGGCGTTCGAAGTTTTCGGGTTTGGGGCGCTTGACTTTGCCGGAGCGCCAGGAGCGGATGGTGTTGCGGGAGACTTCCATGTTTTCGGCCAGGTCTTCTTCGGTCATGCCGGTGGCGGCGATGGCCAGGGCCAGGCGGTTGCTCTGGTACATGCACTTGTTGCAGAAGGGGATCCAGTCTTTGGAGCCGCACAGGAAAACCAGGCCGGAGATTACCTGCTTGCCGCAGCGCTTGCATTTTATGCCGGAAATCGGCTTGTTGGGCTTCTTGGCCATGCAGGGGAAATTTTATGCAGGCTCCCCGGACGCGTCAAGCCCTGAATAATTCCTTGTTTTCGAAAAAACATTTGCTATACTGCCGGGCCTGCGGCAGTTCCGCCGCGATCCGGCGTAACCCGGGAACAGAGAGATGCAGAGTTTAAAGTATATGTTGTTTATTGGTGTTTTTGCCGCCATCTGGGCGGGCGGTTGTGGTGTTGAAGCCTGGGACGAGGGGATTTACGAAGAAGGCGCGCCGGTGCTGGGTCCGTCGGGAAAGGCGGACGATTTCGGGGCGGACGTGCCCGCGTACGCGCCGCTGCCCGAGGGGGTCGACCTGGACAAGCCTTTCCAGGTGCTGTTCGCGCCGCTGGAGCCGGTGGTGACCATGGAGCTTTACTGGATCGACCTGGTGCGCAAGCGGCGCAAGTGGAATCCCAAAGAGTACGAAGAGGGGAACAACCCTTATCGCATCCTTTATGCGGTCTACACCCTGCGCAACCAGAAGATCATGGAGGCGCTGGCCGACGCCGAGGACGACGGGGTGGACGTGCAGATCATCATCGAGTCGGACCAGCTCGGCAAGGAGCGCACCTGGATGACCGTGGACGAGTACCTGTCCGGGCGCGGGTTCGAGGTGGTGCTGGATCACCGCGACCTGGACGAAGCCGGCCGCGAGAGCGCCGACCTGATCGGTATCAGGCACTACGGCTTCACCCACGTCAAGACGCGCATTTTCCAGACCCCATCCGAGACGGTGGTGCTCTCCGGCAGCTTCAACACCGGATCGCACGCCCCGCTCAACGACGAGAACCTCCACGTAATCCGCGATCCCGCCCTGGTGTCCCGCTACGTTGCCATGTACGACAACGTGCTGCGCGGGCAGCGGCCGGTCAACGAGTGGGATGAGGAAGCGGCGGTCAACGTGCTCTTCACCCGGCCCACTGTGGGGCCGCGCCCCGGCGAGATGTTCCTGCGCTGGCTGCAGGAGGAGAACGAGCAGATCCTGTTGATGGCCTACTCCCTGCGCGACATCACCGCCCCGGGCAGCGACAAGTCGCTGGTGCAGATCCTCTCGGAGAAGCACGCCGCCGGCGTCCCGGTGTACATCATCTCCGACCGCAAGCAGTCCGACGGGGGCGACTACGACGACACCGAGGACGAGCTGCGCGCCGCGGGAATTCCCTTCTACGAGGTGCGCAACGATGTGACGGTCTACACCGCCATGCACCACAAGGTGGCGGTGCTGGGGCTGACCCGCATCCGGGTGGTGTCGGATTCGGCCAACTGGACCAAGAGCGGACTGGGCACCGACCGCAACATCGCCCGCAACCAGGAGAGCATGCTCTTCATCGACTCCGAGAAGCTCGACCAGGGGCGCACCGGGCGCCGCTACCTGGCCGAGTGGCTCAAGGTGCTCTCGCGCTACGCCCACCAGAGCCAGGAGATCGACGGGGAGGGGAGTTTTGAATTTGTCCGCGACCAGCTGATGGCCCGGGAAGAATGGCCCCGGCAGTCGGTCTGGTTCCGTGCCTTCAACGCGACGACCGGGGACGGCGAAGCGGTCCACGTGGTGGGTGATCACCCCGATCTGGACGAATGGGGCGACCGGGGCCCCGGGGTGGCCCTTGAGACCACCACCGAGGACTACCCCGAATGGTGGACCGCCGAGCCGGTCCAACTGCCGCTGGCGTCGGCCTTCGAGTGGAAGCTGGCCACCTTCGACGCCGAAGGGGAGCTGCTGCGCTACGAGGCGGATCCCAAGCGGATCTCGGTGGCCTATCCTCCCGGTTTGCTAGAGGACGACGGTCTCGAGCTCAAGGGCTCCTGGAGATAGCGTCCGGTGCGCATCCTGATAGAAGGCGTCGGCGGAGTGGGGGGCATCATAGCCGCCCGCCTGATAGCCGCCGGGTTCGAACCGGTGCTGGTCACCGGCAATCCCGAAATCGCCGGAGCCATCAAAAAGAACGGCATCAGCGCCAAGACCCCGACCGAAGAATTCAATGTGTTGGCGAAAGCAGTCGTTAGCCTGGACGACCTGGACGAGCAAGAGCGCTTCGACGCCGCGTTTCTGATCATGAAGGCCAACCGGGTGGTGGAGGCAGCCGAAAAGACGATTTCGCTGCTGCGCGGGGACGCCGGGTACGTGGTCACCTTCCAGAACGGGTTGGTCGAGGACGCGGTGGCGGCGGCCGTAGGCGCCCAGAGGGTGATCTCGGGGATCATCGGCTGGGGGGCCACCATGCACGCCCCCGGGGTGTACGAGAAGACCAGCGGCGGCGAGATCCACATCGGAGAGCTGGACGGGAGCATCAGCGAGCGGATCAAGAAGCTGGAGGCCGCACTGGAGGTGGTCTGCCCGGTGGTGATCAGCAACAACATCCGCGGGGCCTTGTGGAGCAAGATGGCCATCAACTGCATGATCACCTCCATGGGCGCCCTGACCGGGCAGCTCCTGGGGGAGATGCTCCAAGAACGCCGGGTGCGCCGGGCCTTCCTGGTGATCTACCGCGAGGTGCTCGACACCGCGTCGTCTGCGGGCATCAAGGTCGAACGCATCGCCGCCAACCCGCGCCTGTTCTACCTGCCCCCCAACGCCGGCCCGCTCAACCGCTTCATAAAGGACGTGCTGATGAAGATCCTGGGCCGGCGCTACCGGAAGCTGAAATCCTCCATGCTCCAGAGCTTGGAGCGCGGCCGACCCGCCGAGATCGACTACCTCAACGGTTACGTAGTCGAAACCGCCAAGAAGCACGGCGTCCCGGTCCCCCTCAACTCCCTGGTCACCAGGATGGTCAAGGAAATCGAATCCGGCAAAAGAAAGATCGAGAAACGCAACATGGATGAGTTGTTGGCAGAGATGGGGTAGGAGTTATTTGTTTTTTTTAGTGGCCTTCTTCTTCGAGTTCTTCTCTTTCATCTTCTTCCAGTATTCCTGGTAATACCTCACCTGCTCGTCCACCTTCAGAGGTTTTCCGTTCAGGTGGCGCCAGAAGGAGTACAGGACGACGCTGGACATGTCGTCGGGGTGGTGGAGGCCCAGCTTGTTGAAGTAGTCGCGCAGGCGCGAGCCGCCCCACAGGCCCCAGTTGTTGCGCATCCAGGTGCCCAGGCCGAAGTGGTACTTGATCATGTCCTTCTCGGGGCCGGCTTTCATTTTCTCCACCGTTTCGGCGGGCAGCATCTTCTTCATCTCCGAGAAGCAGTCATCCAGGTCGGTGGGGACGTAGACGCCGGTGGGGGATTTCTTGTCCTTGGTGGCGTCGATCTTCAAGTCGGCGGCGCAGGCCAGGCCTGCCAGGAAGGTCAGCAAGACGGCCAGGCAATATCTGGACATGAATCACCTCCGCCGGCGAATATAACATGTTTATGGAGGCAAAACTTCCCATTTCCGCCCGGACGGGGGTAATACTAGTGGATGTAGATGGATCGCGATGAGATAAGCCAGCTGTACCGGCGACTGGGTCCGTTGATTTACCGCCGGTGCCTGAAGTTGCTCAGGAATCCCGATAATGCCCGGGATGCCACGCAGGAGGTGTTCGTGCGCGCGGTGAAGCACAAGGAGACGCTGAGAGCCGACCGCCAATGCCTGCCCTGGCTGTACCGGGTGGCGACCAACTACTGCCTCAACTTCATCCGCGACCGCAAGCCCATAGACGATCGGCAGCCGGAAGAGATACTGAAATCCACATCCGGCGAGGAACGGCTGGACGCGCGGAGACGGGTTCTGGCGGTTCTGGGAGAGTTCGATTCCAAGACCCAGCAGATCGCGGTCTACTCGCTGCTGGACGGGATGACCCAGGAGGAGATCGCCGAAGTCACCGGATTTAGCCGCAAGACCGTGGGTAAGAAACTGAAACGTTTTTCCGAACGGAGCAAGGAGCTGTTGTCATGAGCTGCCCTTCGGATTACCAGCTGGACGAATACTGGTTGGCGGGCAGGCCCGAAGATCACCCGGTGCACGGCCACCTGGAAGGCTGCGAAACTTGCCGCAAACGCCTGATGGAGTGGGAGCAGGCCGAAGATAAATTCCAGAAAGAGGTTTTTCCGGCCACCGAGGAAAAGGTCGCCGGTCGCCTGAGCGCATCCCGCTCCGGCTTCTTCGGGTTCTTCACCTACCCGCGCCTGGCGGCGGCCGCCGCGGTGGTGCTGGCGGTGGTGCTGGCGGTGGCCTTGTGGCGACCGGCGGATCGCGAGGCCACCTACATCGGGGTCAAGGGCACCCTGGGCCTGGAGGTATACTGCCAGCGGGCCGACCGGGTGTTCCGGGTGAATCCGGGCGAGCGGCTGCTGGCGGAGGACCGCATACGCTTCGCGGTTTCTGCGCCCGGGCCGGGGCAGGTCATGATCGTGTCGGTGGACCAGCAGGGCGAGGTCAGCCTGTTCTACCCGGCGGGGTCGGTGGAAGGCGGGAGGACTGAACTGGAGGGCAGCACCATTCTGGACGAAAGCCGGGGGCCGGAGCGGATCTTCGTGGTATTTTCCGAGGGAGCCCTGGATTTCGCAGCAGTCGAGTCGGCGGTCGTGCGGGGGTTGGAAGAAACCGGCGATGTGGTTAAACTACAGAGATTGCCGCTGGAGCTGGTGCAGAACAGTCTGTTGATTCAAAAAGGAAGCAGCGGGGAATGAGACGGCTGGTTTACATCTTCGTGCTGCTATTGCCTTCCCTGGCCTTCGGCCAGGTGGCGCGCTTTGGCCTGGTGGCGGGGAGCAACCGCGGCCAGGAGCGCAAGGCCACGCTGCGCTACGCCGAGCGGGACGCCCGGCGCTTCGCCCGGCTGCTGGTCGACCTGGGCGGTTTCGATAAAGACAAGGTGGTGCTGCTGGAGGGGGTCGACGCCGAGGGTTTCAAAGAGGCGTTTTCGAAGCTGAAGCGGCAGATCGCCGCGGTGGTGCCGCAAAAGGCGCCGCGGGCGCTTTTGGTGGTTTATTTCTCGGGGCACTCCGACGGGGTCAACCTGGAGTTCGGGTCCGATCGCCTGGAGTACGCCGAGTTCCGCGAGCTGGTGGAGCAGTCCGGGGCCGGGATCCAGATTGCCTTCATAGATTCTTGCCAGTCGGGCGGGCTGACCGCGGTGAAGGGGGGAAGGCCCGGGCCGTCGTTCGACCTGGTGCTGACCGACACCATCGACGCCAACGGCACCGCCATCGTCACCTCGTCGGCCGCCGGAGAGAATTCTCAGGAGTCGGGGGAGTTGCGGGGATCCTTTTTCACCCATTACCTGCTTTCGGGTCTGCGGGGCGCCGCCGACGCCAACCATGACCGGCGGGTGACCCTGGCCGAGGTGTACCAGTATGCCTACGGCAAGACGGTGGTGGAGACCGCCAGGACGTTGTCGGGCACTCAGCATCCAACTTACGAGTACCAGATGGAGGGACGCGGGAACGTGGTGCTCACCGACCTCTCCCGCAGCCAGGCCCGGCTGCGCTTCGGGCCGGACACCTCGGGGGAGTTCCTGGTGCTTTCCAAAGACAGCGGGGACGTGGTGGCCGAACTGGAGAAACCCTTCGGCACCCGCAGCCAGTTGGCGGTCCCCGCCGGAGCCTACACGGTGGCGCTGCGCCGGGGGGTGCGCCTGTATTCCCAGGACGTCACCCTGCAGGAGGGCCAGCTCCTGCGGGTGAAGCCGGCGTCGATGCGCGAGCACCCCGCGCTTTTGGCCTCGGTCAAGGGCAGCGGCCCGGCGCGATCGGGCGTGGGCATGTTTTTGCACTACGGCTTGTTGAGCGGGGCGCTGAAGAACTACGCCGCCATCCACCAGGGGATCGTGGGCCTGCGGGTGGACCTGGGGCCCACCACGCTGTTTCCGCGTTTCGCCTACGGCGAGGCCAGCATCGAGGCCGACCAGCTCGACTACTTCATCCGCATGTACTCGCTGGAGAGCGTTATCGCCTGGCGGTTCGAATACTCGGTGCTGGATCTCTTCGGCGGAGTTCTGCTGGGCCTGAGCTACGGCAGCCAGTACCTGTCCGACGATCAGGAGTTCTCCGGGACCATGTTCACCTACGGGGCGGTGGGCGGCATCGACCTCCCCCTGGTCTCGGGGCTGGCGCTGCAGATCTTCTGGGAGGTGGGCGCGCGGGTGTTCTCGCTCAACAGCGAGCTGTCGCAGCAGCTCACCTTGCAGGGAATGGTGGGTCTGGGTTACGAATTCTAATAGGAGCAAGAAATGAACAGATTGCTTCTTGTTGTGGTTATTTCCTTCGGTTGTCTTTCCTGCGGCAACTTCGTCGACTACGTTCCGCCGGATTGCGAGCGGATGACCTGCGAGCAGCTGGGCAAACAGTGCGGCACCTGGAACGACCTGTGCGGTGAGGTGGAATGCGGCGGTTGCCCGGAAGGCGAGACCTGCCGCGCCGACGGGCAGTGCGTCACCCAGTGCGAGCCCACCACCTGCCAGCAGTTGGGGGCCCAGTGCGGGCTGTGGGACGACGGCTGCGGCGGGCAGCTCGACTGCGGCGGCTGCCCGCTGGGCGAGGCCTGCGACATCGGCGGGCACTGCACCGTCACTCCCAGCGACCAGGAAGACCGCATCAGCGGCTGCGGCGGGTTCGAGGCGGCCGGGGGCGCTTTATTCAATCCCCCCGCCGACTACTGCGCCGCCGAGGTGCTGCACTGGCTCTACGAACCGGAAACCCGGACGCTCAAGCTGGGCGACGCCCGCATACTGCTCAACTGCTGCGGCGATCACAGCATGTCAATGGAGCAGGACGGGGGAGTGTATGTCTTCACCGAGATGGACGCCCCCGAGGGCGGCTGGGGCCGCTGCGCCTGCATGTGCGTCTTCGACTACACCATCACCGTGCACGGCATTCCCGAGGAGACCATCGCCATCCGCATCGACCGCGACGTGACCGACGACCAGGATCCCCTGGCCACCGTCTTCGAGACCCAGCTGGACCTGACCCTGGGCTCCGGCTACGCCATCATCGATGACGAGCCTATGGAAATGTGGTGCGGGGAGTTTTAGGGGTTCCCATTTTTTCCTCCTGATGGGTAATACCCGGTAGAACCATGAACGATGGAATGAAAGGAGGACAGGCATGTTTCGCATCACAACCGCAATAATTCTGGCCGGATTGGTGCTGGGCTGCGGCGGCTACACCGACACCCCGGTGCTCGAGCAGCAGGATAAAATCAGCGACTGCGGGGGCTTCGCCCGGGCCGGCAGCCCGCTCTTGACCCCCGGGGCGGACTACTGCGCCGCCGAGGTGCTGCACTGGGCCTACGATGCCGGGACCCAGACGCTCAAGCTGGGCGACGCCCGCATCCTGCTCAACTGCTGCGGCGACCACAGCATGGAGATCGAGGTGGTAAACGGCGTCTACGTGGTCACCGAGACCGACGACATCGGGGACCTGCCCGCCCGCTGCCCCTGCATGTGCGTCTACGACTTCACCGTCGAGGCCCAGGGGGTACCGGAGCAGGTCATCGAACTGCGCATAGTCCGGGTGGTGACCGACCGGATGGACCCCCGGACGATCGTCTTCGAGGGCTCGCTGGACCTGACCCAGGGCTCCGGCTCGCTGGTGCTGGACGAATCCGACGTGAGCCCCTGGTGCGAGGAGCAGGAGTGCACCCCGCTGACCTGCGAGGATCTCGGCAAAGAGTGCGGCAACTGGGGCGACGGCTGCGGCGGCTTCCTGGACTGCGGCGGCTGTGAGGACGGCAAGAGCTGCAGCACCGAGGGCGCCTGCGTGGCCGCCGAGCTGCGCCAGGCCGACCGCATCAGCGCCTGCGGCGGTTTCCAGGCCGAGGGCAGCCCGCTTCTGGGCGACCCGGAATCCTCCGACTACTGCGCCGCCGAGATGCTCCACTGGGCCTACGACGAACAGACCCGGACGCTGAAGCTGGCCGACGCGCGGATCCTGCTGAACTGCTGCGGCGACCACAGCTTCGTAGTCGAAGAGCAGAACGGCGTCCTGGTCTTTACCCAGACCGACGCCCCCGAGGGCGGCTGGGGCCGCTGCGCCTGCATGTGCGTTTTCGACTTCACCATCGAGGTCCAGGGCATCCAAGCCGGGACCATCCCCATCCGCATCGACCGCGAGGTCACCGACTGGCCCGAAGGCTCCGGCCTGGTCATCGAAGCCGAACTCGACCTCAGCCAGGGCTCCGGCTCCATCATGATCGACGACACCGACGTCGGCCCCTGGTGCGAAGAAGTCTAGAGATCCGGGGGTCAGACACTAGCACTTTGCACTTGAAG
>Ga0272442_10004786_pt1 | contig 18329 bp, 22 predicted proteins | sample SSMForm2O_FD_200262 | JGI IMG/M metagenome (GOLD analysis project Ga0272442, IMG submission 200262) | Marine sediment archaeal communities from Little Sippewissett salt marsh, Falmouth, MA, United States - SSM-Form-2O | ecosystem: Environmental > Aquatic > Marine > Wetlands > Sediment ... | reverse complement strand
CTGCCACGACCGGCTTGTCCATCCTGTCGATCTTGCCCACGATTGCCTCGTGGCCGGTCGAGCTTCCGCCGTTGGAGTCGATTGCCAGGATGAAAGCCTTGATGTTTCCGTCATCCTCGAAATGGTCCAGATACCTCACTATGGTCTTGGCAGACACTGCTGATTCAGGCGGCGTCTTTCCCCGCTCATCAAAGATCCCCCCGAAGCGAGTGCTCACAAGCTCACCCTCTATGTCAATGACCATGACTGCTGGAGGCGGCCTGCGAAGAATCCCGGAGAAATGGACTGCGCCGAACAGGATCACGAGGAATTCAACCAGGGCTATCGCGATGATGGCTCTTGTCTTTGTCTCATGTGTTGCTTGTCTCATCTTTCTGTCCTGCGGATACACGTGTTCAGGATATGAACAGACCTCCCGGTGGCGACGTGCTCCAAGAGCGACTACCTGAGCCTGATCAGCCCGAATGCCCACAGATATGCGATGAGAAGGAATCCCAGGAATCCAAGGACATTGAACCAGAACTCTTCTCTTGCTTGTTCACCTTCGTTCTCCGGCCCCATGATCATCAGCCAAACCATGGGTATGGCCTTCTTCGTCAACAGATACTCAATCGCTCTGAATACGCCAATAAAGCATACGGCTCCAAAAAGACCTGCTTTCCCTATGTCTGCAATCCCGAGCAAGAACACGTATGCCGCAACCGCGGCAACCGCAAGGCTGATTGAAGTGTTGATGAAGTAGTTTCTTGCCGTTGTCTGCACGCACACTCTGGGCGGCGTCCATTTCTGTGATGTTCTCATCTTTAGCAGTCCCCTATCAGTCCTCTTCTCCTGGAATATCATCATGGCCCTCGGGCCGCCATGTCCGGCCGCCGTCCGGCGTCTCGTACCAGACAATGCCCTTGCCGCCCGAAACCGACTTTGTATTGATCAGTACTCTGTCTCCGGGCGCATACCTGACTTCCGTCACTGCCAGATATGTCGAGCGCCCGGGAATGAAGGCTCGGAAATCGAATCCGTTACGAATTGACTGGAGAACAGATCCAGCAGTGCTCGCCCTGCTCATCATTCCCAGGATACTAAAGGCCGCGCTCTTCCCTGCCTTGATGAGCTTGGTCCAGAGCCCAAGCCCGTAGACACTTCCGGCATCACTCGCCAGAGCGCCAGCAAAATCAGTATGCTCGCTCTTCAATAGATTGCGCTGATCCTCTCTCCATATGTCGCTGAGCTTCCTTGTCGGTATGTCCTTGTCGTCAAACATGTCGATCGTGGCGGTGCCTTCTGGATAGAAGAAGCTACCTGGCTGGACATCATAATCATACTTCGTCTCTCCGGTCACCGGATCGTCAAACTGGTACTCCTTCACAATCCTGCCCTTATACTGGCCGCTGGCGAATACAAGCGTTGTCCTTTCGCCGCCCACTGTCATCTGTGCGAACTCCAGTTCTTTCCCTGTGGGGTCGGTGTACTTGTACGGGTTGCCTCGAACAAAGCTGTACCCGTTCAACTGCTGCGGATCATAGACATCAGCGTACACCGGGTCCGGCTGCATGAATATGGCTCCCGCTGCCGGCATCATGAGTCCGCACAGAAGCATCGCGATAAGGACTTTTCGCCCGAATGATCCTTTGCTGTTCCAGCTCATTTTGCGCCTACCTCTTTTCCTACGAAGTGACTCTCTTGCTCAGCTTCAGGTCTCTGATGGGTGTGCGTGCTCGGCAGGACAACGTCAGGCCGCGGAAAAACAGTCCATGGAATCCTGTATCCCTGAATCTCCGGCATTGACCAGCCCGCTTCCTTCTTCGGAAATTCCGGCTCGTGGTGTTGCTGCCGCTTCCGTGCTGTCCGGCTCACCACCACATCAATTTCCGGATCGCTGTGGCCGATAACGCGACCCTGCAGGTCTGTGAACACATGCCCTGCTCCCTGGAGTTCAGGATGATAGAATACCCTTTCCCCATCAGCATGCACCTCGGCCAGGGATTTGAGCACTCGCATCACCCGGACTGCCCTGTATGTTCCTGTTCTGTTGAGCATGAGCACAGTGCCCCAATCGTCATAGACAAACGACTGACGCCAGCGGCCATCGGGCGTCAGCAGCCTTTTCGAACGGAACCATCCCTCCAGGTAGTCATAGAATAGCTCTTCAAGCAGTCTCATCTCCCCGGTACTGTTGCAGTAGATACGAGACAGCCGGCCTTTTGAATCGTAGCCGTAGGAGTATGCCTGGTCCTGGACGAGGTTCCCGTGCGTATCGTATGCGCTGTGGATCGAAGCACAGAATGCAAAGGGCGGAGCAAGGACTACCGCAAACATCATGCCTGTCAGTAATCTCGCTCGTGTCACTCGCTCAAACCCCCCCAAAAACCGGATAATCGCTCCTCCTATTTATGTCTTTCTATTGAAACGGGATAAACTTGCGACAAGGTTATCCCGATATGTCGGAACCATTCCCTTGTCCTGATGCAAGGAGCAGTGTGCCTCACACCGCACCAATCGCCCGCAACCCTTATAAACCCCCGCAGCTTTCTCCACTCCACAATGGCAACACAAAAGTCCTTCGCCCAGGCAGTCTCACTCCTTCGGCAGATTGCCGATAACACGGCTGACATCCGGCACATGCTGGAGCATCTCATCGAAGCAGAACGGTCGAGAGAGACCGGACGCCCTCCTCACGCTCATTCACATCATTGATTGCAGGGCCGCGTATCCTTTTCAGGATTGCATCCGCGGCATCTCGTCAAGATTTTGTCGCGCTCCGCGGCAGAATTCCGGGGACCCTGCACATTGACAACGGCGACGGCTTTCGCCTCGTCGAGAACACACATTTCAGCAGACGCACCCATATCCCGCTTTTTCTGAATTTCCGGCGAACTCCCGCATCGGGCTTCGCGCTCGTCGAGGGGCTCGTCGGGAAACACGGCTATTTCGCAGGCATCATGAATACGGCAACAGAGAGACCAACCACAGAAAGGAAAGACATCATGAACATATTCATCGGCTCAGGAACACTCATTGAAAATGCCGTGATTCGCACAGGACAACCCCATAGCGTGGAGTTCGTCATTGCGGCAAAGCACGGCTTCAATGGCAAGACCCGCGAAGAGCGCACGGAGTTCGTTCCGTGCGTCATCTTGAACCCTTCGGACAAGCTCCAAGCACTCTTGACAGGACAAGGCAAGGGGCTGTTCGTGGAGTTCAAAGGCCGAGTGGCCGCATCAAGAACAGAGGAAGAGACCCCGGCGCCAAACACTGCCAGGGTCATAGTGAACAAATCCAGCTTCACCATCGTCACACGGCGAAGCTGACACAGCAAGCCTGCGGAATAGCCGCCATCACATCGGGCGCACACCGGATTTCGATTCGGCGTGCGCCCTTTCTGTATCAACCCACAAAAAAAGAAAGGACAAGACCATGAACTCATACGCCACGGCCGTGGTGCAACTGCCTCTTGTGAGGGAGGCGCAGCGCACCCGGCTCAAAACCCCCGAGGAGGTCGCACAGTTCTGCGACGATCTTCGGGACTTGGCGCAGGAAGCGTTTCACATCGTGACGCTCAACGCCAAGAACCATGTGATCGACAGACACATGGTCACTGTCGGCATCGCGGATGCTGCTCTCGTGCATCCGCGTGAGGTGTTCAAACGCGCCTGCCACGATGGGGCCTCGACCCTCTTGGTGGTGCACAACCATCCGTCCGGCGACGTAACGCCAAGCACCGAGGATATCCGTATCACCAGGCAGCTCACCGCAGCAGGCAAGGTGTTGGATATCAAGGTGCTCGACCACGTCATCATTGCCGGCAACTCACAAGACCCGAACAAGCGGCCCTTTCTCAGCATGCGCGAGGAAGGGCTGTGCTCGTTCGAATAGGAGGACAATACGTGAACCTGGACAATGCTCTGAACATCGCTCGCAGCCTGAAATACGGCCCACTGCCTGGTCCGCAGGATCATGCTCCATCTGTCGAGGAGGCTATAGAGCTCATCCATGAAGAGAGGCGCACTTGCGGATTCAACTGGCTCACAGGCGCAGCTGCCGAGGAAGCCTTGCGGGAAGCACACGAGGCAAGCCATGCAGTGTATTGACTGCGGCAAGAAAGGCTGCTCTCAGACCTCAGACGGGGTGTGCCGCTCCTGCAGGAGGAAGCTCGACAGCCGCATCAAGCTGATAAGGAAGCAAGCGAGAAACAAGAACAGAAACAGAGGACCGCGTGTAGCACGCGCGTAGTCCAGCCATAGTGGACAAGCCAGGCTCATTCCCTTTGGGGATGGGCCTTTTTGCTTGTCAGAAAGGAGACACTGATGGCTTACACGCCAACCCTAACCACAGCTCAGTCATGCACGCTCCGGCGGATTGCCTGGGCTGCCGGCAGGCCTATGACCAAAACACTCGGGGAGATCATGGATTTCGTGGTCTCCCGTATTGAGTCAGCGCCAGTCTGCCGGGAATGCAGAGACAGATCGAAGTGTTCTCAGTGTGCGTTTCACCGCCGCTGAGGCAGACAATAGCGAGGGGCAGGTCTTCCCTGGTCTGCCCCTTTCTTTCATGGAGGCCGATATGAATGAGTTCTCCCAGGGATGTGAAGCATGTTCGCACAGGCTCGGTCTTGAGCCTGAGCAGTGCTTCCACTGTGCCAATGTTGAGCCGTGGATGTACAACGATGCGCATTCGCTTGGCGTCTACTTCTGCAGGGCAATGCCCCAGCATCATTCGTCCGAATGGAGCAAAGCCATCATCAAGTTCAAGCAGGGCTTTTCGCCCGTCATCTCAGCTATGGCAAGGATGGCCGCGTTCTATCTTCAGGCAAGCCTGACAGAGCTAAGGCCGTATGTCCTGACCAACGTGCCGACGTGGATGAATGAGGAGAAGCAGCGCCTCTTTCCGAAACTCGATTTCGGGGTGACGAGAAGGCTGGCGCTTGCTGCCTTCCGCAGCTTCAAGAACACGCGCGGAACAGACTGCCGCCAATTGCTTGCCCTGACAGGCAGCAAGAAGAAGCGGCAGCGCGAGTGCAGGAGCCGTGCGGAACGGCAACGAAACACAGACGGGGCGTACATGGTGTGCGATCCCCAAAGGGTTGAGAACATGAACATCATCATTCTGGATGATGTTCTGACTACCGGCTCAACGCTGAGAGCCTGCGGCCTTGCATTGAAGCAGGCGGGCGCAAAGCAGGTGGTGCCGGTTGTCTTGGGCGTAACGGCAAGAAAGGAGAACGGTTATGGAAACGGCTCTCATATGCGGCAAATGCAGGACTCGGTATTGCAGCGAGAGTTCGCTCTCCCGGGTGTTTCCTGACATCCCGAATCTGCTGGAAAGGCTGATGCCTGGCGACACTGTGCCGCACGGTGAATGCCCGCATTGTGGCTCGCTTGTCTCGCTTGCCGCAGAGGAGCCGGCTCTCGCGTGCAACGTGTGCGGCGACGAGGTTGCGATGCCAGACATGAGAGAGCACCTGTGTTTGCACAGCCCGAACGCACAGGGGATGAGTTGGGAAGACGTCCGGGCCGTGTTCACGCACGGCTGACAACAAGGCAACGACCGAACAACCGGGCAGCCTGTTCTTGGGCGGACAGGCTGCCCTTTGTCTGTCTGGAGGTAAGACCATGAAGAAAGCTTACGAACTCGATATCGACGTCCGGCTGCTCACGCAACAGCTCAACGACCTGTTGGTGAGCAACACGTCAGAGGAATCGAAAACCGGACTGCACAATCTGCTTGGGGAGATTCTGGACCAGGCTACGGAGGCGCAACGATGTCCGTAGTCCTCCAGAACCAGCATGTCAAGGAGCTGCTCATGGGGTTAGAGAACAACCACGTGTTTCCGCACAAGCATTCCTATGATCTCTACCGGGACTGGCTGGAAGCTGTCTGGGCGTTCCTCAACATCCCGGCCGAGCCGGAGGCATACAAGAAGACCCTCGACAGATACACGCGCGAGCAAGGCGAGGAACTCGGAAGGCTGTTTTCTTTGTACGCACAGGCAGCCGAAGAACTCCGGTTCCAGGACATCCTTGGGGAGTTGTTCATGCAGCTTGATCTCAAGTCAGTGCGTGCAGGCCAGTTCTTCACGCCCTGGCACATAGCCGAGATGATGGCGCGCATGCAGTTCGGCCCAAAACCGTTCCAGGAAACCGTCGAGCGTCAGGGCTATGTGAGCGTCATGGACCCGGCTGTCGGCTCAGGGGTCATGCTCCTGGCTTTTGCCAAGGTGGTTCACGATGCGCTGGGTTGGGACGGTCTCGCAAAGCTCCGGCTGTACGGCACAGACATCGACGAAAGATGTATCCTGATGTGCAGGATTCAATTGAGGATGAACTGCCTTGATTCCGTCGGAAGACTTGCGGCTCTTGTTGGAGCGCTGCGTGACCCGACATCCCACAATCCGCCCCCGCCGGCGTCCAGCCGCTCCTCGACAAAGCCATCTCGAACCACGCCTGTGGTCGTGAGCGCAAAACCTGTCCGGGAGAAGCAGGCAACTCTGGTGCAGATGGAGCTGTTCTGAAACCCAAAACGAGCAATGGAGGTATGAAAGATGAAACAAGAAAGGAAGAAGACAGTGGAGACGATGGAGGATGTATTCGGTCCTGTGATCTACGCGTACACGCGTCAGCAGGCGATTGATGACGGCGTCCTTGTAGACGTTTCTGGCATGGCCGGCGAAGCAGGCATCAAGTATCCGTGCGCTGTTACTCGCGCGGTATTCGACGAGTACATCAGCGTGCCGGAGGAACTCCGCAGTTTCCAGGATGAGAAAGGCCGGCTCTGGGATGTCCTGTGGATGTTCTCATGGGCCGTGCGATCGAACAGGATGCCCGGCGACACAAGGATGTTCCAACTCATCGTGCAGAAACCGGAAGGTTCAGCCTGGCTGTCGAATGAGGAACAACACGAAGGAAGCCCCAGGCAGCGCCTTGTTACGCTCAAGGCAGTGTGCGGAGCTGGGGACGACGGCAAACCGTGTATCACAATCATGATGCCGCACGAGGACTGAATGGGCTTCCGGTGACTCGCTGATCCTCGACAGACAGGAAGGGGCAGCCCGCCGCTCCGGCGAGGCTGCCTCTTCCCCGGTGGCATACACAATCCCATCCGTCACTATCAGAATTCGACGCGCTTCGCGCGTATGCTCCAGATTCCAGAGGGATCAGAGTTCAGAGAAGAGGGGAGAACGGGGACGACACAACACGAAACCCGGAGTCCGCGAGCCGGGAGTTCGGGTAGATGCTGCTGCGGAACGCGCAACGCACGCCGTCACGATCGAGGTCGAACGAGCCGCCGCGCAACACCCGGATGGTGCTATCATCTCCTTCAAGCCCTTCTCGACCGTCGTCCTTCTCGTACGGATACTCCGTATACGTGCTGCGCGTCCATTCCCAGACGTTACCCGCCATATCTGCACACCCATAGGGCGAATCCCCTGCAGGTGAATACCGGCCGACCGGCGTTCTTCCAATCCCAAGGCTCTCAAGGCTGTTGCACCGCCTGCGCTCCCATCTGTCTCCCCACGGCCATATCCTCCCGTCAGTCCCGCGCGCTGCTTTTTCCCATTCAGCTTCGCTGGGCAAGGTATACCCACAATACTCAACATATGCCAGTGCGTCATGCCATGTGACATTCGTGACCGGCAACGTCTCTTTCCCTGGCTTCTTCGCTTTTCCACGCCAAGCACTGTGCCCACTCTCCTCCGCAAATGCCTGGAATTCCGCAGCAGTCACTGGATACTTGCCGATGTAGAATGTCGGCAGGAACACAACGTGTTGCGGCATTTCGTTGTCGCGAGCTTGCATGTCAACGTTCTTGTCACTCCCCATGATGAAGTCGCCTGCCTCAACCTTCACCAGGCCCAGTTCTTCATACCTGCCAAGTTCACACCACGCCCATGTGGCGGCTGCTCTGAGCGCCTTGTCCTCGCTTCGGCGAAGGCCGGCAAGCTCTTTCCACATGTCTTCTGTTAGAGTGCCGTCTGTACGGGCTAGAGCTGAGAGCACATTCACACGATTCTTGACACTCTCTTGAGCTGACAACGAGAACTCCAGAAGAAGGGATGCGAAACCACTATCCAGTTCAGACGCCAATTCTGGCAGCAAAGACAGCAGTTGCGTCCTGAGTTCAGGCATCTTCCCCTCAAGCACATCACGCAGGAAGACGCGGGCGGCGCTTGCGTCTGCTGCAACCAGAGCTTTCCACACTCGCACCTGGCCTGGTCCTGTGTCTGTATTCACCAGCATCTTGATCAGTTCATCCCCGACACGAGCACGCATATCCTGCGGCACCTGCACATCTTCTGCCAGGCTCAGGCCGGCAAGGACCAAGCCTGTTCCGTCGTCATCATTGCCCGACCGTAGCTCGTCGACCAGGACCCTCGCCCTGTCTCCTGGCGCAAGCCCGACAGCAATCAGTATCACTTCTCGCCACGGCTCTTGGTCTGCGTGCTCGCTCAGCAATTCATACATCTCGTTCTCAACCACGTGAGCTGCTGCAAGGTAATCATGCAATGCGCGATGCGCAAACGCATACTGGCCAATGGCTCTCTCTACCAGGATACCTGAGCGCTCCCGAATCTGCGCTATCAGCTCTGCTGCCGAAATGGGCGCAGTCAGGCTCGGCAGGATCGGCTCAATCACTGCCGACAGTTCCTGTCCGCTTATGTCAACAAGCTCATTCTGCAGGAAATGAAACGCCACGCTCTTCAGCACCAGGAGCTTGTCCTTCAGCGACGGTCCGCCTGGCATTTCAAGTCTCTTGTCAAGGCTGTCCCACAATTCAAGAAGCACCTCCAGGCACTGCTCATACAGCCGAGACCTGCCTCTTGGAAGATCTGTCTGGCGGTAGTAATGCACCAGCGTGATTAGCGAAAGGATCAGGGGGGAGCGCGCAATAAGGCGCAAGGGTTCGTTCTTCTGCAAGCCTCTCCACAATGCCTCTGCCTGTCCTGCTGCGTCAGCGCGCGCCTGCTTCTCAGCCTCTTGCACCCGCCTGTCTGGTGCCCCAGGCTCCAGTGCATCCAACGCCTTCTTTCGGAGTACCTCGCGATACCACACTCCGACAAATTTCCGGATATCGTCGTCACTCAGGTCCCGGATCTCATATGTCCGGAACCCCGGAAGCTGATTGCGCCAGCCAGCCACGCGGCACGTTACAACGTATCGGTTCTTCGGATATCGCATGACCAGGCCCTGGATTTCCCGCACAGCGTGATCGTGGTGTTCCCGGTCAAGGACCTCGTCCAGGCCGTCCAACAGAACAACGCAACCGCCGCGCTCCAGCTTGCGCTCAAAATAGCCCTCTGGCGCCTGTCCGCCCCTGACTGAACATCTGAGCACGTCTAAGAGCGGCGCGCCACCGGATCCTTTCCTTCCAAGGTCGCGCAGCCTGGCAAACATCGGAAACAGCCGTCCGACTCTGTCCTGGATGCTGTGGTCTATAGCTCCGGAGAATACCAGCGCCAGGTAGTCCAGCAGCGTCGATTTGCCAGCCCCGGGCTGGCCAAGAACAACAACCGCATCAGCCTCCTTCGTGAACATACGATCCCACGAGAAGATAGCCGCATCCGAAGCACTGGCCCCTGACATGCGCAGTGAGATATACACCGATCGAAGCCGGGGCGGGTGTATGTCCGCGCCTGTGGAAACCCCGATCAGGCTCAGCCAGCGATGCTCTTCTGCCATGGCTTGAAGATAGCGCCGCTTGAATCCGAACCAGCCTGTCTTGTTGAGTTGAACAACAAATGAGACTGCTCTCCTACCCGCCCACGGAACCAGTTTGGTCAGCAGGAGTGTGATCACTCCGCCTGCCGCGAGCAGCAGGATTGCGTCCTGGTTCCTGGTCCAAAACGTCGGACTACTGCCAGCAGGCCCAGCAGCTTGTGCCAACGCTAACGTCGCTGATGCCTTCAGCGTCGCGAGAGCGACTGTTGCTCTTGCCAGCATATGTCGGTGTCTTGTCATTGAGGGGCATACCTCTTCCGGCGTTCTTCCTTTCACACATCCTCTTCGCTCGCTGCCAATGCGCAATCCCCTTTCCCAAGCGCCATGCCTCCGCGCCCTGCGGTCAGAGAAGGCCTAGACCATGTGCTCTGGCGTACTTCTGCATCCCGGATAATAGCACCCCTGCCCTATGGCACAACACAAGAACACGCCTCTGCCATCAGCTTGCCCGCAGATCGGCACACGATCAACACCAGAGAAAAAGGCAGCCCGTCATTTGGCGAGGCTGCCTTTTCTTTCTGAAGAAGGCGGCGGAGGCAACCAACCATGAGCGACATAACCCTGGATCGGGCAAAACTCATCCGCAGTCTGCGCAAGGCGGCGAAGAGATTGGAGGGCAACGAAGCTGAGGCCTTCTCTCGTGTGCTCGATGACATCCGCAAGGACACCAAGGGGCATTACCTCAGCTATTCTCAGGAACAGCCGGCCAAAGTCAGCTACGCATCCAGACCCGAGCACAAGCTGGACAATGCGCAGCGTACCCGGACAACGCTGGGCAGATATATCAGGCGACATCTGGGCGTCTCAAAGGATGACTTGCCGGACAAGACTCTCCATGAGGTATCCAGAGAAGTCTTCGCGCATCTTGTCCGCGGCATTCAAGCGATCAGCACGATATCCGGCGACGCTATCACCGAAGCCTACCGCACGGCCGTAGGTGGCGTGTCTTGCATGACGGGCGACGACCATTGCCGCTACACAGAACTCTACGCGCTGAACCCTGACGTCGTCAGCATGGTGGTCTACGGAGACAACCAAGCGAGGGCGCTTCTTTGGAAGACGGATCAGGAGGCGATGGTGCTCGACCGCGTCTATCCCAACGACGGAGTCCATGTCAACGTGCTGCGCAACTGGGCCGCAGCCAACGGCTATGTCTACTGCTGCAACAACTCTCTTCCTGACGGCGATGTGGCGCTGTCCGACGGCTGTCAATACACCGTCACGCTCAAGCACAACGACACGTTTCCGTACATAGACACGTTCTGCTACGGCGATATCGATGGTTCAACAGTGCGCTTGAGCAACGACTCGGAGTTCGACAGGCGGGGCGCTGATGCAGTAACGTACGAGTACGACTGGGAGCACATCGTCGGAAAGCACTTCGAGACCGGTTTCGGCTCATTCTCGGACATCTCTTCTCTCGGGCATCTTGGCTGCATGGCAGTCAATATCGGCGTGGGATACTATGATGAGCATTCTCCGCGCGCCTTCGTCGTTCTCGAACAGTATCTCTCTCAGCTTGCGAAGTTCGTTCGCTTCCACCGGGAATACAAAGACCGGCATTTCCCGTATGACGAGTCTGTTCATGCGGGTATGCCAGCATCCGGCTGGTTCGGCGGCTACCAGGATGCGGACGATGAGTTCATAACCTGCGACAAGTGCGGCTGCGCGTTCTACGAGCACGAGACTATCGGCACGGCCCTGAGCGTCATGTGTCCTGAGTGCGGTCGCGATATCCAGGTGGAGGACATACAGGAGGAGCGTGAGGAGGCAGAAGACTATGTCTGTGAAGAAGCGTGGGGGCCGTTAGGGTTCCGCAGTACTCCATGATTCACTGCAGCACGAACCCTTCAGGAAGCCCGAGAGATTCCTTCTGTTGGGCCGAGAAGGAATCTCTTCCAAGAGAAGGAGATCCTGGAGGAAATCAAAATGGCAACATGCCCAGAATGTAAGAAGGACGTCCAGCATCTTGCGTGGGAATCCGAAGTGCGAAGGCGGGGCGGCTTCATTGTGTATGACTTCGACGGACAAGGCTTGCAGGGCTGGTTTCGGCAAGACGAAGGTGAAGAAGTCCAGTTGTGTTTGATGCTCCGGTGCCCTGAGTGCAAGGAAGTACTGTTCACAAAAGCCGAGGACGCAGAAGCGTTTCTCAGGTCGGGGCGGTAGCCAGAGGAGTTCACGCCGGAGGCGAGCGTCGACCTTGGTGCATGTGGTGTCTTGTCACGCATCACCTTCCCGACTTCGCCTTCCTGGCCAACTTCTCGATAATGCCGTAAGCGTCTCACCGACCCCATCTATGCAGCCTGCTGGCGGTGCGTGTATCCTCACGGCTATAATGCCGATACTGCGTTCGGTGCTGTGGCATACCCCCGTCTTGACCGTACAACTTCTCACTGCTTCACCAGCGAGGCGACGGTTCCTTTGCTCATTCGATCATTGGTACTCGTTCGGGGTGTTTGATGGTTTCGGAAGCAGGACGAGCAGGGATGGGCAAATGGCTTCCCGGTGCGTTGCCGAAAAGCTTATTGTCGGCTTTCTGGAAACAGAAACTGGGAGCCGACATAAGCTTTCCCCTTCGGGTTCTATTCCTGTTCCGCCTTGCGGCGAAACCTGGGTGAAGGCTTTCCCCCAGACCCAATTCTAGTCTCAGGCCGTCGCGTAGCGACTGGGGCACTCCCCTTGCAAAGGCATGGCTTCGCCGTCGGGTTGCTGCGGCAACCCAACATCATAAGAGAAAACCCCTTCGGTTTTCCCTTATCATCCCTATCCCGCAGTTAGGGACGAAAACCAGATAAACCTAACGGCTTCGCCGTTCCCCCGCCGTCCTTCGTCCTCTGGGTCGGTTTATTCTGATTTTCGGTTTTGCCGGCTCTGCTCCGCGAGGGCAAAACTGCCTTGCGGCATGCTGATGTCCTCTGGCCGGACAGGCCACACAATGCCTCGGGTTTGCAGTTGTTGAATCAGATGAATTCAGCTCCTGCGGAGGCACATGGAATGATAAGAACAAAGAGTGTATTGGAAAAGAAGAGTGAAGAAGATGGAATAAGGATTTGTGTGATGAGATTTGTGAGAGGATGGTATGACTATGATGAGTGGATGAGGAAATTAGCTCCTTCTGCCGAGCTGCTATTTGACTACAGGAAGGGCAGGATTGACTGGGCTGAATACAGGAGAAGGTATTTGGATGAAATGGCAGAGAGCAGGGAGCTAATCCATTGGTTGAAGAGAAGAAGTGAGAGTGGAGAGGTGATTACGCTTCTGTGCTGGGAGAGAGATGACAGCTTCTGCCACAGGAGGTTGTTGAAGGAGTTGATTGAAGAATGCGAGCAAGCGACCCGCCCGGTAGAGGTGGTTTGCGAGGTGCGAAAATGAAACCAGAAATAGTGGCAAAAGAGCTTCTGGGCCGAGAACGCCGAAGCTGCTTTCAGGTCAGCATCTGGAAGTTCAAGAAAGTCATTCCTGTGCAGCCCGGCGATGACTACGGTGTTGAGCGTGAGTTCGACGAGACCAGGGCATGCATCAGGTTCTCAAAGTGGAACCGGGCCGCCAATCAGTGGGTGCCGGAGACCCTGTGGTGCCCGCCGCATCAACTGGAGAACTTGAGACAGGTCTTGAAGCTTTTGGCAGACAGGCAGGAGAAGGGCATTGCTGGGGGTGATGCTCAATGAACACCTTGAACACTTACCAGAAACAGCGGCTCCACAACGTGGTTGAGTACGTCAAGCATCTTCCTCAGGTGCAGGCGTCGGATGAAGGCTTTGCGTTCGATGTCGAGGACGTGCAGGAGGATATCCATCGTGTGCTGGCATTCTACGAGATTGACGACGAGTTCGACGCCGAGGAACTGCAGGTGCTGGCCAGCGAGTTCCAGCAAATGGCCGAGCAGGCAGACATGGCCGAGTCATCCAGACTGGCCGCGTCTCTCCTGGAGACAATAGAGCATGGGTGCGTCTAGGCGCCCTTCTTCTTTTTCTTCAATCCTTCGGATTGTGGCGACCTTCCGCTTCGCGGCAGGCCGCCGTCGCCCGCCGTCCGCCCGGCTCGGCGGGCGAGCTTCCTTGCATCACGAGACGGCGTCTTGATGGCCGGCGCGGCCTGTCTGTGTACGCGTGGCAGTCGCGTGTATGAATCGTGGCGGGTCGAACGGCTCAGCTTGCTTTTGAGGGGTCAGAAAGCAAGCCTCCCGTTTGAGGTGGTTTGCGAGGTGAAACAGAATGGGAAATGGAAATGGAAAGAACATGCCTGTGAAAAAGTTCAGGGCAGGCGGCGTGAGTGTCGCAATATGGGAGAACATCAACGAGGTCAACGGCCAGAAGGTCCCGAGGCTCTCGGCAACCATGGAACGGCGCTACAAGGATAAGAACGGTGAGTGGAAGAGTACGGGCTCATTGCAGCCGAACGACGTGGCCAAGGCAATTCACGTGCTGGCGAAGGCGTATGACTACATGGTGTCGCCAGCACCCGACAGTGCTGAGAATCCTGACAACCATGTCGGAGAAGAGGGCGCTATGTACTGAATGCGCTCGGAACAGCCGCCGCGCATGCCGTGGCAATGCCAAAGCTCGGCACATATGCCGATGCTTGCGGCGGCATACCGACAGAACAAGCTGGTGATGAACATGACTCATGACGATTTCTACGAGGATTCGGTCGAGGACTGGGCCGGGCCTGACTGGCTGACCGGCGAGTTTACAGGAAAGAAGCACAGGCTGAGAAGACAGCTGAAGAAGATGCGAGGTGAAATACCATGAAGATTCATGCTTTGTTTGAGATTGAGCTTCCTGATTCACTGCATGGCGAGGACAGCGAAGGAGAGCTCAAGGCCTTCGAAGAAGGCACGCAAGGGGTCAGGTTAGTGAGGTGGGGACCTGCAGATACAGTGTAGGTTTCCGGTAAGTCCCTGAGGGCGTTGGTGGAAGTCAGTGGTGCTGGTGGGGTGTCAATCCCTCCGGGATTGTGGCCACCGCCCGTCGCCTGCGGCTCCGGCGGTGACCTGTCGTCCGTCCTCGTTCCTCGGTCGGGCGTGGCGGGGAGGCCCGCCGCTCCCAAGGTCGCGGCGGGGCAGGAAGGGGAGGAGTGCACAAGGGGGGTGTGCAGATGGGCGGTTTGGGGGTTTGGGGAATTTCAGGAGTGAGTTTCGAGTTCTAGGGGTGGGAATTGGGAAAGGGTCTGAAAACATTGAGGAATTGGCGGGGTGAGTAGAGATGAGAGGAGATAATTGGCCCTTGGAATTGGAACTGGAACCAGAGATCCATCGGCAGGCCGCCAGAGCGATACAGGGCGTCTGGCGGGATTGCCCCAATCCGAACGCAAAGCTTTTATAGTCGAATGTCCAGCCACCTCTCATGCCGCCATCCCGTGTCATGAGTAATAGCCGGGCGGAACTGTACGCCGCGCCGTTCAGGTACATTCTTGTCCTCGTGATAGTGGGCATGATCGCCCTCTTCGGCGCATACGGCGTCTTGAAGCTCCGAGAATCGGCCTGCCGCACACACCTCGTGACGTTCCATTCGGATGTGGCCAAGGCCGTGGAGTCGCTCTCTGCGGACGTTGGCAGCGCACGCCGGCTTGTTCTCGACGTCCCCTGCGACATCTACCGCCTGTATTTCGTGGATGTCGACCAAGACCCGACCCCGTTCCTTCGCTCCGTTCCGGACCAGCCAGTGATTGCCGACGCTGTGGCGTCTGGCACCAAGGAGAATCTCTTCCTTGTTTCCAACTCACGCCTCGTCCGTTCTTTCTACCTGCCGTCCATCGAACTGCACGAACCGTACTTCCTCTGCTCGGACGCATCTTCCGGCAAGGTGGAGCTGATCCTGGAAGGTGTAGGCGATGGTGTCCGCTTGCGCAATGCCGACTGCCGGCAGGACTGCACGTTCGAACACGTGCAGGTGAACGAGTCCGTGGCCAAGGAGATCATTCAGGCGACGCTGGAATTCGGCTGTCGGGGGTGCCCTCGTGGCACTCTCGACGACGAAATGCAGGCTTTCAACGCCACGAACGGGTCGATCAGGATAGCTCGCAGGTGCAACTGCGGGACAGACGACGGAAAGACCTCGGTGGAAATCCGTATCCTGCCTGATGGTACATTGAGGCATCTCAAGCTCATCGAGCGCATCCCGAAGGACGCCGTCGAGGACCTTGACGCCCACCTTGCGGACATGACCGGCGCCTTTCAGTACACGAAGATCAAATCCGATCCCCTGATAGTCTGGCATTTCAACGAGATATCCGAGGAGACTACGGTCAGCTACACCCTAGACTTCCTGCTTGCCGAACACTGCACGGAAATCCTCGACGCCGTCGGCCTTGCCGTGACGCCCGAAAGCGAAAGCCTGCCGGAAGACCGTCTTGACGACCCGCCAGCCGACAATCCCATCATGTTTGACATCCCCATCCATAGAGCCACCGTCCAGGCCCATCCCGGAGAGCGCATCGATGTGTTTGAGCAGCCCGTATGGGAGTTCCTGGCCGACGCCGACATCACCGACAGCTCAGCCTTCTCAACCTCGTCCTGCGAGCTATCCGATGGCGGTGGTTACGGCCGGGCTGCCGGCGATCGAGATGCCGTGGAATGCACAATCGACGCCCAAAGCCACATCATCTGCGATATCGCCCCGACATTCTCCGGCACGCACATCTTCCACGCCCGCATCAACAGCAGCCCGCAGCTTGATGACCTGTTCGCCGTCGAAGTAACCGGCTGCGCCGAGGGCGAATCCCGGCCATGTCCGAATCAACAGGGCGTCTGCTCAGGATCTGAGCAAACCTGTACCGAGAACGCATGGCCCGAATGCGACTATGCCGCAACAGCCGGTCATGAGCTCACTGAACAATCGTGCGGCGATGGTCAGGACAACGACTGCGACGGCATCACCGACTGCGCAGACGACGATTGTCCGGACGGAACACGGTGCGGACAGGACAAGGCCTGCCACGCAGGCGCGTGTGTCGATTTGACTGGAGAACTCACCGCCGCATACTCAAATCTCCGGAAGAACGCCGGCAATCCGCCCCCCGGCTTCCCCGGCACCGGCTACGACTGGTGGTACTACGACATGACCGTCGCGGAGACTTCAGATCTGGTCGGCCTCACCGTCACCAGCCGGCAGAAATGCTACGAATCTCGGACCTGGGGCACTCTTTGCGATCCCCCAAAAGCCGACATCCCACAATGGTTCGGAACCGACTACCTCGCCGCCGGCCAGTCACTGAGCAGCATCACCCCCAACTACGCCTGGATCGGCGCCGGCGATGTCGTGACCCTTACGGAAACGTTTTACGGCAATGACGAATTCGGCAACGCCCTGAAGGCGGCCTACAGCTTGGCGCTTTCTTGATCATTTCCAGTCGGCCGCCTTCCGTCACCGGGCAAGCATCTCTTCAATTGCCGTTTACATCCCGACCCACACGCTCTATACTCGCGCTCCTGTCGGATGGGTAGGAAGTGATTGGACACGGAGCGGGATTAGTACCGCAGGTGAAGGGCGTTGACTGTAGGGTCTGCTCCAAGCAACACGTTGAATAGGCCGCCGAATGCCTCGAAACCGCGGCCCGCTTCCGCAAAACCGGAGGCCTCGACTTCTCTAACCGCTACTCCGCTACAGAAGCAGTCAGAGCCGGCCCGTGACAGGCTTCCATACTGCTGTTGACGCATGCGAACAGCTCATCCAAGTGCTTGTAGATGCTCTCCGCCTCAACATGCCGCGCCTCAGCATTGGCCTGCTTTCCCTGTCCCCTCAGATAGGCAATGTCCCCGAGGACAACATTGAAGCTCACCGCGCAGTTCTTGAAGTCATGAACGGGTTTCGTGAGACCGTCTGCGTTCAGATAGTAGCGGTGCGCGTACAGGGCATCTTCCAGATCGAGCACTTTCTCTGCGAAGACCTTCGCGCACGACCCATCCGAGGCACCCACATCCTCAGACACATCACGCGCCATGTTTCTAATGCGGTAAATTGCCTCCACAATGCCCGGATACGCATCCAGCTTCTTCTCCGTCATGGCGCCCTGCTGCATGACCGCCAGCTCCAGTGCGCCCCTCAAACGTTCTATGTCCTGGGCAAACTGATTCTTCGCCTTTTCGATATCCAGGTTCAGCCGTCGGTCCAGCAGATGCTGGAAGCATATCTTCAGAAGACACGTTACGAATGCAGACACGGACGCGGATGTCAAAACAACGATCGTGATATCCTTCAGAGCCATGATCTAGATTCCCAGTATCTTGTTGAATACCAATGATTGAATCCGCTGCGTGTCTGGATCCTCGGAGAACACCGTCCTGTCAACGACCAGGTTCTTCTTCTTCTGGTAGCCGAATCGCGTACTGCCGAATCGGTTGCGTAAATCTCTGACAAGATCCTGGAACCACGACACCTGCTGCAGAAACACCATCCCAGTGTGGAAGAGCACATAGTGCGGCATGAATTCGGCCATTCTCGCCCTCAAACGCTCCGCGAATTCCGCCTGCTGCAGATCTGCGCCCGACTGTGTCTTCTGAGGTACTGCGTAGATATAGTCTATGCGGAAGTCTTGCATCCTGGGGCTGCTCGACAGTAGATCATGCCGCCCCAGGGTTATGTCGTCCTCAAAGGATTCAACGATGAGCAGTCTCGT
>Ga0272442_10004784_pt1 | contig 18337 bp, 15 predicted proteins | sample SSMForm2O_FD_200262 | JGI IMG/M metagenome (GOLD analysis project Ga0272442, IMG submission 200262) | Marine sediment archaeal communities from Little Sippewissett salt marsh, Falmouth, MA, United States - SSM-Form-2O | ecosystem: Environmental > Aquatic > Marine > Wetlands > Sediment ... | reverse complement strand
GGCCTATGGCGCCCCGGCCTATGGCGCCCCGGCCTCTGGCGCCCTGGCCCGGCCCACCGTTTTTCTCGACGCCCCTTTCCAGGACACCTGGTGGACCGCCGGGGGCGCAAGCCACATGGCCGGCCTCCTCCGGGACGCCGGTGCCGACTACCTCTGGGCGGAGAACGATGATTTTTCCAGCCTGCCTATGAATTTCGAGGCGGTTTACGAGCGCGCCGCCGAAGCGGAGTTCTGGCTCAACCCGGGGAGCTTCGAGAGCCTGAACGGGATCCTGGCCGCGGATGAGCGCTTCGCCGCTTTCCGGGCCTTCCGGGAGCAGCGGGTCTACAACTGCATCGCCCGCCGCACGCCCCGGGGGGGGAACGATTACTGGGAGTCCGGCCCGGCCAATCCCCAGCGGGTTCTGGCCGACCTGGTCGCCATCTTGCACCCCGGGCTTTTGCCGGAGCACCGGCTGTTCTACTACCGGCGCCTGGAGCCGGCCTATCCGGGGGCGGCGGAATGAAAGGTCGCGGCTCCGCGGCTCCCGCCGCCGACAGCCCCGAACCCGGGAGCGGAACCTCCCGGACCGCCATTTTCGCCGGCCTGGTCTGCCTGCTGGCCGCCGCCTTTGCGGCGGACCTCGCCCTGGGTTCGGTGCGCATTCCCCTTGCCGACCTTGTCCGCATCCTGACAGGCGGGACACCCGCTCGCTCGTCCTGGACAGCCATCGTCCGGCTCATCCGACTGCCCCGGGCTTTGACGGCCCTGCTGGCCGGCTCGGCCCTGGCCACCGCGGGCCTGCTGATGCAGACGGTGTTTCGCAATCCCCTGGCCGGGCCCTTTGTGCTGGGCGTGGGCTCCGGTGCCAGCCTGGGAGTGGCCCTGGTGGTGCTGCTGGCCGGAGGCAGCGCCTCCGCCTTTCTGGCCGCCGCCGGCCTGCTCGGGGATTCAGGGCTGGTGCTGGCCGCCTCCCTGGGCGCCGCCGCTGTGCTTGCCCTGGTGCTGGCCGCTTCACGCCGAGTCCGCAATGTCATGACGCTGCTGATCCTGGGTCTGCTCTTCGGCTACGCCGCCGGCGCCGGGGTGAACGTGCTCATCCACCTGAGCAGCGCGGAGCGCATCCAGGCCTATATCTCCTGGACTTTCGGAACCTTCGGGGGTGTCACCTGGAGCCAGCTCCGCATCTTGGCCCCCCTGGTGCTCATCTGCGTGCTCGGCGCCCAGCTCGCCCGCAAGCAGTTGGACGCCCTGCTCCTGGGTGAGGCTTACGCCCGCAGCATGGGCCAGGAGGTACGCCGCACCCGCATCGTCCTCTTGATTCTGACCTCGCTCTTAAGCGGGGGAGTGACCGCCTTCTGCGGCCCCATCGCCTTCCTGGGGGTGGCCATTCCCCACCTCTGCCGCAGCCTGCTGTCCGGCTCGGACCACCGCCTGCTGCTGCCGGGCTGCGCCCTGCTGGGCGGGGCCGCCGCCCTGCTGGCCGACCTGGCCGCCCAGCTGCCGGGGAGCACGGCGGTGCTGCCCCTGAACGCGGTCACTTCCCTGATCGGGGCGCCGGTGATCATCGCGGTGGTGCTGAAGCGGCGCAACCTGGAGCGGAGCTTCGCCGCATGAAAGACACCCTGCTCAGCTTCGAAGCCCTGGACATCGGCTACCGCCTGCCCGGCCGGGCTTCCCTGACGGTAGCCGGCCGCCTAAACGCGGCCCTCCACACCGGTGAGCTGGTCTGCCTGGTCGGGCCCAACGGCGCGGGAAAATCCACGCTGCTCCGCACCCTCACCGGGCTGCAGCCCGCCCTGGGCGGGGAAATTCACCTTGCAGGCCAGCCCTTGGGCTCCTTCCGGTCCCGGGAGCTGGCCCGCAGCATCGGGGTGGTGCTTACCGACCCGGTGCAGCCCGGCCTGCTCTCGGCGGAGTCGCTGGTTGCCCTGGGGCGCTACGCCCGCACCGACTGGCTGGGGCGACTGGAAAAAGAGGACCGGCGGGTTGTGGACCGCTGCCTGGCTGCGGTGGGCGCGGAGGAGCTGGCGGGCCGCCCCGTGGCGGAGCTCTCCGACGGGGAACGGCAGAAGGTGATGATCGCCCGCGCCCTGGCCCAGGAGCCGGCCCTGCTTGTTTTGGATGAGCCCACCGCTTTCCTGGACCTGCCGCGCCGGGTGGAGATCATGACTTTGCTGCGAAACCTGGCCGAGGGAGGGCGGGCGGTGCTGCTGTCCACCCACGACCTGGACCTGGCTTTGCGCGGCGCCGACCGCCTCTGGCTGCTGGACGGCGGGGGAAAGCTCGCCGCCGGTGCGCCGGAAGACCTGGTGCTGTCCGGGGCGGTGGCCGGGGCCTTCCGGGGCCGGGGCGTGAGCTTCGATTTGCGCCAGGGAGCCTTCGTCTTCGCTCCCCCCGGGGGAGCAATGGTGCGGGTTGAGGGCGAAGAGCCCGCCGCTCTCTGGACCCGCCGGGCCCTGGAGCGGGCCGGTTTCCGTACCGCGGACCCGGCTGAGGAGGCCGGCCGGTCGGAGCAGCCCCCCGTGCAGGTGCGGGTAAGCCGGCATGCCGGGGGCTATACCTGGGCTGTCAGCTCCCGGGCAGAGAACGCCGAGCGCGCAGAGCGCGAAAGCCTGTACGACCTTGTGGAGTACCTGAAAACGCGCTTCCCTGCCTCCGGATAAAAGCCCGGCCCGGCAAATCGCTGTTGATTTCACGTCGCCGCCGCCTATACTAGAAACAGGTGAGGCAAGGAGAAGACGATGAATGAAACAGCAGGCTTCTCGGATATCGCCGAGCTCGAGGCACAGATGAGCCGCCCCAGCGAGGCTGCCCGCCGGGAGCTGGCCGCCCTGGAGGGGGACATTCTGGTGCTGGGCGCGGGGGGCAAGATCGGGCCCACCCTCTGCCGCCTGTTGAAAATCGCCGCCGCCGGCCGGACCGTGGCCGCGGTCTCCCGCTTTAAGGACAGCGAAGCGCGGGAGCGGCTGGAAGCCGCGGGGATCCGCACTGTGGCGGCGGACCTGTTGGATCCCTCGGCCTACGCGAAGCTTCCCTCAGCGGAGAATGTCTGGTTCATGGCGGGCATGAAGTTCGGGGCCGGTGAGGACGAGCCGTTGACCTGGGCCATGAACGTCTACCTTCCCGCCCTGGTGGCGGCGCATTTCCCGGCCAGCCGCCTGGTGGTTTTTTCCACCGGCAATGTCTATCCCTTTACTTCGCCGAACACCGGCGGCGCCCGGGAGGACACCCATCCGGAGCCGCTGGGCGAGTACGCCCAGTCCTGCCTGGGGCGGGAGCGGATTTTCCAGTACTTCAGCGCCCGCAATCGGACGCCGGTGGTGATCATCCGCCTCAACTACGCCAACGAGTGCCGCTACGGGATTATCGTGGACCTGACCCGCAAGATTCTGGCCGGGAAGCCGGTGGACCTGAAGATGGGTTATGTGAACCTGATCTGGCAGGGAGACGCCGCCGATTACATCGCCCGTGCCATTGGTTTGGCGGCCTCGCCTGCGCAGTTCCTCAATGTGGCGGGTCCGGAGACCGTGTCGGTGCGGAACCTGGCAAGGGAGATCGGCCGCCGGCTGGGAAAGAAAGTCCATTTCAAGGGCCGGGAGGCGGAGACAGCTCTGCTGGCCGACTCACGCCGCTGCCTCGAGCTCTTCGGCCCGCCCCGGGCCGGCCTTTCCGAGATGACCGGCTGGATCGTCGACTGGGTGGCCGCGGGTAAATTTCTCCTGGGCAAGCCCACCAAGTTCCAGGTGCGAAACGGCCGCTTCTGAGCCGCCTGCGAGGAGGAAACCATGGACGCTGAGAGCGAGGCCCGGCGCCGCTTCAGGGCCGGCACGGTGATCCCGGCCCATCCCCTGTCCCTGACCGAGAATCTCTCCCTGGACGAACGCCATCAGCGGGCCCTGACCCGCTACTACCTGGACAGCGGGGCCGGCGGCCTGGCGGTGGGGGTGCACACCACGGAGTTCAAGATCCATGAGCCGGAAGTGGGGCTCTACCGCCCGGTGCTGGAGCTGGCCGCGGCCACGGCCGCCGACTGGTGCCGGCGCAGGCGGCTGCCCCGGCCCTTTATGATCGCCGGCATCACCGGCGGCACCGACCGGGCCCTCGCGGAGGCTGCTTTGGCCGCGGATCTGGGCTTTGATGCCGGCCTCCTGAGCCTGGGGGGACTGCCTGAGGCGGACGAGGCGGAGCTGGTCCGCCATGCCCGGCGGGTGGCGGAGCTGATCCCGGTCATGGGTTTCTACCTCCAGCCCGCGGTGGGCGGGCGCCTGCTCTCGGAGGATTTCTGGCGCCGTTTGGCGGAGATCGAGAACCTGGTGGGGATCAAGATTGCCCCCTTTGACCGCTACCACACCCTCTCCGTGGTGCGGGCCGTGGCCGCTTCCGGCCGCGCCGGGGAGGTCGCCCTCTACACGGGAAACGACGACAACATCCTCCCGGACCTGCTTACATCCTATGAGGTCGCCACGGCGGACGGTCCTGTAGCTTTGCGCATCGTGGGCGGCCTGCTGGGCCACTGGGCTTACTGGACTTTGCGGGCTTCTGAGCAGCTGGCCTCGGTCCACGAAGCGGTCGCCTCGGGCAGCATTCCCGCCCGGCTCCTGACCCTGGGCGCACAGGTCACCGAGAGCAACCGGGCGGTCTTCGACCCGGAGCACGGCTACCGGGGCTGCATCTCCGGGATCCTCTACGTACTCTCCCGCAGCGGCCTGGTGGCGGGGGTGCGCACCCTGGGGGAGAAGGAAGAGCTCTCTCCCGGGCAGGCAAAGAGAATCGACGCCGTGGTCCGTGCTTATCCCCACCTGACGGATGAGGAGTTCGTGGCCGGGCGCCTGTCGGAGTGGTTGGCGGATTGAGAGGGTCGATGCCGGCCGCTGCACTGATGCGGCCGTACTCGGCCGTGCCTCAATCGGGAATCTCGATTTCCACTCCCCCCCGCTCGGCGGAGAGGTACGCCGAGTAGATCACCGCCACCGTGTCGCGGCCGAGCCCCGAAGAGGAGACCGGCTCCTTGCCCGTGCTGATGCAGGTATAGAACTCCTGCATCTCCTGGACGTAGCCGTTCATCCAGTTTTCATCCGGCGCCGGCTTGCTCCAGCCCTGCTTGCTGCCGATCTTCTCCACCACGTAGATGTCCTCGAACTGGCTCTCCGCGGGGTTGTAGGTTTCCAGTCCGTCCATGGGATTGATGTTGCAGCGGGTGCGGTGGTTGTTGGCCAGGACCTCCAGCCAGTTGTGCACGCCCCCCATGACGATCTCGCTGGAGAAGATGTCCGCCACCGTGCCGTCTTCGAAGGTCAGGTGCATCAGGGCGAAGTCTTCCACGTCGTGGTAGTCGGTGCGCAAAAAGCCGGCGTCGCGAAAGGCGGGCAGGCGGGTGATGGCGTGGGTGCGGGCCGAGACGCTTTGCGGCCTCAAGGGGCGCCTATCGCGTGACAGGCCCTCCAGGCGTTTCAGGTAGAGAGCGGTGGTCAGGGGGTGGGTGCCCTTGCCCATGATGGAGCCTCCCCCGGAGTAGCGCCAGATGCCGTAGGTGGAGGAGTGGGAGCCGGAGTGGGACTCCTCGGCGATGATCCAGAGGATCTGGGCACCGGTCTTGGTGATAATCTCCGCTTCTTTCTGGATCACCGGGGCGAAGATCCAGTTCTCCGCGTAGTAGATACGGCCCGGGCTCTCCTCCTCCGCGGCCAGCATGCGGGCGGCTGAGGCCAGGGCTTCTGAGAGCATCTTCTTCTTCGGAAAAGAGTCCCCCCGGAAGGATTCGTCGTCCGGCGGGCCGAAGTAGCCGGTAAAGGGCTTCTCCACGATGGCGTTGACCCCGGCCTGCAGGGCGGCGGTGGTCACCGATTCGTGGAAAACCGGGGGCACGCAGACATGCACCACGTCCACCGCCTGGAAAAGTGCATTCAAAGAGGGATAAGCCTCGAGACCCCGCTCGGCGGCGAAGGCTTCGCGGCTGGAGCTGCGGGGCGAGAAGACTCCCACGGGCTTTACGTCCAGGGAGCGCAAGGCCAGAAGCGATTCGTGGTGAAAGGCGGCGGCGAAGCCGGCCCCCACGTAGCCGGATCGGATCATGTTGCCTCCTTGCCGCGGCCCAGGAGGGTGCGGATGCCCTTGCGCAAACCGGCCACCAGGCGGGCGAACCAGGCCATGCGGCTGACGATGGTCAGGATCGTGATGGCGGCGATCACCGCGCAGATGGGGCGGGTGAAGAAGGGCAGGATATTGCCATCCGAGAGGATCAATGCCCGGCGCAGGCTCTTGTCCAGCAGGCCGCCCAAAATGATGCCTAGCACCAGGGGCGCCACCGGGTACTCCATCTCCCGCATGTAGTAGCCGATGATGCCGAAGACCACCATCACCCCCACGTCGAAGAGCCGGGCCTGGATGGCGAAGCTGCCGATCACGCAGAGCACGAAGATGATGGGCATCAGCTTCGTACGGGGCACCATCAGCACCTTGACCAGGACCCGCACCATGGAGAGCCCCAGGATGAGCATGGCCGTGCTTGCCAGCAGCACCATGGCCACCACCTGGTACACGAACTCCGGGAACTCGATCATGATCAGCGGTCCCGGGCGCACCCCGTGGATGAACATGGCCGCCAGCAGCACCGCCGCCGGGGCCGAGCCCGGAATGGCCAGAGCCAGCACCGGGATCATGGCCCCGGCCACGCAGGCATTGTTGCCCGTCTCGGCGGCGATCAGCCCCTCCACCACGCCGGTGCCGAACTTGTGCCCATCCTTGCTGGTGCGTTTGGCCATGTCGTAGGAGACCCAGGCGGCGATGTCCTCCCCCACGCCGGGCACCGCGCCGATGAAGGTGCCCACGATCCCGGAGCGGACGATGGTCTTGGCATACTTCAGGATCTCCCGGGGGCGGGGAATAACCCGCTCGATCTTGGTCTTTACCACCTCCATCTTGGGGTGCTTCATCACGGCGATTATCTCCGAGAACCCGAATACCCCCACCATGGCGGGGATCAGGGAGATGCCCCCCGACATGGCCACGGTGCCGAAGGAGAAGCGGATGTAGGCATGTATCCCCTCCATGCCGATCATAGCCACGAACAGGCCCGCGAAGCCGGCGATCCAGCCCTTTAAGGGATCCTTGGGCGCGGTGAGGTTGCCGCAGATCACGATGCCGAAGATGGCCAGCCAGGTGAACTCGTAGGAGAGGAAGCTCAAGGCGAAGTTTCCCAGGATAGGGGTGAAGAAGGCCAGCATGAGCATGCCGATGGCCGAGCCGATGAAGGAACCGGTAGTGGCGATGCCGATGGCCCGCCCGGCCCGTCCCTGCTTGGCCAGGGGGTAGCCGTCCACGGCGGTGGCGGCATTGGCCGGGGTGCCGGGAATGTTGAGGAGTATCGCGCTGCGGCTGCCCCCGTAGATGGCCCCCACGTACATGCAGACCAAAATCAGCACCGCGTTGGAGGTCTCCATCTTGAAGGTCAGGGTGGTCATCAGGGCCACGCCCATGGTGGCGGTCAGGCCGGGCAGCATGCCCACGATGATCCCCAACTGGGTGGCCCCTAACACGTAAAGCAGGGTCAGCGGCTGCAGGAAACCGGTGAGACCCTGGATGAAGTATTGTAAGCCTTCAATCATGCCGTCTCCTCGTTTTTGCTGCCGCGCTCAGCGCGGCAAAGTGACGAAAAAGGCGTAGCGGAACACCCCGGTCACGGCCCCGGAGGCGGCCGCGGCGATGCCCGCCGCCAGCAGAATCCGCTTCCACTGGGATAGCAGGCTCACTCCCCGGCGGTACTCGAAGATGACGATGAATACGAAGATGTACAGCCCCGTGGCCAGGGGGTAGGGCATGCGCCCCAGCATGCCCATGGCGTAGGCTACGCTCAAGAGGATCGTCAGCGCGAAGCGCCGGGTGGTTTCCGCGGCCAGAAAGCCGCGGGTGGTTTCTCCGCTGATGTCCAGGCGGTAGCCCTTTTGCACAATCGAGCGGACCAAAAGTACTATCCCCAGAAAGGCGATGAGCACCCCCAAGAGTCCCGGGACCAGGCCGGGCACGGAGAAGGGGTTGACCTGCTGTTCCTCCAGGCGGGGCATCCGCAGGGAGGTTATGAGCACGGAGCTGCCGAAGGTGATCAGGATCAGGGAGGTGACGAAATCCGCCCGGGGCATGTTGCGTTCTTCCATTGAGCACCTCTTTCAGGACGAAATTCGGGCGCGGCGGGACGCCCCCGGGGAGGCATCCCCGGCAGACACCCCGCCGGCCCGGGTCAACCCGGATTCAGGGCTTGGGAATGCCGATGCTGTCGGGCGAGATGACCGCCTTGCCTGCGGCGTGGTAGTTCCAGGCGATTATCTGCAGGTAGGGCATGGCCTTCTCCTTGGCTTCGGCCCCCCAGTAGGGATCGAAGACCGCTCCCCGCTCGGCGGCGTAGTCGGCCAGTTTCTGGGAATTTTTAATCGTCGTGTCCCAGAGCTTGCCGAAGGTGTCCAGCACTTCCTGGGGCGCGTCCTTGGGTACCCAGATGCCGAAGTAGTTGGGCGCCGGCTCGAAGTCGGGGATCCACTCGGTCACCGCCGGAATGGTGCCGTAATCCTTGAGCTCCAGCGGCTTGTCCGCCAGCACCGCCAGGGCGCGCAGCTTGCCGCCGGCCAGCATGTCCGCTTCCTCCACGGCCAGCTGGGGCACCACCTCGGTCTCCCCGGCCACCGTGGCGATCACCGCCGGGTTGCCGCCGTCATAGGTCACATGCTTGTAGTCGATGCCCGTGTACTTGCGGATGGCCTCCATGGCATTGTGCCCGGCGGAGAGCTGCCCCGCCGTGGCCACCGGGATCATCCCCGGCTTGGCCTTGAAGGCCTCCAGGAGCTCGCCGAAATCCTGGTAAGGGGTGTCCGGGTGCACCGAGACCACCGACACATTGGCCACGTCCAGGTACAGCGCCCAGTCGTCCCAGGTTGTGTCCAGCAGTCCCAGGACCTTGTAGCCGCCCAGGTCAGCCGCCGCGCCGGCGGTCCAGGTGTAACCGTCATGGGGTGCGTCCAGGCAGCCCTTGGTGCCCACGGATCCGGAGGCGCCCGGCTGGTTGACCACCACGATCTTTTGGCCCAGCGGTTCTTCCAACTCACCGGCTACGACCCGGGTAACCTGGTCCGTTGATCCGCCGGCACCCCAGGGAACGATAATCTGGATCGGCTTGGTGGGCTTCCACATCTCCGCGGCTTCTTCCTTCTTTTTGCAGCCTACGAATGATGAGGCGATCAGCGCTCCAACCAACAGCAGGAGAAGGAACTTTTTCATAGAAAGACCTCCTTTAAGCTTTTTTAAAAATTCTAAGACCTTGCTCCGGGGAATGCAATTTTTTCGGTATCCACGGCCGGGCCGGGTCGCCCCCTTCACTTCTTCCCTGATTTTTAGGATACTTAAGGGCAGGAACAGGTAAAGGGGGTGCCGAACATGGAGCGGATCGCCTGGGGATTGATCGGCTGCGGGGACATCGCCCACCGACGGGTGGGACCGGCCCTGCGCGACCTGGATACCTGCCGCTTCGTGGCCCTGGCCCGCGCCCGGGCCGACCAGGCCGCCGAGTGCGCCCGTGAGCTGGGGGCGGAGCGGGCCTGCCTGGACTGGAGGGAGCTGGTGGCGGACCCGGAAATCCAGGCCGTGTACATCGCCACGCCCCCCCACCTGCACGCCGAGATGGCCGTGGCCGCCGCCGAAGCGGGCAAGCACGTGGTCTGCGAGAAGCCCATGGCCCCCACCGTGGCGGAAGCGGACGCCATGATCGCCGCCTGCCGCCAGGCCGGGGTGCGGCTGAGCGTGGCCTACTACCGCCATCTCTATCCCGCCATAGCCCGTATCCGGGAGATCATAAGCGCAGGGGAGATCGGCACCCCCCTGCTGGTGCAGCTTCATGCCTTTGAGTTTTTCGATCTTCCCCCCGACCACCCCCGCCGCTGGCTCTTTGAGCCCGAGATTTCCGGCGGCGGCGCCCTGATGGATTTCGGCTGCCACCGCATCGAGGTGCTTTTGAACCTGCTGGGAGAGCCGGAAGAGGTCCGGGGCCTGACCGGCAGCGGCTTCTCCGGGCGGGCGGTGGAGGACAGCGCTGTGGCTCTGCTCCGTTTCCGGCAGGGCGCCCTGGGTTTGGTGACGGTGAGCACCGTGCTCGAGGAGCCCCGGGACACCCTGGACATTTTCGGAAGCAAAGGCGCTTTACACGTGCCGGCGCTCAACCGGGGGCTTTTTACGGTGCGCGGCGCGGACGGCACCCGGGAGGAAACCTATCCCTGCCACGAGAATCTGCACCTGCCCTACCTGCAGGCCGTGACCGCGGCCCTGCTGGCCGGCCAGGCGCCGCCGGTGAGCGGGGAGCAGGGACGGGAGGTCACCCGGGTGATCACGGAGGTCTACCGGCAGGGGAGGTGAGTGTACCCCATGATGGCAGAGGCACGCTTCTGCTATAAAAACCTCGCGGAGCTCGAGGCGGACTGCCGCCGCCTGCAGCTCGACCTGGGCTTCGCAGCCGACACCGCGGTCCTGGGCGAGCCGCTGGCCCTGGGCGGCCGCACCGTGCCCAACCGCCTCTGCATACAGCCCCTGGAGGGCTTCGACGCGGACCGGCGGGGAAGGCCCACCGACCTGACATTAAGGCGCTACCGGCGCTTCGCCGCCGGGGGGGCGGGCCTGATCTGGTTCGAGGCCGCCGCCGTGTGCCCCGAGGGCAGATCCAATCCCCGCCAGCTTTTGCTGTCCCCCGCCAATTTGGAAAGCCTGGCCGGCCTGGTGAAGCTGACCCGGGACACCGCCCGCCGCCGCTGGGGGGAAGCCGGCGATCCCTACTGCGTGCTCCAACTGACCCACTCCGGCCGCTTCTGCCGGCCCGAGGGAGGGCGCGCGCCCCTGCTGGCCGGGCACGATAGGGTCTTCGATCCCCTGGTGGGCGTGGAGACCGACTGCGAGCTGGTGAGCGACGCCGAGCTCGAGGCCATCGGAGAAGACTTTGTCGCCGCCGCCGTTCTGGCGGAAAAAGCCGGCTTTGATGCCGTGGACGTCAAGGCCTGCCACCGCTACCTGTTTTCCGAGCTGTTGGGCTGCCATGAGCGCCCGGGGCACTACGGGGGGAGCTACGAGAACCGTACCCGCCTTCTCACCCAGACCGTCCGGGCCGTGCGTGAGCAGTGCCCCGGCCTGACCGTGGCCGTACGCCTGAACGCCAGCGACATGGTCCGCTCAGAGACGGCCTGGGGCGTGGCCGGCGTCCCGGGCGGGAGCGGCGGGTCCGGCAACCCGGTCCCCGACCTAACCGAGCCCAAACGGCTGGCCGGCGAGCTTAAGGCCCTGGGCGTGGGGCTTCTCAACATCAGCGCCGGCACTCCCTATTACAATCCCCATGTCACCCGCCCCTACGTGCGGCCGGTTGCCGGAGGCAGCCCCCAACCGGAGCACCCCCTGACCGGGGTGGCGCGGCTCTTCGACCTGGGCGCGCAGATCCAGGCGGCGGTGGGAAGCCTGCCCGTGGTGGGCAGCGGCTATACCTGGCTGCGGCAGTTCGGCGCCCGGGCCGCGGCCTGGAACGTGGCCTCCGGCCGGCACGCCCTGGCCGGTTTCGGCCGCCAGGCCTTCGCCTATCCCGAATTTGCCCGGGACATCCTCACCACGGGGAGAATGAAGGCGCAGAGGTGCTGCACCGCCTGCAGCCGCTGCTCCCAGCTCATGATCTGGGACCGGCCCACGGGCTGCACCGTGCATGACCGGCAGGTCTATTTATCCCTCTATCAGGAGGAAGCGGCAAGGAGGAAAGAAAAATGAAGCAGGTGGCGCTGGTGACCGGCTCACGGCGGGGCATCGGCTACGGCATCGCCCGGGCCCTGGCAGAGGCGGGCTGCAATTTGGTGCTCAACGGCCGGGGGGAGCTTGACCCCCAGGGCGACGAGCTCTCCGTACTCAGGGCCCTGGGCGCGGAGGTTCTTTACTGCCGGGCGGACATCACGGTTCCGGCGGACAGAAAGCGGCTTTTGAGCGAGACCCGCCGCCGCTTCAAGCGCCTGAACGTGCTGGTGAACAATGCCGGAATGGCGCCCCCGGAGCGGGCGGACATGCTGGAGGCCACGGAGGAGAGCTTCGAGCAGGTCATGAAGACCAACCTCCAGGCGCCTTATTTCCTGACCCGGGATGCCGCCCGCTGGATGGTCGAGCAGAAGGCCGCAGGGACGGCCGAAGAAACGCCGGAGTTCTGCATCATCAACATCTCCTCCATTTCCGCTGAAATAGCCTCGGTGAACCGCGGGGAGTACTGCGTGTCCAAGGCGGGCCTTTCCATGGCCACCCGGCTATGGGCGGTGCGCCTGGCGGAGTTCGGGATTCCGGTCTACGAGATCCGCCCGGGGATTATCGCCACGGACATGACCGCTCCCGTCAAGGACAAGTATGACCTCCTGATCGAGGAAGGGCTGCTGCTCCAGCCCCGCTGGGGCTGGCCCGGGGACGTGGGCCGGGCCGCGGCTTTGCTGGTCAAGGGAGAGCTGGCCTATTCCACCGGCCAGGTGATTTTCGTGGACGGCGGACTGACCGTGGGGCGGCTGTGACCCGGGACCTGCTGGAGATCCCCGGCGGCGAAGCTGCTGGTGGCGGGGGCGGCCCGCTCGAGATCCCTGTGGCCACCGTGCGGGTCCTGATCATCGGGGCCGGCGCCGCGGGCCTGAAATGCGCCCTCTCCCTTCACCGGCTGGGTGTAACTGATATTGCTGTGGTTGCGGACCGCCCCCGCGGCGGGGCCTCCGCCAACTCCGGCTCGGACAAGCAGACCTACTACAAGCTGGGGGTGTGCGGCGAGGAGCCGGACAGCCCCATGGAGATGGCCCGTACTTTGTTCGCCGGCGGTATGATGCACGGCGATACGGCCTATATCGAGGCCCTGGGCTCGCTCCCGGCCTTCTTCGAGCTCTGCAGCCTGGGGGTGCCCTTTCCCGCCAACCGCTACGGGGGCTACGTGGGCTACAAGACCGACCACGATCCCAGGCAGCGGGGCACCTCCGCCGGGCCGTGTACTTCCATGCTCATGGTGGAGAAGCTGGCCGTGGAAGTGAGGCGGCGGCGGATACGGGTCTTCAACCGCTTGCCGGCGGTGAGGCTTTTGGTGAGCGAGGATTCCGGGCAGAAGCGGATCGCCGGCGCTCTCTGTTTAAAGCGGCGCTCGGCGGCTTCCCCCCCTTACGGCCTGGCCGCCTTCAACGCGTCCGCAGTGGTGCTGGCCACGGGCGGGCCGGGGGAGATGTTCCGGATGAGCGTCTGGCCCGCCGGGCAGGCCGGCGCCCAGGGTCTGGCTTTGGAGATCGGCGCCCGGGGGGCCAACCTGACGGAGCTGCAGTACGGCCTGGCCTCCCTGGGCTTCCGCTGGAATTTGTCCGGCTCCTATCAGCAGGTGATCCCCGACTACTTCAGCACCGGCCCGGACGGGCGCACTGACCGCCGCTCCTTCCTGCCCGCCTGGTTCCAGAGCACCGGAGAGCTGGCCACGGCAATCTTTCTCAAGGGCTACCAGTGGCCCTTCCACGCCGCCTGCCTGGGGCCGGGGGGCTCCTCCCGGGTGGACCTGGCGGTCATGCGGGAGACCGAGCGGGGCCGGCGGGTGTTTCTGGACTACAGCCGCAATCCCACTCCGAATCCGAAGGCTGAGCCCTTTCAGCTACAGAATCTCTCCGCGGAGGCCCGCACCTACCTGGAGCGCTCCGAAGCCGTGCAGCCCACTCCTTACGAACGGCTGGCCCGGCTGAACCCGGAAGCCATCAGGATTTTCACCTCCCGGGGCATAGACCTGCACAAGCCGCTGGAGGCCGCGGTCTGTGCCCAACACGCCAACGGCGGATTGGCGGTGGACGAGTACTGGGAGACAACCGTGCCCGGCCTGTTCGCCGTGGGCGAGGCGGCGGGCACCCACGGGGTGCGTCCCGGGGGCAGCGCACTCAACAGCGGCCAGGTGGGGGCCCTGCGGGCCGCGGAGCGCATTGCGGGTCGGCACGCCGCACCCCCGGCAATGCAAGACTTTACCGCCGCCTGCGGCGAGCAGGTCCGGGAACAGCTCGATGACTTTACCCGCTGCCTGGCCGCGGGGCCGGAGGCGCTTCGGCCCCTGGAGGTGAGGCGGGAGATCCATGAACGGATGACCAGGGCCGCCGGGCCCCTGCGCAGCCCGGCCGCCTGCCGTGCGGCCCTGAGTGAGGCCGAGGCGCTGTGGGAGCGCCTGCGGTCTAAAGGCATTCGCTGCGCCTCACCCCGGCAGCTCGCCCGGGCCGCAGAGGACCGGCAGCTATGTTTGACGCATCTCTGCACCCTGGCGGCTCTAACTGCCTACCTCGAGCGGGGCGGGGGCAGCCGGGGCGCGAGCGCAGTGCTCGATCCGGCGGGAAGCCTCCGCATCGACGATCCGGTGGCCGGGGAGGTTCACCTGCGTCCGGAAAACAAGGCAATGCGGGGCGAGATCCTGGAGACCGGGTGGCGGCCGGGCCGCTGCGCCGTGACGCCGGTCCCGGTGCGTCCCCTGCCGCGGGATGACAGCTGGTTCGAGACCGTGTGGCGGGAGCGTCTGATGGAGCAGGGCGGCGAGAACCGCATGCTCCGTAAAGCCCGCCCACCCCGTACATCCCGCACTTAAGGAGGAGATCATGCAGAAAGCGGACGGCATGTTCTACGCGCCCAAGGGCAAGGCGGCCCCGGTCTGTAAGCCGGGAGAGTTTCCCATCGCCGCCGTGGGCCTGGACCACGGCCATATCTACGGCATGTGCAATGGCCTGGTGGAAGCCGGCGCCGAGCTGCGTTGGGTCTGGGACCCGGACCCGGCCAAGGTGGAGAGCTTCCGTGAGGCCTTCCCGCAGGCAACCGCGGCGGAAAGCGAAGCCCGGGTCCTGGAGGACGCTTCCTTGCGGCTGGTGGCCTCCGCCTGCGTGCCTGCGGAGCGAGCGGCCCTGGGGGTGCGGGTAATGCAGCAGGGCAAGCACTACTTCGCCGACAAGCCCCCCCTGACCAGTCTGGAGCAGCTTGAAGAGGCCCGCCGCGCCGCGGCCGAGACCGGCTTCAAGTACATGGTCTACTACGCCGAGCGCCTGCACTCCGAGAGCGCGGGATTAGCCGGCCGCCTGATCGAGGAAGGCGCCGTCGGCCGGGTGGTGCAGGTCATCGGTTTGGGCCCCCACCGCATCAACCTGCCATCCCGGCCGCCCTGGTTTTTCGAGCACGAGCGCTACGGCGGCATCATCTGCGACATCGGCAGCCACCAGATCGAGCAGTTTCTCTCCTTCAGCGGGGCCCAAGACGCGGAGGTCCTGGCCGCCAAGGTGGCCAACTACAACCACAAGGAGTATCCGGGCCTGGAGGATTTCGGCGACGCCACTCTGCTGGCAAACAACGGGGCGACCTGTTATTTCCGTGTGGATTGGTTTACCCCCGACGGCCTGGGCGCCTGGGGGGACGGCCGCACCTTCATCCTGGGCACCGAGGGCTACATGGAGCTGCGGAAGTACCTGGATGTGGGCCGGGACAACCAGGGCGACCAGGTCTATCTGGTGGACCATGAGGGAGAGAAGCACATCCGCGCGGAGGGCAAGGAGGGCTTCCCCTTCTTCGGCCGGCTCATCCGCGACTGCCTGGACGGCACCGAAACGGCCATGACCCAGGAGCACTGCTTCAAGGCCGCTGAGATCGCTCTCAAGGCTCAACTCGCCGCCCGCCGGGTGGAGTAAGGGAAAAAACGGAAGCCCCGGCCGCCGGCCGGCCGGAGGGAAACCATTCCCCTTCCGGGGATTCGCCATGGAGGAAATGCCGTACATGAGAAACCTGTCCAAGGATGATCCGGCTGTCGCCGCCCTGGTCGGGCGGGAGCAAGCCAGGGTGGAGAGCACCCTCGACCTGATCGCCGCCGAGAATCACCCGCCCCCCTCGATCATGGAGACCCTGGGCTCGGTCTTCATCATCAAGACAATCGAGGGCTACCCGGGCATGCGCTACCACGCCGGCTGCGTCAACGCCGACGCGGTGGAGGATCTTGCAATTAACAGGGCCCAAAAGCTCTTCGGTGCGGAGCATGTGAATGTTCAGCCACACAGCGGCACCTCCGCGAACCTGGCGGTTTACTTTTCGGTCCTGGATGCAGGGGACCCCGTCCTCTCCATGAGCCTGCCCCACGGCGGGCATCTCTCCCACGGCCACCGCGCCTCCATCACCAGCCGCTGCTTCCGCTTCAGCCACTACACCACCGACCGGAAGAGCGGGTTGATCGATTACGACGAGGTTCGCCGGATCGCCCGCAAAGTCAGGCCGCGCATGATCGTGGCCGGCGCCAGCTCCTATCCCCGGCTCATCGATTACCAGCGGTTGGCTGAGATCGCCCATGAAGTCTCGGCCTTCCTGTTCGCCGACATGGCGCACCTGGGTGGCCTGGTGGCCGCCGGGGTCATTCCCAGCCCGGTGGGCTGCTGCGATTTCGTCACCTTCACCTGCTACAAGACCATGATGGGGGGCAGGGGAGGGGTGATCCTCTGCCGCAAAGAGCACGCCAGGAAGATCGATGCCGCGGTGTTTCCCGGCTGCCAGGGGACCAGTGCGGTGAATTCCATTGCGGCCAAAGCGGTGATCTTCAACATTGCTTCAACCCCGGCGTTTGTCGAGATTCAGCAGCGCACCCTGGACAACGCCGTTGCCCTGGCCGCCGCTCTGGAGAAGAAGGGGCTCGGCATTGTCACCGGCGGCACGGAGAACCACCAGGTGATCGTCGACCTCACTTCCCGGGGAATGACCGGCAAGGCGGCCGAAGACGCCCTGGAGGCCGCGGGGATCCTCACCAACCGCAACATGATTCCCCGGGATGCCGACAGCCCGGGCAAAGTGAGTGGCCTGCGCCTGGGCACGGCGGCCGTCACCACCCGGGGCATGGGACCGGCGGAGATGCCCCTGCTGGCGGGCTTGATCGATACTGCCTTAAAGGAAGTGGAAAACGCAGGCGCCCTGAAGAAACTTTCCGGCGAGGTCCGGGACCTGGCCGGGAGGTTTCCCGTTTATCCGCCCGCTGACGGAGGAGAATAAAATGGAACAGTCCTTGTACGAAGACCTGGCCGGTGAGATCGACCAAAAGTCACTGACGGACAGCCTGGCGGAGATGATCGCCATCAGGAGCGAGAACCCCTTCCATGAGGAGCCCCGGGCGGGCTATCGCGAGAAGGAGATGGGAGAGTACCTGTCCGAGCGGCTGAGCGGGCTGGGTGCGGAGGTCTCTGCCCGGGATGTCCGGCCCGGGCGCCCCAATGTGTTTGGCCGCCTGCGGGGCGGCGACGGACCCGTGTTGATGCTGGCCGGCCACATGGACACGGCCCTCACCGACGGCTATCCCGGGGCCTACGATGTCCGGGTCAGCGACGGCAGGGTCTACGGCCGCGGCAGCTGTGACATGAAGGCCGCCCTGGCCGCCTACCTGGAGGTGCTGCGCCTGCTGCAGCGGGCCAAACCGGCCCTGAAGGGAAGCCTCTATGTGACGGGGATCATGGATGAGGAGTTCCAGATGCTGGGATCCCAGGATATCGGCGCCAACGGTCCCCGGGCGGACCAGGGCATCATCGGGGAGCCCACCCTCTTGGAGGTTTGCCCGGCCAATAAGGGACGGGTCAGCACCTTCATCCGCACCCGGGGTAAGGCCGCACATTCGAGCGTTCCGGAAACAGGGGAGAACGCCATCATCCGCATGGCGAATGTCATCCAGGCCTTCTCGGGTTATAACGATCAGCTGCTCGAAAGAGAGCCCCATCCGCTCTGCGGCAACGGGCGCTTCAATCCGGGGGTGATCCGGGGCGGGGTGCAGGTGAACATGGTCCCAAACCTGTGCGAGCTGGAAGTGGACCGCAGGACCCTCCCGGGAGAGACCAAGGAGAGCGTTTATACGGAGTTCCGGGAGATCCTCGAGCCGCTGAAAAAAACCGACCCCGGCTTTGCCTACGAGATCACCGAGCCTTCCTGGCTCATCCCCCCCAACGATATCGATCCCGGAGAGCCGGTGGTTCGGTCTCTGCTGAAAGCCTATGCGGCCGCCACCGGGCAGGCGACGGAGGTCACCGCTTTTCCCGCCGGCTCGGATGCACCCCACATGGGCTTCCCCACGGTTATCTGCGGGCCCGGCTCCATCTCGCAGGCCCATACCACCGACGAGTTTGTGGAGGTTGAGCAACTCGTTCAAGCAGCCCGTATCTACCTGTGGACGGTCCTCGACCTGCTGACCTGAAGCATCGCCAATTCTAATACACCTGCATTTTAGCAGGGCGAATTCCAATATCCCAGCTCTGTAAGGCTGATATTGGCTCAATCGCCGCACCCGGTGCAGGATATCACCAATATCACCCTAATATCCTTC
>Ga0272442_10004783_pt1 | contig 18340 bp, 9 predicted proteins | sample SSMForm2O_FD_200262 | JGI IMG/M metagenome (GOLD analysis project Ga0272442, IMG submission 200262) | Marine sediment archaeal communities from Little Sippewissett salt marsh, Falmouth, MA, United States - SSM-Form-2O | ecosystem: Environmental > Aquatic > Marine > Wetlands > Sediment ... | reverse complement strand
ATGAGCACGAGTGGTCGTCCGTCGGGAGCGGTGGTTTTGACCTGGCCGTGCCTGCCCACGGTGGAGGAGAGGGTCACGAGCGGGGCGCCGCCCTCGCCGCGGAAGGTTTCGATGACCCCGTTGCCCCCGACGTCCGCGTAGAGCTTGAGCAGCTCGCCGCCGGCGGGACCGAAGGCGGTGATCGCCCCCGCCCCATCGGCATCCGGGTGGAGCCTCAGAGCGGGGCGGGCGGTCCCGGTGGCGACCGTGACCCGGCCGCCGTGCGGCTCGGCCAGCGCGTCGAAGACGCGCTGGCCCTGGTCGTTGAACAACTGCAACGCGCCCCCGTTCTCCGTGGCGCCGGCGGTGAGGAGCGGGGCGTGCGTGGCGGAATGGGTGACCACGAGCATCCCGCCGTGTTCCGCCGCCCCCGCCAGCAACGCCGTCTTGCCGAAGCGGTCTCGAACGCTGATCGATCCGCCTTCGGCGTTGTAGCCGATTACCAGTCGGACCGTGCCGAGCTCATCAACGATCTCGACTTGCCTGGCCCGAAGAACCTCCTGAACCTGATCGGCCTGCTCCGGGGCGCCGCCGAGCATCATGCCCACGGCAAGAACCCCGGCTCCGGCCATCAGACCCACTACGAAGTCGCTGCGCAGAGGCATCATCATCGGTTCCTTTTCATGCGGTCAGAGAAGCGGACCGTACCTTCAAACGTGCATCACCGCGAGGTAATGCCTGGCATCGGCGCGCGGCCCGGAAACGGGCGTTGCGCCAACCGCCCATCCCGGGGGTCTCCGGTTGACTCCCGGCGTCGACACGATCGGGTTCGATCCCCGGCGGCACCGGCGGGCAGCCGTCGGCTTTGCGGCCCCGGTCTGGCGCGGCGAGCTTCGCCCCGGGGCAGGCGGAGTTGACCGAGATTGTTCATCCCCGACCGGGGTGTTCTCCGCGGGATCACCGCCTTGCCGCAGGCATCCGGGCCGATCAGCCTCTCCGGGCGCTCCCGGCCCGGACCGGGCGGTCTCTTCTTCGGCGGGTCCGTCACCCGGTCGCCCCGCAAGAAGCGGCATCCGGATTATCATAAGGCCCATCGGCCGCACGTCGCACCGTGGCGGATGCGATCCGCAGCGACGGCGGTGTGGTCTGTTGCCTGCGACGAAGATCACGAGGAATTCGAATGCCCGATCACATCTACAAAAAGATCGAGATCGTCGGTTCATCCACCGAGAGCATTGAGGGTGCGGTCCAGAACGCCCTGGCCCGGGCCTCGGAGACCGTCCGTAACATGCGGTGGTTCGAAGTGGTGGAGACCCGCGGCCACATCGAGGAGGGCGCAGTCGCTCACTGGCAGGTCACGCTCAAGATCGGGTTCACCCTGGAGTCGTGAGCAGTCCGCCGACGGTCGCGAGGGTGGGCAGGTGGACGCGGTGCATTTGCGCCTGCGACGGCGGGCGAGGCGCTGTGAACCATCTCGCCGTACCGCCGGGCTGCCGGAGGCGAGGACATCGATCGTGGGTTGCTGGGCGAGGTCACGGCCCGGGATTGCGGATTGGATCACCGGACGGGACCGGGCATGCCGGCTCGGGACCGCGCCCGGCGAGCGCCGCCTTCAGCGGCCCGAGGTTCTTCTCATAGTTCCTGTGTCGGCCGACGGACGACCGGTAGATGGGTCGGCGGACCTGTTCGGCGCTGGCGGTGGACACGAGTCGGCGGTTCTCGTGGAACGCCAGGCAGGAGTCATTCCACGAAAGGTCGCAGAAGTCCAGGAGCCGGCGCGTGACGCCGACCTGGTCCGCGACGAGCTCTTCGTAGCGGACCGTGATCATGGGCAGGCGGATCGTCCTCCGCCAGTGCTCGAGCAACCGGTCATGCTCGCCGTAATAAAAGCCCAGGTCGCCGAGGTCCCAGGCGTACGGGTGATCGCCCGTGAAATCGTGGAAGTAGCACGACAGGCACGTGTCGAGCGGATCGCGCTGGCACATGATGATGCGCGCGGATGGGAACAGGAGTTCGATGAGCCCGAGGTGCAACGAGTTCGTCAACGTTTTTTCGGTCACGCGGGGTCGTTGACCCGCGAGCTTCTGAAGCCCCTGATCCGCGAGACGGGCGAGCGATTCGAACTCGTCGGGCCCGAACCGGGCGACGCAGTCGGGGAAGGTCGGGGCGATTCCGATCTGTGAGGACAGGCTGCGGATGGCGCGCCGGATGAGGTCGACCTCGCCGCCGCCGCTCACCTCGGGGTGGGAGGCCAGGATCTGTTCCACGAGCGTGGTCCCCGAGCGCGGCATGCCGAGGATGAAGATCGGATGTGGCAGTGTTCTCCCGGTGAGAGGCGCTGCCGGCGGATGTCCGCCGGGGAATACGCCCATGATCGCCTCGACCGTGCCGGCGAACGCGTTTCGGTCGAACCGCAGGCCCTTGAGGCGGTTCGCTTCCCGGAAGGCGTCCCACGCCGCTTCATACTGACCAAGCCGGTCGTGGGCCTCGCCGAGTTTGAACAGGAGCATGCAGCGCTGATTCGGGGTGATCCCGGGCCGCAGCGCGGTCTCTTTGGCCAGGGCCGCCGCCTCCGCGGGGCGATCCGCCCACAGGTCCAACTCCACCGCGGTGAACGCGGCCACGTCGTTCCCGGGAAACTTTCGGAGCGTCGCGTGCGCCAGCCGCAGCGCTTTGTCATGGTTGCCGCTCTGCCAGTGCGCCAGCGCCAGGCCGGTCAGCGCATCGATCGACTCGCCCTGGAGGGCCAGCGCCTCCCGATAGGCGGTTTTCGCCTCGTCGAACCGGCCGCACTGCCGGAGCAGATCCCCGAGGTCAGCGACGACCGTCGCCGACTGCGGCTCCAGCCGTCGAGCCTCCAGCAGGAACTGCTCGGCCCCCTCGGGCTCATGCGCTCGACGCAGCGCCCGTGCGGCGAGGCGGTGCGCCAACGCGTTCGTCGGATCGATCTCGATCGCCCGGCCGCAGGCGGCGAACGCCCGGTCCAACCGGCCCTGATCAAGGTGTGCCCATGCCAGATTGAGCTGCGCCTCGATCAGCGACGGCTGCAACCGCAGCGCACGGTGCAGGACCTCGATCGCCTGCGCCGGCCGGTTGAGCATCCGCAGGGCAGCGCCGAGACCGCACCATGCGTCCGGCCAGTCCGGCTCCTGCCGCGTGATCTCGCGAAAGCGGCCGGCGGCTTCATCGAAGCGCCCCGCCAGATACAGCGCCCGAGCCCAGTGCAACTGGTACTCGCGGTGGGCCGGGTCGGTATTGACCGCACGGCGCCAGTATTCGGCCGCCTCGGCGGGTCGCCCGGCATCAAGCAGCAGCAGGGCGAGTTCATGGCGTGCCTTGGCGTGTTCGTCGTCCGCCTCGATCGCGGCACGGAACGCCTCTTCCGCCCGCCCGGGTCGTGCCAGATCGAGCTCGGTCAGACCGAGATTGAACCATGCCGAGGCATGATCGGGTGCGATCCGGACGGCGTGCTCATAATGCCGGACCGCGTCGCCCGGCTCGCCGCGTTCGCGCAGCACGTTGGCCAGGTTGTAGTGTGCGGCGGCATGGTCGGGCCGAACCCTGATCGCCTTCCGCAGGTAATGAACCGCCTGATCCGGCCGCCCGGTCTGGGCGCAGAGGGCCCCGAGCAGATTGAGCGCCTCGGCGTGCCGGGGATCGTGCCGGATGATCTGGCGGTACAGGAACTCGGCCTCGTCGAACGCGCCGATTCGGTGCTTCTCGACGGCGTGCGTCAGTCGCGTGGCCACAGCGCTCATGTCGTCATTCCCAGGCAAGGCCGAGCCGCCGACAGCGGTCCTCTACCGGATCGGCTGACCCCGCGTCCAGAGCGCTGTTATCGGCGCTTGGCCTGCGCCAGTCCAGTGTTCTGCGTGGAGTGCGTGATCGTTCTTCAAGCGATGGATGCGTCGGGGCGTCGCGACCCGGGCCCGAGGGCTGGTTGGCGCTCCTGCGATGCTGGAATCGGGAGTTCAGTTCTCGACGGTTTCCCAGGCGCGTTCGAGTTGCCGGCGCAGGGTCTCGCCGGACTCGGTCTCGATCAGGGGCGGCTCGGGCCGGACGCCGGGTTCGGACGCGGGTTGGCCGTTCTCAGTGGATACCTCCGGCGGCTCATCCGGTGGCGTCTCCTCGGCGCGGGTGATGGCCCCGGCCGAGATGCGCCCGTCGGCGGAGACGTCTTCCATCCGCACGGCCACGCGTTTCGACACGCCGCGCTCCTGCATCGTCACCCCGTACAACTGGTTGCACTCCTGCATCGTTCGTTTGTGGTGCGTGATGATGATGAAGTGGCTCTGCTCGAGGAAGGGGCGCAGCGTCTTGCAGTAGCGATCGACATTGGCGTCGTCGAGTGCGGCGTCGACCTCGTCCAGAATGCAGAACGGCGAGGGCTTGGACTTGAAGATGGCCATCAGCAGCGCGACCGCCGTCAGAGCCTTTTCGCCGCCGGACAGTTGATTGATGACGCGCGGCTCCTTTCCGGGGGGCTTGGCGCGCACTTCGACGCCCGAATTCAGCCAGTCGAGACGGCCGCTTTCGTCCGGGAGCAACATCAGGTCGGCGTTCCCCCCGCCGAACAGCTTCCTGAACATGCCGTCGTTGCCCGCGAAATGCTGCCGAATGGTCTTGAACGTCTCCTCAAAGTGCTCGCGGCTGGTGCGGTCGAGCTCCTCGATGAGCTTCTGAAGCTGCCGGACCGCCGTGTCGATGTCGTCGACCTGCCTGATCAGTTCTTCATTGCGCCGCTCGAGCTGCGTTTCCTCTTCGATGGCGTCGAGGTTGACGTTGCCGAGTTTGCGGATCGCGTCGTGCAGCTCGTTGATCTCGATCTCCGCCGCCTCTCGGTCGATGGACTGGAAGTCCTCCTCCTCGCGGCGGGCACGGTAGGGGATGTAGGCCGCGCCGAGATCGATATCAAGATCCTCCAGCGCGCGTTCTTCGAGCGTTTCGCGCTTGATTTCCACTTCTCGGCGGCTGATCTCGACGGCGGTGTAGTCGCGATCCAGGCGGTGGGCCTGCCGCCGGCCGGCGTCGAGGCGCTGGGCGGCCTCCTCGACGGCTTGACTGGCCTCGATGACCTGCTTGTTCAGCGATTCGTCCTGCTCGGTCTGCTGTTCGATGGAGGACGCGACTTGTGTGATCTCATCATCGGCATCGGCGATGGCGGCCTCGTACTGCTCGATCTGCGACAGCCGCCGATGGAGTTGCTGGGTGTAGATCTCCTTCTGGCGCTGGGCCTCTTCGAGCGTGAGCTCCAGATGCCGACGTTCCCGCGAGGCGGCCTCGAGCTTGCCCCCCGCTTCGCCGAGGCGCAGCTTGGCCATCGTGAGGCGTTCCCGGGATTCCTCGGCTGCGGTCTCGGCCTCACGGCGGTCCTGCGCCGCGGCTTCGGCTTGCTCGCCGAGCTCGTCGAGCGCGGCGTCGAGCGCGCCGAGCTGCGCGGTGAGCTCTTGCCGCTCGTCCGTCAGGTCGGCCAAGCGACGATCCACCTCCTCCCGTTCGGCCGAGAGGGCATTGCGCTCCCGCCCGATGCGCTGCATGTCATTGTCGAGCCGCTGCGTCTGGTATTGCGCGTCGACGACTCCGTGGCGAACGTCGTGCAGCCGTGCCGAGGCCTCTTCCACCTGCTTTCGGGTCTGGGCGGAGGCGCAGACCAGATCGTTGAGCCGGGCGTTGAGGGCGACAATGCGGCCGTCGGTGGCCAGGATTCTGCTCCGGAGCTCGGCCAACTCGATCCGCCGCGACAGCCAGCCCGCACCCGCTTCGACGGCCTTGTTCGGCCCCATGATGATCCGGCCGTCGGGGTCGGCCACCTCCCCGGCGTGGGTGACGAACCGCCAGCCGGCCAGCGGGCCGGAGGCCAGCATCAATGCCGCCTGAAGGTCCCAGACCAGGGCGCTTCGCGCCAGCAGCCGCGTCAGAGCCGCCTTGGCCTGCGGCTGGACCTCGATGAGGGACAGCAGCGGCGTGGCCCATCCGGGCGCCTGCTCGACAGCCGTCGCCGCAACCGCTTCGGCCGACTCCACTTCGCCCTCCTCGCCATGGAGGGCGATGAAACCGACGCGTCCGGGCAGGTCACGGGCGGCATCCGCAAGCTGCCGCGCGTCGTCCGGCGTCTCCACGAGCAGCAGGTGCAGGTCACCGCCCAGGGCTGCCTCGATAACCGGAGCGTACTTCCGGTCGGTGTTGATCACGTCGGCCAGCAACCCGTGGACGCCGGGGAAGCGGTGGGGTTGATCCAGCACGGCCTTCACGGCATCGCCGAGGCCCTCGCGTGCCTGCTGCATTTCCTCCAGCAGGTGCAGCCGCGATTCCATGGCGGCCTTCTCATGGCGTGCGTCGGCCAGCCGGTCGGCAAGCGTGGCTTGCTTCTCGCCGAGGGCCGCCGCGGCCTGGTCGTGACGGGCCAGCTCGGCTTCGATCGTGTCCACCTCAGCTTGCGCCTGCGACCGGGCGTGCTCGGCCTCGGCCGCGGCCTGCTCACAATCGCGCTGCTCCTGCCCAAGACTGTTCATCCTGGCCGTGAGTCGATCAGCCTGCTCGCTGAGGCCCTTCCCGCGACCGGCGATCGATTCGATCCGGGCGGTGATCTGGGTGCGTTTCTGTTCGGCCTGCTCGGCGGCTTCGCGGCGCTGCTCGAAGCGGGCCCTCGTCTCAACCAGGGCCTCCTGACGCCGCGCCCGCTGCTCGCTGAGCTCGTTGACGAGGCGTTCGGCATCGCCCAGGTCTGCCTCGGCGGCGGTGATCGCCTCCTCGGCCTCCGTGGCTTGCTCGCACAGCGCCCGAATTCGCTGTTTCAGCTCCCCGAGGCGAGATCGATCCTCGTCGGTGTGCTGCTGCGTTTCGATGAGGTTGCGCTGAATCATGTCACGGCGCTGTTCGGCGTGCTTGCGCGCGGCGACGAGCTCGAGTCGGTGCTGCTCCAGCTCCCGCTGCCCCGTCTGGAGTTCGTGCTTTCGAAGCTCCGCCGACTGCTTCTGGTCGTCAAGCTCGGCGAGCACGGCGACGAGCCGCTCACGCTGCTCCTCCAGATCGGTGATGCGGCTGGTCAGTCCCTCCAGACGCGTGCGAAGCTCGTGATAGGTGTCCATCGCGACTTCCGTCCGCAAGTCGCGATAACAACTGTCAAGCTCCCGGAAGCGGCGAGCCTTCGCCGCCTGCCGCTTGACGATCCGCAGCCTCCGCTCGGTATTGGCCAGTTGCTCGCGGACGCGGACGAGGTTGACCTCCGCCTTTTCGAGTTTGCGGGCCGCCTCGACTTTTCGGGTTTTGAATCTGGCGATGCCCGCGGCTTCCTCAAGGATGGCGCGCCGCTCGACGGGATTGGCCGTCAGCATCGCGTCCACGCGGCCCTGCTCGATGATGGAGTAGGCGTGGGTCCCGATGCCCGTGTCCATGAACAGCTCTTTGATGTCGCGGAGGCGGCATTTCTTCCCGTTGATGAGATACTCGCTTCGCCCGTCCCGGTACAGCTTGCGGGTGACGTCCACCTGCTCGCTATCGATAGCCAGCCGCCGCCGCGGGGCGGGATCGCTTGCCTCCGAGCTGAGAACGGGGTTGTCGAAGGTCAGGCTGACGGAGGCGGCCCCGATGGGTTTCCGCGCCGCGGACCCGGCGAAGACCACATCAAGCATCGCGTCGCCGCGGAGGCTCTTGGCCGACCGTTCGCCCAGCACCCATTTGACCGCATCGACGACATTCGATTTGCCGCACCCGTTCGGCCCCACAATCCCGACAATGGGGGCGTCGAAACGGAACTCCGTCCGATCGGCGAAGGATTTGAACCCTGCCAGAGTGATTCTCGCAAGCCGCATTCGGCGTCGACCTCCTGTCCTGCCTGAGTTCCGTCCGTGTTGAGAATCGTCATGTCGGCCATTGTGGCTGGAAAGCTTGATCGCTCGCCTCCCTTGTCAACATCGATCGGGCGAGGACAATCATCTTACCCGGGGAAACATGCCTCCGAGAAAGGTTTTTCGCCTCAACGCTGTTCAGCGGGCCGCCGCATGGGCGGCGGCGCGACACGCTCCAGATCCGCAGTGCCGTCCTCGTTCGTCGGAGGCCCGTCTGCCGGCGGCCTCAGAATGTCGAAATCCGGATCCGAGAACTCCGGCCGCTCGTCCACGCGGCGCTGCCGCATCTGCCTGGCGATCGCGGCCAGCACTCGGTCCTGCTGAGCCTTGAAATCGGCGTTGATGTACTTCTCACGCCAGATTTGATGCAATGCTGCGATCGTCTCCCCATAACTCAGCCCCAGACCGATCTTCGGATGCTCGATGGTCTTCGTGTGTCCGAGGAACTGGATGAACTCTTCGAGCCGCGGATCGGCCCGCTCGATGATGCGGCTGGCCCCGTCCTCCGCGCGGTAGAAGACCTCGACCAGGTCGCTCCCGGCTTCTCCCTGAACGATGAACCGCCCGGACCAGGCGTCGACGAGCAGGGGGCGCTCGAGTGACAGATCCCTGCCGAAGACGGCGATGCGCGGTTGCCCGATCTGTGTGATGTAAATGAGCGGCTTGTCTGAATCGATGATGTCAAGGACGAACTTCTCATCGACCGCGTGCCGGGTGATGAAGGGATCGACGCGCTTGACCAAGGCCTCGTAGGCGCCGAGACGCACGTCGACATCATCATCACTGAGCAGGGTGCGGAGACCGCGGTCGATTCGAGGATCCAGCGGCATGTCGCCGAGCAGCCCGACCGCCTGACGCCGGATGTCCGGCGAGGCGCTGTGAGACATGTCCAGCAGGTGTGTGATCACGAGCGGGTCGCCCAGTTTCGAGCCGGCGCGAAGCGCCGCGATGCGCGGGAGCTCTTCGGGGTAGTCGTAGAGCTCTCGGACGGTCGGCAGCGCTTTCACACCCAGCGCCTGCCAGCGCCACGCGGCGTCGTAGGAGGAGCTCGGTTCGTTCACGGTGAGGCGCTGGATGCTCACGGCAATCGCCTCGACGCCGGCCTGCCGCAGGGAGGAATGACGCAGGAGCTCGACGAACTCGTCGGTATCGTTGCGGAATGAGGGCGGGACGGTGATCCGGATCGAATCGTCGGACTCCCCCCAGGCGGTGGGGTCCAGTTGGCCCGGCTCCTGGCGGAATCGTGCGTTGACCGCATTCTGAATGAGCTCGGCCCGGGCGTGGCTCGGGGTCGCCAGCCGGAGCTTGATGGGGATATCCTGGATGACCTCCCCGCCGTTCATGATCCGGCCGACGTTGCGGTTCACGATGGCGCTCTGGACGGCCTTCGGCTCGGCGAACGGATTGACAAAAACCGGGCCGTGCGCCTCGGCCAGGGGGGCCGCCTGCCGGGAGCCGGTGGGTGGGAAGATCTCGCCGGGGCGAACCGGTCGCAGCTCCGTGGTGTAGAGGCGGCCGCCTTCGAGGCTCGTGGTCCCGGTGCGGGGGTCGGCGTAGACGCGCACGTCGAACCGCGTCCCGTCGATCTTGTTGTTTCGGTAGACCTGTCGGCCGACGGCGCCGGGGGGAATGATGGCCTCCACGACGACCACGGCGGTCTCGAACGAGTCAAGCATCTGCTCGGGTCTGAGATGGCCCAGTCCCCGGGATGCCTGGCCGATGCCGTGTCGCGCCATTTCCGCCAGCATATGGGCCCGCAATTGGGGGGGCATGTCTCGGCAGCCGGTGCCTTTCAGGCCGACGACCAGACCGTAGCCGCGGACGACGACGGGCTGGTAGCCCAGCACAACGGTCTCGGAGGCGACGGTGCCGGCCATGATTCGCGGGACGTCGAGTTGGAACGAGCGATCGACACGGGCGGCCTGTGGCCGGGGCGGGGCTTTCTCGATGCCCGAGCAGCCCGTGAAGAGCACGGCCGCGGCCAGCAGCACAGCACGATTCCAGCCAGAAACGGGGATGGCGCGCATAAAACAGCCCTCTTTCCGGCGTCGGGCGCGAGCGCCGGTGTGTTGTCTCACGAGGATACCCCTCACGGGCGGCCCTCTCAAAAAGACGCTCTATTCGGCCGCCGCGGCGGGCTGGGCCGCAAGGGCCATCACCTCGTCGACCAACACCCCGATGCCGGCATCGACCTGACCGATGCGCTCGGCGGTCATGTAGGCCGGGGTCGTCACGATTCGATGCGTCTTGTCGACGCAGGCCTGCTCGGTGGGCCGGCTCTCGTGCCGTGCCCCCATGGCCTCGATCGCCTGCGCGGTGGCCGGGTCCAAGCCGACGGTAAGCGTGACGCCGGGGAAGAGCTTGGCGCCGATGGTGGGGGCGATGCAGCAGAGCCCGATGGGCCTGCCCGCGTCGTGCGCCTCGCGGAGCACCCGGGCGACCTCGCGGTGCACCTCGCATTCGGCGCCGCGCACGGCAAAGTCGCACAGGTTTTTTGCCGCACCGAATCCGCCGGGCATGAACAGGGCGTCAAAGTCGCCGCCCCTGATTTGTGCCAGGTCCTCGACGGGGCCTCGCGCGATCCGGGCCGATTCGGCCCGCATGTTCCGTGTCTCGTCGGTCGGTCGGGCGGTGAGGTGGTTCACGACATCCATTTGGTCGCCGTCGGGAGCCGCGAAGGTGACACTGGCGTTGTGCCGATCAAGATGAAGGAGGGTGATGACCGATTCGTGGATTTCGCTGCCGTCGTAGACTCCGCAGCCGGAGAGGATCACCAGGACACGTGCCATGACTCGGGCTCCCTGCTTGGGCGTGTTTGTCAGCGTGGCGAGGACAATCGAGGTTGCCGATGGTGTGTGGCATGGTAGGCCGGGTGGGTCGGCGGTCAACGGCCCGCGCCGCGCTGCGGGAGGGGCGGTGCCTCACACAGGCCCGTTTGCCCCGATGGCGCCGGCGAGAAGGACTGATAAGGTATCCTGCCGGGGAATCTCCGCCATCAGGGATCCCATGTTTGGAGCCGACAAGCCATGACGCACGGACGTGTTTCGCTGAATGCTGTTGCCTGCGCGGCGGCGGTGGTGGTCGTGTTCTGCCCCCTTACCGCCGCCTTGCCCGCCGGCCCCCAGGATGAGGCTGCTCAAACGTCGGCAGAAGGGACCGACACGGTCGCGCCGGAGACCGCCGGCGCGCCCCGGTCGCTGTCGGAGGGTCAGGTGCGCGTGCTGGACGCGGTGGTGATGCGCGTTGTCGGGCGGGCGCAATGGCGCCCGGATGCCGAGGCGGCGTGGCGGAACGCGCAGGTGAACGATGTGATCGCGCCCGGGGCGATGATCCGCACCGGCCGAAACTCGATGATGGCGCTGCGCGTGGGACGTCATGCGACGATTCTCGTGGATCGCCAGACGCGCCTGGCGTTGCCCGAGATCATCCAGGAGGGCCAGACGTTGCGCACCGCGGTCGGGCTCCGGCGCGGTCGGGCCGACTTCAAGGTCGATCGCGTCGGGCTGACGAACGACTTCTCCGTGGTGACGCCGACGTCGATCATCGCTGTGCGGGGGACGGGCTACGGCGTTCGGTATGGGGGGTTTCGCGGGACGGAGATCTCTGACATCCGGACGGATGCGATCACCGCGATCGAGGCGAGGTACTTCCTTGCGGGTCGCACGTATCGTCTCACGACGGCGTCCGGGAGCAGCGATGAGCATGCGGATCCGGCGGTCAATGGACTCTACGGAACGCTCGGCCCGCCGCGCCTGCTTGACGCGCTGATCGAGGAACAGGTCGCGCCGGAGCTGCTGGTGGATTCGTTCGCTCGGAATCCCCTGCGCGACTTCCGCCGGGTTGACCTGAGTCTGGAGCGGCTGCGCGACCGGTTCGACCTGCCGCTGTTCCAGGAGGTGATCGAGATGATCGAGGACCGGATAGGGGATCTGATCGATGACGGTCAGCTCGGCGACGGGCACGGGGAGTACGAGGGCCAGGGGGAGGTGTATCCGTAGCTGGTCAAGGGGGTTGAGGCGGCTGGCGTGCTCAAACGATGGATTCAGTAGTATGACGGTATGAGCAGGTCGGCCGCGAGACGAAAAGGGAAAGGGCGCGCGCTTGCGGCCCGGCGCCGCCGCGGGAGGGGCCCCGACGCGCCGCCGCCTCGGGAGGAGACGAAGGCGGAAACTGGGCGGTCCTCCTCGCGACGGGTGTGGGTGGCGCTTGCGTCGATTCTCGTCGTCGCGTTCCTGCTGCGTGTGGCGTACCTTGCGGCGCTAAAGGATGCGCCGGACTTTGCGGCGCCGGGGGCGGATGCCGCCTTTCACGATTACTGGGCGCGGGCGATGTTGAGCGGTGACTGGACCCCGCCGGCAAACGAAGCGGATCCGCGGATCGCGCAGGTGCCGTATCTTCGCCCGCCCGGGTATCCGTATTTCCTTGCGGTGGCGTACGCGCTGACCGGGAAGAGCTACCTCGGCGCGCGCCTCGTGCAGATGGCGCTGGGCGTGGTGAACTGCGCGCTGGTGTTCCTGCTGGGGCGGTCGCTGTTTCGGCCGGCGGTGGGGCTGATCGCGGCCGCCCTGTGTGCCGTGTCCTGGGCGTTGATGTACTTCGAGGGCGAGCTCCAGGCGCCGGTGATCATCATCACCCTCAGCCTGTGGTTGATGCTGCTCTTGCGCAAGTGGGTGCGGCAGCCGCGGTTCCTCACGGCGTTCGGCGGAGGAATGCTGATCGGCCTGCTCTGTCTGACGCGCGCCAATGTGATGCTGTTCATCCCGGTGGCGGCGGCCTGGATGGCCTGGGCGGGCCGGCGGCGCGGTCTCGGGCGGCGCGCGCCCGCCCACGTCGCCGCGCTGGTTCTCGCCGCCGCGGTCGCCATCGCGCCGGCAACGATCAGGAACACCGTCGTCGCGAGGGACTTCACGCTTGTCTCCTGCAACGGCGCGGTCAACCTCTACATCGGCAATAACGAAACGAGCGACGGGATCACGCCCTCGATTCCCGACATCTACGAACTCACCGGGATGAGCGGCTGGAACTGGTTTGCCTACGACCGCGTCGTGCGCGGCGTCTCGCGCCGCGAGGGCCGGGAACTGAAACACTCCGAGGTCTCGGCCTATTTCGCCCGCCACGCGTGGAAGTTCATCACGCACCATCCGGGGCGTTTTGCGACGCTGTGTCTCAAGCGCGCCGTGCTGTTCTGGGGCCCGCGCGAAATCTCCAACAACAAGGCGATCGCCTTCGAGAAACAAAACAGCGCTGTCCTGCGGTATGGCCCGGGCTTTCCGTTCGTCCTGTCAACGGCGCTGGCGGGGCTCGGTATCCTGCTCTATGACGGCGCGACGAAACGGGGCGACAAGTCCGCGGTGCGGTCGATGCGGGCCCATGCCGGCCTCTCGCTGTGGCTGCTTGTTCTGTTTGTCGTGACGTATTTTGTGTCGTTTGTTCCTTTTCTTGCGGCGGCGCGTTTCCGGGCGCCGTTGTTGCCGCTACTTTTCCTTGTCGCGGCGTACGGTGTGTGGCGGTTTGTGTGCCTCGTTTGGCGGCGGCACTGGTCCGGCGCATCGGCGCTTGCCGCCGGGTGGCTCGTGCTGCTGCTTCTTGCCGGTGTTCAGATTATCAAGTACGAACCGGAACGCGCGTGGTGGCACACGGAGCGAGCGGCGGCCTATGCGCGGTCGGCCAAGTATGAGGAGGCGATTCGGGAATATGAACGCGCCCTGACCGTGAATCGCGGTTACGTGGACGGCCACATGAACTACGCCGCGCTGCTCGTGCGGTTGGGCCGAATCGACGGGGCCATCGCGCACTACCGGACGGTGGCCCGGCACCGTCCCGATCGACTTGACGCGCGCGTTCGGCTGGGGCTGGTTCTCCTGGACCGTGGCGGGTTCGAGGAGGCCGTCGAGGTGTTCCGGGGCGTGACCGAAATCACGCCGGAGGATGCGGGCGCGCATGCCAACCTCGGGGCGGCCCTGGCGCGGCTGGGGCGGAATAGAGAGGCCATCGTCGCCTATCGCCGCGTGATCGAGCTTGGCGCGGCGTCGGCGACAACCTATTACAACCTCGCCACTGCCCTCAGCGCCGTCGGCGTGGTCGAAGAGGCCATGAGCGCATACGAGCGCGCGCTCGAACTTAATCCCGGTTACGCCGAGGCCATGATCAACTACGGCGCGCTGCTCATCCAGCAGGAGCAGTACGATCGGGCGATCGAGTTATGTCGCGAGGTGATGCGGCGCGACGCGCGGAATCTGCCGGCGAGGCAGAACCTTGCCGGCATCTTCGCCGTCCAGGGCAAGATCGACGAAGCGATCGCAGAACTCGAGGCGGCGCTCCGGATCGCGCCCCAGGATCCGAAAACGCGCCGTCAGTTGGAGACGTTACGCGCGGTCAAAGGCCATCGGGAAGGCGACGCCGGATCGTCGGATTGAGAACGCCTGTTGGAATGAGCGAGCCGGGGAGCGGGACGGTCATGCGGCGCGTCGGTTCTGCACAGGCGAGACGCCTGTGCCACCGTTTATTGGGAGGACTAAGAACGCCTGGGGATATAATGCGACTGAAAGGGGGGTGGAGGGGGCGGGCGCAGCTTCTGGCGCCTGTGCAACCGTTCTGTTATCTAACCCCTTGCGGGGTTAGGTCCAATTGCCGAGCAGAATCAGCAGGTCCAGAACGTCCACCGTGCCGTTGGCGTCAAGGTCGGCCGGGCAATCCTGCGGGGGAGGTGGACATGGGCCCCAATCGCTCAGCAGGGCGAGAAGGTCGAGGACATCCACGTCGCCGTCGCCGTCGAGGTCGCCGTCGATGGACTGGGGGTGCTGCTCAATGACGAGGATCTGATCGGCGCCGAGGTCGGTGAATTCGCTCACCTCGCCGGCGGGCCAGCGCACGATGAGGTTGTCAATGGTCGTGGCCGATCCCAGGCCGAAGTGCGCGCGGTGGCTGAAACCCGTGCCGGCCTGAGCCTGCGGCGTGACCTGGCGCATCTGGGTGAGACCGCCTGCGGTGATGGTGATGCGTGCGCCGATGCCGGTGGCGTTCGCTTCATCACAGACGAGGGCAACGTGCAGCCAGTGGTTGCCGTTGCTGAGCTCGTTGCGCATGACCCGTACCTGCTGGTGGACGCTGTCGGGGGCCCAGGAGGTGACGAGGTCCATGTCGCCGTCGTTGTCATAATCGGCCCACGTGCCGGAGCCGGGGCTCTGGCTGTCGATGCGCCAGCCGCCGACCTCGAATGTGGCCTGGGTGAAGGTGACCTGGCCCTCGGGGCCGACGGGACCGTTGCTGAGGAAGAAGCGGGCGTGCTGGCCCTGGTACCACTTGTGCAGATAGAGGTCGAGCCAGCCGTCATTGTTCATGTCGACGAAATGGCCCCCGGCCCACTCGCCCGTGAGGTGAAGGCCGGCCTCGGCCGAGCGTTCGGTGAAGACGGCGTCGTTGTGATAGAGGAACGGATACAGGTGAATGGCGGGGGCGATGAGGTCGCCGTCGCCGTCGTTGTCGTAATCGCCCCAGGAGGAGCCGGCGGACTGGTCGGCGCCGGCCACGTCGAGCGAGGAGGCGTAGTCGACGAAGGACGACGGGCTTTTCTGTTTGAAGAGGTGGTTGGGTTGGAAGAAGTCGTTGGAGACATAGAGGTCCATGTCGCCGTCGCCGTCGAAATCCTGCCAGGCGACGCCGCGCCCGCAGCGTTTGTAGGAAGTGACCTCGGTCCCGACGACGTTGGTGAAGGTGTCGTTGCCGTTGTTTCTCCACAGGCGATCGGGCTGGCCGGTGCCGCCGGGATCGAAGGGATTGCCGAGGTTGGCGGCGTAACAGTCGAGCAACCCGTCGCTGTTGTAATCGCCCCAGCCGAGGCACTGGATGTCATCGTGCTCCCCGGGGGCGCCCTGCATGGCGTCGGTCAACTCGGTAAAGACGCCGTCGTCATTGCGAAAGACCCGCTCCAGCCCGGCTTTCGAGTGGGTCATCACATCGAGGTCGCCGTCGTTGTCGAAGTCGGCCCACGCCCTGCCGCGCTCGCCATCGTCGTTGAGGCCGGGGAGGGTCGCCTTTGCGAACGTGCCGTCACCGCTGTTGTGATAGACGTTGTCGGCGCCGGCGTAGAGATCGTCCCGGCCGTCGAGATCGTAATCGACGAACGCGACCGAGGGTCCGAGGTCGTCGGTCGTTGCCAGCGCCGGAAGCGTCTGGTCGGAGAAAGAGAAATCTTCGGGCCGGTTCTCTTCCTTCATAATGATGAACATGAAGTTGGACGGCGTGTCGCCGGAGAAGGAGACCAGGCCCTGGCCTTCCAGCCAGAAGAAGTCTTCGCTGTCGCCGACGTGGGCGTCGAGGGCGGCGGTCAGCAGACCGACATCCGAGGCGGCGAACTCCGCGGAGACCCAGAAATCGTCGGGCAACTGGACCGGCGGATCGACGGCAACGTGCTTCATCCGCAGGTACCCTCCCGTCAGGACTAGGTCGGGCAGATCGAACTGGGCGATGAGACCGTCCGGCGGCTGGGACGCGTAGAACCGAATGATGGTGGAAACCGTGCCGTCGGAGGGGCCGAAGTAGCCGAACTCGAACGATGTCATCGGGCCGTTGCCTTGCGTCTGGCAGTGATCGGCCACCTCGGTGCCCGCGCCCGTCGGCGGGACATACCACGCTTCGGACCATTCGATGTTGGCGTAGATGGGGTAGTGGAACGGATCGAGCTCGTCGGCGCCGGATGCGGCAAGGGATCCGCCGAGGCACGCGCCCGCGGCCGCTGCGGCTCGCGCACAGCCGTGCCAGAATGATCCGCGCCCGTCAATGCGACGGCGGTCGAGATCGCGACACTCCAGTAAGAAACGCATGATCCTTCCTCCTTCGACCTACCGGAGTGCGCGGCGGGTAGGGTCCGTCACCTTCTGCGGATTAATCTGAGCACGCGGCTTTGCGTAGAACCGCGATGGATGAATGGCGGCCGGAGATCGGCGCCGAATCTCCGATTGTGCTGCGCCGTGCTTTGTCACGTGCAGCATGCCGCTGGCGTGTCCGGTTCCGAGCGTGCTTCTTCTGCGCCGAACGGATGGCGGCGCACAAGAAACACCAGCCGGACTTCCCCGGACCGGGGGCCGAGGCATCGCGATCTGGCCGCGCGCCCCCGTGGGATGGGCGTTACTGGACTCGAACCAGTGACCCCTGCCATGTAACGGCAGTGCTCTAGCCGACTGAGCTAAACGCCCGAACAGGGAGCCGTTGTCCCACAAGGACTTACGGCAATACCCTAACACATTTTGCGGTAGTGTACCGCAGTTTGAGGCCGGTACAAGCCGCGCACCGTGACTCGTACGGTAGTCTTTTTGGAGATGTCGAACGTGCCGAGTCTCAAGCTGCATGCGAAGTCCGGCCAGTTCCGAGCATGGATTGGCGGGCGCTATCAGTACTTTGGAACCGATCGAGGCCGCGCAAGCCGACGATACGATCGGGCGCTGGCCGAGTGGCTCAGCGCGGGTCGGCCGACCGCATCGAAGATCGTGACGGTCGCCGAGCTTGTGACGCGGTTCATGGAGAACGCAGAGACGTACTATCCGTCAAGCGGCCGGTATGGCGGGGAACGGGTGAATTTCGCCTATGCCCTGGGCCATTTGGAGCCGCTCGCGAAGATGCCTGCCGAAAGCTTCGGCCCGCAGCAACTCCGAGCCGTGCGGGAGGGGATGATTGCCCAGGGCCTCGCTCGTACAACGATCAACGGCCGGATCCGACGGATTCGCCAGGTCTGGCGCTGGGGAGCCGCCGAGGGGTTGATCGACTCGGCCGTACTCACCGGGCTCGGGGCACTGCAGCAACTCAAGCGAGGGCGTACTTCCGCAAGCGAGACGGCGCCCGTGGAGCCGGTCCACGAGTCGCACATCGAGGCCGTTCGGAGGGTGGTGCGTCCGGTGGTGGCGGCGATACTCGATCTGCAGCTCCTGACGGCTATGCGCCCGGGCGAAGTGACCACGATGCGCGGTTGCGACATCGAGTGGGCGGGGACGTTCGCGACGTATCAGCCGCTCTCGCACAAAAGCGCCTGGCGAGGCAAGGCAAGGTCGATCGAGCTTGGACCGCGAAGCCAGGCAATCGTGCGGGAATGGCTGCAGCCGGATCTGATGGCGTATCTGTTTACGACGAAGCACGGCAACCCCTACGCCGTGCGAACGTTGCGTACGCTCGTGGTGAGGGCGTGCGAGAAGGCCGGCGTGCCCGAGTTCAGCCCGAACCAAATACGGCACACGGCCCTGCAGCGATATCGCCGCGAGTTCGGTATCGAAACCGCGCGCATCGTCGCCGGGCACAGTCACATGGACACCACCATGATTTACACCGCCCGCGATCGGGCAATCGCCCGAGAGGCGGCACAGCGGCTCGGCTGACGCGGAATACTCTTTTTCATGTTGCGAAGGCGAGCTCGGCCTCACCGGTTGGCCTCGGTGAGTGCGGTGAGTGGAGATCAGCGCGCGCTCATGTCGCCGGCGGTATCCGAGCCTCTGCCGCCGGCGGGGGAGGGGGGCTGACATGAGCGG
>Ga0272442_10004781_pt1 | contig 18342 bp, 23 predicted proteins | sample SSMForm2O_FD_200262 | JGI IMG/M metagenome (GOLD analysis project Ga0272442, IMG submission 200262) | Marine sediment archaeal communities from Little Sippewissett salt marsh, Falmouth, MA, United States - SSM-Form-2O | ecosystem: Environmental > Aquatic > Marine > Wetlands > Sediment ... | reverse complement strand
TTGAAGGATACAACTGTATGGTTAATCCTCTTGCCGGTTTTCACCATGCCAGTAAAAGTTACTCATCAGGCTTCTGCTTCTTTAATGACATCGCCGTTGCTATTGAATGCCTGCGTGAGAAACACAAACTAAAACGTTTTTTAATAATTGATCTAGACGTACATCACGGCAATGGAACGCAAGAAATTTATTACGATGATCCGACAGTTCTTAACATCTCGTTTCATCAAGATGGTAGAACGTTATACCCCGGAACTGGAAGTCTAGAAAAAATCGGACGAGATAAAGGAGAAGGATTCACAATTAACCTGCCTTTACCCCCTGGAACAGGAAGCGCAAGTTATCTAAAGGCATTTGATGAAATCATCCCGTCAATTACCAGACAATTCAAACCAGAGATCATTATCTACCAATCTGGTGTAGATACACATCACTCTGATCCGTTGGCAGATTTAAATTTAACATATCAGATTTACTATCATCTAGCCAAAAAGATGAGAGAATTATCTACTGATACTTGTGGCAAGCTACTTGTTCTTTTTGGTGGTGGATACAACAGTTCAGCAAGTGTAACATCATACTACAATATCATGTGCGGTCTTCTAAATAGGAGAGGATATTTTAAAGAGATTGATAATACATACAATCAAAAATTCGAAATGGTGAAAAATCTAGTTTTTGATCTTAAAAAAGTACTTAAACCACATTGGGAAATATAATGACATATTTTCATCCACGATGTAAGTGTAGATAAGCTTATTAATATAATTTAGTTATGGGGACGCCATCCCGCTTTATATGGGGGAAAAGAATTATGGGCATCGAAAATCTTGACAAAGTTTTTAAGCCAAAAAGTATCGCGGTTATTGGAGCAAGTGATAAGATTGGTTCAGCAGGATATAGAATTTTTAGAAACCTCATTGGTTCTGGGTACGATGGCATAGTTTTTCCAGTTAATCCAAAAAAAGAAAGTATCCAGGGAGTGCAAGCATACTCTTCTGTTGATGATATTCCAAGGATCGTAGATCTTGCAATAGTTGCAACGCCGGCAAAGGTAGTTATTGATGTTGTCGAGCGGTGTGGAAAAAAGGGCATCAAAGGAATTTTAATTGTTTCAGCAGGATTTAAAGAAATAGGGGAAGAGGGGAGGAAATTAGAAAAAAAACTACTGAAAATTAAAGATAAATACGGTTTGAGAATTGTAGGACCCAACTGTGTTGGTTTTATCCTTCCATACTTGAATCTCAATGCTACTTTTGCTGGTTCGACACCTGAAAGGGGTAACATAGCACTTTTTTCTCAAAGTGGAGCAATATGTGGCGCAATATTGGATTGGGCAGCTTCATCAAAAGTAGGATTCAGCTCTTTTATATCAGTTGGATCAATGCTTGATGTCGATTTCGGAGATCTTATCGACTATTTTGGTATGGATATGAATACACACAGCATTGTTCTCTATATAGAATCCATTACCAATGCACGGAAGTTTATGAGCGCATCCCGAAGTTTTGCAAGAGCGAAGCCCATTATTGTAATTAAATCAGGTAGATTTAAGGAAGGAGCAAAAGCCGCATCATCACACACTGGTGCAATGGCAGGCGAAGATTACATCTATGATGCAGCATTCAAAAGAGCGGGGGCAATAAGAGTAAAAGAAATAAGTGATTTATTTAACTGTTCGTCAATTCTTGCAAAGCAACCGAGACCAACAGGACCAAATATCGCAATTATCACAAATGCTGGTGGACCCGGCGTACTAGCTACGGATTCTATAGTAGAAAAAGGATGTAAATTAGCCAAACTCTCGGACGAAACCATGGAACAACTGAACGAATTTTTACCAGTTCACTGGAGTAAAGCAAACCCCATTGACATCATCGGAGATGGAGATGAAGAACGATATCAAAAAGCAATTGAATTATGCCTTAATGACAAGAACATCGATGGATTATTGATTATTTGTGTTCCTCAGGTCATGGCTAATCCAGAAAAACTTGCTGATAGAATCATTGATCTGTCTAAAAAATCCACTAAACCAATCTTAGTTTCTTTTCCAGGGGAAGAAAGCGTTCTTTACGCCAGGAGAATTCTCAATAGGAACGGTGTTCCTGCGTATTCCACACCAGAGGAAGCAGTAGAGGCCTATGCATATCTCTATAATTATACAAGAAACCTTGAAATCCACTATGAAACGCCAGAAGAGCTTGATATAAAACCTTCACCTGCCAATCAAGAGAAACTCAAAAACATACTTAACAATGCATTAATTGAAGGAAGAACACTCCTTAGCGAGGATGAAGCTAAGGAGTTCATTGATATGTATGGAATAAAATCGACGAAACCTGTTTTTGCAGGATCGGGATTAAAAGCAGTGCAAACCGCTAAAAAAATTGGTTATCCTGTAGTGATGAAAATCCATTCCCCTAATATAACACACAAAAGTGATGTTGGTGGTGTCGCCCTTGATTTGCAATGTGAAAATGATGTCAGGAAAGCCTTTAAAAACATGATGAAACAGGTCAAAGAAAATGTCCCCGATGCGGAAATAAAGGGGGTGACCATCCAGAAGATGATCAAAAACAAAGGTTATGAACTTATCTTAGGATCTAAAAAGGACCCAGTTTTCGGTTCGATAATTCTATTTGGTATGGGTGGTGTGTTTACTGAATTGTTGAATGATAGGGCTATTGGTTTCCCGCCGTTAAATCAGGTTTTGGTACAGCGTATAATTGAACGTACAAAAGCACATAAGTTGTTGCAAGGATTTAGAGGACTTCCACCAGGCAATATTCAGAAAATTGAAGAAACCATGATCAATTTCTCACAATTGATCGTAGATTATCCTGAGATACAAGAAATTGACATTAACCCGTTGATAGCATCTGGTGATGATATTATCGCAGTTGACGCACGAGTTGTAATTGACAAAAATCCTAAGAAAACACAACATCTTATCATCAGCACCTATCCAAATAAATATGTAAAAACAGTAAAACTTAGAGAGGGGAGCAAGGTGTTGCTCAGACCAATAAAACCAGAGGACGAATATCTGTGGCTTGATATGTTCAAAACTTTTTCGGAAGAAACAGTAAGATACCGGTTTTTTAGAATAATAAAAGATACCCCACATGAAATGCGGACACGATATTGCAACATTGATTATGATAGAGAAGTTGGGATAGTAGCTGAAATAGAAGAAAATGGCAAACGACGACTTATAGGTGTAACAAGAATTATTCTAACTCCCGGGAGAAACGACGAGGCGGAATTTGCAATGGTGGTAAGCGATGAATGGCATCGGCGTGGACTGGGCTCAGAGTTTGTTGATCATACAATAGACATTGCCAAAGATAAAGCCCTAAAGAAAATTAATGGCGTTGTATTAAAAGACAATGTACCTATGATTTCATTATGTAGGGAGAAAAAATTCAAGATAACTGAGGGAGACCCTGGAGAATATAAAATAGAATACGATTTATAAAATGAATTTTTTTATATATTGTATCAACCACATGACTATCAAAGAATAAGTTATTACTATCCTTTATTGTAGGAAAAAAAATCAATCCACATTGCAACCTTTAAATAAAAAAAAATTCACTTAGTAGGATATTAAATATAAAAAATAGAGAATTAGGAAGACTCTTTATAGTCTCCCAAGATACAGAACTGTATTAATTTCTATCTAAAAAGTGTTCTGGTTGTACTGCGGTTGTTGGACATTCTGATTATACTGAGTGGTTTTCTGCTGGTCCCAGAATCCTTTCAATTCATCTAAGGTTTTGTCAAGTACAATAGTGTCCGTTACATTGGTTAGGTAGTTAGGAGGTACTGGCCACAATGTATTGTATGGCATTTTCCAGGTATCACACAAATATGGATCCAACAATACTCCATAGTTCTTGTATGTTCCGTCACTCTCTGTCCAGGTATAGAAAGTTCCAACTTTGGAATGATTTCTGTCATAAACGGGTTTTTCAACCAATTCATCTGTTGGGCAGGTCATGGTACCGAAATGAATGGCCTTGTTCCAAAAACGACCTAATTCTTCCGTTGTTTTGTTTAGAAATACGCGGTCGTCGGTGTGTTTTATGTAGTCGCTGTATATTGGTATCAGTTTACATGTTCCTCTGAACCATGTATCTCGGGTGTTGTCATAGGTTTTTATACCAAAGAAATATCCAGGGTATTCATTATTCCAACTGTTCCACCATTTATCTATTGTTCCAACTGTGTTTCCGTTTATATCAACAACTTCTTTTCCAACTAACTCATGTGGGTTATTAACTTTCATCTCACATCTCTCCTAGTTTTATATCCAACATACACAAAGACATATATAAAATATACTATTTTTAGTTAGATTTAATGGGAAAGTATCTGCCTTAATATTTAAAACTATGACATAATTTCATTTTTTTAAAAGTTATTACATTATATATACCACTTTATAGAGATTTAAAAATCAACACTTTTAAATTTCTCTGCTCAAATTCCACTCAACTATCAAATAGTTCTATCATTTCTTTCATAGATGTATACCAATTATCTACACACATCTCTACTCTCTTTTTCACATGTTTTGCATCGATACATGAGTATACGTGATAATATCCTCCTTTTTCTATCGTATTTGTTTCTTTAATACACAGCCCACAGATTGTTAATTTTTGTAGCGAACGGTATACGGTACTTCGCTCCCTATCCATCTTTTTTGCCAAATCATCAGCCCTTGATTTTCCCACGTCCTTCAATTTTTTATAAACATTTAGATCTAAAACATTCAGATCGAAAACGCATTGCATGACATCGTCACAACATATATTTTCGAAAGATTTTATAAATTTCATCAGTTTACATGTATCGCATTAATTATTTATAATGGTTGTGCTCATTTTATGCACAAACGTTATATAGTATGTTAACTATTATGCAAAAATAATGAATGATGACTTAGATGAAATAAAAAAAAGAAAAATGGAACAATTAAAAAAGCAGTATCTATTTAGAGGAAATAACATGGAAGAAAAATTACCAAACACCCCAATATATGTAACAGACGCAGATATAGATGAAAAGATTGGTAAATACCAGACTGTCGTTTTAGATTGCTGGGCACCATGGTGTGGCCCATGCAGAATGGTTGGACCAGTCGTTGAAGATTTAGCAAAGGAAATGCAAGGAAAAATTGTTTTCGGTAAACTAAATGTCGATGAAAACCGAGCGACATCTGCAAAGTATGGAATAATGAGTATACCGACCTTACTTGTATTTAAAAATGGAGAGTTAGTGGATAGAATAATTGGTGCAATGCCAAAAGAAATACTTAAAGCTAAACTTACACCATATGGATAATTCCTATCTTTTAGCAGTAAGTTAATGTGGTGATTTGTATCAGTAGAAAAAGATCTGAAAAAAAATCAAAGAAGAAAAATATAACCAACAATAGTAGCTTAAAGATGGGCATTGCCATTTCAATTGTTATTGTAATAATTGCAATAAGTGGAATTTATGCATCAACATTATCAGATCAGCCATCGGAAAATAATAATTCAGAATTATACGAAGGAGATAATTTTGCCTTTACTGCACTAGATGGCAGTGTAAAACATCTCAGTGACTATAGAGGAAAAGTTGTCATTTTAGATATGTGGGCAACTTGGTGTAGTCCTTGTCAGTATCAAATGCTAGATTTGAAAAAAGCATATGATAACTATAGTCGAAATGAATTGGAAATATTATCAATAAACATTGATTATCGTGAAGATGGTCAGCAAATACAAGATTTTATCGCTCAATTTGCCCAGTATGGCTACGAATTGAATTGGATATTTGGCATGGAAAAAGACGATTTAGATGACTATATGCCAAATGGATCCATTCCTACTCTTTGCATGTTTGATCAAAAAGGAAATCTTTATTTCTCCCATGAGGGATTTAGTCCTTATTCAGAGATACCAGAAGGATTTCCAGAAGATACCGTTACACTTGTCCAAAAGATAGAGGAATTGATATAGATTGTGATTAATTAATATATGACAATTTGATATAGGAAAGCAACTTAAGATCAAAAAGGAGGTTAAATCCAATATGAAGTATAACGTAAAAAAAAGTATGAGGAAATTTTTGATAGCGACCGTAGTAATTTTAGGATTGTTCATATCTACTAGTGGTGGTACGGCAGCAATTGGACTCACAATTGAGTTAGACCCTAAGGAACCTACACCACAGTCAACAGTATTTTTTACCGTTACTATTCCAGATAGCGAAACTGTGAGTAACGTACATTTAATTGTCAAAGAATGCAAGGAAGGAGACATATGCTTTACTGACTCCTTTAACGAATCAATGACTGAAAAAGATGTAGATACATTTGAAGTTGGAATTACATTAAAACACGATACTGCAACATATATCGAATATCGTGTAGTATATTTGAATAATGACGTTTGGGAAGAATCTGATTTAGAGAAACTTGATCTCAAAATCGAGCCGAATAATGGCAATTCAAATGATGGAAACGACGATACGAATGGGACGTCGGGATTTGAATTCCTTCCGTTCCTAGCTGCTATTGCGATTGGAATACTGTTATTTGGAAGAAAGAGATAACTAATGAAATTTCAGATAAAACGTTTACTTTCTCAAATTCTCATTTTTTTTTCAGCTAACCTAGGAGCCTTCGGTTTCAAAACAGGTTTTTGCTATCCTTTCTTTTACTGCAATTCCTGTCCTGCTGCAACATCAGCTTGTCCCTTACGTGCTATTGAACAAAGCGTATACAAGGGAAGTTTTAAATGGAGATTACTTCTTTTTCCAATCTTAATCCTTGGTTTTTTTGGAGTAACATCTGGTAGAGCGATATGCGGATGGGCATGTCCGATAGGTTTACTGCAGAGAGGTACTGGAAAAATTGCAAGAAAGTTGAAAAAATATCCACTTATAAAAAAAATTGGTGATCACAAAATTGAACCATATTTAAGATATGTAAAATATTTCACACTTATTGGAATAGTCATTCTTACCACTGCTCTCATAGGTTTTATGTTTACAGATATCTGCCCTGTAGGTATTCTTACAGGTACACTCCCCACTCTGATTTTGTATCCTAGTAAATTTGTACCAAACCCTTTCTTTTGGATTGCGCTTATAATATTTATTCTGTTTCTTGTATTGATCTTCACTATCGAACGTGGTTGGTGCAGATATTTTTGCCCAGTTGGTGCTATCTTAGCTCCCTTTAATAAAATCAGTTTTTTACATGTTTCTTTGGTCTCAATAGAGATATTTGAAAAGGAATGTCTCCACTGTAATGCATGTTCAAATGCATGTCCTATGGGCATTGATGTTACTAACATGAATAGAGATCCTGAATGCATTCTTTGTGGAAAATGTATAGATGTATGTCCAAAAAAACTGATAAAATTTGAGAGGAATTAAATGAAAAAAATGCTTGTACTTCAAATAAGCGCCTTAATTATCGTATCCGGTTCATTAGGTGGAATGCTGTTTTTTACTGATGTTTATGAGGAAGTGCACTCTGGTATTGTTTCCGTACTTTGCTTAAGTTGTCTTAAACTTGAACCAAAAACTAAAACCGATTTTACTTTTGAAACGGCATACGGTGAACCGCATCCTGATTTTGTCTTAGATAATTTATCAAATGGTGTAGTATTCCTACATTATAGTGAGGATGCTTGCCCTGGGTGCGATATTATGTATCCCGTAATACAAAACTTGTTCAATTTCACATTCGCAAAAGAAGATACAGTCTATAAAATATTCAGTTTTGAAGATTCGGATGTTGCTTACTTCTATACAAATATCGATCACACTTCAGAAGAAATGGAAAATTCTTTTCCTGTTTATGACAAAGACCATATAAGTGGATTACCGATGTTTGTCATTATAACTCTTGGATACGAAAAAGGAATCATTAAACCATATTATACCACAGTCTATGGAACATTAGGTCTAGATAACGATAAAGATAGAATTGCATTTCTTACAGAATTAATACAGGAAAGCATCGACATATACAATCAAAACCGTGAAGGTTATAATCAAAACCAATAAATTAACATAGTTCCAAGTTAATTAATAAAAAAAATCAAGTCAGGGAAAATTTTTCTTTTTAGATTTAGCTTTTTTTAACTGTTTTTGTTGCGACAATATTTATTTCAGTATTTGCTGTATTTTTGATTATTATTTGTGCAGATTTCACTGGTGCATTCACTACTGTCTTCTTTATTTCTTTTAAAATTGAGAACAATTTTTCTTTTGGAACTGGCTTTGAGCTTTTAACGCTTACAAGTGGCCATTCCCCTCCATTTACTAGTACCGAAGTTGTCAGCATTCGTCTGGGGTCAAAAACCTCGTTTTTTACGTATTCTATCCCCTTTTTACATTTGTTCCCCTCTACAGTCTCAAGTTGTGTTTCATCTATTTTAACCAGTATTTTACAACCAATAGGACAGACAACACAAGTGATATTCTTCTCAGAAATCATCAAGCATTACCTCCAAATTCTGTGTAGTGGTCATTAAATCAAGCGGAATATCAATATCAACTCCTATCATGTTAGCAGGATTTACCCACAGCAATCTTTTCTTCAAAAATTCTTTATCATCTGCAATCACGTGCAACACGGATGACTCTATAGGTTTTTCAACTCTTAATGTCAAATGAACTTTTCCGGGTTCACTAATAATTTGAGGAACAACATGTCTAACTCCTCTCCCCGGCAAAACTTTGGTAATAATTTTATTGTCTTTTCTTTTAATGGTCAAATTTTTTGCTGCATTCTTTCCAGCTTTCTTCGCATCAGTTGCAAGAACATCAACAGTATCGTAGACCTGTAGGCAGTTTCCACAAGCAAAGACCCCTGACAGTGTCGTCTCAAAATATTGATTTACTGCTGGCCCACCTGTTGTATTATCAATTTCAATTCCGACATTGTTGACTAATTCATTTTCAGTTATCAATCCTAACGAAAGAAGGAGAGTGTCACATTCAATTTTTTTCTCAGTTCCAGATATGACGTTCATTTTCTCATCGACTTGAGCAATAATAACTTGCTTTACTCTCTCTTTTCCATTGATACATGTAACCGTATGATTCAAAAAAATAGGTATATCGTAGTCTTCAAGACACTGAACTACATTTCTGGGAAGACCACTTGCATAAGGTAAGATTTCAACTACTCCTAATACATTAGCACCCTCGAATTTCAAACGCCGTGCCATAATAAGTCCAACATCCCCAGAACCAAGAATAATCACATTCTTTCCTGGCATGATGTTATAGAGATTTATAAACGCCTGTGCAACGCCAGCAGTATAGATACCGCTTGGGCGGTCACCAGGTATCATTACATTCCATCTTGTCTTTTCTCTGCATCCCATTGCAAGAACAATAGCACTAGTCTTTATTTTGTGTAATCCCCTTTTGTTTACTGCTACTATCTCTCGTTTTTTATCAAACTGTAAAACCATGGTCTCTTTCATTACGTCTATGCCTTGTTTCTCAGCCTTTTCAATATACATCTCTGCGTATTCGGGTCCAGTCATAGAGGTTCCTGTTTCCTCAACACCAAAACCGTCATGTATACACTGGGGAAGAATCCCACCTAGCCAATTATTTCTATCTATGATTACAACATTCTTGGCACCATGTTCACGTGCTGATACAGCTGAAGCCAAACCTGCAGGTCCACCACCTATAACAGCCACATCCACCGTTTTTTCAATCACTTTGATTACCTCGGGTTTTACCATAAAAGAGATTGGAATTCAGTGATTTTAATTTCATATCATTGACATCCATGTTAAAATGCTCTTCCATAATTCGAACTATATGTTGGGTGCAGAAACCACCTTGACATCTTCCCATCCCTGCTCTGCAACGATATTTAACAGAAGAAAGAACCCTTGCTCCCAATGGATTTGAAAGTGCCTCGATTACTTCTGCCTCAGTAACATGCTCACATCTACAAACAATTCTACCCCATCTCTCATCCTTTTTAATTAGATTTGATTTTTCTTCTGCTGTCATATCGGAGAATCGCTTTCTTCTATGTATTATTGATTTGTAACTATTTTTTTTCTTTAGTTCTATTAAATGAGAAATCATTTTTATTATCTCTTTGGCAATGGCGGGAGCTGCAGTAAGCCCAGGTGATTCGATTCCTAACAAGTTAATAAAACCAGGTATATTCTTGCTTTCTTCTATTCTATAATCAGCCCAACCTCCGGATTCAGGAGGGGCAAGTTTGCAACGAATTCCTGAATAAGCATTTATAACTGCTTTATCCGGTAAAGAAGGGATAATCTTCCTCGCCTCCAGAAACAGATTATTCATCGTTTCATTAGTATTCCTTTTATCATAAGGATCATCAATAAATTCTGCACTTGGACCAAGGAGGATGTTTCCCTCGATCGTTGGAGTAATATGAACACCCAATACCCCTAAATCCTTCACGGGCACAGGGTATATCATAGAGTTTATTAATGAACTATAACTTTTATCTAAAACCAAATACTCTCCTCTGCAAGGGTACACCTGGAAATCTGGTTTCTCTATCATAGAGACCACTTCTCTACAATTCAAACCTGCAGCATTTACTAATACTTCTGCTTGAAAGTCACCGCTGTTGGTCGTTATTAAAAAAAGATTTTTTTGTTTTTTCAATCCAGTAACTTTTGTTTCAAGAAAAAACCTGACATTGTTTTCTGCGGCGTTTTCTGCAAGAGCTATTGTAAAATCATAAGGCAATGCAATACCAGCAGTTGGAACCCATAGTGCCTTTAAACATAAGACATTCGGCTCTTTCTTTTTAACCTCTGAGCCGTTTTTTATTTCCAAACCAGGAACATTATTTTTCATGCCAACTTTTTTAAGGCGTTCAAGATCACGTACTTCTTCCTCATTTTTTGCTATGACATATTTTCCAACCCATTGTAATGGAAAGCCTAACTCATTGGCAAGTGATTGAAACATTTTGTTTCCTTCAACACAAAAACGAGCTTTAAGAGAAGAGTTGGGAGAATTTATACCACTATGAACAACGCCGCTGTTTGCCTTACTGGCACCAGAGGCGACATCGCATCCCATTTCAAAAACTGCTACATCGAGTTTATACTTTGACAACCCCCGCGCAATTGCAGAACCGATAACACCCCCTCCAATTACAGCAACCTGGAAGTTTTTCATCAAAGAGGGAATAAAAATACGTCGTATAAATATTAGGTACTGAGATTTCACGCTAGTTTTTTAACTAATTAACTTATAGACAGATACATGCAGTTTGATATTCCCTATGGAAAAGAAAAAATAAAAGTAAACATATCAAAGCCTTGTACAATATTAGTCCCAAACAAGGTTAAAAGTGGAAAAGAAAACAAAATTATTGAAGAGGCTTTAAAAAATCCAATTGATATGGAGCCTTTTGAAAAATTTGCTAAAAAATCAAAGCAGCTACTTGTAATTGTTAATGACGCGACACGACCTACCCCTACAATGAAGTTATTAGAATTTCTTAATCCTGTTCTTTCATCCCACCCTGACGTCAAATTTCTAATAGCAACGGGAGTTCACAGAGCCCCTACTAAAGAAGAATACCGATTTATCTTTGGAAAATTCTATGATGTTTTCAAAGAACAGATATACGCTCATGATGCCCGAAGAGGGGAGGAGATGATTTACCTGGGAAAATCAAAGAATGGAACCGAGATGTATATCAACAAGATGGTCTCAGAAATTGGAAATATACTTGTTATTGGAAGTGTTGAACCGCATTATTTTGCAGGTTATACAGGTGGAAGGAAATCTTTTCTCCCTGGAGTAGCCTCATATAAAACCATCGAAATGAATCACAAGCTGGCTTTAAATGATAAGGCACGCGCTCTTGCTCTTGAAGACAACCCGGTTCACCAGGATATGGTAGATGCCATGAATGTCTTAAAAGACGTAAACATCTTTTCGATACAAACTGTCCTAACCGGAGATCATGGTATATATGCTGTTACCGCCGGTGACTTACTCAAATCTTTTGATGCTGCAATTAGATATGCAAATGAGATATTTTGTGTCCCATTAAAGAAAAAAGGCAATATCGTAATCACCGTAGCACCATACCCAATGGATATCGATTTATATCAATCTCAAAAAGCACTTGATAACAGTAAATTAGCCTTAGAAACAAATGGTATTGTTATATTAGTATCCAAATGCCGCATGGGCGTCGGAGAGGAAACCTTTTTGGATTTATTATCTAAAGCAAATACACCTCAAAAAATACTTGAAATAATTGACCAGGGTTACAAGCTGGGTTATCATAAGGCAGCAAAGATGGTGCAAATTGGTGCTTGGGCCCAGATGTGGATGGTAACTGATCTAGACGACGAAATTGTTAAAAAAACCATGATGAAACCGTATGAAAGTATACAATCAGCTTTAGATGATGCTGTAAAAACAATCAAAGCAAGAAATGAAGAACCCAGAATTGTCGTGATGCCCTTCGGAAGTCTCACGGTTCCATTAATTGAAGGGGGAGAATAGATGGATTTTAGTTGGACTGAGGAACAGAAAATTTGGAGAAAAACTGTAAGAGATTTCGCTCAGAAAAAAATAAAACCTATGGTCCGAGAGATTGATACGAATAAAAAAATTCCTGAAAATATAATTAAAGACATGGCACGGCTTGGATTACTTGCCCCTACTGTATCAAAGGAATATGGTGGGTCAGAGGTTGACTGGACAATGGCTTGTATTGCCGCAGAGGAACTCGGACGGGCAGATATAAGCCTTGCAATTCCTGTAATGTATCTTGTCGAAGCAGCATGGGGATATATATTTAGTCGATATGGCACACATGAGATGAAGGAGACATATCTGCCTAAGGTAACCTCCGGTGATGCCTTTCTTGGCATAGCAGTAACAGAACCGGAAGGTGGTTCAGACATTTTAGGTACAGCTAAAACAACGGCATTTAAAAAAGGAAAAAATTGGGTGTTAAATGGGGAAAAGATGTTTATTAGCGGCGTAACTGAATCTAAGCAAATGGGTGGTATTCATCTTACTCTCGCTCGAACTGATCCAGATGCTGGCCACAAAGGTTTTTCTTTCTTTGCAGTTCCGTTGAAGGATAACCATAATGTAAAAACAACATTGTTAGAAGATATGGGCCGTATGGGTATCTCAACGGGTGGTTTTGCTATGGAAAATGTTGAATTACCAGAAAATCATCTAGTTGGCAAACTCGATAGGGGCTTTTACTATGCAATGGAAGGTTTTTCTGCTGCCCGTGTTCTTATTGGAGCTACCTGTGTTGGAGCTGCAGAAGCGGCGTTAGAGATTGGTATGGATCATATAAAATCTCGTAAATCGTTTGGTCGTTTCATCGGTTCCTTTGAGGGAATACAATTTCCTTTAGCTGAACATCACACCAACATTGAGAGTATCAAACTCCTAAACTATAAGGCGGCTTGGCTTATGGATAGGATGTATAAAGAAAATAAAGTCACCCATAAAGACGTTGCATTGGCAGCAGCCATGAGTAAACTTCGTGCACCCATTCATGCCTTTGCTGCGATGAATGAAGTAGCAGATTGGCTGGGAGCCACGGCATACACGAAAGAATGCAATATTGAAATGGGAATAAGAGGTGTTAGATCTTATTCTATTGGAGCTGAAGGAACCATGAATATAATGAGAATCATTATAGCTAGGGAACTTTTGGGCAAAGAATTTTTACCTTACAAACAATGATGAGAAAAAAAAGATCAAAAGCTCTACATTAGATAAGGAAATTGAATATAAAAACTGAATAAGAGGAGTCCCCTTATTCAATTCCAAAGGACAATTTTACCTCTGCTCTATAAAGAACGGCTTTATCATTTTCTACTTTAACGTCAAGTTTTGTAACCTCTGCTCGTCGAATATTTCTCACAGTTTTTGCCGCTTCAATTACAGCATTTTTTGCAGCATCTGCAAAGTTTTTTTCCGATGTTCCAACTATATCTATTATTTTATAAGTTGTCATTTAACATATCACCTACTGAAACAATAAGCTATTGTATTACTTAATTTTTTTGTATGAATAGTAATCCAGAAAGCAAATTTTTACTGATCGTTTTTGTGTAATTGAAATTATACTTATTAAGAGTAAAGATTTTTCAGTCATCACCAAAATCGTGTAATTTGAAACATATTGTGGATACTTTCCAAAGTATTACTGTCCTAAAAATGTACCAAAAAACGTAACAAATTTGTACCAAAAAACCGTAACAAAAATGTACCAATTTAGGAATCTAGTACACCTATTTATTATGTTTTTTTAGTTACATTAATACTAGGTTCAATTATAAAACATCTCCAACATAATCCTCCAACCTAGAATACGTTATCTTTTACTAGTCTATAATAGAATTTGGATATCTTAACAGCCATTGATAGTAAATATGTAATCTCGTTTGAAATTTTTTGGAAATATTTATTAAACCAAAATTTTATCCTATGGTGGTTACAAAAATGGACGATGAAACAATATTTATAAAAAAAGGTGACGAAAAAATCAAAATGGAGAAACCTGGAAAATTACATAGACTAATGGTAAAATCGGATAGAATGGAGACTATAATAACTGAACTAGATCCTCATGTAAAGTCGAAATGGTTCCAACATAATGGGGAGGAACTGCATCTTGTTATTAAAGGTAAAATGGAATATACAGTTGGTGAAAAATCCTACAGAATGACCGAGGGTGACATTCTATGGCATAGATCAAATGTAAGACACAGAGCGGAAAATATTGGTAACAAAAAGGTAGAGTATATCACAATAGGAACTCCACCAACATTTATGATGAGTGATCTATAAATAGATAATTAATGTATTTAGCGTATTATTAATTTGTATTTTATTCCAATCCAGCTAGCATTTTTTTAATACTATAATAACATTTATCTAGATTTATTTCTGCTTTTTTAAAAATATCTTTATCAGAAATTCTGTAATAGTAGTCGACGAAACCACGAATATTACCACTTTTTCTTTCTTTGTAGCAGATGTTACACGAGATGAGTTTTTCAAGACTACGATGTACAGTTGACCGATCTTTACTTATTTTTTGTGTTATCTGTTTAATTGTTTTTCCATTGTTACTATCGAACGATTGAAGAATTAGAATATCTGTTTCATTTAGGTTAAAAACGCAACTTACAAGATCAAAACAGTTAAACTCACCAGAGTTTATTTTTGTTGAAATTTTTGATAATTCTTCTAACATGTAGTTCGACCAAGTATCTTTTTGGTTTTTTTAAACTGTTTTTATTTTAGATAAAAAGGTTAATCTGTGATTCTGATGCAACATCAAGATATGATCCTACACCTCCAATTTCAGTGACCTCTGGTATCAAACTATTTTTTGGGACATTCATTAGATCCATTGTCATCTCACAAGCTATTAAATTTACCCCTAGTTCCTTTGCATCTTTGATAAGCTCCTCAAGTGATGCAACATTGTGCCTTTTCATATTTTTTTTAATCATCATTTTTCCTAGTCCTACCATATTCATCTTAGATAGTTTTGCTGATTCTGCCCCACCATGTTTTATTATGTTCATCCCCCAAAATGTGAAAAACATTGTAGTCTCTATTCCTTTTGCAGCTGCACCTGTTGCAAGTATAAATCCCGCCAATGCTTTATCTAAATCTCCACTATGGATTATGATTGTCATTGATTTTTTTTCAGGCATTTCAGTTCACCTTCTTTATCCTAATTATCCATTTACTATCTTGATCATCAACAGACAATATTTTATCACCAGAGTCTTTGATTGCTTGAGGAATCTCTTTAAGAGAAACTCTATGATCACCCTCAACAATTAGTATTTGACCGGATTGCATTTTATTTAATGCCTTTCGTGTTTCAATCAGTGGTTTTGGACAGTTCAAGCCTATTGTTGAAATTTTTATTTCTTCATCTTCCATATTTTTTTCCTCCTTAAAAAGTAAGAGAAATAGAATGATTTTCAATAACGCCAGTAACGTCATTAAACGGTATAATCTCAGCCTTATCGACTATTTCTTTCTTTGAAACTCCTCTCTCTTCAAGCGAGTTTTGATCAACTATTAATTTTCCACCAAGATCAATGAAATCATGAATTTCATTTAGAGTGTTAGGTAAACCTATTTTACTGGGATTCTGATTTTTTTTACTCGCAAGAACACCATCTTCTAAAAGAACTAGCGCGACCTTCATTCCCTTAGCAAGAGATGTATTAGAAGCAAGTAGAGCTCCATAGAGATCATCATCTCTGCCATATGTTCCATGTGTGCAAAATATCACTAAAGAATTAGACCCCATAAGTTTATCCTCCAAAAGTAAGTACTTTATCTGATTTCTTTAGCAATTCAATAAATTCATATGACCCTGGTATCAATATATTATCAATGATATTGTCTTCAGTGAGATCTCTTGCTTTAGAACATCTTTCACACATTTTTACACTTATTCCTTTTCGAATAACTCTTTTCAACCAATCTCCAGGGTTATTGAACGATTTATCATCTTTAAGATGGGAAACCCAGGTACCATCAAGATATAGAAACACGTTAACAGCGTAACCCTTCCTCTTTGCCTTTAGTGCTGTTTTCAATGCAATATCCGCGGCTTCTGAAACATATGGACCTTTTATTAAAAGTATAGTAAGAACCTTCGGTTTGATATTTTCTACGTTCATATTGTAATCACTTTGTTCCACTTTTCCATTACATGATCAACTAGATCAACATAAGGCTGCTCTGTGACATTTACGCCTTTGATGAGATCATTGTTATCTATACCTGCCGCCATTAAATGATCTTTACTGACTGTTACTTCTGCACCATTTTTTAAAAGTATTTTTAGTAGCTCATGTGGTTTGTTGTTTTGATTTTTTTTCACGAGCCAAACGCTATCACTAATAAGGAACAACCCAATGGTTTTGTCTTTATCAACAACGTTTTTAGCAAGGCATAGAAAACGATACGTAAGCGATGACTCAATTGGTGCTTTAGTCAGGACAAATCCAATATCCTTAATCTGATCTTTCTTGTTCATCATATTACTCTCAATTTAATTGTGCAAATTTAGGGCACAATTATACATAACAAAGGCAGTATTTATATGTTTACCAAAAAGCAACATTAGAAAACTTAGACTATAGATATATCTGCTTCAATCTTAACATCAGTATTTATAGACCTAGAAATCAAACAAGCTCTCGTTACTTTCTTTATTATTTTCTCAACATTCACACGATCTTCCTCAGAGTTAAGATCAATTTTTATTTTAATAATTATTGTGCTGAATTGAAACGCACCATCAATCAACTCTGCTGTACCAGTTGCTTTACTATGATAAGATTTTGGTTTAATGTTTTCCTTATTTACAAACCATAAAAAGGTAGTCATGGTACAAACTTCAACAGAGCTTAAAAAAAGATCCTCAGGTGACCAAATATCTGGATGACCACCAAACTCAGGTGGACAAGCAACTTCGATATCTGGTTTACCTTTACTACTTAATCTGCCTTTTTTTTTACCAGTCCAACTGAGGCGGGTTTTGTATAGATATTTCATTGGTTTTCCTTTCATTTTATATTCTCCATAACATTTTTTAATTCAATTTTTAAATTATCAACCAATAAGTCAATGTTTTCTTGAATTTCATGCGAAAGACTAGTTCCTGGTGTCATATCCATGGGTTGAACTCCAAAAATGAAAATCTCATCAGGATTTTCTCCCAAATTTTTTGAAAGTTGAATTATTTTTAAGATATCGGATCCATGAGTTGAAATCTTGATTTGAATATTTTTGCTGATTACATCCTCAGAATTAAAAAACCTTGATTCAGCAATTTTTCCACCAAAATTTACAGCATCGATAATAACTACAATGTCAAAACGGGCAAACAAATGAAGAAGATTTAACCAACCACTCCCACCATCAATATATTCAATATGATCAGGCAGATCATCTTTTATCCTAACAAGTTTTTCCAAAAGGATTATGCCAATGCCGTCGTCCTTTCTTAAGGGATTCCCTATACCAATAACACCAACTTTTTTCATATTATACAAATTTTACATCTAGATAATGAGTGCTACAGGAGATACATGGATCATAAGCACGAACTAACATCTCCAGATCAAGTTCAATTTCTTTTTCTGGTCTATCAATAATCTGTGGAACAAACGCTTCCATATCTTTTTGAATATTAGCATGGTTCTGATTTGTTGGAATTATACAGTTCGCCTCAGTACACCTTCCCTTATCATTAAGTGTGTAATCATGAACTAA